>Ga0207927_1000205_pt1 | contig 24627 bp, 22 predicted proteins | sample NGESurdeep072012_2_FD_184456 | JGI IMG/M metagenome (GOLD analysis project Ga0207927, IMG submission 184456) | Arctic peat soil microbial communities from Barrow, Alaska - NGEE Surface sample 210-2 deep-072012 (SPAdes) | ecosystem: Environmental > Terrestrial > Soil > Wetlands > Peat ... | reverse complement strand
ATGCCCGGATCGGCGCAGCGATGCTCGAGTGCATGTCGGTTAGCTGCATGGCGGCGTCCCGGCCCCGTATTTCTCGGTCATCGGTGTGCCCACCGGGGTGATTTGGAGGCAGCGCGTCCAAGCAGTATTGTTGGTCGAATCGTGCAGGTTGATGGTGATATTGGCCGGAGCACCCGTCGGCGCATAGCCCATGCGGTTGAAGGTTGTCGCGGAGAAGGCGTTGGTGCTGGCGATGAAGGTGTCGGTGCCGCTGAACGCCGGCTGAACGCGTATGATCGCTTCACCCGCGTCCACCTTCTGGTTGAAGTTCGCATCCAAGAACACGATCCAGCCGTTTTGCCACGCACTGCCGCCCGTGCAAGTCTTGCCGTTCGCGGAGAGGCAAACGGTGACCGACTGGCCTTGCTTGACCGCCTCGCTGCGCGCGAACTGCATGTCGCCGAGCAGGCCGTTGATTTCGCTCGCGATCCGGTTGGAGGCGGTCACGTACTTGAAGGAGGGAATGCCAATGGCGGCAAGAATCGCCACGATCGACATGGTCATCACCAGTTCGGTCAAGGTGAAACCCGCGCAGGCGGCGTTTGGCATCGGTTTACTCATGGGCCTATCCTAGAAAAGGAAACTTGCTCGAACCTGACGACCCCGGATTTGCGTGCCCGGATTGCGACGCCGTTCACGGAAACTGCACCACCACCCGGGTGCCCCGGCCTTGGGCGCCCGCGCCGATGGCCAGCGTCGCGCCGTAAATGCGCGCGATCTCCTCGACGATCGCCAGGCCCAATCCGCTGCCATGGCCCCGTGAATTGGGCAGCCGATAGAATCTCTGCTTGACCCGCTCACGCTCGTTCTCCGGGATGCCCGGCCCCGTGTCCTCGACCGCGACATAGGGTTTGCCGGCGAGAGCCCCCGCGCTGACCGTGACCGTACCTCCCTCGGGAGTGTACTTGAGCGCATTGTCCACGAGATTGCTCAGCAGGTCATCGAGCAGCGAAGGATCGGCCAGAATCGATACCGGCTGCGCCTCGACCCCCAGATCGATGTTCGACTGCAGGGCACGATCGAAGAATTTGGCCGCCACCTCGCCGGCGATCGCGTTCAATCCCACCGGACGGTTCTTGGCGGCGATATTCACCGCCGGATCGGCACGCGCCAGGGTGAGCAGCTGATTGGCCGAATGCGCCAATTGCCGGATGCCCTCCTGCAGCGTCGACAAGCGATGCTTGATGGGCGCCGCGGCAGGTTCCGCCGCCAGCAACTCCAACTGTGCCTGCATGCCGGTGATGGGCGTGCGCAATTGATGAGCGGTATTGGCGATGAATTGCTGCTGCGACTGCACCGAGGTCTTCAGCATCAGGAACAGGCGATTGAGTGTGACCACGACCGGGGCGATTTCGCGCGGCACCGAGACCTCGTCGATGGGGCGCAAATCGAGCGCCGAGCGCCGCGCGATCTCATCGCGCAGCCGTTTGACCGGACGCAGCCCGATTTGAATGCCGACCCACACCAGCACCAGGGTGATGTCCAGTTGCACGAAGTCCCACAGCAGGGTGCTCATGAAGCCGAAGCGTGCGGCCGGCTCGCTGGTGGCTTTCAAATCCGCCACCGTGAGGATGATGAGGCCGGCGCGGGTGTCGAATCGGGTCACGAGCGTGCGCACGCTGCGCCGGTCGACCTGGGCCATCGCAAAAATTTCCGCGGCGGCGTCGGTCAACGCGATCGCCGGCAGGCGCGCGTCGCCGAGCAGCCGCCGCCCCTGGAGGTCGCGAAAGACGTAGGCGACGGAGTCGGGGGCGGGCAGGGGCGGCTTGCGGTTCGGATCGGTATCGAGGGTAAGCGGATCACTCTCGGTTTGCAGGCGAGCCATCAGGGCGTTTGCGGCTTCCTTCAGCCGCCGATCGCTGCTGATCACCCCGGGAGCGACGCTGTTGAAATAGTGTACCAGCGCGCCGCACAGCGCCAGCAGCATGAGCGGCACCGCCAGCCACAGCACCAACTGGCGGCTGATGGACGAACTCACGCGGATTTCGCTTCTTCCAGCCGATAACCCAAGCCGCGCAAGCTGCGGATCAGCGCGGCATTGCCGAGCTTGGCCCGCAATCGCGATACGTGCACCTCGACGGCATTGGCGCTGAGATCGTGCTGCGGACTGGCCAGCGCTTGCTGGACCCGCTCCTTGGAGACGATTTGACCGGTGCGGCGCACCAGGCATTCGAGGACCAGCCATTCACGCGCCGTCAGGTCGATTTCGACGTCATCGATGCGAAGCCGCCGGCCCGCGATGTCGACGCTCATGCGATTAAGTTTGATGATGCCGTCGAGCGCGCCGCTCGAGCGGCGCATCAATGCGCGGCAGCGCGCGGCGAGTTCCGCCGGTTCGAACGGCTTGCTCAAGAAATCGTCGGCGCCGATATCGAGCGCCTTGACTTTATCGGAAAGCGTGCAGCGCGCGGTCAGCATGAGCGTCGGTATGGTATTGCCGGCGGTGCGCAGACGGCGCACCAGCGTCAAACCATCGGTGCCCGGCAGCCCGACGTCGACGACCGCGAGCGCGAATTCCTCGTCCGCGAGCGCCGAGAGCGCCGCCTCGGCGCTCGCCACGCGATGCACGGAATAATTGGCCGCCGACAATCCACGGGTGATGGCGTCGGCGACGATATCGTCATCTTCGATGACTAAGAGCCGCATACGGCCGGCCGCCGTGAGTGAGCGAGGGTTTGGTGCGCCGAGCGCACTACAATTCGCCGTCGTCACGCGCGGAATCGCGCGGTTCGCCGGGTTCACCGGCGAATCGCGCGCGTCGGGGCGGAACCAAGGCGCGAAATTTGGCTTCGTAGGCTTTGCCAAACGCCTCCGTAAACAAGTGCGGGAAGCCCTCCGCCGGACGCTGCGCCAGGGCGCCGAACATCTCCGCATATAGATCCCAGTACCTGGCCTTGTTCTGGGTTCCGAAAACGCCGCGCTTGGTGGCGCGCTCGAAGCGCTCTTCGAGCTCCTTCGGGTCGACGCGCCCGAGGAACTCCTCGAATGCGGCGCGCATGGCCGTCATCGAGGCGACGCTTTGGGCCTTCAATTCGCGAAAGTTCTCGCGAATCGCCTCGACCGAGCCGGCGCGGGTCGACACGGTGGTCAACAGGCGCACCAAGGCTTCGTCGACGCCCTGCGACAGGTTCAGGGGCGATTGCGGGCCGTTATTGGGCGGGGTCGGAATCCGAAAGCGGTTGCGAAAATCGTTGCGGCCCTGATTGAGATCCATGAGTCCGAGCACCGCCTCGCGCAGCAACTGGCCGGCCAGCTGCAGCGCGTTGTTGCGCGCGTCGGGCGTGATCGTGCGCGGATCGACACCCGCGCCGCGGCAGAACGCGGCCAGCCCCAGATCGAAATCGCCCTCGTAGAGCGCCGGACCCTGCGAGCGAAGCAACGGCGCCAGCTCGGCGTTCGTCTTGCCCTCCACTTTCAACGGCCGGGTCATCATGTGCCAGGGAGTGGGCGCATTCGCCGGTTGCGCATTGGCGTCGTGATCCGCAGCGACGGCCTGCCCGTAGGCATTGCGCGGGCGAATCCCGGTATCGACCGCCAATTGATCGCTGGGCTCGAGCAGCTGGCTGAGATCGAGGTCGGCGCCCAGATCGTTGGCCGTGGATTTCTTGACCGCCGCGCAGGGCGATTGTCCGTCGTAGGCGACAACGGCATCCGAGTCGGGCGGGAAGTCCGTGCCCTTGTCGATACTGACCAGCATTTCGTACTCGCCGAGCTGGACGTAGTCGCCCTCTTTCAGTACGTAGTCGTGGTACTTGCCCAGGGGCACTTGCGAGCCGTTGACGTAGGTGCCGTTCGAACTGGTGTCGACCAGCACGTAGGATCCGGCCCTAAAATCGATGCGCACGTGTTTTCCCGAAAGGTAACGCTCCGGGTCGGGTAGAATCCAGGCATTGTCGGTGCCGCGCCCGATGGTGCCGCCGTGCACGCCGAAGACTTTGGTGGAGTGCTGCCCGAGCCGGATTGCATGCTCGCTGACAACGCTTAAGCGCAAGGTCATGGTCGCTCCCTCCAACAGGTCTCAAGGATTGCGCTAAGTGCCCGTATAATATGGTGAAATGCTAACAACGCTTGGAGCCTTCTAAATGGCCGCGAGTCACATTTTCAAAGTTCTGTTCGTGAATCAAGGCAAGATCTATGAGATCTACGCCCGCAAAGTCAGTCACGGTAGCCTATTCGGCTTCATCGAGGTCGAGGAATTGGTGTTCGGCGAACGCTCGAGCGTGGTGGTGGACCCCACGGAGGAGAAGATAAAGGCCGAATTCAACGAAGTAAAGCGCACCTACCTGCCCCTGCATTCGGTGTTGCGGATCGACGAAGTCAAAAAACACGGCCAAGCCAAGATCGTGGCCCTCGAGGGCTCGAACGTGTCTCAGTTCCCGGTCCCCCTGTATACGCCGGGCGGGGATTCGAACGCCCGCAAATAAGGCAGCGCCCGCAAATCGATTTGGCCCGCGTCGATCGGGTTATGAGCGCAGCGGCGTCGGTGCGGGGACCGTAAGATTGAAGTCTGTTAGAATTTTGTATGTTTAGTTTGCTCGGCGCGCCCGCGCTGTCGCAATTCCGGCTCGATAAACTGCTGCAGTCGCTGCAGGGAAGGGACTCGCGCGTTCGGGCGGTATCCTCCCGTCTGATCCATTTCGTCGACTCCAGCGTGCCGATCGACGAATCCCAGCTCGAATTGCTCGGCAAATTGCTCACCTACGGGCCGCGCGCGCAACTACAGGCGGAGCGCGGGCAGCGATTGCTCGTCACGCCGCGCTTGGGCACCGTGTCCTCCTGGTCGAGCAAGGCAACCGACATCGCTCACGTATGCGGTCTAGTGGGCGTGCGCCGGCTGGAGCGCGGGACGTTGTATTTCATCGACGCCGCGGCCGCGCTCGGCACCGAGGAGCTGCGCGATCTCGGGGCGCTGCTGCACGATCGCATGACCGAATCGCTGATGCTCGACACGCAGGACCCGGCGGAACTGTTTCAGTCGGCCGAGCCGCGTCCGCTGCGCAGCGTGAGCCTCGGTGCGGATGGGCATGCCGCTCTCGAGCGCGCGAATGCCGACTGGGGCCTCGCCCTGTCGAGCGAGGAGATCGATTATCTGGTACGGGCGTTCGGCGCACTCGGCCGCGATCCGAGCGACGTGGAATTGATGATGTTCGCGCAAGCGAATTCCGAGCACTGCCGCCATAAGATATTCAACGCGCAGTTCATCGTGGACGGCGCCAAGAGCCCCATGTCGCTGTTCGCGATGATTCGCGCCACCTACGAGGCCAATTCCGCGGGCGTGCTGTCCGCCTATCGCGACAACGCGGCGGTGATCGAGGGATCGCATGCGGCGCGGTTCTTCCCGGATCCGGCGACGCAACGCTACTCAAGCGTCAGCGAGCCGGTCGACATCCTGATGAAGGTGGAAACCCATAACCACCCCACCGCCATTTCGCCCTTCGCCGGCGCGGCCACCGGCTCGGGCGGCGAGATTCGCGACGAGGGCGCCACCGGCTTGGGCGCCAAACCGAAGGCCGGTTTGACGGGATTTTCGGTGTCGAATTTGCGAATACCGGGCATGGTGCAGCCGTGGGAGTGGGATTTCGGCAAGCCGGAGCGGATCGCCTCGGCGCTCGAGATCATGATCGTCGCCCCGTTGGGGGCTGCGGCCTTCAACAACGAATTCGGCCGCCCGGCCACCTGCGGTTATTTCCGCACCTTCGAGCAGCGGTCGGGCGCCGCCGATCGCCTGGTGGTTCGCGGCTATCACAAGCCCATCATGATTGCCGGCGGACTCGGCAATGTGCGCCGCGGCGATGTCGAAAAGCGCGAAGTCGTGGTCGGCGCGCCGCTGGTGGTGCTCGGCGGGCCCTGCATGCTGATCGGTTTGGGCGGCGGCGCCGCCTCCTCGGTCGGCAGCGGACAGAGTTCTTCGGATCTTGATTTTGCGTCGGTGCAGCGCGCCAATGCGGAAATGCAGCGCCGCGCTCAAGAGGTCATCGACCGCTGTTGCGCGCAGGGCGCCGCGAATCCGATTCTGCTGATACACGATGTCGGCGCCGGCGGGTTGTCGAATGCGCTGCCCGAAGCCATCGCGCACAGCCGGCGCGGCGGCCGGATCGATCTGCGCAAGATCCCGAGCGCCGAATCTGGCCTCTCGCCGATGGAGATCTGGTGCAATGAAGCGCAGGAGCGCTATGTCCTCGCGCTCGCTCCGGGAAGCGTCGGGCGTTTCGCCGCCTTGTGCGAGCGCGAGCGCTGTCCCTTTGCGGTGGTGGGCGAGATCACCGGCGACGGACGCATCCGCGTGGTCGATCCGTTGTTGTCGACCACGCCGGTCGACATGCCGGTCGAGGTGCTGCTCGGCAAGGCGCCGCGCATGACGCGCAACGTGCGCACCGCCCCGAAGGGGCGCCGAGCGCTGTCGACGGCCGGCGCAACCATCGCCGATTCGCTCGATCGCCTGTTGTGCCTGCCGACGATCGCCGACAAGTCGTTTCTGATCACCATCGGCGACCGCACAGTCGGCGGCCTGATCAGCCGCGATCAGTTCGTGGGTCCTTGGCAGGTGCCGGTCTCTGACGTCGCGGTCAGCTTGAGCGGCTTCGAGGGCTATAGCGGCGAAGCCATGGCGATGGGGGAGCGCGCACCGGTGGCGCTGCTGAATGCACCGGCCTCCGGCCGCCTCGCCGTCGGGGAGGCGATTACCAATATCGCCGCGGCCGATGTCCGCAACCTCACCGACATACGCCTGTCGGCGAACTGGATGGCCGCATGCGGTGAGCCGGGCGAGGATGCGGACTTGCATGCCACGGTGCGTGCGGTCAGCCTGGAGTTGTGCGCCAAACTCGGCATCACGATTCCGGTGGGCAAGGATTCGCTGTCGATGCGCACCGCGTGGACCGATGCGCACGGCGCGCACTCGGTCATCGCGCCGTTGTCGCTGGTGATCTCGGCGTTCGCTCCGGTCGCGGACGCGCGCCGAACGCTGACCGCGGAACTCGATTTGTCGCAGCCATCGCGCCTGCTGCTGATCGACCTGGGCGCCGGCAAGAATCGTTTGGGCGGATCGTGCTGGGCGCAGGTGTTCGAGTCGACCGGCGGCGAACCGGCCGATCTCGACGATCCGGCCCTGCTGCGCAATTTCTTTGCGGCCGTGCGCCAACTGAAGGATCGGGAATTATTGCTTGCCTATCACGACCGTTCCGACGGTGGGCTGCTGGTGACGCTGCTGGAAATGGCCTTTGCCGCGCATTGCGGGCTTGAAATCGCCTTGGGTGCCCACGCGGATTCGATCGCCGCCTGTTTTGCCGAAGAACTCGGAGCGGTAGTGCAAATTCCGGCGGCGCGTGTGCCGGAGGCACGCCTGGTACTCGAAGATCACGGAATGGGTGCGCGCAGCGCGGATATTGGCGAACCCGTGGCCGGCAGCGCGGTCAGCGTGAGCATCGATGGGCGGGCGGCGTATTCGGCTTCGCGCATCGATCTTCACCGCCGCTGGAGCGAGGTGTCGTATCGCATGCAGGCGTTGCGTGACAATCCGCAATGCGCCCGCGAAGAGTATTCCCGTCTGTTGGACGAGCTTGACCCGGGTTTACACGCCGCCTTGAGCTTCGATCCGGCAGAGGACGTCGCGGCTCCGTACATTGCGAGCGGCGCTCGACCCGCGATCGCAGTGCTGCGCGAACAGGGGGTCAACAGCCAATCGGAAATGGCCGCGGTGTTTACGCGCGCCGGCTTCGACGCTTATGACGTGCACATGACCGATGTTTTTGCGCGTCGCGCACGCTTGTCGCGGTTCCACGGCCTGGTGGCCTGCGGCGGCTTTTCCTACGGGGACGTGCTCGGGGCGGGCGCGGGTTGGGCCAAATCGATTCTGTTCAATGCGCTGGCCCGCGACGAGTTCGCCGCCTTCTTCGAGCGCGACGGCAGCTTCACCCTGGGCGTGTGCAACGGCTGCCAAATGCTGTCGGTGCTCTGCGAGTTGATCCCCGGCGCCGAGAATTGGCCGCGCTTCGTGCGCAACCGCTCCGAACAATACGAGGCGCGTTTTTCCCTGGTGCAGGTGCCGCGTTCGAATTCCGTGCTGCTCACCGGCATGCACGGCTCGGTGCTGCCGATCGCGGTGGCGCACGGCGAGGGCTTCGCGGAATTCGGCAGCGGCGCGGCTCCCGCCAAGCTGCTCGCGGAGGGCAGGATAAGCTTGCAGTTCGTCGATAACCGCGACCAACCGACTGAGCAATATCCCTGCAACCCGAACGGTTCGCCGCTCGGGGTCGCCGGGCTGTGCAGCGCCGACGGCCGCGTCACCGCGATCATGCCGCATCCCGAACGGGTGTTTCGCGCGGTGCAAAATTCTTGGGCGCCCACGGGCTGGGGCGAAGACGGCGGTTGGATGCGCCTGTTTCGCAATGCGCGGAAGTTCCTCGGCTGAGAGGCCAGCCGAAGCGGCCGCGCTCGGCTAGGCGGCTGTGCTGTTAAGCGGCTGCGGTCACGAGGCCGTCTCGATCTGAGTCATCTGCGTCGGCGCCACGAATTTTCGAAACTTCATCGCCTGCAACAGCCGCGCCTTGCGCACGAAGGTTTGATACAAGAGGTCGCGCATGACTTCGAGCAGGATATCGCCGCGTTCGGCATCGAGCAGCGGCTGATTCGGCCACGGATCGCTGTCGCTGCCGAACAGCACGCTGCGCAATGAGGCAAAGGTGTCGTCATCGAGTTCGGCGAGCGTGCGAATCTCCTGCAGCGCATCGAACAGTTCCAGCTTGCCGCGCTCGCCGAGCTCACGGAACAGCGACTGCGCGGTGCGCCGGCTCATCGACCCGAAGGCGTTGTAGCAGCCGGCCGTGTAACAGCCGAGCGCTTCCTTGAACAGGACTTCGGCTTCCGCCGGCAGGTAGCTCAGCGGAAAATTTTCCCGCGCCCGCTCGACTTCCAGGTAGTTCGGGGCGAGCTCGATGCGCATGCCGCCATAGCTTTTCACGAAGAACTTGAGGAATACGGGCTCGCCGCAGGCATCGCACGCAAAAACGATGCCGATCTGCTTCGGTTTGCGCCGGCTGAGATCCTCGAATTTAGGCACTGCGACCGGGCTCAGATGCGTCAGGGTCTGGCAATGCGGGCAGGTCAATGCGATGCCCTGGCATTCGAAATCCAATTCATCGTGCGGTGTGATGTAAATACTCATGTTTCTCAACCCGTCAACGGTTTGTAACGAATTCGGTGCGGTTGCGAGGCGTCCTCGCCCTTGCGCCGCTTGTGGTCTTCAACATATTCCTGATAGTTGCCCTCGAACCATATTACTTGCGAGTCGCCCTCAAAAGCCAGTATGTGGGTTGCAATTCGGTCGAGGAACCAGCGGTCGTGCGAGATGACCACCGTGCAGCCGGGAAAGGCCACCAGCGCCTCCTCGAGCGCGCGCAGCGTTTCGATGTCCAGGTCGTTGGTGGGCTCGTCCAGGAGCAGCACGTTGCCGCCGGATTTCAGCACTTTCGCCAAATGCACCCGATTGCGCTCGCCGCCGGAAAGGTCGCCGATGAATTGCTGCTGCTGCGCACCTTTGAAGTTGAAGCGCCCGACGTAGCCGCGCGAGGAGGTCTCGTAGTTTCCGACCTTGATCAGGTCGAGTCCGCCGGAGATTTCCTGCCACACGGTATTCTTGCCGTTGAGCGACTGGCGCGACTGGTCGACGTAGGCGAGTTTGACGGTGGGTCCGACGCGAATCTCGCCCGCGTCGGGCTGTTCCATGCCGGCCAGCATGCGGAACAGCGTGGTTTTGCCCGCGCCGTTGGGGCCGATGATGCCCACGATGCCGCCGGGGGGCAGGCGGAAGCTCAAGCTCTCGACGAGCAGTCGGTCGCCAAAGCCCTTGCGCACGCCCGCGCATTCGATCACCAGATCGCCGAGCCGTTCGCCCGGAGGGATGTAGATTTCGTTGGTTTCATTGCGCTTCTGGAACTCCTGGGAAGCGAGCTCCTCGTAGCGCTGCAAGCGGGCCTTGGATTTCGCCTGTCGCGCCTTCGGGTTGGTTCGAACCCATTCGAGCTCGCGCTTGAGAGTCTTGGCAAGCGCATCCTGCTGATGCTGTTCCTGCGCAAGCCGCTGGCTCTTTTGCTCGAGCCAGGACGAGTAATTGCCTTCCCAGGGGATTCCGTGGCCTCGATCCAGCTCGAGAATCCATTTGGCCACATTGTCGAGAAAGTACCGATCGTGGGTAACGGCGACGACCGTGCTCGGGTACTCCTCGAGAAAATGCTCCAGCCAGGCGACCGATTCCGCGTCCAGGTGGTTGGTCGGCTCGTCGAGGAGCAACATGTCGGGTTTCGACAGCAGCAGGCGGCACAGCGCCACGCGCCGCTTTTCGCCGCCGGACAGCCTGCCGACGAGGACATCCCAGGGCGGCAGGCGCAGCGCGTCCGCCGCGATTTCGAGCTTGCGCTCGAGCTCCCAACCGCCGACCGCATCGATCTTGTCCTGCAATTTCGCCTGATCTTCGAGGGCCTTGTTCATTTCCTCGTCCGACATCGGCTCCGCAAAGCGATCGCTGATCGCGTTGAAGCGATCGATCAGGCTCTGCACATCGCCCACGCCTTCGCCGACCACCTGGCGCACCGTCTTGGCCTCGTCGAGCAACGGCTCTTGCGGCAGGTAACCGACCTTGATGCCGGGTTGCGGGCGGGCTTCACCCTCGATTTCCTTGTCCGCCCCCGCCATAATCTTCAGCAGGGTGGACTTACCCGAGCCGTTGAGGCCAAGCACCCCGATCTTCGCGCCGGGGAAGAAACTCAAAGTGATATCGCGCAAAATCACGCGCTTGGGCGGCACAACTTTGCCAACCCGGTTCATGGTGTAGATGAACTGAGCCATGTATTACCTATGTTGAAATACTGTGTAGCGGGGGGAACTTGCGAATTATCCGCGCGACCAGGGTACTTGTCACGGCGATTAGGGCCCCGCCAGGCCGCCGGTGCGATGGCCCGGTTACTAGGGAACCCCAGGCGCATCGGCTACAATTAAAGGCTGTCCACCGCGAGGTCCTCTCATGTTCAATGCCAATATGACGATTGCCGGTTTCGATCCAGAACTCGCGCAGGCGATAGCCGGCGAGCGCAAACGTCAAGAAGACCACATCGAGCTGATTGCGTCGGAAAACTACGCCAGCCCGCGGGTGCTCGAGGCGCAGGGCTCGGTGCTCACCAACAAGTACGCGGAAGGATATCCCGGCAAGCGCTACTACGGCGGCTGCGAATACGTCGACATTGCGGAAACCTTGGCGATAGAGCGCGCCAAAAAATTGTTCGGCGCCGCCTACGCGAACGTACAGCCGCATTCGGGCTCGCAAGCGAACGCGGCGGTGTATCTGGCGCTGCTCAATCCCGGCGATGCGATTCTCGGCATGAGCCTGGATCATGGCGGACACTTGACCCACGGCGCCAAAGTCAATTTTTCCGGCAAATTGTTCAAGGCTGCGCAGTATGGAATCAAGCCCGACACGGGCGAGATCGACTATGACCAGGTGGAGCGGCTGGCGCGGGAGCATCGGCCCAAGATGGTCGTGGCCGGCTTTTCGGCGTATTCGCGCGTCATCGATTGGGCGCGGTTTCGCGCGATCGCCGAGTCCGTGGGTGCGTATTTCTTTGTGGACATGGCGCACGTCGCAGGGCTGGTCGCAGCCGGGGTGTATCCGAATCCTCTGCCGTTCGCCGACGTGGTGACGACCACGACGCACAAGACCTTGCGCGGTCCGCGCGGCGGATTGATTTTGGCCGGCGCGAACGAGGAGTTGCACAAGAAGTTCAATTCCATGGTATTCCCGGGAACCCAGGGCGGCCCGCTGATGCACGTCATCGCCGCCAAGGCGGTGGCGTTTTACGAGGCGCTGCAGCCCGAATTCAAGCAATATTCCGCGCAAGTCATCGCCAATGCGCGTGCCATGACGCGGATTCTGCAGCGGCGCGGCTACAAGATCGTATCGGGAGGCACCGACAATCATCTGTTTCTGCTCGATTTGATCGATAAGAACATCACCGGCAAGGATGCCGACGCGTCCCTGGGCCGCGCCCACATGACCGTCAACAAGAATGCGGTACCCAATGATCCACGCCCACCGGCCGTGACCAGCGGTCTCAGGATCGGCACGCCGGCGGTGACCACGCGCGGATTCAAGGAGCCCGAAGCGGAACAGTTATCCAACTGGATCGCCGACGTGCTCGATCATATGGGCGATGAGTCCGCGGTGGAGCGGGTACGCGACCAGGTGATGGCACTGTGCCGGCGATTCCCCGTCTATGGCTGATGACGAGCGGGTACGCAGCGAGACCGCCCCATGCACTGCCCATTTTGCGGTCATACGGAGACCAAGGTCATCGACTCGCGCTTGGCCGGCGAAGGGCGGCAAATCCGCCGCCGCCGCGAGTGTCTCGAATGTGCGGAGCGCTTCACGACCTTCGAGGCGGCGGAGCTGCTGCTGCCCACCGTAATCAAGGGAGATCGCAGCCGCGAGCCCTTCGACGAGAATAAGCTTCTATCCGGAATGCTAAAGGCGCTGGAGAAGCGGCCGGTGAGCCGCGAATCGATCGAAGCGGCGGCGGCGCGGATTTGCCACAAATTACGCAGCCTGGGCGAGCGCGAGATCGCCTCGCGCGCGGTCGGTGAAATGGTCATGGAGGAGCTGCGGCACTTGGACGAGGTCGGCTACGTCAGGTTCGCGTCCGTTTACCGCAGCTTTCAGGATGTCGAGGCGTTCCGCACGGAAATCGATCTATTGCGCCGACATCGCCGACGCCGCGACACCAACAAGGATCAATTGCCGCTCCTGCCGGGCGATGAACCCAGCGGCGCGGGCAAATGACCCCGGCGACCGGCGCGGAGGCGATCAGCGCGCAGGACCGGGCCCACCTGGCGCGGGCGCTCGAGTTCGCCGCACGCGGCTTGTACACCACCGATCCGAATCCGCGTGTCGGCTGCGTCTTGGTGCGCGGCGGCGCGATTCTCGCCGAGGGTTGGCATGAGCGCGCGGGAAAAGCGCATGCGGAGGTTGCCGCGCTACGCGCGGCGGGCGCAGGCGCCGCAGGCGCCACCGCCTACGTCACGCTCGAGCCGTGCAGTCACACCGGCCGTACGCCGCCGTGCGCGGATGCGCTGATCGCGGCGGGTATTCGCCGCGTGGTGTGCTGTTCGGCAGATCCGAATCCGAAAGTGGCGGGCGACGGCATCAAGCGCCTCGAGGCCGCCGGAATCAGCGTCTCGGTCGGGGCGCTGGCCGGCGAAACACGCGCACTCAACCCCGGCTATTTTTCGCGCTTCGAGCGCGGCCGGCCGCTGATCCGTCTCAAGCTCGCCATGAGCCTCGATGCGCGCACCGCGCCCGCTCACGGGGGCAGAATGTGGATCAGCGGCGAGGAGTCGCGCGCCGACGTGCAAAAGTGGCGTGCCCGCAGCTCCGCGATTCTGACCGGCGCGGGTACGGTGCGTGCGGACGATCCGCGCCTTGATGTGCGCTGGAACTACGGCCCATGGGTCAGGCAGCCGTTGCGTGTGGTGCTCGATCCCGCGCAGTCATGCGCGCCAAGCGCGAAAATCTTCGCCGGCGGCGGCGCGCTGGTGTTCATCGCGGCGGATGTTGCGCATAGTCCCGCTGCGCAACCGCCCGCGCTTGCCGGAGCGCCGCCCTTGAGTGTTGAGCCCGTGCCGGCGGCGGGGCGCGGATTGGACTTGACGGCCGTCATCGAGCGCTTGACGCTGCGCGAGGTCAACGAACTTTGGGTGGAGTGCGGGCCGCGGCTGGCGGCGGCGTTCCTCGAGGCGAACCTGGTCGACGAGCTGATCCTATACGTCGCGCCGATCCTGCTGGGCGCGGATGCACAGCCGCTGACCGCCTGGAGCGGTCTCGCGGCGAAGGGTGTCCTGCCCTCATTTGACTACGCGAACGTGGAACGCGTGGGTGCCGACCTGCGGCTCATACTGACACCCCGCATTGCGATGCCGAAGGAGCATTGAGAATGTTTACCGGGATAATTGTCGGCACCGGCCGCCTGGTCGCGACGGTCGAGAAGGGCGGTGACCTGGAGTTGGCCGTCGACGCGGCGGCGCTCGGGGCCGGACGCCTGGCGGTGGGCGACAGTGTGAGCATCGAGGGCGTCTGTCTCACCGTGACGCGGCTCGATGGGCCGGTCTTGTACGCCGATGTATCGCGCGAGACCCTGGCCAAGACGACCTTGGGAACGCTTAAGGACGGCGCGTGCGTAAATTTGGAGCCGAGCCTGCGGGCCGGCGATCCCCTCGGCGGTCATTTGGTGAGCGGTCACGTCGATGCGGTAGGAACATTGACGAGCGCCGCTGAGGATGCGCGATCCCGGCGCCTGCAGTTCGAACTGCCGACGCCGCTGATGCGCTACGTGGCGCCCAAGGGATCCATATGCGTCAGCGGCGTGAGCCTGACGGTCAATGAGGTCGCCGGGCGCCGCTTCGATGTCAACATCATCCCGCACACGCGCGAGGCTACGACGTTGGGCGAACTGCGGGTGGGCGCGGCGGTCAATATCGAGATCGATACGATCGCGCGATACATCGAACGTCTTGCAAACTTATAATTTCATTGCTGCCGCAACACCAAACTCCACCGGAACCTCGCTGATGCCACCAAACGCTGTTGAAGATTCGTCAAACCCGGCACCGTCCGCCGATAGTCCCTCAAGGGCTGCCGAGATCAGGCAATGGCTCGACTCGTATATTCAATTGTTTGGACTGCGCGGCAGAGGCATGGCATTGATTCTGGGACTTCTGGCCATTGCTTGGATCAGTGCCGGCATCTACAAGGTACAGCCTGACGAACAAGGCGTGGTTCTGCGTTTTGGCAAATGGGTGGAAACCACAAGCTCCGGCCTGCACTACCATCTGCCATACCCCATTGAAACCGTGCTGCTGCCGAAGGTTACCCAAGTCAATCAGTTACAACTCGGCACCGTTCGTCTCGCTGCGACTGGCGTTAACACCGCTGATTCCTCGCATGAGCGGCAGATGCTCACGGGAGACGAGAATATTGTGGAAGCCGACTGTGCCGTGTCCTGGCGTATCAAGGATGCCGGCAAGTTCCTGTTCAAGGTTAACAACCCGGAGGCTGCGCTCAAGGTAGTGGCGGAAAGCGCGCTGCGCGAGATCATCAGCCGTACGCCGATTCAGGCCGCCATGTCGGACAAGCGCCAACAGGTCGCCGAACAAACCAGAGATCTGCTGCAGACCCTGCTTGACAAGGCCGATTCAGGGATTTTAGTCACCCAGGTGCAACTGCAACGTGTCGATCCGCCAATCGTCGTCATCGACGCTTTCAACGACGTGCAGCGCGCCCGAGCTGATCAGGAGCGTACCCGCAATGAAGCCGAAGCCTACGCCAATGACATCCTTCCGCGGGCTCGCGGGGAGGCATCGCACATTGCCCAGGAATCAGAGGCCTACAAGTCGCAGGTGATAAATCTGGCGCAAGGTGACGCCAAGAGCTTCCAGCTGATCTATGCGAGCTATGCCGCGGACAAAGACGTAACGGCCTGGCGCCTATACCTTGAGAGTGTCGACGAGATGCTTAAAAAGGCCACCAGGGTCATCGTCGATACTTCCGGCAAAGGCGTGTCCGGCATCGTTCCGTATATGCCGCTGGCAGATAAGGAAAAGCCAGATGCAGCCAAGGAGTCACCGAAATGAGTGCGAAGCTACGCCTTGTCATTGGTGCTGGTGCGTTTTTTCTGTTGTGGCTGCTCTCGACTACGCTCTACACGGTCAGTGAAGTGCAGCAGGCGTTGATTGTTCGCCTCGGAGCGCCGATTGGCGTCGTGACCGAACCCGGGTTGAAATTCAAACTGCCGTTGGTGGATTCGGTCATTTTTTATGATCGTCGATTGCTGACTTTGGAGCCGGCGGCTGAACAGGTCATTCTGGGAGACCAGAAGCGCATCGAGGTGCAGACCTACACACGTTTCCGCATCGCCGAGCCGTTGCGCTTCTATAACGCGGTGCGCACGGTGGAGCTGGCCGAGCCACAACTCGCTCAGCTGGTCAGTTCGTCGCTACGCCGCGAACTGGGTCAGGTGATGCTACCGTCGCTGCTGTCGGAAAATCGGTCCCACATCGTCGAGCTAATTGAGAAGGAGGTGGCCGACAAGGCCAAAGATGTCGGAATCGACGTCGTGGAAGTCCGCTTCCACCGCGCCGATCTGCCGTTGGAAACAAGTCAGGCCATCTATGACCGGATGACCTCGGAACGGCAACGCGAAGCCAAGGAATTGAGGGCGCAGGGCTTCGAATGGGCACAGGAAATCCAAGCAAAGGCCGATCGCGAACGCACCGTAATCCTGTCTGAAGCGCAACGCCAAGCCAAGATCACTCGCGGCGCGGCCGATGCCGAGGCCAACCAAATTCTCTCCAGCACGTTCGGCAAGGATCCTCAGTTCTACAAGCTGTACCGTTCCTTGCAGACATATCGAATGGCCTTGGCGAACGCCGGCCCGACAATTGTGCTGTCGCCCGACACTGAGTTCCTGCGCTACTTCAAAACCGGCCCGGGCACGCTCACCAAACATTAATGGTTGAAATACCGAAAAAGCAGTTCAATTGGCGACAGGTGCTGGTGACGTTCGGCCCAGGTTTGGTGGTCATGCTGGCCAATACAGAGGTTGGCAGTGTAATTACGGCGGCTCAAAGCGGTGCAAAATGGGGTTATCGGTTATTGCTACTACAGTTCCTGATCATTCCGCTGCTCTACACGGTACAAGAGTTGGCGGCACGCCTAGCGCTTGGAACGGGAATTGGCTACGGCGAACTGATCCACCAGAATTTCGGTCGCCTCATGACTATCGTGGCGGTTACGGCGCTGACGGTGAGTTGTTTCGGCACGTTGGTCACTCAAATGGTCGGATTGGCCGGTATTGGCCAATTATTTGGCGTCCCCATCTGGGTATCGATCGTGCTGCTGATCGTAGCCATCCTTCTGATGGTAGGCCTTGGGGCTCACCGGTCGGTGGAGCGCATGGTAATTGCATTCGGCCTATTCGAGCTGGGCTTTCTGATCATGGCTTGGGAAGCGCATCCCGACATCGGTAGACTGACCGCCGGCCTTTTCGAGATGCCGCTCGGAAACCGCGACTACCTGTATCTTCTGGCGGCCAACCTGGGCACCAGCGTGATGCCTTGGGCGATTTTCTACCAACAGTCTGCCTTGATCGATAAAGGGCTCGGTATCGGGCATCTGAAAATCGCCCGGCTCGACATATTGATCGGTGCCGTTCTATGCCAGACCGTAACCGCTGCAGTATTAATCGCCGCGGCAGCCACGTTTGCTCAACAGCAGCAGCCCGTGCAGCTGGAAAACGTGCCGCAGCTCGCCACAGCCTTCAGCGCTACCCTTGGACCTGTCATTGGTCATGTGGTGTTTGTCGCCGGCCTGGGTGGCGGGGCGCTGGTCGCCACCGTAACGGTATGCCTTACGGCAGCCTGGGCGTTGGGCGAAGTGGCTGGCGTTCATCACTCGCTGGAACACCATCCGTTGCAAGCTCCTTGGTTCTACGCTGCCTTTGCGCTGATCCTCATGCTCGGTGGCGGGCTGGTCGCCTCCGGCGTTAACCTCATCCGGCTGTCGATTGCGATGGGAGTGGTAAACGCTCTTCTGCTACCGATAGCGTTGGGATTCCTGTTCCAGTTGGCGCGCACGAAACTGGCGGACCCGATGCGACTCAAGGGTGCTTACGCCGCTACGGTAGGGACGATATTTTTCTGCGCCGCCGCCACGGGGGTTTATGCCGCCTTGGCCGGCATCGCCGGATGAACTCGATGAAAGGCTGCCGTAATGGGCTTTGATACCTTCTTCCACTACCTGAACCTGACGCTGGAGGTGTTCTTCGTCAATCTGCTGCTGAGTGGCGATAATGCCGTGGTTATCGCGCTTGCCTGTCGTTCGTTGCCGCCGGCGCTGACGAGGCGCGCCATGTTGATCGGTATCGATGGCGCCATTGCGCTGCGCGTACTGCTGACTGCCTTTGCCAGTTTTCTGCTGTCCATCCCGCTGCTGAAGCTCGTAGGCGGCGTAGCACTGACCGTTATCGCGATCAAACTGACCGTCGAGGAACAGGGAGAAACGATATCCGACCAGAGCCCATCGAAAATACCCCTCGGCCTCTGGTCGGCCGTCGGCACCATAATCGTTGCCGACTTAGTCATGAGCGTAGACAACGTGGTCGCCCTGGCCGCGGTGGCCCACGGCAGCATCTTCATGCTGGCCATGGGTTTGTTGATGAGTGTGCCTTTTCTGCTGTACGGCAGCTTGTTCGTTAGCGTCTTGCTGAGACGATATCCACTGCTGAAACGCGCCGGCGGTGCAATGCTCGGCTGGCTCGCCGGCGATATCGCCATTTCCGATCCGCTAGTCATGGATTGGGTCAATCGGCAATCACCGGCGTTGACAGTAGTGGTGCCATTACTGGTCGCCGTGTTCGTAGTGATCGAGAGCCGGATAATGGAAGGCGCACAGGCTACTGCCTATGCGCTACGGCCAAAGCTCAGGTCCAGACCGGCGATTAGCACTCCGCTGCCTGCGGTTATCGAGCCAACCCCGTTACCGGCGCCAACACCGGCAACCATCACCATCGCCAGCCAATCCGTCGAAGCCGAGCGGCCATCGCCCGTATCCGCTGCCGAGAACCTTGCGATGCCGGTTCAACCGGAACCGGGCAGCGCGCTACCGCCCGACGTAGTTGCGACGGGCTATGGACAAGCGCCACGGGGCAAACGCGTTAAGCCTCTCGTATGGATCGTTGCCGCTATTGCGGTCGCGTTGCTCTGGATGCTATTCAGATTTTTATCTCTGGATTTTCCAGCGACAACTCCTGCCCTGCAATGGACCCCTCCAACGGGACACCGATGAGGCGTTCGCACTGCGCCGCCCGGTCCGCAAGCTACAATGCGACTCGCCGGGTTGCGCCACTCGGTCCGGTGCGGCCAGGCGCGTGGTATAGGGCCGTCCGTCGCGTAGTTACGACAATAGATCGAGAATGAATTATTTATGACCGCATTGAACACGATCGATGAGATTCTCGAGGACATCCGCCGGGGGAAAATGGCGGTGATCATGGACGATGAGGACCGCGAAAACGAAGGGGATCTGATCATGGCCGCGGATTGCGTGCGGGCCGAAGACGTCAACTTCATGGCGCGTTACGGACGCGGACTCATCTGCCTGACCTTGACGCGCGAGCGTTGCCGCCAGCTGCGGCTGCCGCTGATGGTCAGCGAGACCGACAGTTCGCATCGCACGAATTTTACCTTGTCCATCGAAGCGGCCGAGGGCGTGACTACGGGCATATCAGCCCATGATCGTGCGCACACGATAAAGACCGCGGTGGCGCCGCAGGCGCGCCCGGAGGACCTGCGCCAGCCCGGACACATTTTTCCCCTGATGGCGCAGCCCGGCGGAGTGCTTACCCGCGCCGGCCACACGGAAGCCGGAGGCGATCTCGCGCGCCTCGCGGGATTCTCCGCGGCCGCCTTGATCGTCGAGATTCTGAACGACGACGGCACCATGGCGCGCCGGCCCGATCTCGAGCGTTTTGCCAAGGCGCACGCATTGAAGATCGGCACCATTGCGGACCTGATCCGCTACCGGCTCAAGAACGAGCGCTCGGTGGAGCGAATCTACGATGAGCCGGCCGAGACCGAATACGGCGGATTTCGGCTGTGCTGCTATGAGGACCACGTGAACAAGAACGTGCACGTCGCGCTGGTGAAGGGCGATCTGAATTCCGATCCGCCGCCGTTGGTGCGTGTGCACATCAACGACACCCTGCGCGACGTGGTCGGCTTGCGCAGCGAAAGGTTGGGCTGGCCATTGCGCGCCGCGATTCGCCGCGTGGCGGGCGAGCCCTCCGGCGTGATCGTGATCTTGAGGCCCGAGGAGACCCCGAGGGAGTTCATGGACAACGTGCGTCAGATCAATGCAAAACCGGTGGCGGCGCCCAACGTCGGGGCGACGGTGCTGCGCACCTACGGGATCGGGGCGCAAATACTCAAGGATTTGGGGATCAACCGTATGCGCGTGCTGAGCGCGCCGAAGCAGCTGCAGGGTCTCTCGGCTTTCGATCTTGAAATTACCGAATACGTGGACGGCGGTGAATGAGCGCTGCGGGGCTTATACTGTGGCCATTGGCCGCGGCGCGCGACGAATAGACCTGCGAGGAAAGCTTTGTGCCTATTGAGCAGCCCAAGATCATCGAAGGCGAACTCCTGGTTCGCGACCTGCGCTTCGCCATTCTGGCTGCGCGGTTCAACGATTTTGTCGTCGAACCGTTGGTGCGCGGCGCGCTGGACGCGCTCAAGCGCCATGGGGCGACGGAGAAGCAGATCGAGATCGTGCGCGTTCCGGGCGCTTTCGACATGCCGATCGTCGCGCGCAAACTGGCGCTGTCACGCCGCTATGAGGCGCTGATCGCGCTCGGCGCCGTCATCCGCGGCCAGACGCCGCATTTCGACTACGTCGCCGGCGAATGCGCTTCGGGAATGGCTCGAATTGCGCTCGAATCGGGCGTCCCCATTGCGTTCGGCGTGTTGACGACCGATACGGTGGAGCAGGCGATCGATCGGGCGGGCGGCAAGGCCGGCAACAAGGGCGCCGACGCCGCGCTGACCGCGCTCGAAATGGCGAATCTGCTGCGCCGATTGGATGGGTAGCGGTGAATCCGCATCGCGCTCGCAGCCTCGCACGCAGGCTTGCGCTGCAGGCGCTGTATCAACTGCAAATCAACCCGCGACCCTGGCAGGATACCCAGCGGCAATTTGCCGAGGATCCGGAAGCGCTGCGAGTGGATCGCGAGTATTTCCAGGAATTGATGGCGGCGATTGCGCCGAATCGCGACACGCTCGATTTGCAGCTCGTAAAGCTCTGCGAGATTCCGCCTTCTGAACTCGACCCGATCGAGCACGCGGTGTTGTGGTTGGGCTTGCACGAATTGGCGGCCTGCCCCGAGTTGCCCTATCGGGTCGCGCTCGCGGAGGCGGTTCAGCTCGCCAAGCAATTCGGGGCGACCGACGGGCACAAGTTCGTGAACGCCGTATTGGACCGCGCCGCGCAAGAACTCCGCCCAAACGAATACGGTCAGCCTGCGGAATAGCGCAGCGTGGGCCGCGAGCAAGCGCATCTCGGGGAATTCGATTTGATTCGCCGATACTTTTCGCGCATAGGCGGCGCGCGTTCCGACGTGGTGTTGGGGGTGGGCGATGACGCCGCGCTGCTGCGCATGCCGGCGGATACGGAATTGGCGGCGGCGGTGGATACCCTTGTCGCCGGCCGCCATTTCCCGCCCGATAGCGACGCCCGATCAATAGGCCACCGTGCGCTGGCCGTGAACTTGAGCGACTTGGCAGCGATGGGTGCGACTCCGGCCTGGGCCACCCTGGCCTTGACCTTGCCAGCCGCCGATCCGGATTGGCTCGAGCGGTTTGCCGGCGGCTTCGCGCAGCTCGCGAACGCCTATGGCGTGGCCCTGGTCGGCGGCGACACCACGGCGGGACCGCTCACCATCAGCGTGCAAGTGATGGGGCATGTCGCCCGCGGCACGGCGCTGCGCCGCGGCGGGGCGCAAGCAGGCGACCTGTTGGCGGTGACCGGAACCCTCGGCGATGCAGGTGCGGGGTTGGCGTTGGCGACCGGCTCGCACACGACCAGCGATGGCGCGGTGGCACGCGAACTGCGGCAACGGTTCGAGTATCCGACGCCGCGGGTGGAATTCGGCGCGGCGGCACGCGGGATCGCGAGCGCGGCCATGGACCTGTCCGACGGGTTGGCGGGAGACCTGCCGAAACTGGCGGGCGCCAGCGGGCTTGCGGCGCATGTCGATGTCGATCGTTTGCCGCTATCGCATGCCTTACAGGCATTCGCGAGTCCGCAGCAGGCGCGCGACTGGGCGCTCGGCGCCGGGGATGACTACGAATTGCTGCTCGCCGTCCCGCCGCGCGGTTATGCCGAGCTGGCCTCGTTGGCCGCCAAATTGGACTTAAGGCTGACCCCGGTCGGTGAGCTACGTCGCGGAACCGGCGTGAGCTGGGCGTCGCATGGCGCGAAATTTACGCCCCAGGCGCACGGATACGATCACTTTCGCTGACCCTCGACTCAAATCACAGTTTAGCGCCCGCCTGCCGAAGTATCCTCTGCGCCACGCAATCGAACGTCGCTGCAGCGGCTAACGGCTAACCTTGAACAATATTCGGACAAAAGATAACGCGAACTCCCTGACCGGTCGCGCAGCGTTGCCTGAAAAGATCGGCAAGTACGTGATCATCAACGAGGTCGGCCGCGGCAGCACGGGCGTCGTGTACCTCTCGCACGATCCGTACTATGGCCGCGACGTCGCCATCAAGGTCTACAACGTTGATCCCAACGGTGATGAAAATCGCAAGCGCATCGCGCGCAAGATGTTTCTCTCCGAAGCGCATATGGTCGGGATGCTGCAGCACCCGAACATCCTGCCGATCTACGATGCGGGCGAGGAGAATGGACACTGCTACATCGTGACCGAACACGTGCACGGTGCGCGCACCCTCGCCGCATATTGTCGACCCGACAATTTGCTGCGAATCGACGACGTGGTCGAACTGGTCTACAAGGCCGCGCGCGCATTGCATTATGCGCACAGCCGCGGCGTCATTCATCGCGACATCAAACCAAGCAATATCATGCTGACGCTCGAGAGCGATGTGCGCATCATCGACTTCGGCATCGCGCTGATTGCCGATTCGGAGATTTCGCGCATCGAGGGAATCGCCGGCAGCCCGTCGTATATGTCGCCTGAGCAGGTCCAGTCGATCGAATTGACCAATCGATCGGATTTGTATTCGCTGGGAGCGGTGACGTACGAGCTGCTGACGGGCACCAGACCGTTTCGGGCTGGAAATTTGCAAAAACTGCTGCACCAGATCGTGTTTGCAACGCCGCCGCCCATTCATACCTTGCGACCGGAGATTCCGGAGGAGCTCGAGAACGTCACGGCGATAGCGCTGCAGAAGGAGCCGTCCAAACGCTATAGAACCGGCCTCGATTTCGCCGCCGAGTTGACCCGCGTGCATCAGAAATTGCGCGCCCAATACAACCGCATCGATCAGCAGGAGCAATTCAGCCTGTTGCGCAAGCTGAAGTTCTTCCACGAATTTTCGCACAGTGAAATCTGGGAAGTATTGCGCGCCAGCAGTTGGCAGGATTACGCCGACGGCGAAGAAATTGTCAAAGAGGGGGAGATGGACGATCGCTTCTACATCATCGTGCAGGGCCGCGTCGGCGTCGCGCGTCTCGGCAAGGCGTTGGGCTATTTGGACATCGGCGATTGCTTCGGCGAAACCAGCTACGTGCGCGGCGCCAAGCGAACCGCAACCATAATGGCATCAGGTCCGGTCACGGTCATGAAAGTGAGTTCCACGCTGCTGGAGCAGGTGTCGGCGGAATGCCAGCTGCGCTTCAATCAAGTGTTCCTGCGCAGCCTGATCGGGCGGCTGCAAAGCGCCGAGCGCGCATCCTAACGGTCGCGATCGGCGGCTAAGGCCGGGCACCCGCCTCTTTGTCGTGCTCGATCATCGCGTATGCCGAGTGATTGTGTATGGACTCGAAATTCTCCGATTCGACCACATAGGCGCGGACGCGTTTGTCGCGGTTGAGGGCCACGGCCACGTCGCGCACCGTATCTTCGACGAATTTCGGATTGTCGTAAGCGCGCTCGGTGACGTACTTTTCGTCCGGGCGCTTCAGTATTCCATATACCTCGCATGAGGCATTCGCCTCGGCGACGTCGATCAACTCCTCCAACCACATGTGCTCGTTCAGCTTGGCCGTCAATGTGATGTGCGAGCGCTGATTATGGGCGCCGTAATCGGATATTTTCTTGGAGCACGGACAGAGGCTGGTGGTCGGAACCACCACTTTGAGCCACACTTCGGTCCGCCCGTCGCGGCGCTCGCCGAATATGGTGGCCTGATAATTCATCAGACTCTCGACGCCGGAAATCGGCGCCTTCTTCATGACGAAATACGGGAAGGTCATCTCGATATGACCGGCGCTCGCATCCAAATGCTCGGTCATTTCTTCCAGCATCTTGCTGAAGGAATCCACCGATATTTCACGCTCGTGGCGGTGGAGGATCTCGACGAACCGCGACATGTGCGTGCCCTTGAAGTTATGCGGCAAATTCACGTACATGTTGAAATTTGCGACCGTGTGCTGTTCGCCGGCGGCCCGATCCTTCACTTTGACCGGGTGGTAGATATCCTTGATCCCCACCTTGTTGATCGGGATCCGGCGCGTGTCGGAATGGCCCTGCACGTCCTCGACGGGCGACGCAGTGGGTTTTTTGGCAAGGGCGGCGACGGTCATGGGGCTATGGTTCCTCGAGGGCGCGTAACGCCAATGATATCAGACGATTCGACGGCGCCTGGCCGAGGCGCAGGATGGGGGGCAACCGACAGGCGGTAGGCGTCTCTCAGCCGTCCTTCGGTTCGTCGGCGCCGAATTCTTCGACTTGGAGTTCGCCGGCCTTTTTGAGCAGAATCTCCACCTTTTGCTGCGCCTCCTTGAGGGCCGCCTGGCAGTTGCGA
>Ga0207927_1000203_pt1 | contig 24759 bp, 21 predicted proteins | sample NGESurdeep072012_2_FD_184456 | JGI IMG/M metagenome (GOLD analysis project Ga0207927, IMG submission 184456) | Arctic peat soil microbial communities from Barrow, Alaska - NGEE Surface sample 210-2 deep-072012 (SPAdes) | ecosystem: Environmental > Terrestrial > Soil > Wetlands > Peat ... | reverse complement strand
CGGAACATCTCGACGACCTTCATGGCCGACTCGGCGTCGGCGATGTCGAATCCCAGCTCGAACGGCGGCTGGGTCCACGTCGGACCGACGATGAGCGGATAGGTCACCATGAACTCGCGCCACACCTTGGCGAGTCGGTAGCGATTCTGGTGCATCGCGTAGAGCGACGCCGACGTCGCGGGCGGGAATTCGACGTTCGTGAGTTCCAGGAACTTGCGTCCCCCCTCACCGATCAGGTGCGACAACCGCTCCGCGTCGACCGCGAGGCTGGTGATCATGAGTTCGGTCCAGGCGACGTAGACGTCGAACAGCAGCGGTGGCTCGATCTCTTCGACCTCGTACCCGGCCGCTTCGAGGGCGCGACCCGCCACACGAACGCCTTCGGCGACCGCGGCGTCGGTGTCGCCGCCAATGGGCGTGGGCACCAGGGCAACCCTCTTGGCGACGGGGCGACCCCGCAACGGCGCGTCGATGGTCTGGGGATCGAAGGGGTGCGCGCCCATCACGGCTTCGAGCCCGACGCGCACGTCGCCGACGTGGCGACCGAGCACGCCCTCAGCCAGCATTATCTGGCCGTTGATGCCCATCTCCACGGTGTCGGTCCGGTTGCCCTGGGGCACGCGACCGCGCGAGGGCTTGATCGACGCGACACCACAGCAGTAGGCGGGATTGCGAAGCGAACCGCCGATGTCGTTGCCGAGGCCGATCGGGCTCATGCCCGAGGCGATCGCCGCGGCCTCGCCACCCGACGAACCTCCGGCGGTGCGCCCGTGCATCCAGGGGTTGTGCGTGCTGCCGTAGAGCGAGGATTCCGCGTTGACGCGCAGCCCCATGTCGGGCATATTGGTGCGCGCGAGGGGTACGGCGCCGGCGAGACGCATCCGCTCGACGGTCGGCGAGTCCGAGTTCGCCATCAGGTCCTTCAGCGCCACGCAACCTTCGGTCGTCGCGTAACCGGTGAGGTCGATGTTGGTCTTGACGGTAAACGGCACACCGTGCAACGTTCCGAGCGGCCCGCCGGACTTCTGCTTGGCGTCGGCGGCGTCGGCTTCACGACGAACCTCGTCGGGTCGTACCTCGACGACGGCGTTGACCTTGCCATTGACCGCCTCAATGCGCGCCAGGTGCGCGTCGACGACTTCTCGTGACGTCACGGTGCCGGCGTGGATCATCGCGGCCAACGACGACGCCGATTCCTGCCAAAGTTCCTTGCCCATGGACTACCTCCAGTTGCTGTCTTAGAGGTAGTTTGTCACGTTGTCCACGGGTGCCTCGACGGGTCGATCAGCCGAATCGACCTTCGATGTAGTTGAGCGTGCGCTCGTCCTCGGGGTCGTTGAAGATCTTCGTCGTTGGTCCGAACTCGATCAATTCCCCGGCGCGGTCCTCGCCCATCAGCAGGAACGCGCAGTCGTCCGAGACCCGAAGGGCCTGCTGCATGTTGTGGGTGACGATGACGATCGTCACCCGGTTCTTGAGCTCCCCCATCAGGGACTCGATCGCCTGGGTGGCGATCGGGTCAAGCGAAGACGTGGGCTCGTCCATCAGCAACATCTCGGGCTCGACGGCGAGCGCCCGCGCGATGCAGAGACGTTGCTGTTCGCCGCCCGAGAGGGTGACCGCGTGCGCCTTCATGCGAGTGGACACGCTGTCCCACAACGCCGACGCGACGAGCGCGGACTCGGCCGCTTCGTCGAGCAGCGACTTCTTGCGGATGCCGTTAAAGCGCAGTCCCGACACCACGTTGTCGTAGATCGACATGGTGGGAAAGGGATTGGGACGCTGGAACACCATGCCAATGCGACTGCGCAGCAGTGTCGTGGGCAGGTTGCCGCGGTAGACGTCAATGTCGCCGAGTTTGATGTCCCCGGTCACGACGGCGCCCTTGGTCAGATCGTGCAAACGGTTGAGCGCTCGTAGCAACGTCGTCTTGCCCGATCCGGAGGGACCGATCAGTGACGTGACCCGGTTGGCCGCGATGTCAAAAGTGGCGTCACGCACCGCGGTGCGACCATTGAAGGAGACGGCAACGTTGTTGAGACTCATCGCCACCCTGGTCGGTGCGAGCACCGACGTTCCTCCGGCTCCAGCCCCACCACCGACATAGTTGTCTTTCATTTCCACGGACTCCATCTAGTGTCTTTCCCTTCTCATGCGCGCTGCGATCAACCGACTGCCGAGACTCAGGAACATCACGATGACGACCAACGTGAGGGCCACGCCCCACGCGGCGGCGCGCTGACTCGGGTACTGCGAACCGGAGTAGTTGTACGTCAGCAGCGGCAACGCCGCCATCTGGTGCAGTGGATTCCAGTTCCAAGAACTCGACGCGCCGATCACCAGCAGCAACGGTGCGGTCTCGCCCATCGCTCGAGCTAGTGACAACAAGACGCCCGTGATCACGCCGGGCATCGCCGCGGGCAGGATGACGCCCCGCGAGACGCGCGAACTGCGCGCGCCGAGCGCCAGGCCCGCTTCGCGCAACGTCGCGGGAACGCCGCGAAAGGCCAGTTCGCTCGCCTTGGCGATCACCGGGACCATCAAGACCGCGAGCGCCACGACGCCGGCGAGGCCGGAGAACGACTTCAGACGAACGACCACGTACTCGTAGGCGAACACGCCGAGCAGGATCGACGGCAGACCCGTCATGATCTCGATGATCGCTCGCAGGAAGTTCGCCGCGCGCGACGGCGATTCGGCGAGGTAGAGGCCGAGCAGCACGGCGATCGGGATGGCGATGAGGCCCGCGAGTCCGTCGATGATGAGCGAACCCTCGATCGCGTTGCCGACACCACCGATCGCGTTCTGGGCGACGAGGCTGGGCTGGGTCGGCAACGTGTGCAGGAACGTCCAGCTGATCGACGAAAGACCCTTCTGGAGTAGGGCGAAGATCACCGATCCGAGCGGCACCAGTGCCAAAATGAAGGCGGCGACCAGCACGGTGAGGAATATCTTCGACAGGAGCGTGCGACGGCCGATGGTCTGCGCGGCGCGCTTCTGGATCTCCTGGCGACGTTCGAGAATCGGATCCGGCGGCAGTTCGGTCAACGTCGCGCTCACGTGTGCGCCCCCGCTCGCTTGGTCAAGATACGCGCACCGGCGTTGACGCTCGCAGTGATGATCATGAGGATCAGCGCCAGCGCGGCGAGCGCGCTGCCGGTGTTACCCGTCGCGTTACCGAACTCGGTAGCGATGGTCGATGCCAGTGTCGCGCCGGTTGAGAAGAGCGAGTGGGGAATCTGGGGATTGGAGCCGATGACCATAGCCACGGCGATCGTCTCACCGAGGGCCCGACCCGCGCCCAGCGCGATCGCGCCCAGGATGCCCGTGCGAGCGCTCGGCAGCACAACTTTCAAGAGCACTTGACTGCGCGTCGCTCCGAGCGACAGACCGCCCTCGATGAGGTCGGTCGGCACGACCGCGATGACGTCGCGAGAGATCGCGACGATGGTCGGCAGGATCATGATCGCGAGGACGATGCCGGCGAGCAGGACGCTGAATCCCTCGTGGGGTCCACTGAAAGGCCACGAACTACCCGTCAGGCTGGCGAGGAATGGCTGCAGCGTCTTGGTCAGCCACGGGATCAGGTACCACAGACCCCAGAGTCCGTAGACGACCGAAGGAACGGCCGCGAGCAACTCGATGAGGGCGGTGCCGGTTGCGCGGAGTTTGCGCGGGATCAAGAACAAGAGCGCCAGTGCTGACGCGAGACCCACCGGCACGGCGATGGCCAGGGCAATCAGTGTGGTCAGGAGCGTGTCGGTGATGAGTGGCAGAGCCCCGTACGGGCCGGTGCCCGACACCCACGACTTTCCGGTAAGGAGGTGGTACGTGTACGTATGGACCGCCGGCCAGGCGGTCGAGACGACGCTCCAGACGAACAGGATGATCACGGCCCCGAAGAACAGCGCCGTGCCGCGAAGTAGGAACTGATACGGACGGTCCGAGGTGGCCGAGAGACGAATTCTCTCGGCCACCTCGGACGGGGATCCCTGGGAATCTGTTTCCGTAGTTCTCATGTATCCTTCACAACTTCGCTTGACCCGGTACCGTCGTCTAGCTCAGACCGAGCGGCTGGGCGTTGTACTTCATCGAGCCGATCTGCTGCTGGGCGACGGCCACCACGTAGGACGGCAGCGGCACGTAGCCCTGCTCCTTCGCGACGTTCTGGCCCCCGTTGGCGCCGCTCTCCACCGCCCAGTCGAGGAACTTGGCGACCAACTTCTCCGAGTTGAGCGAGGCCGTCGCGCCGCCGATCGTACCGAGACCGTTCCAGTCCTGGCGCACGATGGCCCAGCTGTAACCGGCGATCGGGTAGTCACCCGAGTTCTTGCCGTTCACGATAGAGAAGTTCGACACGACGCCAGCGGTGGTCTCACTCGGCGGCGTCGCCGAGAAGGCTGCCGCGTCGGCGGCGACACTCGACTGGCTAAGCGCGACGCGCTGACCCTTGGCGTTGACGATCAACGCGGCGGGCAGCGTGTGCTGGAGCAGGATGTAGGAGTACTCGACGTACCCAATTGCCCCGACAGTCTGCTCGACGTCACCGGCCACGCCGGCGTTCTTCTGTCCACCGAGCGCACTGTTGGGCACTTGGCCTTGGTTGAACGTCGTGTTCGGGAAGACTTCCGTGCCGGACGTGATGTTCTTGAAATTCGCGCCCTGAGTCTGGTTCAGGTAGTCCATGAAGATGAACGTCGTGCCCGAACCGTCCGCGCGGTAGACCGGAATGATCGCGAGGTTGGGCAGTGCGCAGGACTTTATCGAGCGCACGATCTTGTGCTTCTTGTTCCTGATGTTCCTCACGTTGACGATCTTCGGGTTCAGCTTGCAGATCGCGGGGTTGTTCCACTTCGTGATCGCACCGTCGTAGACGCCGGCGAGGGCCGCCGAATTGAGAACGACCGGGTACTTGCCGAACTTTTTGGTAAGCGACGGCAGGTTGTACATCATCCCCACGCCGCCGAGCACCACGGGAACCTGTACGTACGAGTTCAGGGTGTGCGCAGGGTCAGCGTTGGTGAGCAGCGACGAGTCCAGGTTGGCACCGTTGACGACCGTACCCATCGGCACGTCGGACGCGCCGACGGCGTAGGTGCCGGCGATAGCGCCCTTCTTGCCGCTGGAAGAACCAACCGGCGAGTAGAGCGACATGCTCGTCGGCGCGCTCGAGCCCGACACCTTGGCGGCGGCGGACATGAACTCGGGAATCGCGGCGTTGAAGAACGGTTCGTCAAAACTCGAACCACCCATCGCCGGGTTGATGCTGGCGGCCGCGTCGGACGACGAGAACGTCAAGTCACCATTGAGTGTCGCCGAAGCGCCGGCGGCAGTGACCGCCGCGGTGGAGATCAGACTGAGTGTCGCGATCGCGACGCCCACTCTGGCTCGAAAGGTTTTCTTCATGCTGAACTTTCCTCCTAAAGAAAGTGAATCGCGTAGGCCAAGTGTCAGGGACGGCAACGTGCCGCTCGTGAACCCTTCGCCACGGATGAACCTACGAAGCCCAGGTAAACGGGAGGTGAACGCTTGGAACGCGGCAAGTGAATTGTGGAAGAAAACTTAAAACCCGGTCGTTTCTAGGGCTTTAGTCGCAGCAACTGTCGCGCCAGCCGCACGTCGTACAGCGAAAGTGCGCGTGCTCGGGACTCAGCGACGAGCCGCACAAGGGGCATTCGTGGAACACGGCGAAGCGGTTCACGCAGTCGAACTCGCGTGCGCCTCGAGCCGTTTCGTTCACTGCGTCCACCAATTCATTGTCGCTCGCGCCGAGACGCTCGCGCGTGATAGTCGAGGCGTTCGAGTTTCGTGCGAGAAGTGTCCTAAAGTAATGGGTGAAAACAGTGACGAGGCGGGTATCGATGCGCATTGGGGTACTTACCGCTGGTGGCGACGCACCCGGACTCAACGCCGCGATCCGGGCCATTGGCCAGTTGGCCTTTCGCGACGGCCACGAACTGATCGGTATCGCCAACGGTTGGGCGGGACTGGCCCACGAGTTCGCCGGCCACGACCTCACGCCGGCGGACATCACCGGCGTCGTCGGCCTCGGCGGCACCCTGCTCGGCACCGCGCGCTACAACCTCGACAACCCCGTGGGGGGCCGCGAACACGTCCTGGCGGCCGTCGAAGAGCACCTGGACGCCCTCGTCGCGATCGGCGGCGACGGGACCCAGCGCATCGCCCACTGGCTCGCCGAACGCGGCGCGCCCGTCGTCGGGGTACCCAAGACGCTCGACAACGACCTGGTGGGCACGGACTACTGCATTGGCTTTGACAGCGCGGTGAGCCTGGTCGCCGAGTCCCTCGACCGTCTCCACACGACCGCCGCCTCGCACCACCGTGTCATGGTCGTTGAGACCATGGGCCGCTCGACCGGTTGGGTCGCGGCGATGGGTGGTCTCGCCGGCGGCGCGGACCTGATCATCATCCCCGAGTTCCCGATCACCATGGACGAGATCATCGCCCACCTCATCAAGCGCCGCAGCGTCGGCAACGCCTTCTCGATCGTCGTCATCGCCGAAGGCATCAACCTCGGGTCACTCGGCGGCGTGGAGACGAATGAACTCACGACCGAGAGCGTCGGGGGTATCCGCCTCGCGTCGCGAGGCGTCGGACAGTTCCTCGCGGCGCGGATCGACGAACACGGAGGGTTCGAAGTGCGCACGACGGTGCTGGGCCACCTCCAGCGCGGCGGCAGCCCCACGGCGTACGACCGCATCTGGGCTACGCGCGTCGGCGCCGCCGCGTACGACGCTGCGGCGGCGGGAAAATTTGGCATGATCCCGGTCGTGCGTGGTAGCGAGGTGGAGCTCGCACCGCTCGCCGCCGTGGCGACCGGTCAACGACAAGTGCCGCGCGAACTCTACGACCTCTGCGCCGTCTTCTTCTAAGACCGCCTCGCGGTCCGTCCTCGATCCGGGCTACTCGTCCGTGGCGCAGAGTTGACCGAGTCGGTAGTGCGTGCGACACAGCACCTGATAGTGCACAATGCCCTTCGACACGTCGCCGAAGAAGAACTGGTCACCGTGACGCGCGACGACGCCGTTCACGACGCGGGCGTTGCAGCGGCCGCGACGGCCGCACCAGCACGACGACGTGAACGGCAGTTCGTGCGCCCAGTCGGCGATCGCGAAGAGCCGGGCCGAACCGGGAAAGATGTTGAGCAGGAAGTCGGCCGAGAGTCCGAACGCGTGGACCTCGATGTCGTGGTCGTCCACGAGTCGGGCCAGGGCGTCCACCTGAGCGGCGCTCGCGAACTGGACCTCGTCGATCACCAGGATCCTCACTCCTTGATCGAGGAGCCTGCGCACGTGCGGACCCAGGTCGCTCTCGGGGGCGACGGCCTCGGCCTGGGCTTCGATGCCGATCCGGCTCGTCACCATGCCGTCGGCACTGCGGTCACCGAAGGTCCACAGTGCGACGTCACTGCGACCCTCTCGTAACTGCCAACACAGTTGGAGGGCCAGCGTCGATTTTCCCGAAGCCATGGTTCCGTAGGTAAAGGTCAGTTCCGCCATCAATCCCTCTGGTCGTCTCGCGAACGCCCCACGATACCGCTCGCTCGAGGAGGACTTCGACGGTGTCAATCTAAGTAGATTGGTGACATGAACTACAACGTTCGCGCCATTGCGTTCATCCGCAACGAACGCAGCGAAGCCCTCGACGACAACTGGGACGACGTCGTGAGTACGGTCGAGTTGGCCCAGGACGTCCCGAGCGAGTCGCTACGGGGACTGGCCGATTTCTCGCACGTGGAGATTGTCTTCTTCGCCGACTGGGCCGAGGAGGTGCCTCCCGGTCCGTGGCACCGTCGTCCGCGCGGCAACGCCGAGTGGCCCGACGTCGGCGTCTTCGCCCAGCGCAACAAGGACCGGCCGAACCGGATCCTGCTCTCGACGGTCGCGATCGAGTCGTTGGCCGAGCGCTCCTTCACCGTCAAGGGACTTGACGGCATCGACGGCACGCCCGTGCTCGATATCAAACCCGTCTTTCGATGGAGCGTCCCGCGTGGCGAGTTGCGCGTCGCCCCGTGGAGCGAGGCGCTGGGCGAGGACTACTTCTAGTTCCTCGCGATGAAGTCGTCGAGCACGCCAGCGAGTTCGACGCCCTTCTCTTCTTGCAGGAAATGTCCGCCACCTTCAATGGTGACGTGAGCCTGACCCTTGGTGCCGGGGACCATCTCGAGGAACTTGCGCTCAGCGCCGCGCGTGATGGGGTCACCGTCTGAGTAGCAACAGAGGAAGGGCTTGTTCCAGCGTTCGAGCACTTTCCACGCCGCCACGTTCGCGTCGTGCGCGGGGTCCTCGCGCGACGTCGGTATGAGCGCGGGAAAGACGCGAGCACCCTCCTTGAAGGACTCGTCGGGAAAGGGCGCGTCGTAGGCCGCGACGATCTCGGGACTCAGCCGGTTCGTGCACCCGCCCGACACGATCCCGCCCACGTGCAGCAGTTCGACCTTCTGGCTGTACTCCTGCCAAAGTTTCAGCGCCTCATTGAGGCGCTCTTCGCCGGTGGGTAGCCCGCCGTTGCCGATCGCGACGCGCGCGAACCGCTCGGGGTGTTCGCCCACCAGTCGTAGTCCAATCAGGCTGCCCCAGTCCTGGCCGAAGAACGTGACGTCGTGCAGGTCCAGGTGGTCGAAGAGCAGTTCGCGCACCCACTCCACGTGGCGCGCGTAGGAGTAGTCCCCGCGCGACGACGGCTTGTCGGAGCGGCCAAAGCCGATGAGGTCGGGAGCGACCACCCGGTGACCTCGCGCGACGAGGATCGGCACCATCGATCGGTAGAGATAGGACCAACTCGGCTCACCGTGGAGCAAGAGCACCACGTCGTCCTCGGCCCCGCCTTCGTCCAGGTAGGCCATGCGCAGCGGCTCTCCCCCGGACGGGTCGAGGACCTCGGCGTAGCGCGGGTTGAAAGGAAATCCCGGGAGGTTCGCGAACCGTTCGTCAGGTGTGCGCAGGCGTTGCACGTCTCTCCTCTTCTCGTTCGTCCCCGCCGAACTTATCTCGCGGATTCGTGACTCACCGCCGACGCCTACTGGCGGGCCATTCCCTCGCGCGCGGCGACCTCGCGTTCCTCGTTCGACCCGCCGTCACGACCTGAGACCAACTGGATGTCCACGCGCTCGAGCACACCCTCGAAGGCGAACCGTCCTTCGTAACGCGTCGAGACCGACGAGGCGCCATCGTGACCGATGCTCATCCCGATACTCGAGATGAAGCGCATGAGGAGGGGCAGGTGCATCGATCCCACGACAGCGTCCGCGATGACGAGCGCCACGTCGGCGTCGCTCTTGCCCCGACGAAAGCGCACGCCGACCGTGACGTCACCCGTCGGGACCTCGTCGCTCGAGACCAGCACGTGGTGATCACCGAAGACGTTGTAGTCAAAGACCAGACGATCATCCTGGATGAAGAGACTCACGCCCGCGTTCTCGTTGCCCGTCGCCATGACGACGCCCTGGGCGCCACGGGGACGGTGAAGCCGTGCGTCGAGGTTCCAGCTGCGCCCTCCGATGCCCGCGGCCGCTTGGGGCGGTATCGGCGTCACCGGCGGCCAGTACGTGTAGTGACGGCTCGGGGGGTGGGGTGAGTTTTCGCGGTAGCGCGCCGCGAACAGTTCGATCCCCCGATCGTCGAGCGGCAGGACGCCGTACTCCTCGGCTTCACGCCACCACCGCTCGACCAACTCGGCGAGCTTCTTCGGCTCGCTCGAGGCGAGGTCGTGACACTCGGACGCGTCGAGGTCGACCCGGTAGAGCTCCCAGGAATCGTCGTCAAATGACACGCCCGCGACGTGACGAGTGACCGCCTTCCATCCCTCGTGGTAGATCGCGCGATGACCAACCATCTCGAAGTACTGGGTGATCTTGCGGCCCGGCGCGTCGGCGTGCTCGAACGTGTACGCCAGTGAGGCGCCGGCGATCGGCATCTGCTCGTAGCCGCGGTAGACGTCGGGCACGCGAACACCCGCGGCCTCGTAGACCGTCGGGGCGATGTCGGTGACGTAGTGGAACTGACGGCGCACCTCGCCCTGGGCCGTGATGACGCGGGGCCAGTGCGCGATGAGCGGTACGTGGACGCCGCCCTCGTGGGTGTTCTGCTTGTACCACTTGAAGGGCGTGTTACCGGCCTGGGCCCAACCCCACGGATAGTTCGAGTGACTGGCGGGTCCACCGATGTCGTCGAGGCGCGCTAGTGCTTCGTCGGGACTCTCGAGGATGAAGTTGAAGTACTTCATCTCGTGCAGGACGCCGAACGGTCCGCCCTCCTGGCTCGCGCCGTTGTCACTCATCAACAGGATCAGTGTGTTGTCCAGTTCACCAATGGCCCGCAGTCCCTCCACCAGCCGACCTATCTGGGCGTCGGTGTGCTCGAGGAAGGCACCGAAGCCCTCCTGCAGTCGACAGGCCAGGCGCCGTTGGTTCTCGGGCAGTGCGTCCCAGGGCTCGACGCCCGGATTGCGCGGAGCGAGCTGTGTCCCGGGAGGGATGATCCCCATCGCCTGTTGGCGCGCGAACCAACGATCACGCGCCACGTCCCAGCCCTCGTCGTAACGACCACGGTGCTTGGTGAGGTATTCGGCCGGCGCCTGATGCGGCGCGTGCGTTGCGCCGAGGGCGAGGTAGGTGAAGAAAGGTCGATCGGGACGGATCGACTTGGTGTCGTGGATGAAGCCCAGCGCGTGCTCGACCAGGTCCTCGCTCAGGTGGTAGCCCTGCGCGACGCCCTTGGGCGGTTCGACCCGATGGTTGTCGTAGACGAGGTCGGGCGCGAACTGGTCGGTCTCGCCGTCTAAGAAGCCGTAGTAGCGATCGAAGCCACGTTGCAGGGGCCACTGGTCGAACGGACCCGCCGACGAGGAGTTCTCCATCGACACGAGGTGCCACTTGCCGACGGCGAAGGTCGTGTAGCCACCCTCGCGCAGCACTTCAGCCATCGTCGCGGCGTGGTTGGAAACATGGCCGCGCATGCTCGGAAATCCCGAACTCCAGTTCGAGATGCCCCGCATGCCGACGCTGTGATGGTTGCGTCCCGTCAACAGCGCGGCGCGCGTGGGCGAACAGAGCGGGGTGACGTGGAAATTCGTGTACCGCAGACCGCCCCCGGCCAACGCGTCGATGTTGGGTGTCGACAGATCCGAGCCGAAGCAGTTGAAGTGCGAGAAGCCCAGGTCGTCAATCAGTATCACGATGACGTTCGGCGCGTCGGGTCCGGGATGCACGGGCGTGGGCCACCACGGCGACGAATCGGCGAGCGTTCGTCCGACGCGACCTTCAAACGGTTCGAACTGCTCCATCACTCCCCTTCGACGTGGTCCTCACGCTAGGTCGACCCGTCACGCGAAGGAGTGGGTCGCCGCGAACCGCGAGTGCCGTCGCGACGCGCCCGGTCACGAGGGGAACTGGGCGTACCACGCCGACACCTCGTCACGACGCGGACAGGTCGCCGGACCGAGCTCGCTGATCGCCATCGCCGCCGCGGCGTTCGCGCGCCGCGCGGCTTCGAGGACGTCGGTCCCCTGTGCCAGCTCGGCGAGGAACACGCCGTTGTGCGTGTCACCGGCGCCGTTGGTATCGATCACCTCGGTGCGAAAGCCCGCGACGCGCACCGGTCGCAGTTCGCGAGTTGCGACGAGACAGCCCGCGGCGCCGTCGTGGACGACGACGCCGTGACGCCCGGTCCTCGCGAGTAGTGCGTCCATCGCCCGCTCCACCGAACTCTCGCCGCTCAGGGCGAGACTCTCGGCCGCGTTGCACAACAGCCAGTCGCCGCGAGAGAGCACCGTGCGCAGCGCGCCCTGTTCGATGTCCATGACGCGTGCGCCGGGGTCGAACGCGACGACGACGTCGTTCGCGAGTCCCTCGATCCACGCGGTCACCGTCGGCCTGATCTCGGGGTACACCAGGTTGTAGCCCGAGAGGTAGACGTAGTCCCCCGCTTCGGGGTGCAGGGTCTCGAGGTCGGCCACGACCAGACCCAGTTCGACGCCCTTGGAGGTCACGAAGGTCCGCTCGCCCTGGTCGTCGACCAGCACCAGGCAGAATCCGATGTCGCCCAGCGGGTCGACCTCGATCGGCGTGTCGATCTCCTCGCCACGAAGGGCGTCACGAGCAAGGTCGGAAAACGGTCCCTCGCCGAGCCGGCCCGCGTACACCGCGCCGAGTCCGTGGCGCGTCGCGGCACTCATGACGTTGTAGCCGCCACCGGTCGTGATGAGATGTTGCGACGCGAGGGTGTCCGAGCCGCGAACCGGCAACGCCACGACCTTCAACATGACGTCGATCATCACGGTGTCCAGATTGAACAGACGCGGCGCCTTCACGGATTTCACCTTACCGACCGAATCCGTGACGTTGCGAGTGAACGAGCGTGGTGCCGCAGGTTCAGGCGGTGTTGCGCGGATAGTGGCACGCGACGGAGCGACCCGGGCCAATCTCGACCAACGCAGGCTTTTCCACCGTGCACCGCTCGGTCGCGATCGGACAGCGCGGATGGAACGAGCAACCCGTCGGACGATCCGACGGATCGGGAACGTCGCCGCTGATGAGGATACGTTCACGCTTGGGCGCGTCAGTGTCGTTGAGCTCGGGCACGACCGAGAGGAGTGCCTCGGTGTAGGGGTGCAGCGGCCGCTCGTAGAGCGTCTCGGCGTCGCCCAGTTCGACGATCTCACCCAGGTACATCACGCCCACGCGGTCCGACACGTGACGAACGACACCCAGGTCGTGGGCGATGAAGAGGTAGGTGAGGTCCAGCTCGTCTTGCAGATCCGCCATCAGGTTGAGCACCTGCGCCTGGACCGAGACGTCGAGTGCCGAGACCGGTTCGTCGGCGACCACCAACGACGGGTTAAGCGCCAGCGCACGCGCGATGCCGATGCGTTGGCGTTGGCCGCCCGAGAATTCGTGGGGATAGCGACGAAGGTACGAGGGGTCGAGGCCCACGGTGACAAAGAGGTTCTCGACGCGCTTGACGATCTCATTCTCACCGGCGACCTTGTGGATCCGCATCGGGTCCGCGACGATGTCACCCACGGTGCGTCGGGGATTGAGCGACGCGTAGGGGTCTTGGAACACCAACTGCATCTCACGGCGATGGGGACGTAGTCGTCGACGTGACAGTCCGGTCAACGTCACGCCCTTGAACTCGACGGTTCCCGACGTGACGGGCGTCAACTGGACGAGGCAACGCGCGAGGGTCGACTTGCCACAGCCCGACTCGCCCACGATGCCGAGCGTCTCGCCCCGCTTCACTTCGAGCGACACGCCGTTCACGGCGACCGACACCGAACGCGTGCCGACCTTGGTGCCGCGCGAGGAGAAACTCTTGACGACGTCCGTCGCGCGCAACAGCACCTCGCCGCTCACGAGCTCGCCTCCTGTGCGGTGGCCTTCGTGCGGATCGCGACTCTCTGTTCGTCGCTCAGCCAGCAGGCGTCCTGGTGTGATCCGTCACCGCGCATCAGGGGACGTTGTGAGCACACGTCCATGCGGTGCTCGCAGCGCGGCGCAAAGGCGCAGCCCACCGGCACGTCGAGCGGGGAGATCGAGGTGCCCGGAATGGTTGTGAGACGACGACTCTTCGCGTCCACGCGCGGCACCGCTCCGAGAAGGCCCCAGGTATAGGGGTGACGGGGGTGACGCACCACGTCGAGTTCGGGTCCGATCTCGGCCGGTCGACCGGCGTACATCACGACGACGCGGTCGGCCATCTCGGCGATGACGCCCATATCGTGGGTGATGATCACGATCGACGAACCGTACGTGCCCTGCAGTTTCTCCATGAGATCGAGGATCTGGGCTTGAGTCGTGACGTCGAGCGCGGTCGTGGGCTCGTCGGCGATCAGCAGTCGAGGGTTGCACGAAAGCGCCATGGCGATCACGACGCGTTGGCGCATGCCGCCGGAGAACTCGTGGGGGTAGCGGTCCACGCGGCTCTTGGGGTCGGGGATCCCCACTTCGGCAAGGAGTTCGACCGCGCGAGTCCGGGCCTGCCGCTTGGTCATGTCCGTGTGGGCGCGGAGCTGTTCGACGATCTGCCAGCCCACGGTGTAGACGGGCGTCAGCGCCGTCATCGGGTCCTGGAAGATCATGCCGATCTCACCTCCGCGCACCGGTTGCATCTCGCGGTCCGAGAGTCCCAGAATCTCGCGGCCCTCGAACAGCACGCTACCGGTGATGGTGACGTTGGCGTCGCGAACGAGGCCGAGCATTGAGTACATCGCGACGCTCTTGCCCGAGCCCGACTCACCCACGATGCCGACGACCTCCTTGCGACCGACGTCGAGCGAGAGACCATCGACAGCTTGGACGATTCCCTGGCGCGTCGAGAAGGACACGCGCAGGTCGCTGACGCGCAGCACCGCGTCCGACAGAGGCGTGGGGTCACTTGGCAAGGCGCACCCGCGGATCGAGAAAGGCGTAGAGGATGTCGACGACGGCGTTGGCGAGCACGACGAAGAATGCGCCGTACATCACGCAGGCCATGATGACCGGAAGGTCGAGGCTCTGCAGCGAAACGTACGTGAGGTATCCCACGCCCGGCAGCCCGAAGACCACCTCGGTCAACAGCGCCGCGCCACCGATCAGGGCCCCGAAGTCCAAACCGAAGAGCGACACGATCGAGATGAGCGAGCAGCGAAGGGCGTGACGCATCAGAATGCGACGCTCCGAGAGTCCCTTGGCGCGCGCGGTGCGCACGTAGTCCTCGTTCAACGCGTTCACCAACTCGGCGCGAAGGACGCGCGCGTAGATGCCGGCGTAGAGGGCCGCGAGCGTCAACCAGGGGAACAAGAGGTGCAGCGCCCATTCGAACGGGTTCGAAACGGGCGACACGTAGCCACTCGCCGGCACCCAGGAGAACACCGACGAGTGCAACTTGCTCTGCGTGATGAGGTTCACCACCTCGCCCAACCAGTACGCCGGTACCGAAACCGCCGCAATACCGAAGAACATGATCAGGGGATCGATGAATCTCCCGCGGTTCGCCGCTGCTATCACGCCACCCATCACACCCACCACCACCCAGATCACCGCCGCGCCGAGCACCAGCGACAGGGTGACCGGCGCCGCGAGCAGTACCTGAGGTATCACCGCCTCGCCCGGGTTCTCGTACGACGTCAAGTCGTGCTTGATGAAGAGATGCTCCATCATCAGTACGTAACGCACCGGCAGTGGTCGGTCCAGCCCGAACTCATGGCGAACCTGGGCCACGATCTGTGGCGTGGCGCTGCGTCCCGCGATGCGCGCCGCGGGGTCGACGCCGGGGGTCGCGAAGAAGATCAGAAAGACCAGCACGCTGATGGAAAAGAGGACGAGGACCGCAGAGATGAGTCGCCGAATCGAGAACGCGAGCATTTAGATGGATCCCCGCAGCTTGGCCTTGGGGTCAAAGGCGTCGCGAGCTCCGTCACCGAGAATGTTGAGCGACACCGCGGTGATGACGATGGCAATGCCCGGCGCCATCGCGACGGCCGGTCGCGTGTAGAGCAGACCGAGGCCGTCATTGATGATCGTTCCCCAACTCGCCGCCGGTGGCTGGACGCCGATGGAGAGGAAGGAGAGCGCCGATTCGGTCAACATGTTGAAGGCGACCATCAACGGGAAGAAGACGATGATGCTCGGCGCGACGTTGGGAAAGATCTCGCGGGTCAGGATGCGCCAGTCCGACGCGCCCGACCCGATCGCTGCCTGGATGAACTCCCGTTCCTTCAGCGACAACACGATGCCGCGCAACGGCCTCGCCACGTAGGGAACGAAGACCGCGGCGATGATAAGGATCGGCAAGAGCAGCGAGCCGGCACCGATGTGGATGAAACCGACGTTCAGTCCGCTCGTCAGGAGAATGACGGAGAGCGAAATGGCGAGCAGGTAGACCGGGAAGGCCCACAGGATGTCCAAGATCCGCGACAACACCCAGTCGATGGCCCCTCCGAAGTAGCCGGCCAAGAGGCCGAGAACGGCAGCGACCACGCAACAGATGATCGCCGACACGGTGCCGATCAGGAGACTGGCCCGACCTCCGTACAGAAGGCGCGCGAAGACGTCGCGGCCCTGCTGGTCGGCGCCCAGGAAGTAGTGCGAGAAGTTCCACGTCGGACCAATGGGGGTCACGCCGAGGCCCAATCCTTGGGTGTTGGCCTGCATGACCTGGACCGTCTCGCCGTTGAGGCGGAAGGTGCCTTGAAGGTTCGAGACGAAAGGGTTCGTGTGGGCGATGACGCCGGAGTACACCGGCGCCAAGAGACAGAGCGTGACGACGAGGATGACGACGACCAGCGCGATCATCGACGCCTTGTTTCTTCGTAACTGACGCAGCGACGATTTCCAGGGGCTCTCCGAGCCCCTGGAAATCGTCGGCGTACTACTTGACTCGGCCGCAGACTCCTGCGACGCGTCAGTACTGCTTACTTGACCCAAAGCTGGTCCACGTACATGTAGAACTGACGCGAGAACGTGTAGTTGCCGACCTTGGTGCTAATGAAGTCGGTCAACTTCGGGTTGAACAGCGGCACCCACGGGGCTTCGGTCGTCATGATCTGCTGGTCGATCTGGCCCCACATCTTGTTGGCCGCGGTCGGGTTCGTGATCCCGAGCGCGTCCGCCTGGTTCATCTTGGCGCTGACGGCCTTGTTGCAGTACCCACTGATGTTGATGCTGTTGTCCGAGCCAGGGTGGAACGTCGAACAGCCAAGCAGTACATTCAAGAAGTCCGACGCCGCCGGGTAGTCCTGGTACCACTGCGACACGCTGATCTGCACCTTGTTCTTGGTGTTCTGGATGTAGCTGAACTGGATGTTGGCCGACAGGGGCTTCAACGTCGCCTTGTAGCCAATCGAGTTGAGCACGCCCTGAATGTACGTGCCCACGGCCTCGTTCACCGAGTCGTTCGTCACGACGATGCCGACCTTCTGACCGGCCGTCCCCGAAGCCTTCACGAGCGCCTTGGCCTTGGCGAGGTTCGGTCCCGCGTACGTGGCGCTGCTCTTGGAGTTGTACGCGCAGTACGATTTGTACCCCGGGAAGCCCGGCGGCAGGATCGTGCACGTTGGCGTGCCGAGCTGCTTGCCACCGTAGAGCGACACGACCGAGTTCTTGTTGATCGCGTAGTTCAATGCCTGGCGGGCCTTCAAGTTGTTGAACGGAGCGATGTTCACGTTCATCGGTGCGTACCAGTCAGCCGTCAGCGAATTGACGTGGATCTGCGACGCGTACTTGGTCGAGATCTGCTGCAGGCGGTCCGCGGGCAGCGCGTCAAAAATCCAGTCGCCCTGGTTGTTCTCGACGGCCGTGACCTCTGACTCGACGGTCATGCCGAAGGTCTCATCGATCTCGTTCGGGTAACCTTGCGGCTGAGCCGCTGCTGACCACATCTTGAAGTGGGGGTTGCGCACCATCACGAGCTCGCGATTCGGGTTGTACGACTTGAACGAGTACGCGCCCGTACCGGGGATCGGCACGTCACCCTGGTCCTTGCCGGGCGTGCTCGCCGGCAAGATGACGCCGAAGGGTACGGCCAACTGGTCGAGGAACTCGGCGTCGGGCTGCAGCAGGTTGAACGTCACCTGGTTGGTCGCGGCGTTCACCACGACCCCGCCCTTCAGCGTGCAGGTCGCCGGCGTCGTGAGACACGCCGGCCCCCCGACGATGACGTTGTACCACGAACCGGCGTTGGGGTTGCTCACCTTGAACAGACGCTGGAACGACGCCTGCACGTCCTTCACGGTCACGGTCTGACCGTTGGAGAACTTGATGCCCTTGCGCAACGTGAAGGTGTACGTCTTGCCACCGTTGGAAACCTTGGGCATCGACGTCGCGAGGTCGGGCACGACGTCGAATGATCCCGCGCCGCCGACCTTCTGGAACGTCACGAGCCCGTCGTAGCTCGCCTGGTACAACTGCCAGTACTGCAGCGTGTAGTTCACCTGCGGGTCGAGCGTGCCGCCCGCGGTCGACGCCAAGAGGTGCAGCGTGCCACCCGCGTGCGCGGACTGGTATCCCGAGCTCGACGCGCCCGAGGACGTCGCCGCCACCAGTCCGATCGAACTCATGACCGAGGTGGCGAGCAGTACTCGAGCCCACCTCATTGTTTTGATCCTTCTCACAAGACTCTCCCTTGTCATTGGTACTTCCGAATTTGCACTTCTCATAAGCGATTGAGCGATTATTGCCCAGTACCGGGCAGGTAGCAACTCACCCGTCGAATTGCGCCAGGAACGCGCCCACCACCTCGAGATAGCGCTCCGGTTCCTCGACGAAGGGCATGTGGCTCGACGCCTCGAAGATCTCCCAGCGCACGTCAGGAATGGCGTCAAAGTAGGGCTGCACCGTCGCCGGCGTTGCCTCGTCGTAGCGACCCGACGCCAACAGCGTGGGCACACTAATCTGCTGAACCTTGTCGACGACCGTCCAGTCGCGCAGCGTGCCGATCACGAAGAACTCGTTGGGGCCGTTCATCGCGTGGTACACCGTCGGATCGTTCAAGAGGTGCTCTTCGGTACGAAGCACTTCGGGCGGGTTCGGTACGACCCGACAGACGTGTCGAGCGTAGAAGGCCGCGGTCGCCGCCAGGTACTCCGGATCATCCGTCGTCCCCGCCGCCTCGTGGCGATCGAGCGCGTCACGCTCCTCTTTGGGCATAGCGGCGCGCAACTTCTTCGCCTCGGCGACCCACAACGTCATCGAGGCCGGTGAGTTACTGATGACGAGCGACCGCAGTCCCTCGGGCTGGCGAATAGCGTGCTCGGCACCGAGCATGCCGCCCCACGACTGACCGAGCAGGTGATAGTTGTCCTTGATCGCCAATTTCTCGAGCAGGTTGTCCAACTCGTCGAGAAAGAGCTGGACGGTCCAGAAGTCGGCGCCCTTCTCTCGAAGGTGCGTCGAATTCCCCGCTCCCAACTGGTCGTAATGAATGACGGGGCGTCCGCGTTCGGACAGTGCCGCGATCGACAACACGTAGTCGTGCGTGCATCCGGGGCCGCCGTGGGCGACGACCAACGGCGTGACGCCCGTTGAGAGGTCGCCGGAGATCCGGTACCACGTCTTCCAGTCGCGAAAGGCGACCGTGCCTTCCGAGGTCGCGTCAGGAATCATGTGGCGACACTACACAAGACCCATCGCCTGGAAGTGACGTCCGTGTTAAATGAAAGGGGGTGTCTGTTTCTGGCACTCGTTGTTGAAGGCAGCGGGTCACTCAGCGCCTTCGAACATGCGACACTGAGCTATGACCACCGCCACCATCGCCGTCAAAGGCAACGCGAGCGACGAGTTCCCTGCTGACTTCGCCTTCGTGCACTTTACCCACCAGTTCACCGCGCCGGCCCGATCCGAAGCTCTCGCCGAGGGTAACGCCGTCGTCGCTCAGTTGCGCGTCACTGCCGCGCACGCCGGAGGCGGCGTGCGCGAGATGAAGGTGCGATCTCTGCGCGTGGAGGAGATGTTCAACTTCGTGGGACCCGACCACGTCCGCGAGAAGTCCGGCTGGACCGCACTGGTAATGGGCGAGTTGCTCGTGGAGCCGGGTGACGTCCCAGAGGTTGTCGCGGCCATGAATGACGTGGGGGTATCGATCACCCACATCAGTTGGCACCTCGACCCTGACACCGAGGCCCGCGCCCAACGTGCAGTGCGGCGTCTGGCGGTGGCCGACGCGGCAGATGCCGCGAACGATTTTGCCATGGCTCTGGGTGCGACCTTAGGGAGGCTCAACACGCTCGCGGATCCTGGCCTCCTCGGTGCGGCGACGTTGCAGAACATTGGCCGTGCGTCCTCCGGCTGGATGTCCGCGTCGGCGCGGGTGACATCCGCGTCACGCGATGAGAGAGTTGACATAGACCCTGACGTGATCACCATTTTCGCGAACGTGGAAGCTAGTTACGAAGTAACTCTCGACTAGAGCACCAGACCCCCTCGCACGCCACGCCAACGAGGTCGTCAAGGGCGTGCCCAGGCAATCGCCGTTGAGCAGAGCAAGGGTGTGGCGAAGATTGAGGCGCCGCTTCGGTGCCAGTCATAGAGAAACCTCCGTAAAGGTATTGGAGCGACCTCGGCCCCGCGACGAGGACGCGAAGGGTCAGCAGCGTGCGGGTTCGTGCGTCGCCGTGCGTACGTACGGCGGAATTTCGTGTTCGAGAAAATGCGTAATGATTGTCATGGGCGATCGCGAAGAGCGGCACCAGAAGAATTTGGACCTCATGACTCGAAAGACTCCCCAACACGCCTTACCGCGACAGCCAGTCCTGCAGGGAGGCGTCGAGGGGAACGCCCGACTCACGAGCGCCGTCGCGGTCGTCATCTTCGTCCTCTTGGCGCTCGAAGGTCTCACCATCGTGCGCATCGGGAGTCTCCTAAGTCCGCACGTCTTCATCGGCGTGCTACTCATCCCGCCCGTGCTCGTCAAGATCTCCTCCACTACTTGGCGCTTCTACAAGTACTACGCGGGCGATCCGGAGTATCGCCAAAAGGGGCCCCCGCTGGTGCTGCTGCGATTGCTCGGTCCCTTCGTGGTCATCCTGACGGTCGTCGTGTTCGCCTCCGGCGTCGGGCTCGTCTTTCTGCCCCTGCGCTACTCGTCGCAACTGTTCTTGATCCACAAGGCGAGTTTCGTCCTCTGGTTCGCCGCGACGGCCGTGCACGTGCTGGGTCACGTTGCCGAGACGGCGCAATTGGCGCCTCGCGACTGGCTGGCCCGCTCGCGCCGCCAGGTACGCGGTGCCTCACCGCGTCAGTGGTTGCTCGTTTCGAGCCTCGTGTTGGGACTCGTCGTCGCCCTCGTACTGACGCCCTACGCCTACGGTTGGTGGACGCGGGCGTAGCTCAGTCCGGCTGGGCGAAACGCGCCACGGTAAAGCCGATGGTGAGTGGGACGCTGAGCGCGAAGACGACGAGCATCAAGGTGACGACCACGAGCGACGTTCCGCGCGTGTGATCGCGAACGAACGCGAACTCGATCATGCCGGCCGTGATCACGTACGCGAGCAGTGCCCATTTGAAGACGGTCGTAAAGGTTCGCCACGCGAAGTCCCGGAGTCGAAACAGCAGGAACGCCGCGGCGCCCAAGAGGACGAGGCCGGCGACGAGCAGACCTTCGGCGATCCCGAGCGGTGCCCGACGCGGTGCGTAGGACGCCATCAAGATGCCGCCGACGATCACGACACCGAGCGCCGCAGAGCTAAGCCACGCAATGGGAGGAAACGGTCGGTCCACCTCGTTGGAATAGGTAGCAGGAGTCTCGACGCTCATTGGGTCGCCACCCGTGTCATGATGACGAGCGTCGCTATCTGCATGAGACCAGTGATACCCGACGTGTAGATGAACCGCTTCATGAGACGTCCAATGCGCTCGCCATTGGGCACTGGCTTGTTCATCTCGTAGAGCACGGCGATGTTGGCCGGCTCAAGGATGCCGAGCGCCACGACGGCCATGATGCCCACCACGCAGAACGAGAAGATGAGCCAAGGGTGGTTCGGACTGGCGACCGCCAGATTGCCGAGCTTGCGCGCAATCTGGAATCCCGTGGCGAGAGTCATCATCACGACCGTCGGCATGATGATCACCATCTTGGGCATGAAACGCGCCGAGAACTCGGCCCGCGCGGGTATCGAAAGTCGCCCGAGGATCGGCCCGACGATGAAGCCCACGAAGAGGTCGATCCCGGTCCAGAGTCCGCCGCCGACGACGTGGCTGAACATCAGGGCCCACTTCCAGTTGCCGGCGATCGCCACGACCACGAAGACCACCGCGAGCGCGGCGACCGGCAGGCCCCGCAGCGGCACGACCTGGATCTTTGGTCGATCCGGTGCTGGACCGTGGTGCGACGGCACGGCTTTGACGTCGATCCGGTCTGTCATGTTGGACTCCCCCTCCGCTTGACGCAGACTGCTCTTCGGAATCTATCGTCATGATCGTCCGTGGGATCGAAATAGTCGCGGTCGCGAAAAGCCGTTGCTGTGAAAACTCTAAGCATTGCACCGACGAAGCGCACTACCTGAGGTGCACGATCGATCGCCGACGTCACGACCGCTGGGTCGTCACCTCATGCCGAGAGGGGCTCGTAGCGCGCGGTGAAGTGACGAAGCGCGGCGGGCTCGTGAACCATCCGATAGCCCGACAACGACGCCGCGTCGCTCGCCACCGCGGTGACGACCTCGATGACGTAATCGATATGGCTTTGGGTATACGTGCGTCTCGGTATCGCGAGGCGCACCAGTTCCATCGCTGCGGGCTTCTCGCTGCCGTCAGGTTGACGGCCGAACATCACGGTCCCGATCTCACAACTGCGAATGCCACCGACCTTGTAGAGCGCGATCGCCAGCGACTGGCCCGGATACTCGAGCGGCGCGACGTGACCAAGCAGGGCCCTGGCGTCGAGGTAGACCGCGTGCCCGCCAATGGGCTTGACGACGGGCACGCCCGCGGCATCGAGCGCGTCGCCGAGGTAGGCGGTCGAGCGAATCCGGTACCGCAGGTAGTCCGGGTGGACGGCCTCCTTGAGACCCTGGGCTATCGCCTCAAGGTCGCGCCCGGCGAGTCCGCCGTAGGTGGGGAATCCCTCGGTCAGGATGAGGATGTTGCGACAGCTCTCCGCCAGTGTGTCGTCGTTCATCGCGAGCCAACCACCGATGTTGCCGAAGGGGTCCTTCTTCGCGCTCATGGTCATCCCGTCAGCGAGTGACGCGATCTCTCGCACGATGTCGGCGATGTCCCGATCGCCCTGACCCGGCTCTCGCTCATGGATGAACCACGCGTTCTCGGCGAAACGGCACGCGTCCAAGAAGAACGGGACGCCGTAACGACGACAGATCTCACTGACGCCGCGTACGTTCGCCAGCGAGACCGGTTGTCCCCCGCCCGAGTTGTTCGTGATCGTCAGGAACACAACCGGCACGTCGCTCGCGCGCTCGGCGAGCAGTGCGTCGAGGGCGTCGAGGTCCATGTTCCCTTTGAAGGGGTGGATGGTTGCGGCGTCGTGGCCCTCGCTTATCACCAGGTCGCGAGCTTCGGCCCCCGACGCCTCGACGTTGGCGCGCGTCGTGTCGAAATGGGTGTTGTTCGGAACAATCTTGCCCGCACCGCCCACCACCGTGAAGAGGATCTTCTCGGCTGCGCGACCTTGGTGCGTCGGTATGACGTGCTCAAACGGGAAGAGGTCCTTTACCGCGGACTCGAATCGAAACCAGGACGGCGAACCGGCGTAGCTCTCGTCCCCGTGTTGAATGGCGGCCCATTGGTCACGCGACATTGCGCCGGTACCCGAGTCGGTCAGTAGATCAATCAGGACGTCCTCGGCGTGGAGATTGAACAGATTGAAGCCCGATTGCTCGATGGCCGCGGACCGCTCGTCAGCGGTGGTCATGCGCAACGGCTCGACCGAATGAATCCGGAACGGCTCGATGATCGTGCGAAAGGACTGGTCCATGGCCCGATGGTACCTCCGCAAAGGGAGGGCCCATCAAGTAGGAACTCTGCTGGCCCTTTCGTTTCGGACGACCCGACGTGATCGACGACTCGACACCGACCGTCCAGCGTGTGTGGATTGCGCCTCTTCATCGCCAGTGCCGCAGCGGCGTGGCGCGAGGGCCTTATGGCGTAATTCGGGCCAACCCGCGAGTTCTCAGAATCATCAAATTACGGACAATTATCTGCGGAAGTAGTTGCGGCCAATTAATTACGGGCGATTGGCATGCTCTACGCGAATAATGACGAAATATCGAACTCGATAATTGGCTATGATTCTCGCTTTTCTTTGGCCAATATCGAAACCGAATGGTAAAATTATTCAGTATTTGGAATCCGGTCTGTCTCGTAGTTAACGAAGAACTAATGACGGACTTTCAGAAAGTTCATTTATGTCATCGCTCCCCTTCTCCAACAAGAATCAACCACTCACTGGCGCACGCGCCGACAATCGAACGGCCCTGGGGCGCCACGTGAAGGCCCGATTGGGCTTCGGCGCGCTCTCGGTGACCGGGTTGGCGTTCATCGCCGTCGCGGCCATTGGCACGCAGTCCGCGCTCGCCGCCACCCCAACGATCAACTTGGCGACAGCGTCAAGTTACGCGGTGCTGGCGGGCCAGAGCGTCACCAACGTCGGCAACACCATCATCATCGGAAGTGTCGGCGTCGATCCGGGGACTTCCTACACCGGTCAGTCGACCGTCTCGCAGTCCGGGGGAACCGTCAACGTCGCCAACGCCGCAGCCCTGCAGGCCCAGGCCGACGCCACCGCGGCCTACGGCATCGCCGCCAGCGCCACGCCTCCCACCGCCACGGTCACCGCCGACCTTGGCGGCCAGACCCTTATTCCCGGCATCTACAAGAGTGCGACGTCACTCGGCCTCACGGGCCAGCTCACGCTGAACGGCCCCGTCGGTTCGGTGTTCATCTTCCAGGCCGTTTCGACCCTCATCACGGCGTCGGCTAGTTCGGTCGTGTTGACCGGAGGCGTCACGCCGTGCACCGTCTTCTGGCAGGTCGGCTCGTCCGCGACGCTCGGCTCGACGACGAACTTCAACGGATCGATCATGGCGTTGACGTCTGTTTCGCTCCTCAACAGCGCGACCGTGCACGGCCGCGTCCTGGCCCAGACCGGTGGCGTCACGCTCAACGCGAACACCATCGACGCCTCGACGTGCTCGGCGGCTCCTCCGACGACCACCACGACAGCCGGCGGCACGACGACGACGACAGCCGGCGGCACGACGACGACGACAGCCGGCGGCACGACGACGACGACAGCCGGCGGCACGACG
>Ga0207927_1000202_pt1 | contig 24876 bp, 23 predicted proteins | sample NGESurdeep072012_2_FD_184456 | JGI IMG/M metagenome (GOLD analysis project Ga0207927, IMG submission 184456) | Arctic peat soil microbial communities from Barrow, Alaska - NGEE Surface sample 210-2 deep-072012 (SPAdes) | ecosystem: Environmental > Terrestrial > Soil > Wetlands > Peat ... | reverse complement strand
CGCGGCGCTCAACAACTTCTTCAAGATCGAGAACCTCTCCGCGCTGCGCGAGGTCGCGCTGCGCCAGGTGGCCGAGGAGGTCGGCGCCAAGCGCCTGACAACCGAGCTCGTCGGCTCCCGCGAGGAGAGCCTGGCGGCGGACGCGCCGCACGCCGTGGGCGAGCGCCTGCTCGCACTCGTGGAGCCCTATCCGAGCGCCCAGCGGCTCGTGCGCCGCGCATGGCGGTCGGCCCAGCGTCTCGGCGCCGGGCTCGATCTGCTGTGGGTGCGCGCGCCGGGGAAGGAGCTCACCGAGGATCAGCAGCGCTCGCTCGCCGCGCTGCGCCAGCTCGCGTCGGTGCTCGGGGCGCGGATGCTCGAGGAGGAATCCGACGATCTCATCGCGGCGATCGTCGAGGTCGCCGCGCGGCGCGGAACCACCTACATCTTGGTCGGCGGCTCGCGTGCGCTACGCGGCCTCGGGCGCCTGCGCACGCCGCTGCCGCAGCGGCTGATGCAGAGTCTGCCCGGCGTCGACGTGCGCATCGTGGCGCATCGCTCGCAGCGGCCCAACGGCTCGAGTCTGGAGGCACTGTGAACGTGGGCGTGATCGTCGCCGTCGCCTGCGCGGGCGCCCTCTTCGGGATTGCGGCGGGCTACTGGCTCCCCCCGCACGGGCTCCGCCCGGCGCGTAACCGTATTCAGGGCGGCCGTCGGATCCTGCTTCCGTTCACCGGCGAGGAGATCTCCAGGCGCTCGTTCGAGGCCGCGGTGCGCCTCGCTAAGGCCGAGAACGCGATCATCATGCCGGCGTTCCTCGCGCGCGTGCCGATGAACCTCCCGCTGGAAACCGCTCTGCCCGTACAGTGCGCACGGGGCATGCCGTTGCTCGAGGCGATCGAGCAGCGCGCGAGCTCGCTCGGAGTGCCCGTCGACTCACGCGTCGGGCGCGGCCGCTCCGCCCGAGACGCGCTGCGCAAACTGCTCGAGCAGGAGGACTTCGACCGCATCATCGTCTCCGCCGACGAAGACCCGCGGGTTGGGCTGAGCTATGAGGACCTGCGCTGGATGCTCGCCCGGGTGCCCGCCGAGATCCTGATCCTGCGCCCTGCCCCCGAGGACACTCGACGGATCTCGATCGAGACGGTCAAGGGGCACTTCTGATGAGGATGAACGCATATGAAGCCGCTCCGCTTCGCCGCCGCGCCCGATCGAGTTCGACCGGCGCTCCGCTGACCCTTCGGCTGAGGGTGTTCATGACCCGCTCATGGCTCGATCGGCAGATCGCGGCCGGCAGCGCATCCGCTGAGACCGCCGCGCTCGATCTGCGCGCGCGGCAGCTGACATCGCTCCGCAGCCGCCTGCGACTCGCTCGCGAGCTGCGCGGCGTCGTTGAGTACGCCGAGCGCATTGCGTCGCGTCCGGCGTTCTCTGCGGTCGTCATCGACAGACGCTCGGTGATACGCGGGCGGCACGCCATTCTCGGGCTTGCCGAACGGCTGGAGGCGGACGACCCGGTGACCCCAAAGGGCATCACGCTCGCTCGCAGATTCCTAACCGACGGCCTCGGACCGCTGTTCAATCGCAACAGCCAGCACACGGTGATCCAGGTCGTGTGGAACATCAACGACGCGCTCGAGGTCGTCGAGCGCGATCCCATCTCTCCTTAGTCGCCCTCTTCCTCCACGAGATGCGATTGCACCCGGGCCAGATTCCGAGGAGCCGGTCGACGGTGCGGGGGGCCTGAGCTCCGTGGAGGCGGCGGGGCTGCTCGAGCGGCTCGGCCCGAGTGAGATTCCGGAGGAGCAGCGGAGCCTGTTGTTGGAGGTCGGCTTGCGTTTTTGGGGGCCTATCCCGTGGATGATCGAGGCGGCGGTGGTGCTGACCGCGGTGATGGGCAGGTGGGCGGACTTCGCGGTCATCAGCGTGCGCTCGCGATCGGCCGCTACCTGATCGTGCTTGCGCTCGTGCTGGTGTCGGTGATCGTCGTCGTCTCGCTGCTACGCGGCAACGCGGTCTCGACAACGCTCGAGTTCGCGCTGGTCGTCAGCCCGGGACCCAACCCGACCAACCGGACAGCATCAACGGCAAGAACCCTTCCTGCCAGCGATGGCCGATCGACCGGCCCTTCCGACCGGAACCAGCACCCGGTCTCCACAGGCTGGCAGGAAGAACAGACTAGATGCACAGGTACCGAGCGGTCCCTCTGCGGTCCCTCCTGGGTATTGCGCGGATCTGCCGCGTCGGGTGCTCTCCGACACAGTGATCGCACAGCGATTGCTGTGGCGTGCATCTAGTCTGTCTGAGGTTTTGCGCATAGAGTGCGTTGTCGGAGACTGCTGCCGCTAATCGTCGGGCTGGGCTTGGTGCTTCTGGATCTCGGCGGCGAGTTCGGCGAAGCTGCTGTCGAGCGCTTTCGCACCGACAGCAATCTCGTCTTCTGCCATCCCGAGACGGGGCATGTGCTCGACCCCTCCAAGATGCGCAAGCGCTTCAAGGCTGCCCTCGCCCGCGCAGAGGTGCGGGAGATCACGTTCCACGAGCTGCGCCACACCTTCGGCACGCAGATGGCAGCGGCCGGCGCGCCGCTGAGGGCGATTCAGGAGTGGATGGGCCACGCGGACGCCAAGACGACCGAGATCTACCGGCACTACGCGCCCGATCCGTCCAACGGGGCGGCGTTCGTTGAAAGGGCGTTCGGGGAGGGAGCGAACGGCGATGATGCTCCCTAGATCGGCCTGTGGGGGCTCGGCGGAAGGTCTCTCACACCGTGTGAGAAATGCTGCGGTCCGATGTTGCAGCATTGCCGTGGGCTCACGTCACGCTGTTGCTCGACAGGGCTCGGGGGAGTCGCTTGATCATTGCCCTGAGACGAGCTAGGATATGACCACATGGTGACCACAAAGTGCCCACAATCCGAAGGACAAGCATGAAGAGCGTCGGAGTCAGGGAGTTTCGGGATCACGCAACGACTTATCTCTCGGGGGCCGATGCGGTGGCCGTGAGCAAGCACGGCCAGGTCATCGGCTTCTACATACCGCTCGAGCGCAACGAGGACGAGGTGCAGCGGGCCGTCGTCAAGTTGGGCGAGGCGGTAGAGCAGGTGCTCCAAGAGACGGGGATGAACGAGGAGGCGCTGTCGCGGCTCTTCGATCTGCGGCGGCCGCTTCCCGAATGATCGTCGTCGCAGACGCGAGCGTCCTCGTCGGTGAGCTTCTGCGCCAGCGAGGACGAGAGCTTCTCCTGCATCCGAATCTCCGTGTCCTCGTTGCGGAGCATCAGTGGGAGGAGACTGAGCACGAGCTATCTGGGCGGCTGGAGATCCTCGTAGCAAGAGAAACCTTCACGGCCGCACAGCGCGAGGCTCTGGAGCAGTCCGTGCGCAAGCTGATCGATGTGAGGGCTATCGAGGTTGCGCCGAGAGACACGTACGCTTCCCTGGAGTCCACAGCTCTGCGCCGCGTGCCGCGCGACCCGCGCGACTGGCCAACGGTCGCGCTCGCGATCGTCCTCGACGCCGCCATTCTCACCGGCGACAACGACTTCCTCGGATGCGGCTGCCCGACCTGGACGGTCGAGACGCTACGACGTGAGCTGGAACTCGACGGGAAGTAGGACCTGACGCGCCGCCGCTGAGGTCTCGCACACCGTGTGCGAGACCAAGCTTCGATCGAGCATCGGGGAAATGCTCCAGTACCGTGCTGAGCATTGTCCACGCTCCCTCGTCGTGGCCACGGCAGCCCCCCCCAAGGTTCCATTCAAGGTTCCGTTTTGAGCGAATCGGACCCCATCGAACCCGATCTAACCCCAGCAAACACGGGCAACCTGACCGTACCCGACCCCCCTTGGGCGAACTCATAACCCGAAGGTCGCGGGTTCGAATCCCGCCTGAGATTGGAGACCGTGACAGCGGTGCGTTCATCTCAGCGCGTGACCTCGTGCTATCGCATCTCGTCCATCTCAGCAGTCTCGGCGATCTCGAGCGACACGCTCGCATCCATGACGAAGCACTCGTGTCGTGTGTTCTCCGACCTCGGCCTCACACCGAACACAGGCAGGTGACCGCTACTGCTCCAGCCCCACGGCTTTGAGGGCTTCGGCGCGATCGAAGTACGCCCGGAATCGCCAGGTCCTGTCGCCGCGAAAGTCGAAGATGGCCGCGTACGGCTGATCCACCGGAGCGCCGCTGCTCTTGCCGCGTCCCTTGAGCCTACCCAGCAAAAGCACCCGATCGCCGAGATCATGATATTCCTCAGCAACGCTTTGCAGCTCCTCCCAGTTCTCGCGGGTATCCGCGGCGAACCTTTCGGCGCCCTCGCGTCCTCGGTAGCAGCCGCCTTCGTAGGCCTTCGTCAGGGCTGGCCACCACTCGAAGTCAGGGGTCGCGAGCTCGGCGAACACGGTATCGACGTCGCGCCGGTTGTAAGCGTCCGTGACTCGCTTGGCGATCTCCACGTTCTCCGCCGACATCGCCTACCCCCGCTCCTGCGCGAGGCGTTCGGCGGCAGCACGGGCCTCGGCGATGTCGGTGTAGTTCGTGATTCGCGCAATCTTGCCGTCCTCCCACACGCTGACGGTTCCGTAGCGCAGCTGAACCTCACCGCTGCTGCCGACTGGACGGCCCTTCTGAACGAGCACGCGAAAACCAACTCCGTTGCCAAGATCGAGAGTCTCCTCGGCCTCGAACTCGCTCTCCTCGTAGGAGGTCCACCAGTCCGCAATGAAGCCACGCGCCGCCGCCTGCCCCTCAAAGACGCCCATACCCACCGGCGACATGTCATACACGGCATCCGACGCGTAGAAGGCCACGACCGCATCGGCGTCGCCTCGATTGGTAGCTGCGGTGAGCCGCCTCTGCAACTCCACTAGATCGGGGGTCGTGGACTCGTCGGGCATCCTCCGGTGAGTATCCCGGACCGCTGCTTCCGGACCTAGGCGAGCGTTTGGCGGGCCGGGCCCGCTGCTATCGCGTTGGACGATTCTCGATCACGGCCGCTGAGACTCGTCAGACGATCCCTTCCGCTTGGGCTCAGCAGAAGTCTGGCCTCTGTTGGCTCCGGCAGCTGCCGGTCGTCCGCAGCGGGCGTGCCCGAGGTGGGACACTTTGCGCATGATGCCGGAGGAGCCCAACCCCACGGCTGAGGAGATCGATCCCACGACCGAGGTGATCATCGAGGCGATCCGCGCGGGCTACCTCGTGGAGGCAACCCGCGCGCTCTGGATGGTCTTCAACTCGCGTTCCGCTTCGGGGGAGGTCTTTCATCCCGAAGAGTTGGTGGCGTTTCATCCCGGAGTCGAGTGGACTATGCGCACTGACCTGCCGGACCCGCGGACCTATCGCGGACGAGAGGAGTTCGCCAGTCTGATGGCCGAGTGGATGGACATGTTCGACGATTTCCTCGTGGAGCCGGTCGAGATCTTCGAGACAGACGGGAAAGTCGTCGCGGTATTGCAGGTCAGCGGGCGCATCAAGGGCAGCGACCAACAGGTGGCGATGGAAGAGGTCCACGTGATGAGCCTCCGCGACGGGATGTTCAGCGAGGTGCGCGAGTACCCCACGAAGAGTGAGGCGCTCACAGCGTTGGGGCTGTCCGAGTCGATGACCTTCGCCAATCGTTTCGTCAAGCCCTCCTAAGCGTTACGGCACTCGCTCCGGCGCGAGTCCGAGGTCGGCGAAGGCCCGAGACAAGTGCTTTGTCATCGATGCGAGCGTGTCGCTCGAGACCGCCGAGACTGCTGAGTTGGACGATACGCAAGTTCGCGCCCACCAAACGCTCAGACGCCGGCATGCGGGGGATCGGTGATACTCGCAGCGATGTCCATGACTCTTGCGATCTTGAGCTGAGCCCTATGGGTCGCTGTTCGGCGTGTTCTGCTGAGAGTCCCGCCGAGGCGCGGTTCTGTATGGCGTGTGGAGCACCACTTGAGCGGCGCTGCGAGTCGTGCGGTGAGCCGGTGCCCGAGGGGGCACGCTTCTGTATGACTTGCGGCGCTCCGCTGAATGCGGCGAGCGCCGCAAGCGAGCCAGCCGCGAAGCAGAGCACTGCTGTTGACGCGGATGCGCCACGTGTCGCTCTTGCACCACCGACGTTTGATGAGCGCCGCATGGTAACGGTCCTCTTCGCGGACCTGTCCGGCTACACGGCCGTCGCGGCGAGGCTGGACCCCGAGGCCGTGAAGCGCCAGCTTGAGCGGATTCTCGGGCGTCTCGGTGAGGAGGTCCTTGCCTACGGTGGGTATGTCGACAAGTTCATCGGCGACAACGTGATGGCGATCTTCGGCGCTCCGGTCGCGCACGGCGATGACCCCGAGCGCGCGGTGCGCGCCGGCCTGGGTATGCAGGCCGCGATGGGCGAGGTCAATGAGCCGTTGGCGGCCCAGCACGGGGTCACGTTCGAGCTGTGTGTGGGTATCAACACGGGCGAGGTGCTCGCGGGTCACGTCGGGGACAGCTACACGGTGATCGGCGACACCGTGAACGTGGCAGCGAGGCTTCAGGCGGCTGCGCATCCTGGGAGCGTGACCGTCGGTGAGGCGACCTACCAGGCAACCCGCGAGACGATCAACTACAGCGCTCTGGCGGAGCCGCTGGTGGTCAAGGGCAAGACCGAGCCGGTCCCTGCTTGGGAGGCGATTGGCGGCGACGGGCAGCCGGCGGGCGCCACCTCGGCGGGCCCCGTGCGAGCTCCACTCGTGGGCCGCGCCGCCGAGCTCGCTCAGCTCCACGATCTGCTCGCGCGGGTGCAGCGCAAGCGCGGACCGCATCTGGCGACGGTCATCGGCGATCCGGGCGTCGGGAAGTCGCGGCTTGTGCGCCAGTTCGAGCAGGAGCTGCACAGTGGGGAGGCCCGGCCGCTGGTGCGCCACGGGCGTTGCCTGCCGTATGGGTCGAGCATCGTCTACTGGCCACTCGGCGAGGTCATTCGCACCGAGTGCGCGATCGTCGACGGCGATCCTCCTGCAGCTGCGTGGCAGAAGCTGTCCACCCGCATCGGTGAGCTGCTCGATGGCTCGGGGTCAGACAGCCGGTCCGCAGCGTCAAAGGCGGCCGTGGTCGGTCGCCTGCTCGGGATCGAGAGACCGGATGAACCCGTGGCCGCCGAGCGGGAGGATGCCCAGCAGGCGCGCGAAGTTTTCTTCGCGGCCGTGCGCTCGTGTGTGGAGGGCCTCGCGCGTGCTGGGCCGCTGGTGTTTGTGTGGGAGGACATCCATTGGGCGGATGAGGGGATGCTCGATCTGATCGAGCATCTGGTGCAATGGGTGCGGGCACCGGTGCTTCAGATCTGTCTGGCCAGGGAAGAGCTACTGGAGCGCCGTGTCGGGTGGGGGGGGCGTGCGGCGCGATTCCACGACCATCTTCCTGGAGCCGCTCGGCGAGAGCGAGACGCGTGAGCTGATCTCCTCGCTGATGCATGGCGCCGGCCCCAGCGACGGCGTGGTCGCTGCGGTGGCTGCCCGTGCGGAGGGAAACCCTTTGTTCGCTGAGGAGATGGTGCGCCGCCTTTCCGAGGAGGAGGGTGCGAGCGCCGCCGAGCTTCCAGCCACGGTGCAGGCTCTGCTCGCGGCCCGCCTGGACTCGCTGGAGCCCTTTCAGCGGCGCCTGCTCGCGCACGCGGCGGTGATCGGGCGGACATTCTGGGAGGGCGGTCTGACCTCTGTCGCGGAAGCTGAGGGGGGCGATCTGGCGGAGGCTCTTAGGGCACTGCGAGACAAGGACATCATCGTCGCCGGCGAGGGCACAGCGCTTGCCGGCGAGCCCGAGCTCGCGTTCAAGCACGCGCTGATCCGCGATGCGGCGTACGAGATGCTCCCGAAGGCCGTGCGAGCGCAGAAGCATTTCGAGGTGGCCTGTTTTATCGAGGACGGCGCCGGGGAGCGTGTCGAGGAGGTCGTTGCGCTGCTCGCCGAGCATTACGGCAAAGCGGCGGAGCTCGGGGGTGAGCTCGGCCTGGCAGCCGCCGAGATGGCGCCCTACCGCGCAAAGGCGCTCTCCTACCTGGAGGCCGCTGGCGACGCGGCAACCGCCTTCTACTCCAACGCGGACGCCTTCTCCAACTACGAGGCTGCGCTCGAGCAGGCCGGCGAGGATGCCGACGCGGTCGCCCGCCTCCTGGAGAAGCAGGGCGATGTCGCCCTGCGGCTCGGTCGGGTGGATGCTGCGATCGAGGTCTGGGGACGGGCGCTCGACCACCACGGCGCGCGAGAGGATCTCGAGCACGTCGCCGAGCTACACCGAAAGATCGGCGCTGGGCTGGCCCACAAGGGAGAGCGTAAGAGGGCGATCGAGCACCACCAGCGAGGCATCAATCTGATCAAGGACGGCGAGCCGTCGCTCGCGCTCGTGCGCCTGTATGAGGAGGCCGCGTGGCTGTATATGCAGACGGGCGACAACATGCTGGCGATCTACGCTTCAGAGAAGGCGCTGCGGCTCGCCGAGCGCCTCGGCGAGGTTCGCGCCGCGAGCCGCGCACATGGCATCTTCGGTCGCGTCTTCGGGCGCATCGGAGACACTGCCAAGGCGCGTGAGAACCTGGAGCGCGCAGTCGAGCTTGCGCGCGGGTCCGACGCGCATGAGACGGTCCTAGCGCTGATGGCACTCGGCCATCACCTCGAGACCTCCGACGGCGACTACCCGGCCGCGGGCGACTACTACCGCGAGGCGCTCGCACTCGCGCGGCGGGTCGGAGACGTGCCTGCCGAGATCGAGCTGCACGCCGCCGTCGCGCAGTTGGCGCTCTATGCGGCCGACTGGGAGACGGTGGTGCGCTCGAGTGACGCCAGCGCGGAACTGTCCGAGCGTGAGGGCCTGATCGGCAAGCTCTGCCTGCCCTACGCTCTCCGCGGGCGACTGCAGTGGCGCAGCGGAGAGTGGCAGGCGTCCGAGAGCTCGTACAGACGCGCCCACGAGCTAGCGGAGCAGATCGGCTGGTCGGAGGTGTGCTTCGACGCGCTGTACGGGCTCTCGAACACACTCCGCGACCAGGGCGAGCTCGTGGGCGCGGAGACCGCGCTCTCGCAGGCGCTTGACGTCTGCGAGCGCGCCGGGCTGATCGCGCAATCGATCCAGGCCAACTCCGCACAGGCCCTCCTACACACGCTCGCCGGTCGGCACGAGAAGGCGAGCGAGGCCGCACAGGAGGCGATTGCGCTCTCCGACCGCGTCCGCTACCCCGCTGGCGAGGCGGCCGCGATCGAAGCCGCGGGCATCGTCGGGCCCCTGCCGGGTGCGCTGACCGAACTCGAGCGCGCCCACGAAGCCTGGCAGAACCTCGGCCGCCCACTGGAGGCCGCCCGCTGCGACCTGCTGCTCGGCCAGCGACTACTCGAGGATGACCGCGAAGCAGCCCTTGTGTCGCTCAAGCAGGCCGCGAACGAGTACGACGAGCTGGGAGTCATCCACCTGGCAGCACGCGCCCGCGAGTTGGCGGGCTCAGACGCTGCCCGACGCTAACGGCCGGCGCTCGCGCCTGGGGCGCGCAACCAAACACGAGCTGCCGCTCACCTCCACTCGAGAGAACGTCAGAGTAAGCCCTCTTCCACCGCCGCCGATGCTCTCGGGGATCGTCCAACTCAGCAGTCTCGGCGGTTCTCACCGACACGCTCGCATCCATGACGGAGCACTCGTGTCGGGCGTTCGCCGACGTCGCCGTCTCATGGGGCACCTGCTCCTGTCCGTTACTCCTCCAGCCCCACGGCTTTGAGGGCCTCCTGACGGTCGACGAACATGCGAACGTGGCTGATCTTGCCGTCGATCAGGTCGTACACGTTGGTTTGAGGCCATGCCATGCGAATGCCGCTGGCTCGGCCTGTGGAGTTATTGCGCAGGAACGCGATCACCCGCTTGCTATCGACCTCTTCCACGCCGTCAAGCTCCATCCGGAAATCGGGTGCGGCTTCCTCGACGTCCGTCAGGAAACGCCTGATGCCGTCGATTCCTTCGTACACCCCTCCAACGGCGGCCATTGGCGTCTCCAACTTGACGTCCTCAGTGCAGCAGGCGCGATAGCTCTCGATGTCCCTCGCGTTGATCGCCGCGATCGCGCGCTCAACCAATCTCAGGTTCTCCTGCGGCATCGCCTACCCCCGCTCCTGCGCGAGGCGTTCGGCGGCAGCACGGGCCTCGTCGACCTCGGAGATCGTAAGGCGTGCGATCAAGCCTCGTACCCAGACGAATACCCATCCCTCGCGTTGTCGAAGGTGACCGGCGCTGCCAGCCGGACGACCGTTCTGAACGACCACGGCAAACACAACCCCATTGCCGAGGTCGCGGACTTCCTCAAGCCCGAACTCCAACTCCTCGTACGTGCCAAACCAGTCCTCAAGGAAGCTGCGAATGGCCGCCCGCCCCTGGAAGTGGTCCCCCAACGCCCTCCCGTCGAAGGTCGCATCTTCGGCGAAGCTGCTGGCCGCCGCGTCGAGATCACGACGATTTGCAGCCTCAAACGCCCTGCCCATAAGCTCAACCGGATCGGGGGTCGTGGACTCCTCAGACATCAGGCAACGAAGTATCACGCAGGCCCTGTGGCTACCGCCTTGTGAGGCTGAGCGAGCGTTGACGCTGGACCCGAGCAGACGCCCGAGTTGGACGAGGAGCAGCGCCGTCGGCCGGCGCTGGTGACTCTGCCTTCGCCCGATCGAGGCTCCCTCGGCGGCTCAGTCGGCGTTACTATCCAGGCCAGGAAGGGGCGATTTGCTCCAGCGGCCAGAGGTCGCAAATAGGATCGAATCGTTCCTGAGATTCGAGACCGTGACAGGGACGAGCGGAGAGATTCGCGTCGCATCTCAGCGGGCGACCTAGCGCTATCGCAACTCGTCCACTCAGGCGTCTCGTTGGCTACGCACGGGCCCCCTGCTTTCCGCGCTTTCCGGGTCTCCGGGCTGGTTGGGCACGAATACCCCCGCGGGGGCGAAAGCAGGGGGTTCGCCTCGCGACCACGTGGGCGCCTTGCAGCACCCTGGGAGCGGTGCCGCCGTTGACGCGGACGCGCTCGCAACCGGGGACGAAGCAGCAGCCAGCGGAGCGCCGCCGGGCGCTGCTGCTGGTCGTCCGATCCGAGCGTCATGTGTGTGGTCGCCAAGACGTCTGCTCGCAAAGCGAAAGCGGAAGCACGCGTCACCGACGCTACGTGTGAGGGTTTCCGAGAGTCATCCCGAGGAGGCGAGCTCGCATATGTCTCATTGCAACGGTATCCGCGCGCATGGATGATCTCGAGCGCCTCCGCGACCAGGGCGCGCGCGCTCGCTCGGATCGCCAAGGCCGAGGTATGACTCTCCCAGCAGAGCGAGGCGCCAAGCGTCCCGCTCGGCCCCCGTCATCGACCTACTGCGATGAACTCCACGCAAGACTCGACCGGAGTTCCGGAACACCGGCGCGCGTTCGGCGCAGCCGGACTGCGAGGACGTCGTCGCGGCGCAGGCGCACGTCGGTTTCGCCGCCGCCGCAGTGGCCAGGCGCGAGGCGGATGTCGACGAACTCGTCGGCGAGCGTCGTGACGACGACCTTGCCCTCCACCGTGGGGGTGCCGGCCCCGCAGACCTCTGCGAGTCGCGCCTGCCCGGCCGGCGACAGCACGAGCGTAGCGTCGCGCCGGGCAAGGTCCTGCGTGGTCGCCAGCCCGGCGGCGACCGCGACGACCGTCGTAGCCATCGCCACCACCGTGATGACCTGCGCGACCGACAGGCGCCAGTCGACCACGGCGCGCTCGTGGCGGGCGTTATCGAGCGCGAACGCCGCGAAGACCTGCGGGTCGTCCGTAGCGCCGCGGTGCGTCCGGCGCACACCGCCAGCGAGGGCTCGTGCGAACGCAGCGGCGGCCGCGAGCCATGCTGTAAACGCGAAGACGCCGGCGATCTGCACCAGCGGCGGCCGGTCCTGGATGCCCGTCACTACGCCTGCGGTGACGATCGCGGTGGCGACCGCGCTCGCCACCGTGAAGGCATTCAGAGCGCGTGCTCTCGCCGCGTCGGCCTGCGCGACGGCGCGCGGATAGTAGGCCTTGAGCACCTCGGCCTGCACCTCCGGCGCCACCGCCTGCAGCTCGGACAGCTCGTCGAAGGCCGGCACCCGCTCGATCCGGCAGCGCAACCTCCAGCGGGATCGGACCGGAGAACGGACACGCCCCGTCATGCAGCGAGCAGGAACACGCCTTCGTGTGCCTTGGCAAGGCGCTTCCGCGCACTGATCTCCGCGAGGTGCGGGCAGTAGTGCTCGGCGCGCTCCAGTAGGCGCATGAACTCGGCTGGACTCACCGCGCCGGCGCGCTCGGCGGCGCTGAAGATCATCCGTACGCCGAGATCGAGCGGCAGGCCGTAGGCCGTCTCGCGGCAAAGCAGGCCGATAGCCTTGTCTAGGTAGTCTTCCAGCCACCACTCTGACTCCGCACCGGCCATGGACAACGCCAGCCGGTGCTCGCTATCGCCGAATACCTCGAGTACGAGCCGTAGCGCCTCCAGCTCGGCGTGCAAACGGCCGAGGTGCAGCCGAAAGCGTCGCAGGATATCCGGCTTGACCTGCGGGTCGTGCAGCAGGAACCACGTCTGCCAGCGATCGTCGCCACCTCCATAGGTGCGATGCGCGAGTTCAAGGCCGCGGCAGTCGAGGCCATCGATCACCTCCGCGCCCTCCGGCAGGCCGTCGACCTCGTCCAAGCGCAGGTCAACGACGAGCAGCGGACGGCCAGCCACTACCCACCACGGCTCTGGCGTGAAGTCCGGGCTGGCTTGCGCCCAGTGCGTCGTCGCGCGCAGGACGCTCATCGCTATAGCGTCTCGCGCGAGACCGAGCTGGACGCTGCGCGGCGCGGGCAACCCGTGCAGCTCGACCGGCAGCTCGAGCGTCGCCTTGGCAACTGCGCCTACGTCGTGCACACGGAGCCGCCCTCGAAACATCCGGCGGCGCTTCTGCACGCGGACCAGTCCCAGCTCGACGCGAGTGACCGGAATCTCGTCGGGTTCCCAGAACAGGCGGCGGAACGCTCCCTGCCAGCCGGTGCCGAGCTGGCCCTCGCAGAAGACGTGACGCTCGAGACCCGGCCCGAAGCGGACCGCGCGGCCGGCGTGCCAGAAGTGCCGGTCGGCCGGCCACGGCGGGACGGGCTCACGCCGGCGGACGCGAGGCGGGCCGGTGTGACGGACGAACCGCGAGGGCGTCAGCCTCCGGGTGGCCTCGCCGATCGCCGGCCGCAGATCGACCATTGGCACCTGCGCCATCAAGAGCACTCACGGACAGTAAACCGTCAGCACCGTCGGCGCAACGCGCGCGTGAGCGCCCCGCGGAGGGAGAGCCCACGCTTCCGCCAAAGCGGAACGGCGTACGGGGACGTACCCCGGCCGATTGGCCGTGCCATTCCGGAATGGCGACGACCTGTTGGACCCGCAATGCTACCGGAGAATATGAGATGGTGTTGAAGTCGTCCTCGGCACTCCGGCTGATCTGGTTGCCGTCCTGCCCTCGGCGCCAGTCTCGACGATCGCGGTCTCGTCCGGCCTGAGCTTAGGGACCTTCAACGTCACGGCGATATGGTCTTCACGTAGATCAGCCCGTACCCGACTTTCGTTCCACATGTCGCTTCTGCTCAGATTGCTAGCACCGATCCCAGCGCACTCCACGTCGGCCTTCAGTCAGAGCCTTAGCCGAAGCCGGCTTCTGCTCCCAGTGGAAGGGACGGGCAACCAAGTTGCAGCCCCGGCTTTCGCAGTTCGTCCTAAACAGTAACGACGACAACATCGTCCAATACTTTCGCAACGTCCTAGGCGAACCGGAGTGCGACAAGCGGCGCCCAATCGAGCGTATCTACGTTTCTGCCACTCGCCGGTTCCTCAACGGAACTGGTCGGCTTCCTGCGCTCGCTCCCACAGAACCCAGCATAAATCGGCACTGCCAGCCCATCAGATCTCTATTGACATAAGTGGACTGGTCTTAACGAGCTCGCCGATCATGCGGGCATCCACAGAGCTACTTGGGGACATTCGGACCTCTCGATCGCCGTGATTGTCAAACGTGATTACCTCGCCATCAATCGCAGCCAGACCGCTGTCTTGCTCGATCGGATTCTCTGTTACTTCGCGATAAGTCATCACAAAGTTCTCGAACCGAGTGACCTCGTGCTCGGAGCGACTGTGATCGAGGCGGCGTCGCCATAGACGTGCCCGAATGTACGACTCATCCTCGCAGCATGTCTTCAGGGCGATAACCCGCGCACCATGCTCGGCTGCCAGGGCATATAGTCGGCCACGCCATTCTGGATCCGCGAACGTGCCATCTAGAATCACCGAGTGACCGCGTCCAACCACCGACTCGGTATCTTTGAGCATCTCCTCATACCTCTGGCCTCGCAGGTCCAGATCGAGTAGGCCGCTCGATGTGCAGCGACCATAGCGATGCGTCGCTAGCAGCGGAATCCCGAGGCAGTTCGCCAAATATGAAGTCGTCTCGGTCTTTAGGGTCGCCGTGTAACCATTGGTAAATATAATGCACTGCTGTGATAGACGGGGAAGATCGGTTGGCGAGATTAGCGCGCGTAGCTCGCCGAGAAACGCCGTAAGTCCCGCGGTCGGAGTGTCGCCGAAGTCCTCTGTGGCCAGCTCAAGAAGCGGCGCGTTGAGTCTCACCTTCTCGTCGATGACTAGTTTACGCCAAGACCCGTTCAGCTCCGACCGGGGAAACAGACCAACCATCTGACTGACTCGATCCGGCTGGCCTTCGCTTGTCAACGCCATGAGCCGGTGGAAATCCGGATCGGCCATAGAAAAGCCAAGAAACAGCACCCGGCAAGAGTTGATTAGCTCAGCTACGGTACGGTGGAGAGCCGGGGTACGCCGTGGCAGATCATCATATTGCTCCCGGGTAAAAGTCAGAGAATCCTTTCTGTCTAGACTCCCGTGTAGACATACCAACCTGAATGCAGGTGTAGAATGAAAGTCTATGAGATCGCCGTCGTCGACAAAAACTCGCAATGGGCAACCGAGCCGCTGAGCGGCGGTCTCTATTATCCGGTCGCAATTTGTCGACACGGTTGCCGCGGTGCGAAGTTCGAGCAGCAGCTTTGTAGACGCCTTGATCTCGGTAGGACGCTTGCCCAGCTTCCGCTCCAGTAGTTCAGTGAGTGCTAGTCCTCCATGCTGCCGCGCAAACTTGCTGAACTCGGCGGGGAGATCCGTGTAGTTGGGCTCCTCGTTGCCTAGCGCTTCAGCCAACTCACGCCAGGTTGGCAGACCGTATTCGGCTGCGACGCCGGAGCCAACGAACAAGAGGAGGCGGTCGCTCCTCGCGGCCTGTGCGAGCAACTCGAAGGTCTCAGCGTGATGCTCGGTGGACATAGCGAAAAGGATACCCAGGTGAGAGCTAGCAGACCAACACGGTGCCAAGACGCCTCAAAGTCGCGAAAGGGAGGACAGATAGTTGCCCTGGGATCGTCGGCCCGCGGGTGCTGAAGGCTGGAGTTCTTCCGACCAACAACCGAGATACTGCTTCGCGATTCAAGCTCCGATCTCGGTGTGGTGCGTAGCCGGATGACCGGTGTCGTTCTCCCTTTCCACCGGAAGGAAGCGTCGCCACTGGCGGCTACCTCGCGCCCGCTGCGGACGACCAGCGGCAGCGCCCGGGCCGTCGCCCGCTGACCACTACTTCTATGCGATTGCGAGCGCGTGGTGGTCACCGCCGGCGGCGCTGCCGGAACCTGGGATGGCTACGCGCGATTCGCCGGCCTCGTGAGCACCGCGGGCAGCTGAAAGCAGGTCCGCACGCCGGCCCACCGCGAGTCCCGCAAATCGCCAAAAGCAGGCACGTCCTCGGCCTGAGACGAGGCGCCTGCTTGAGACGAGAAGGAGAGTCGAGGTCGTCGCCTATTGCCTGGCGCGGCGGCCCTGGGCGCACCCTCCCGGCCTTGTCGGCGCCCCAAGTCCGATGCTACGACCCAGACCAGCCGGGCACGGCTCGACCGACGGGCACCGAGAGGTCGCTAATGGGAGCGGATCGTTCCCTCGCTATCTTGAGGTTCTTCTCGGGACGGACACCGGCCGGGCGGCGTGCCTTGAGGCGGGCGGTTGCGTCCTGTGCGACGGCGTGGTGGCGGGTTGGGTTAGCCGTCGCTTGTGAGAGCGAGCACCAGCTGGGAGACCTCGTACCGGTCACCGGGATTGCACCGGGCGAAGCGCCGCTCGGTGGCATCGAGCGCGGTGAGGAACGCGTAGCGCTCGCGGACGTTGCGGAGCCATGCCTCCGGCTCGACGGGCCGTGTCAGGAGTCCGATGTCCTCCGGCGGCAGCGATTTCGCGTCCACGTCCGCGATGATCTCCGAGGGATCGAAGGGGCGCTCGCCGAGGCCATCATCAACGACGTCATGCCAGACCTTCAGGACGACCAGCCTGCGGATCTGCGGCTCGTCCAGAGCGCCGCGACCGAAGAGGTCGAGGTCATAGAGGTCCCTCAGCTTTCGCCGCTGGCGCCATGCGGCGAGCTTCTCGGCGAGCGACTCCTCCAGTGCCGGCGCTGGAATCGCCGGAGGTTTGAACTCGTAGCCGGCGTGCACGGGGAGAGCGATCGGCGTGGAGGACTCGGTGGGCAGCCACAGCTTCCGGGGTGATATCTCGACGCGGGCGGGGATGGCTGGGCGGCCGAGCGGCGTGTCGACGATCAGCTTCGCGCGCGTGGCCTCGCGCTCCTCGAGGCTGAACCGGACGTCGAACAGCTCGGCGCCGTCGAGCGTGTCGAGGAGGAACTCCGCGGTCTCCAGATCCGGCGTGGCGAAGTCCAGATCCGTGGAGAAGCGGCCCGCGTTGCCGGCGCGCAACTTGCGCAGCGAGGTGCCGCCCTTGAGGACGATGCCGAGCTCGAATGCGCCCTGGTCGTGGAGGTACTTGAGCGCGTAGTCCTGGGCGACGTCGAGCAAACCGGGATCGCGCATGCCGCTGCGACCCTGGAAGTGGCGCGCGAGATAGCCCTGCGTGATCATCGCCGTGGGAGCAGCGAGTTGTAGACGTGCCAGCGCCTGCTCCACTGGGCGCGGCGATCGCGAGGCCCCAGGAACGTGACGGGAAGCCTGGACGGCAGCAGTGCTTCGATCTCCTCGGCGGTGTCGTTGCGGCCTGCCCACTCGGCGAGGTAGCCGAGCCGTGCGAGGGTGGAGATGCGCCGCCCTCCTGCCTCTCGCAACAGGTCCTCTGCGGCGGCGGCGCGGAATGTGCCCGGGAGCCAGTCGTCAGCATTGCCCCAATTGCCCTGGGCCGCAGGACGCTCGGCGGCAGCGACGAGGATGGTTGCCTCCGTCCACACGGGCAATTCCCGCACGGTCTTCGTCGGCACGCGCCAGTCGAAGGTCACCGCGCGGACGCCCAGTGATCGCGGCGGGCGCCAGCCCCGACGGTGCGCGAGCACTGGGCGGTCCGGTTGGTGGGACGAGTGGCCGAGCTCCCAGATAGCCGACTCGAATGCCACCGAAACGGGAACGTCAGGATCGTGCGCGAGCAGCGCGCGCAACTCGATCCACGGGTCACCCGCCCTGTACCGGCCGGCTCGGGCGGCCGGCGCGAACTCCCAGGCGCCCCGCTTGCGCAGGGGAAGAAGCCAGCCGAGGCGGACCAAGCGCTCGGCCGCCGCCTCGGGCCGCAGAGACACTTGCGTGTGCGCCAGGATCTCCGTCAGGAGCGATCGGGTGACCACCGCTGGCTGGCGCAGCTCCAGCTCCTCGACCACGGGTGCGAGGCGAGCCGGCACTGGTCGTGATGTTTGCGTCTGTGCGCACATAGCGACACAATGCTACGCCATAGACGTCTGGATGCAAACATGCACGGGCGGTTGCGCCGGTTACGGTTCAGGGCAACTGGCGAAGCTCCACGAACCGATAGGCAAGGCTGGCCGGCGCACGATGGGAGGGGATATCCGTCTGCATCCCGCCCCCGCTATGTCGTTAATCTGCGACCCCCCTCGGGGCGGTCGTTTGGGAGATCGGCCGACAGTTCGGGCGCGATCGTGGCTGCTAGATGGAGCCGGTCAGGCGCAGCTGAATGCTCGTCCGGCGGGAAGCCGGCCTGGTGCCCACGAGACGCGACGGCGCAGGGCGACGATAGCTCGTAGGTCCCGTCTCACACACGGAGGAGCGGTCTGCAGTTGCGGTGATTGAACACCCGCTCCGTCTTGGCCGCTCGGTGATCGAGCTGCTTCCGAAACTGTGGCTGTTCGGGGCTGGCTGCGCCTACTTCGAACCGAGCCCGCTGGTTCCACATGGTCGGATAGTATCGCCGAAGTGCATGACCGGTGCTCAACACGCTGTGACAGGCGCTCCCTTGGATCCGTTTAGCGCGGCCGCCCTCGCGGAGAGTGTCGTCACGGTCCTCTCGGCGCTCGGGGGCCCGATCGCGGCGGTGGTCAAACGCCGCCTAGTGAAGCGCAAAGTACGTAAGTCGATCGAGCGAGTCTCGTCGAATTTCGTCGCCGAGCACCCGGCGACAGCGGACGCGATGGCGGAATCTGCCGAAGTGATTGCCCACGAGCTGGCCCGGCTGGCCGGAGCTGGTCGGCCAGCCAATGCGCAAACGCTTGCGGACCGCTGGGCAGCGACCGGCCGCCTCAGTCAGGGCGAGGCGACACAGTACGCGGACGAGTACGTACAGAGGTTGCACGACGAGCTGGTCAAGATCGACGGATTTCGGTCCCTGTTCGTCGCTGGCGCCAACATCACGGCGGCCGAGAAGCTGCAGCTCATTAGTGAGAGCATGCGACGCAGCGAGGCGTCGGTGCGAGCCCGCGAAGAGTGGGAGATCGCAGCCTTGTACTACGAGGCCGCGAAAGCTTACTTCCAGGCGGCGCTGGCTCTAATAGCCGGAGACACGATCAAAGCTATGGGATACGAGTACGACGCTCACAGCCTCATCGACAAGGCCAGGCTGGGGCGTGCCTCGCTCGCCTTGGTGAACTCGAAGAGCGTTCGGGAGCGATTCGCGGAGCTCGTCGAAGATCGATTCGAAGACGCCGAGGTCGCGTGTGCCAGCGGCGACTATGCGAAGGCGCAGGAGGCAGTTCGAGCACTCGATGAAGGCTGCGATGAGTTCAGGGCGCTCGTCAACGAGCGCTTGCGCGCGATCTAGCCGCGGCGACGGACAGGGAAGACTCGCCGACCGGTTGATCGGCCCTACCGGCGGCGTCTTCGAGCGCCGGCTCGATGCGCGCCTCGTTCTCGGCATCACGGGCCTGACGGTATGCCAGCACGTCGCGCAAGCTGATGCGACGGTGGCCTCCCGCGCCTGGCCCGACCTTCTGGACGGGGATGTCCACGGCCTCGGTTTCGAGGAGGTGGACGAGATGCGGGCGTGACATCCCCAGAAGCTCCGCCGCTTCCCGCGTCGTGAGGATCTCGTCGTAGGGCTTCATCGTCACGGCCATGTCTGCGGCCAGGTAGGAGACCAGCCGTTCGAGGCCGTCGCGGGCGGACTCCGGAAGCGCCACGACATCTCCGTCGTCGCCGCGGACGAAGACCTTCTCAGCCGTGTCGAAGGCCTCGGCGAGAACTCGGAGCAACTCCAAGTCGTCCCCATCTGGAGGAGTGATGATGAGATCGTCGGTTACTGGGTCCTGCATTCTGGGGTTCTCCGCATAAGGATCGCCAGCTATTCAAGCGACTGTAGCGCAACCGTGAGAAAAACGCAACTAACGAAACTAACGTTGGTATCGAAAGCCCTTGCTGCCCGCGCCAGCGAGTAGTCGCTCAAGGCCGCGGGTAGGTCCCGGTTGTGCTCGGCCGATCAACTTCGGGCCTCCGAGCCCTGCCCAGGCCAGCCCAGCACGGCCACGCCAGCCCAGCCCAGGACGGGCTTGCTCTATGGGCACCGAGAGGTCCACAAACGGGAGCGAATCCTTCCCCCGCTACCTCATCGTCGCTGAGCGCGATCCGCCGTTGATCGGTTGAGTTCGCCTGGTTCGACGACTCGCTGCGCAACGGGAGTCGTGGGACATCTCGACGACGACGAGCAGCGGCGCCTCGCCGCGGCGGGATGTGCGTTCGTCGAAAGAAAGGCTCGGGTCGAGGCTCAGCGATCAGGCACATCGTACGGGCCAGCGATCCACGACCGATCTGCCAAGTCCCAATGCGCGATTAGCCTAAATGCGGTCGCAGGATTGCGACCTGATCCCGCCCCCGCTATGCGAAGAAGCCAAGCGCGGCGCCGCGTGCGCCGGGCGGACCAATCGTCGATTGCGGCCAGCGTCGCCTGCGCGTCTCTAACCCTCGGAGTCCTCGGTCACGATCTCGATCGCCGACTCGGCGCCGATGTAGGGGGCGAGGACCACGTAGGAGAGGTAGTCGGAGAGGGCCGGCAGGACCTGGATCCGTCCGCCGGCGACCTGGCAGCGGATCGTGTGCAGGAACGCACCGGCGATCCCCTCGACGGCGAGAGCGCTCTGGGGCTTGCTCGGCGCGCCCTCGGTGAGCAGCGTGGCCACGGCGTCGGCGAGCTCGAGGTTCTGCTCCACCGCCCTGGGCCCGGCGAAGAAGGCCTGCTGGGCGATCGTGCGCGAGTACAGAGGGCGGGCGCCCAGGTAGTCCATCAGCCGAGCGACCACGCGGCGCACCGCACGCGGCCAGTCTCCCGACACGAGGTCGGGATCGGCCGTGAGCGTGAGGATCTCATCGGCGATCATGTCGTGCGCCGCCAGGTAGCACTCGTCCTTGCTGGCGAACATCTCGAGGAAGGCGTCGATCGAGACGCGCGCTTCGTCGGCGATCTGCGGCGCCGTGAGATCGCGGTAGTCGTGGGCTGCGGCGAGGCGCAGGGCGTTGCGCAGCAGTCGCTCGCGCTCGTCGCGCCCGACCGTCTCCTGTTCGCCCGGACGATGGGCGCTGGCGAGCGAGATCCCGCGCATGCGCTGTGCGATTCGTGCCGCCATCCGCTCGTCCATCTGGGCGGCGCTCGCGGTCTGGAACAGGAGCGTCCAGCGCAGCATCTCCTCGGAGAGCTTCACGTGCTCGCTCGCCTGATCGCCGCGACTGAGCACCGTGGACATCGCCCCGAGTAGGCCTCCCGTTATGCCCCTGACGATCGGCGCCGGCAGCGGGCTCGCGCCGCGAGACTCGGCGAAGCCGCGGGCGAGCATCTGCTCGCAGGCGGCGGTCGCGCGACGCAGGCGCAGGCTGCCGGCCGCGCCCGCGGTCTGCGCCTCGACGAGCACCAGCATGCTCGCCTTGGGGTTCTCGGAGGCGTCTGCGGCGAGCCGCCGGAAGGCGGCCCGCAGGCGCTCTTCGAGGCCTCCGTCGGCCGCCATGTAGGCGTTGCGCAGGTGCTTGATTTCGCGCCCGGCGATCACGTCGAAGGTGGCCAGGAAGCACTCTTCCTTGTTGGCGAACTGCTCGTAGAAGGAGCGACGCGAGACGCCGGCCATCCCGATCACCTGCTTGACGCTCGTGCGCTCGTATCCGTTGAGGGAGACCGCCTCGACCATCGCGCCGTAGATGCGCGCCCGCTGGTGCTGGATCACCTCGTTGCGGGCGAGGCGGTGCGGGCCGTGCGGCAGGCGCTTGTAGATCGGAGCTATGCGCGCAGGTCCCTGGCCCGTCTTTGCGCACTTGGCTGACTGCGACAACATCCCTCTACCTCCCGATGCCATTCGACCTCCCCGAACCTATCTTTCGAGCCAGACGACTGCTGTCATGAAATCCGGCCGCAGGTGATCATCTCATGTCAGAAGTGCTTTGTCTACATGGGACCGTCCAACATGCGGACTGAGTCGGGGCGGAGGGATGGCGGGCGGGCGTCTCGCCGACGGATGCTCCGGGGAGGAGCGGGGGCTCAGTGCAGGACGATCTTCAGCACGATGATGCCCGTGCCCATGGTCATGCCCACGGCGACCTCGAGCACGAGCTCGCCCGGCGTGGCGCGCGAGCGGATACCGGCGAGGAGCTCGAAGACCACGAGGCCTGCGACCGCGCTCCACAGCGCGGCGTTGACGGCGGTTTCCTGCGCGGCGCCGCTCGCCCACGCGATCACGAGCGCCAGCAGCGGGATGGAGGCGCCTCGTATGAGCGCCCAGTCGTGGCCGAGCGCACGCAGGAGCACGCCGGCGGTGAGGGGCTCGGCGCTGCTCAGTCGCTCACCGAGCACGCTCGCGTACGCGTGCGCGAGCCAGTAGAGCGCGGCTGCGACCGCCGCCGAGAGGAGCGTGTCGAGATGGGTCTCGTGGCGTCCGCTCTCAGCCGCCAGCAGCGCCCCGATCACCATCACCCCATAGACCACGGCCGAGGGGTTCTCGGCGGGCACGAGCCAGTCGGCGGCGCGGCGCAACAACGGCCAGCGGACGGCCGCGGGGGCGTGCTCGACGGGGGGCGGGGGAGGCGGCGAGTCGATCGCCGGATTATCGCCCCCGCCTCAGCGGATCAGAACGGGCGCGCTGTAGGCGGAGACGTGTGCCCCATCGGAGATCCTGACCAGGGCCTGGTAGAGGCCGCGGTGGACATGAACGATCCGGCTGAAGCGCGACACCGCGGCGGTGCCCACTTTGACGACCGTCCCGCCGACGTTGGCCGAGCGGTGCCCGGGCTCGAGCAGCTGGAAGCCGACCAGCGCGCCGACCTCGGCGGGGGCGACCGTGCCGTAGAGGTGGGCATAGCCGCGGCGGGCGGTGGCGCGGGCGTGCAGGGAGACGCGCACGGCCACGCCCTCGATCACCACGGGGCTCGAGACGGTGGGATTGCCCACCGTGACCACGCGGACCTGGGCGTTCTGGAGCAGGCCCACGAAGGGGAAGGAGAAGCCGCCCGCCGAGTTGGTCAGCTCGACGTTGCCGACCTGCTGAAAGCCGCCCAGGTAGGGGAAGGGGTTGGCCTGGAGCATGACCTGGTGGTTCGCCGAGCCGGTTCCCGACAGCGTGCCCTCGATCACGAACGGGTTGCCGAAGAGGACCGGGTTGGGGATCCCCACGATCGCCACCGACAGCGGAACCTTCAGCGTCGTGAAGGTGCGATCCGCGCCCACGGCCGCGCCGGCTGAGCTGAGGGCCACGACGCGGTAGTGGTAGGTGCTCAGCGGCGTGAGCCCGGCCACTGCCTGGCTCACGGCGACCGAGCCGCTGCCGCTGCCAACGGGGGAGAGCGGGCTCTGCGTGCCGTATTTGCGGGTGGTGCCGTACTCGAACATGAAGTTGGTGGCCTGCCCGTGCGGGTTCACGTGCCCGCGCAGGACCGCCGAGGAGTAGGCGACGCTCGAGGCCGCCGCGGTGCTCGCGCTCGGGGCCGGGGCGGCCTCGGCCGTGGCGCTGCAGACGCCGACCGCGAGTATCGCGAGCAGCGCAGATCCAGCCTTGCGCGCCGTGGCGGCGCGTCGTGGTCCCAGCCCCATCGGGTCTAGCCTACCCCCAACGAGCGGGTGCAAACCGGCGATCGGTGATCAGGGTGCCTCGTCGAGGGCTTCGAGCAGGCGAATGTCGGCGAGATCCTGAGGGCGACCGGCGGCGCGCTTCATCCTCATCAGGTCATCGCGGTGAGCGATCGGGATCGAGAGCTCGCCGAGCCGCACCTCGTGGGCACGGGCTCGCATGTCGGCGAAGGACCCCAGGTGGGCCGGCAGCGTGACGATGTCAAGGGGCCCGTGGGGGGTGATGAGATGCCACTGGTCGCTCGAGCCCAGCAGCGCGGCGGTGGGCACCGAGCGTGAGCGTTGACCAGCGGGACCGAGGATTCGAGCGTCGAGGTCCAGCAGCGCGGCGGCGAGCCGCGCGAGGTTCTCGGTCGATGCCCCGATGGCGACGTCGAGGTCCTGCGTCAGTCGCTGGCCTCCGTATGCCTGGATCGCGATCCCGCCGATCGTCACGTACTCCACTTCATGACGCTCGAGCCCTCTGAAGAGCTCTCGAGCGTCGAACTCTGCGGGCTCGCTCACGTGGGGTGCTTCGGGCGTCCGGCGACCGTGGCCAGGCCCGCGCGAAGCTCGTAGGCGACGGCGTTCCAGCTCAATGCGAGCTCCAGGCGCTCGGACATCGGGCGTCTGCGGGCGGCGAGGACCGCGTCGATGCTCGCGAGCGGGTCGCGCACGGCGTCGGTGTGCGGCTGGGGTGTCGCGCGCGGTGATCCGTCGGAGGTATTCACCCGAATCAGCGTACCGGGCGCCCGGCTGAACGGTCCGCAAGAACCGCTGCATCAGCACGTTGTTCTGGCATGACAACGGTGGGTGTCATCGGGCTGGGCTATGTGGGCTTGCCGCTGGCGGTGGCCTTTGCGCAGGAGGGTTGCGAGGTGGTCGCGGTGGACGTGGACTCGCGCAAGGTCGAGGCGGTGTCCGCGGGAAGCTCATATATCGAGGATGTCTCGGACGATGAGTTGGGCGCGGTTGCCGAGCGGATCCACGCGACGACTCGTTATTCGCGTCTTGCACGCGCGGACGCTGTGCTGATCTGTGTGCCGACGCCGCTCACGCGCAATCGCGAGCCGGAGCTCGGCCCGTTGATCGACTCGACGCGTGCGCTGGCGGAGGTGTTGCAGGCCGGTCAGCTGGTGGTGCTCGAGTCCACCACCTATCCGGGTACGACGCGTGAGCGGGTGGCGCCGCTGCTGGAGGAGTCGGGGCTGGCGGCCGGCAGGGACTTTCACCTGGCGTTCTCCCCCGAGCGTGTCGACCCGGGTCGCACCGACTTTACGCTTCGCACCACGCCGAAGGTGGTCGGTGGATTGACCGAGGCCTGCACGGCGCGCGCGGAGTCGCTCTACGGACTGGTGTGCGATGAGGTGGTCCGAGTCTCGACTCCCGAGGCGGCCGAGCTGACGAAGCTCTTGGAGAACATCTTCCGGTCGGTGAACATCGCGCTGGTGAACGAGCTGACGATGCTCACGGATCGGATGGGCATCGATATCTGGGAGGTCGTGGATGCGGCGGCGACGAAGCCGTATGGGTTCATGCGCTTCGAGCCGGGGCCGGGGA
>Ga0207927_1000201_pt1 | contig 24915 bp, 24 predicted proteins | sample NGESurdeep072012_2_FD_184456 | JGI IMG/M metagenome (GOLD analysis project Ga0207927, IMG submission 184456) | Arctic peat soil microbial communities from Barrow, Alaska - NGEE Surface sample 210-2 deep-072012 (SPAdes) | ecosystem: Environmental > Terrestrial > Soil > Wetlands > Peat ... | reverse complement strand
GTGGCCTTCACCGAAACGATCGCGCCGACGACGTTGGTCAACTCTTCTGACATGGCGTTCATATACGGCGCGAGGCGCGGCCGCTCGGCGATGATCGTGAGGTCGGCCGAGGCGATCCGAAAGCCCGCCGCGTGCACCAGCACCACGGTGCGCGCGAGCAGTTCGCGCGACGAGACGCCGGCCGTGGCCTCGTCGGTGTCGGGGAAGTGACGCCCGAGGTCGCCGAGGTTCGCCGCGCCCAGGAGGGCGTCGCACAGTGCGTGCGTGGCCACGTCGGCGTCGGAGTGACCGTCGAGCCCCGCGGCGTCGGGAATCGTCACGAGACCCAACACCAACGCCCGGGCGGCGTCGTCACTGACGCGGTGCACGTCGATGCCCTGTCCGATTCTCACTGTCCACTCCTCTGGAACTGGGCGACCCTCTCGAGGTCGCCGATCGAGGTGATCTTGATGTTGTCGCGCTCGCCGGGCACGACGACGACACGGGCCCCGACCGCCTCGACCAGCGCGGCGTCGTCGGTGGCGTCCGTGGCGTGGGCGTGGGCGCGGGTCAGTACGTCGCGTCGAAAGGCCTGGGGCGTCTGGACGGTGATGAGGTTCTCGCGCGACTCGGTGCCGAGGACCACGCGCAACGCGTCCTCGGTGCTCACTCGCTTGACCGTGTCGGTGATCGCGAGCCCGGGAATGGCGCCGTCGGCGCCTTCACGAACGGCCGTGACGACCGCGGCGAACAGCTCGGGCGACGCCAGTGGGCGCGCGGCGTCGTGAACGACGATCACGTCGGCGTCAGGGCAGTGGGCGAGACCCGCGCGCACCGACGCCGCTCGGGTCGAGCCGCCGGTGACGACCACGTCGGCACCTTCGCCGTCGCCCGCGTACCCGGCGGGCACTACGAGGACCACGAACGGGGCGACCGACCGCGCGTTGCGGACGCTACGCGCACTCACCGATTCATTCTCGACGACGGCGAACTGCTTCAGGCCACCGAATCGAACTCCCTGGCCGGCGGCCACGACGACGGCCGCGACGGTCATGACTAGGGAAGAACCGAGGCGAGCTTTTCTTCCGCCGCTTCCGTGTCGACGTTGAGCGCAAAGGTCAACTCCGAGACCAGGATCTGGCGGGCGCGAGTCAGCATTCGCTTCTCGCCGGCCGAGAGGCCCTTGTCCTTGTCACGGATCGAGAGGTTGCGCACGACTTCGGCCACTTGGTAGATGTCACCCGAACGGAGCTTCTCCGAGTGGTTCTTGAATCGACGCGACCAGTTGGTGGGCATGCGCGCTTCCTTCTTGCGCAGCACCGCGAAGACCTCTTCGACCTCCTCGTCGTTGATGACGTCGCGCAGTCCGACTGATTCGGCGTTGGCGACCGGCACCATCAGGACCAAGTCGGTGTAGGCGACCTTCAGTTTCAGGTAGTCCTGCTTCACGTCAAAGGCCGTCATCTTCTCGATCTTCTCCACGGTGCAGGCGCCGTGGTGGGGGTAGACGAGACGATCGCCTTTTTTGTACTTTCGAACAGTCATGAACCAGGTTCTCCTCAAAAGGGAATCCGCCCAGCGGGGCGAAAGGGGGATTAGTCATTCTACCAGACTTCGCTCATTTTGTGTCCGTTCGCGCGGCTTCGATGGCTTCGGCGAGCGAGCGACAGCGGTACACCGTCATCGCGCCGACCCCGTCGAACTCGCCGTCCGCGGGTACGATCACCGACGTCGCGCCCAGGCGTTGTGCCTCGCGGACCCTTCGAGAGAGACCCGACACCGCGCGTAGTTCCCCGGCGAGACCGACCTCACCCACGGCGGCGAGCGTGCGCGGCACCGCGAAGTGCAAGACGGCTGACGCCACGGCGAGCGCCAACGCGACGTCGACTCCTGGTTCGTTCGCCGGCAGACCGCCCGCGGTGGCGGCGAACACGTCGACCCCGCTCGTGTCGACGTCACAGCGCGCCTCGAGCACCGCGAGCAGCAACGACAGTCGCTGGGACGAGACCTGGTGGGCCACGCGGCGAGGCGCGCCCGAACTCGACGCCACGAGGGCCTGCATCTCGACGAGGAGCGAACGCGTGCCGTCATTGGTCACGGTGAAGACGACACCGGGCACGTCGAGTTGCGGTCCGCGCATCGCGAGGGCCGCGTCGGGCAGGTCACGCAGACCCTCGTGGACCATCTCCAAGAGGCCGACCTCGCCCGTTGGTCCGAAGCGGTGTTTGAGCGTGCGAAGGAGTCGCAGCGATCCTTGGCGGTCGCCCTCGATGCGCACCACGGTGTCAACCAGGTGCTCGAGCGTTCGCGGACCCGCGAGCTCGCCGTCCTTCGTGACGTGGCCGACCAGCACCAGCGCGGTGCCCGTCGCCTTGGCGACCGTGCAGAGCCGCTCGGCGACGTGACGTACCTGGGTGACCGATCCGGCGACCCCCGCGAGCGTGTCGTCGCTCATCGCCGAGATCGAGTCGATCACGCACAGCACCGGTCGGCGTTCGCGCAGTAGTTGTTCGGCGTCGGCGACGCTGGTCGTCGCAGCGACGTCGAGGCCACTCGGCACCTCGCCCAGTCGTCGGGCCCGTTGGGCCACCTGGGACGTGGACTCTTCGGCCGCGATGAGCAGCACCGGCGTACCCGACGACGCCAACGCACGGAGTGACATGAGGGCCAACGTCGACTTGCCGACGCCCGGCTCGCCGAACAGCAGCGTCGTGGAACCCTCGACGACGCCACCGCCGAGAACGCGGTCGAACTCCCCCACGCCGGTCGAGATCGTCGGGCTGGCGCCCTCGGCGACGTCGCGCAGTGACGTCGCGACGAGCGTCGCGCGTTTCCTCGTGTTTGACGTTCGCTCCTCGTCGAGCGTGTTCCATTCACCGCACCCCGGGCAGCGTCCGGCCCAACGCGGCGAGGTCGTGCCACATTCTCGACAGACGTGCACCGAGTGGGTCTTCACCTAGGTGAACCTAGAAGGGCGGTGTGACTAGTCGTTGGTGGAGAGGTCTTCGAAGTCGACCGACGGCGGAAGGCCCTCGACTCCTTCGAAGGTCAAGAACGTACCGTCGGTCCCCTCGGCGGCGTCGATGACGATCGTCTGTCCCGCGCGGAACTCCTTGAACAGGATCTTCTCGCTCAACACATCCTCGACGTACTGCTGGATGGCGCGTCGAAGTGGGCGCGCACCCAGCTCGGGATCGTACCCCTTCTCGGCGAGGAAGTTCTGTGCGCCGGCGGACAACTCGAGTCCGAGGCCTTGTACGCCCAATTGGTCACGAAGCCTCGTGATGAAGAGGTCGGCGATCAAGATGACCTCGTCCTTGGTCAACTCGTGAAAGACGATGGTCTCGTCGATGCGGTTCAAGAACTCGGGACGGAAGTGCGCCTTGAGGGCATCGTGGACCCTCTCCTTCATCCGTTCGTGCGACACCACGTCCGATCCCTTGCGGAATCCGATGGCGGCCTTTCGCAGATCGGCCGTGCCGAGGTTCGAGGTCATGATCAGGATCGTGTTCTTGAAGTCCACCGCGCGACCCTGCGAATCGGTCAGGCGTCCGTCCTCGAGTATCTGCAGCAAAATGTTGAACACGTCGGGGTGCGCCTTTTCGACTTCGTCGAAGAGCACCACGGAGAAGGGCTTGCGCCGTACCGCTTCGGTCAACTGGCCGCCCTCGTCGTAACCGACGTAGCCCGGGGGCGAACCCACGAGTCGGCTCACCGAGTGCTTCTCCATGTACTCACTCATGTCGAGCTGGATCAGCGCGTCTTCGTCGTCGAAGAGGAACTCCGCCAAGGTCTTGGCGAGTTCGGTCTTACCCACGCCCGTGGGACCGAGGAAGATGAACGACCCGCCCGGGCGCTTGGGGTCCTTCAGACCCGCGCGCGTGCGCCGAATGGCCCGACTGAGCGCGATGATCGCCTCGTTCTGGCCAATGATGCGCTTGTGGAGTTCGTCCTCCATGCGCAGCAACTTCGACGTTTCCTCCTCGGTGAGGCGGTAGACGGGAATGCCGGTCCACACGGCCAGCACTTCGGCGATGGTCTCTTCGTCCACGAGGTCGAACGTCGCGCCACCGGAGGCCTTCACCGTCGCGTCGAGTGCGTCCTTCTTCGCGATGAGGTCGCGCTCCTGCTCTTCGAGGGCCTTGGCCTGCTCGATCGCGCCAGAGTCCATGGCGGACTCCTTGTCGGCACGCACGCGGGCGATGTCCTCGTCAAAACGCTTGGCGGCGGGTGGCGCGTCCATGCGTCGGATGCGCAGACGGCTGCCCGCCTCGTCGATGAGGTCGATCGCCTTGTCGGGCAGGAAACGGTCCGAAATGTAACGGTCGGCCAGATTGGCAGCGGCGATGAGCGCCTGGTCGGTGATCTTGACCGCGTGGAACTCCTCGTAGACCTCGCGCAGACCCTTCAGGATCTCGATCGTCATGGCGACCGAGGGCTGCTCGACCTTCACCGGCTGGAAGCGTCGCTCGAGGGCGGCGTCTTTCTCGATGTGCTTTCGGTACTCGTCAATCGTGGTCGCGCCGACGGTCTGGAGTTCGCCGCGCGCCAACATCGGCTTAAGGATGGAGGCCGCGTCAATCGCGCCTTCGGCGGCGCCCGCGCCGACCAAGGTGTGGATCTCGTCGATGAACAAGATGATGTCCCCGCGCGTGCGGATCTCCTTCAGGACCTTCTTCAGTCGTTCCTCGAAGTCACCGCGGTAGCGGCTGCCCGCGACGAGCGCGCCGAGGTCGAGGGTGTAGAGCTGCTTGTCCGCGAGCGTGACCGGTACCTGGTTGGCCACGATCTTCTGGGCGAGGCCCTCGACGATCGCGGTCTTGCCGACGCCGGGCTCGCCGATGAGGACGGGGTTGTTCTTGGTGCGACGCGAGAGCACCTGCATGACGCGCTCGACTTCCTTGTCGCGCCCGACGAGCGGGTCGAGTTTGCCCTCGCGCGCCAACTGGGTGAGGTTGCGGCCGAACTGGTCGAGGACGGCCGAGCCGCCCGCGGCGTCGGGGTCGCTCTTCGGTCCACCCGAGGGACTCGCGGCGCCGGACTCCTTGCCCGACTGGCCCGACATCATCTGGATGACCTGGGTGCGCACGCGCGCCATGTCCGCGCCGAGGTCGCTCAGGACCTGCGCGGCGACGCCGTCACCCTCGCGAACGAGTCCGAGCAGCATGTGCTCGGTGCCAATGTAGGAGTGGCCGAGTTGCAGGGCCTCGCGCAGCGAGAGCTCCAGGACCTTCTTGGCGCGAGGCGTGAAGGGGGGTGATCCGGGCGACGGATTCGTGTTGGCCCCGATGGCCTCTTCGACCTTCTCGCGTACGACGTCAAAGGTGACCCCCAGGGCGTCCAGCGCCTTGGCGGCCACGCCCTCGCCCTCGCGGATCAGGCCCAGCAGAATGTGCTCGGTGCCGATGAAGGCGTGGTTGAGGTCACGCGCCTCCTCTTGAGCGAGTACAAGTACTCGACGAGCCCGGTCAGTAAATCGTTCGAACAAATCTCATCCTTTAAGCGCTTATGAATAGCAGTGTACCGGCGATGGCTGGCGAACAGTCCATACCCCCTCAGAGTGCGGAGAATGCTCCTCTATGGTGGGGACGTGAATCCGCACGAGCGACTACGGCTGCCCTCGGTCGAGGCCGACCTCTCGAGCCTCGAAACACTGCTCGCCGAGTCGGTCATCGTCGGCGACGCCTACCTCGATTCGGTCACCACCCATCTTATTTACGCCGGCGGCAAGCGGTTACGCCCCCTGCTCGCCGTCGCGTCCGCCACCAGCGGGGAGCGTCCGGCGACCGAGGAGGACCTCCTCGGCGGCGTGGCGCTCGAGCTGATGCACCTCGCCTCGCTCTACCACGACGACGTCATGGACGAAGCGGAGGTACGCCGCAACGTCGACAGCGTCAACGCGCGCTACGGCAATCTGATCGCCATCGTCGCGGGCGACTTCCTCATGGCGCGATCGGCCGGCATCGCCGCGGACCTCGGCACCGACGTCGCGGGGCTTCTCGCGCGCACGCTCGCGTGGCTGACGCGCGGTCAGGTCTCCGAGGTGCGCACCGCCTTCTCCGTGGGGCGCAGCGAGTCGGACTACTACGAGGCCATCGAGGGTAAGACCGCGTCGTTGATGGCGTCGAGCTGTCGCGTGGGGGCGCTCACCGCCGGTCTGGACAGCGTCCAAACCGAGGGTCTCAGCGAATTCGGTCGCTGCTTCGGCATGGTCTACCAACTTCGCGACGACATCCTCGACGTCATCGCGACGGACAACCAGCTCGGCAAGCCGGCCGGCCAGGACCTCGCCGAGGGTATCTACAACCTGCCGACGCTCTACGCGCTGCGCGACCCGCACGTCGGCGACGAGTTGCGCGTGATCCTGGGCGAGGTGCTCGATGATGAGGACCGCGAACGCGCGCGCAAGTTGGTCGTCGTCACCAACGGCGTCGCCCAGACGATCGCGGCCGCGCAGGGATTCCTCGACCAGGCGCACCGCGCGCTCTCGGTCGTGCCGAGCGCCGGCCTGCGCGACGGCTTCAACTCGCTGATCGAATCCCTGCTCGAGGACCTGCCGAGCTACTAGTCGCGCAGTGGCTTCAAGGTCGGAAACGCAATGATCTCTCGGATGTTCGATTCGTCGGCGAGCAGCATCGCCAGGCGGTCCATCCCGAGTCCGAGCCCGGCCGTGGGCGGCAGTCCCCACTCGAGCGCCTTGATGTAGTCCTCGTCGATCTGCATCGCCTCGTCGTCACCGGCCGCCGCCAGGCGGGCTTGCTCCTCGAAACGCGCACGCTGATCGACGGGATCGATCAGCTCACTGAAACCATTGGAGAGTTCGCGACCCACCGCGTAGGACTCGAAGCGCTCGGTGAGATCGCCGTCACGCTGGTGGCGCCGCGACAACGGCGAGACCTCGACGGGGAATTCCGTCACGAAGATCGGATTCCACAACTCGTCCTCGCACGTCACTTCGAACAATTCGGCGAGACACCGTCCCGAACCCCACGACGCGTGGACCTCGACACCGCGTTCACCGAGCAGCTGGACGAGGCGCTCCCGGGGGGTGTGCACCGAGACGTCCTCGCCGAGCGCCTCGCTCGCCAACTCGGCCATCGTGCGCCGCGGCCAGGGGGCCGCGAACGAGAAGGGGCGACCCTGATAGGTCACGTCGGTCGTGCCGAGGACGTCGAGCGCGACGCCGGCGACGAGTTCTTCGGTGAAGGCCATCATGTCGTGGTAGTCCCAGTAGGCGGCGTAGAGCTCGAGCATCGTGAACTCGGGATTGTGCCGCGGACTCACGCCTTCGTTGCGAAAGACCCGACCGACTTCGAAGACCCGCTCGAATCCTCCGACGACCAGTCGTTTCAGCCACAGTTCGGGCGCGATGCGCAGGAAGAAGTCGCTGTCGAGGGCGTGGTGGTAGGTCTTGAACGGTCGCGCGGCGGCGCCGGTGGGAATCACGTTCAAGATCGGCGTCTCGACCTCTATGAAGTTCGCCGCCCAACAGCGCTCGCGCACCGAGCGGATCATCTCGCTGCGGCGAACGAGCGACGTTCGCGTGGCGTCGTTCGCCCACAGGTCCGCTTCGCGGTGCCGGTACCGCATGTCGAAGTCCGAGATGCCGGCCCACTTGTCGCCGAAGTTGTGCAGGGCCGTCGCCAACTTGGACCACGTCGCGACCTTCACCGAGAGCTCGCCGCGCTTGGTGCGCACCACCTCGCCCGAGACGCCCACCCAGTCCCCCAGGTGCAGCTTGGCGAACTCGTCGAAATCCTTCGTCAGCGCCGACAGCGCAAAGAGCTGGATCTCCCCGCTCGAGTCGCGCATGGTGGCGAAGGACAACTTGCCCTGGGTGCGCAGCAACATCACCCGGCCCGCCACGTTCACGTTGACGCCCGACTCCTCCCCGTCGCTCAGGTGCGCGTAGGCGGTCTGCAGCGCGTCGGCGAAGGCGTTGTGCGCGAATGAATACGGTGTGCTCACGAAGCGTCTCCCAAATGATTCCGTTCATGCACGATACGCAATCCGTGGAGGGTCAACCAGGGCTCGACGTGCTGGACGCACTTGGTGTGCGGCGCGATCAGGCCCGCGAGCCCCCCGGTGGCGATGACGGTCGCCTCACCGAGCTCTTGGCTGATCCGCTCGACGAGCCCGTCGACCTGGGCCGCGAAGCCGTAGAGGACGCCCGACTGGATGGACTCGACGGTCGAGCGCCCGATCACCGAACGCGGTCGCACCAGCTCGACCGAGCGCAGCGCCGCGGCGTGGGTGTAGAGCGCCTCGAGCGAGATCGCCACGCCCGGCGCGATCGCGCCGCCGAGGTACTCGCCCTTGGCGCTGATGACGTCAAAGGTCGTCGCCGTGCCCAGGTCGACGACGATCGCCGCTCCGGGGTAGAGGTCGTAGGCGCCCACGGAGTTGGCGATCCGGTCCGCGCCGACCTCTCGCGGGTTGTCGTAGACGATGGCCATGCCGGACTTCGTACCGGGTCCCAACACCGTCACGTCGAGGTCGGAGAACCACCGGTTCGACATCCGGCGCAGCTGCGTGGTGATCGAGGGCACCGACGACGAGATCGCCATCGCGGTGACGGTGACGCGCAGGTCGAGCCCCTCGAGGTCGAGCAACTGGGTGAGGACCATGGCGTACTCGTCGGGGGTCCGGTCGGGCACCGTGGAGAGCCGCCAGTGAAAGGCGAGTCCGCGCTCGTCGATCGCGCGGGCGAAACCCATCGCGTCGGGGGCGTCGGGGGCGTCGGGACCGAACAGTCCGATCACGGTCTCGGTGTTGCCTACGTCGATTGCCAACAGCATCAGGAACTCCTCGCTACCAGTGTGACCGGACCATTGTCGATGAGCCGAACGTCGTCGACGACGCCCGCGACGAGCGCCCGTCGGACGCCGACCTCGTCGTCATTCGAGGCCACCAGCGTGACCGGGTCCACGACCTCGACGTAGGACGTCGCGACGCCGGCCTCGTCAAGGCACGACTCGAGGCGTCGGCGGTGTTCACTCGCCGTCGCCGGCTGGGCTCCGACGAGCGCGAGCGCGCGAGAGAGCGCGCGAGCGCGCGAACGACCCTCGGTGTTCAGGCGGACGTTGCGGCTCGAGATCGCCAAACCGTCGGCGTCGCGCACGATGGGACAGCTGACGACGTCGACGTCCAGGGCCAGGTCGCGCACCATCTGTCGAACGACGCAGATCTGCTGGTAGTCCTTCTCGCCGAAGTAGGCGCGGCACGGCCCGGTGATCGCGAACAGCTTGGCGACGACGCTCGCGACGCCGTCGAAGTGGCCCGGGCGTCGCGCACCCTCGAGGCGGTCGCCGATCCCGTGCACCGACACCGTCGTCGGCGTCGCGTCGGGGTAGTCGGGCCACATGTCGTGCAGCGACGGCTCGACGAGGCAGTCGACGCCCGTGTGCTCGGCCATCTCGACGTCGGACGCGGGCGTGCGCGGGTAGGCGGCGAGGTCGGACGCGTCGTTGAACTGGCGCGGATTCACGAAGAGCGTCGCGAGGACGACGTCGCCGTTCGCGCGCGCCGTTCGAAAGAGCGACGCGTGACCCTCGTGCAGGGCGCCCATGGTCGGAACCAAGCCCACGCGACGCCCCTGGGCGCGCTGGGCGCGGGCGTAGTCGCGCCACGCCTCGAGGTCGCTGATGCGTTGCACCTCAGGCGGGCAGTTGCGATCGTCGCTGTTCGGCGAGCTCGAAGGCGGCGTTGGCCATCGCGACGTACGTCGATCGCTCCGATTCGGGTATCGCCGCGAGGTGGGCGTCGATGGTCGCCATGTCACCGCGCGACGCGGGACCGGTCAGCGCGGCGTCGGGACCGAGCTCGCCCACGTCGCGCAACGCCAACTGCGCGAGCGGCAGGAAGTCGTCGAGGGAGAGTCCCGCATTCTGGGCGAGTTCTCTCACGTGGCCCATCAGGGCGACGAGGTGGTTGGACGCGACCGCGGCGGTCGCGTGGTAGGCGGTGCGCTGTTCGTCACTCAGCCGCAAGACCCGTCCGTGCAACGATGCCACGACGTCGGTGACGACCTCGTCACCGGCCACGCTGTAGGTGGCACCGATCAGGCGCTCGGCCCCGCGCTCGGCGTCGGGCAGGGGAACGAGCGGGTGCAGCGAACCCACGCGTGGATGCGGCGCCAGCACGTCGAGGTTGCGCGATCCAGCCACGTGGGCGACGACCTGACCTTCGCGGATCGCCAGCGCACGCGCCACGAGGGCGATGGCGTCGTCAGGTACACAGAGCAGGACCAATTCGGGCGTATCGAGAAAATCAAGTTCGTCGTGGTGCACGAGGGTCACCTCGTGACCGACGCGGCGAAGGGCGAGAGCGAACGACGTGCCGGCACGTCCCGCCCCGACGATGGCAATGTGCATTTCTGCTCCTATCCGTTCCAGCCCCTCGCGGGTGCCGTTCGGTGTTAGCGCAACGTCAAGAGTGTACCCAGTACGGCGACTCTCCCGTCGCCGGCCCGCAACTGTTCTGCGCTAACGAGCTCGGGAGCCAGTTCGCGCAGTGGCGCCAGGACGAAGGTGCGCTCGTAGAGGCACGGATGGGGGACGAGGATCTCGGGGTCGTCGCTCGTGAGATCACCCACGAGCAGCACGTCGGCGTCGAGGGTCCGCGGTCCCCAGCGGACGCCTCGTTCGCGTCCCTGGGACACCTCGGCGGCTTGACACCGCTCGAGCACGTCTCGAGGGCCCGCCGTCGTCGTCAGTTCCACCACCAGGTTCCAGAAGTCGTCCTGGGCGACGCCGCCGACCGGTTCGGTCTCGTAGACATTCGACACCCGGTACGGATCGCCCGCGGCGACGATGACGAGTCCTTCAGCGAGGTGGCGCGCCCGGTCACCGATGTTTGATCCCAGTGAGACGTACGCGCGACGCGTTACGGGCGGCACAGGGTGCATCGCACGCCAACCGACGCCACGTCCTCGGGCACCGGCGGGCGCGTCTTTCTCACCGCGACGTTGACCGAAGTGATGGCCCCGTCGAACTTGAGAATCTCCTCGGCGACGCGGTAGGCGAGACTCTCGAGCAGCAAGAATCGCCCCTCAACGGCGACGCGCGCGACGAGGGCCAGCACCTCGGCGTAGTTCGTCGTGGCGCTGAGGTCGTCGTTCGCGGCCGCTTCGGCGAAGGGTCGTTCGATATCGAGGTCAAAGACCAGAGGCTGGGGGCGTTCACGTTCCTCGGCCAAGACACCGACCACCGCGCTGCAGCGCAGCTCGCGCAGCTCAATCCAATCGCTCACGCGGTCGCCTCGGGCAGATCGAACAGGACGGTGCGCCCGTCGGGACCGATCGAACGCTTGAAGAGTCGCTCGACGAACGCGACGGACATCGGCACCGTCGGAACGCGCTTGGACCACACGAGGTACCCGGCGATAACGCCGAGGAGCCGGTCCGAGACCTCGTCGCTGTGCAGGAGGACCATGGTCTTGTTGTTCATCGAGTTCGCGAGGTCGAGGTAACAGGCTTCGAGCACCTCACGCTGCTGCGGTCCGCCGCGCAGCGCGTAGTGGCTCGCGGTCAGACCGTGCTCGAAGTACGCGCTGAGGTTCTGCATCACCGGCAGGATGGAGATGACCCGTCCGAATCCTTGGTGTTTCAGCCACAAGAGTTCCTCGTCGCGGCGAACGCGACGGTGCACCGACGTCGAACCCCCCGGTCGTTCCGACACGGCGAGAATGTCCCGGTAGACCCACGTGAAGCTTCGCGGCTCGATACCGGCCGCCCACTTACCCCTCACGCGACTACCTCCTCGACGGGCCGGGCGAGCAACTCGCGCAGTTGCACCGCGGCCGCGACGTCGTGTACTCGCACCATACTCACACCTTCGAGCAGGGCCCACGCCTCGCTGGCGATGGAACCCTCGAGGCGCTGTTCGACGCCGAGCGAGCGCTCGGCGAGCGACGCGAGGAACTGCTTGCGGCTGGTTCCGATCAAGACGCCCGCGTCGAACGACGAGGCGAGCTCAACGAAGTGACGGCAGTTGGCGAGCAAGGCCAGATTGTGTTCGAGGGTCTTGCCGAATCCGATACCCGGGTCGAGCCACAACTGACCCACGCCGGCTGTGCGCGCGCGCTCGGCGGCGGAGCGCAGGAACGTCGACACCTCGGAGACGACGTTGCCATAGGTGGGAGCGACCTGCATCGTCGTCGAATCCCCTTGACGGTGTATCGCCACGTAGCCAACACCGAGTTCGCCCGCCAATTCGATGAGCGTGCACGACACGTCGTTCACGACGTTCGCGCCCGCCACCACCGCGGCCCGCGCGACGACGTCCTTTTGGGTATCGACCGACACCGGTCCCAGGGCGGCGAGCGCTTCGATCACCGGCACGACGCGGGCGATCTCCTCGTCGGCGTCGACCGGCGTCGCCCCGGGGCGCGTCGACTCGCCACCGACGTCGACGATGTCACATCCCAGCGCGAAGAGCGCGGTACCGCGCGCGACGGCGTCGTCGGTATTCGACGTTCGTGAGTCTGGAAAAAACGAGTCCGGGGTCACGTTCACGATCCCCATGACCATGGGGCTCAGCGCCACGAGGACCTTCGTTGGTGGATGTACTGCAACGCTTCGGCGCGGTAGGCGGCGTCGTCGCGAAAGACGCCGCGCACGGCCGACGTCACCGTCGTGATGCCCGCCTTCTTCACGCCGCGCATCGACATGCAGAAGTGCTCGGCTTCGAGCACGACGATGGAACCCTGGGGCTGCAGTTCACGTTCCATCGCTTCGACGATCTGCGTCGTCAGTCGCTCTTGGACCTGGAGGCGTCGAGCGTACCCTTCGACCAACCGGGCCATCTTGGAGAGTCCGGCGATACGCCCCTCGCTGCCGGGCAGGTACGCGACGTGCGCGAGACCCATGAACGGAACGAGGTGGTGTTCACAGAGCGACGTGAAGGGGATGTCGCGCACCATCACCATCTCGTCGTGACTCTCTTCGAAGGTGACGCGTAGATGCTCGCCGGGGTCGGCCTCGAGTCCCTCGAAGAGCTCAACGTACATGTCGGCGACACGCCGGGGCGTGTCGACGAGGCCCTCGCGGTCCGGGTCCTCACCAATCGCGTCGAGCAGCTCTCGAATCAGGCGCTGGACGCGTGGTTCATCCACCACCGTCAAGCCTGCCCGGTGAAGGTGTAGATCGCGTCGAGGTTGCGGTAGCGCTCGTTCACGTCGAGTCCGTAGCCCACCACGAAGTGCGAATCGATCGTGAAGCCCACGTACTTGAGTTCCTGTTCGACGCGCTGCTCGCCTTCCTTTAACAACAACGCGCACACCTCGAGGCTGCGCGGGCTGCGCGCGCCCAGGTACTGGCGCAGGTAGTTGAGGGTCAGACCCGAGTCGACGACGTCCTCGACGATGAGGACGTCGCGGTCCGCGAGGTCCACGTCGAGGTCCTTCACGATCCGCACGACGCCGCTCGTCTTGGTAGCGGCGCCGTAGGAGGAGACGGCCATGAAGTCGACCTCCACGGGCAATTCGATCGCGCGCATGAGGTCAGACATGAAGTTGATGGCGCCCTTGAGGACACACACGAGCAGGGGTGGGTTCTGCGCGTAGTCCTGGGTGATCTGGCGACCCAGTTCGCGTACCCGGTCCCTGACCTCCTTGGCCGAGACCACGACGTCACCGAGATCGTGAGCGGCCCACTGGGCGGTGAAATCGTCAGATTGAAGGCTTCCCATGTCTGGTCAGCGTAGTGGAGAGCCCTACTCGAGCGTGAGGCGTTGTCCGCGCCGAGCGAGTCGTCGACCCCCGTGCAACTCGACGGCGACCACGTTGCCTTGCACCACACCGAGGGCCCGTTCGACCTCGTCCGCGCTCGGTGGATGGGTGCCGTCACCGTGGTCGGGCTCTCGAAGTTGGGCGCGCAACCACCGCCGAAGACGCGCCACCGGCCACTGTCGCAGGTCGCGACAGTCGGCGTCGGCGAGAGTGGGGGCGCCGTCCGTGAGTCCTCGTTCGTCGAGCCACACCCGTTCGTCGTACATCAACGCGGCCTGACGAGCGATGATCGCGACGACGTCGCGTTGAGCGATGTCGTCCATCAGCGGCACGAGTTCATGACGGACGCGATTACGCCGAAACGCCGGACTGTCGTTGGTCTCGTCGTGCAAGGCAACGAACCCCGACGCGGCGACGAACTCGTGCAGCGCTCGGCGGCGCAGATCTCGCAGCGGCTTGGTGGGGTCACCCACCATGGGAGAGAGCCCGTCAACACCCGAGCCCCGCAGCATGTTGAGCAGCACGGTCTCAACGAGATCGTCCATCGTGTGACCGGTCAGCACCGAAGCCGGCATCGCCCGTCGACGCGCGGCGCGCGCCCGGGATTCGAAGTTCCCTCCCGGTTCGACGGTGACGTCGTGACCGACGAAGGTCACGCCGAGTTGCGCGCAGAGCTGAGCGACGAAGCTGGCGTCCTTCGAGCTCTCTGGTCGCGCGTGATGGTCAACGTGGTGCACGGTTACGGTGAGCGGCTCGGTCATCGCCAGCAGCAACAGACCGAGGGAATCGGGTCCGCCCGAGACCGCGAGGTCGACGGGCGTACCGGCCGCTGGAAAGTGACAGTCGTCAAGCAGCAGACGCGCGTCGAGGTTCACGCCTTTAGGTTACGCAATGGCCCGCCGCGCTTGACGGGTGCGCCGTGAGTTGTTAAGTCGAGCGAGCAGGTAACCCGACGACGCGAGGGCCGTGATCCAGAAGCTGACCGGGCCGCCGATCCACACGCCGAGGAAGAGCCCGAACCAGGCGCTCAAGAGGGCGAGGCACGTCGACCAGAGCACGGCCTCGAGTGGTCGGTTGGTGATCATCTCGGCGGCGGCCGCCGGCGCGACGAGCAGCGAGAAGACGAGCAACACCCCGACCACCTGGATCGCGACGACGGTCGTGACGGCGAGCAGGGTCATGAAGAGCAGCGACATCGCCCGCGTCGAAAGTCCCCGAGCTTCAGCCGACTGGGCGTCCACCGAGACAAAGAGGAGAGGCCGATACGCGTAGGACACGACGGCGAGAACGCCGAGTGACAGCGACGCGACGACGGCGACGTCGCTCGACGAGACGCCGAGGATCTGGCCGAAGAGGATGGAGTAGGTCGCGTTGGCGTAGCCGCTGTAGAGCGAGATGAACAGGACGCCGAGTCCCAACGCGGCGGTGAGCGTCACGCCCACGACCGCGTCGCGGTCGTCAAGGGTCGCTCCCCCGACACCGATCAGCAGTCCCGCGCCGAGACAGAAGACCAGCAGTCCGAAGATGGGTGAGAGTCCGAGTAGCACCGCTCCCGCCGCGCCGGCGAATCCGACGTGCCCGATGGCGTGCGCCGCAAAGGCCTGACGGCGAACCACGACGAAATAGCCGACCGGTCCTGCCGCGAGAGCAACGGCGGTCACGGCGTAGAACGCGTGCTGGACGAAAGAGAGAGCGAGCAGTTGGCCGAGGCTCACGTCGACTCCTCGTGGTAGAGATCGGCCAGGTGCTCGTGGACGTCCTCGTGAGTGTGGTCGTGGCCGTGTGGGTGCGGGTGGGCGAACTCCTCTTCGAGACCGACGATCACTCGCCGGCCCCGAGGGGTCACCACGATCTCGATGGGATGACCGTACAGTTCGCTCAAGACGTTCTCGTTCACGACGTCATCGACTGACCCGCAGCGAACCTGACGTCGCGCGATCCAGAGCACCTGGTCGACGATGGGCGCGAGTGGATTGAGATCGTGGGCGACGACGATTACGGCTGCGCCCGTCGTGTCCCTGATCAGGTTGATCAGGTCGACGATCTCGGCTTGGGCCGCGAGGTCGAGTCCTGCGAGGGGCTCGTCGAGCAGTAACAACTCGGGCTTGAACACGGTTGCCTGCGCCAGCGCGACGCGCTGTCGCTGACCGCCCGAGAGAGTGCTGAGTGGCCGGTCCGCGAACGACGTCGTCCCGGTGAGCGCGAGTGCCCGCTGCACCACCTCGCGCTTGGCGCGGTCGTGGCCCCACCCGAAACGTGGCCCGTCGAAACCGAGCCCCACGTAGTCGCGTCCCGTCACGCTCGCCATTTCGTCGGCGCGGCGCGACTGCGCGAGGTACCCCACGCGTCGATTGCCGCGCTCCGGCGGCGCCCCGAAGACCTCGAGCGACCCTTGCGAGAGTTGGACCAGTCCGAGGATCGCCTTTAACAGCGTCGACTTACCAGCACCGTTCGGACCGAGTACGGCCGTGATGGTGCCGGCGTCGAGTGTGAAGTTGGCGTTGCGCCAAATGGTACGACCGCCCAACGCGACGACGCCGTCGCGCAGCTCCAACGTGTTCACGAGAGACAACCTTCGTGCACCAGGGCCGCACGGATCCGGCTGACGACACCGTTCATCCACTGAACGTAGTTGGTGCCCTTCATGGTCTCGGTTACGTCGATGACCGTGACGTGCGACGCCGTGGCGACGCGCACCATCTCGTTCGTGAGTGGCGTCGCGGTTTGTACATTGTTCACAAGGAAGGCCGGACGAGCGCGAATCTGGTTCAGCGCGAGCGCAAGAACCCGCACCGACGGATCGACGGAATTACCGATCGCGAGGCGCAGCGTCTCGGGCGTCACGACCCTTAATCCACTCGCGTTGAGGAGATACCCGGTGACATCCTCCGTCGCGGCGACGCGAACGTTCGCGCACGAGTGACGGATCGCGGCGACCGATCGTTGGATGGCGCCCAACTCATCGAGCAGTGCTGCGGAACGCTTCGCGACGCCGGGGTAGGCACGTGTGGGCACGAGCTGTGACTGCAGCGCGTCGACGAGGCGCGTGGCCGCCGAGAGATCGTAGAAGAGGTGTGGATTCGAGCCGTCGTTCACGTTCATCAGCGTGGCGACGTCGATGACACGAGGAGGTGACGTCCGCGCTTGGACCAACTTGGAAAGCCACGTGTCGTATCCGGCGCCGTTCTCTATAACGACGGTCGCCGCGGCGACGTGGGCCGCGTCACTGGTCGTCGCTTCGTGATCATGCGGATCGGCATTGGGATCGCTCAACAGTGAAACCACCGTCGCGTCGGGACCGGCGATCTGGGTCGCGAGCGCCGCCCATTGGGTGACCCCGGAAACGATGACCGGACGAACGGGGGACGTACTCGGCGAGACCGTGGCGAACGTGACGAGCACAGAGGTTCCGAGGGCGACGACGAAGAGTGCCATCAAGAATACGGGCTTCCTCAGAATCATTCCAACTACTATAATTAGAATGATTCCAAGAAGCAAGTTGAGAACGGGTACGCTGCGAGGGTGACGGTCACGCGAAACACGGCCCAACGCCGAGAGGTCATCCGTCTCCTCGGTCGAGTCCAGGGATTCGTCAGTGCCCAGGAACTCCACGGACTCATCGTTCGTGACGGCGGACGCATTGCTCTGGCGACGGTCTACACGCAACTGAAGAAACTCGTCGAGAGCGGCGAGGTCGACGTGGTGATGACCGACCGTGGCGAAAGCCTCTTTCGCCGGTGCGTAGTCGACGCCCACCATCACCATCTGGCGTGTCGCAACTGCGGCGCGATCGTCGAAGTGGACACGCCCGAGCTCGAAACGTGGTCTCGCGACATCGCCGGACGCTACGGCTACCAGGACGTGCACCACGTGCTGGAACTCAACGGAGTCTGTCCCGAGTGCCAAGGCAAGTGACGCTCTCGACGGTGACGCGCGGACCACTTCGCGTCTATCCGATCGACGTCGTCGAACCACTCGGCGTCGATGCCTTCTTCACGGACCGGTTTGGTGGCATTAGCGCGGCACCCTATGACGAACTCAACCTGGCCCTTCACGTGGGTGACGACCTCGAACACGTCGCTGAGAACCGCCGACGTGTCGGCGCAGCGATCGGCGTCTCGGATAACGAGCTCGTGACCGTTCGTCAAGTGCACGGCAACAAGATCGTTGAAGCCTCCCCCTTTTCCGCAAAAGACGACGCCGACGGTTTGGTCAGTTCCTCACGCTCGCTCGCCCTCGCGATACTCGTGGCCGACTGTGTGCCGATCCTGCTCGTCGACGAAGCGTCCGAACGCTTCGCGGTGGTGCACGCCGGGTGGCGTGGACTGGCCAACGGCGTCCTCGCCAGTGCCGTTTCCTGCTTCGACGCGCCGCGCGCCGTGCACGCGTTCATCGGTCCGTCGATCTCGGTCGGGGCCTATCAGGTGGGGCCGGAGGTCGCGGTGCACTTCGAAGGGATTCCCGGTGCCCTGGTGCACGACGCCGGCGACCGTTCGCTTCTCGACGTGCGGGCCGTGAGTTCGCATCAACTGCTCGCCCTCGGTCTCAAGGACGCGAACGTGAGCGCCAGCACACAGGTGACCGACGGCGGAAAGCAGTTCTACAGCGACCGCGCGGCTCGTCCCTGTGGCCGTTTCGCTCTCGTCGCGAAACGGGCGTCGTAACATGAGACCGTCATGAGACGAGACTTCGCGTGACGACGCGCGCCCAGCTCTTTCGCTACACCGGACTCGAAATCGACGACGACGCCTTGACCGGGCACTTCGATCTCGACGGACGAACGTTCAAAGAATCAGTCGTGTTCGAGGGCGTGGGTTCGCTCTTGACGCCGGCCGTTCGGGCCGTCGCCGAGCTCTGGTATCTGGTCGCCGGACTCTCGTATTACAAGGTGGGCGCGGCGCGTCGTATCGACCTCGCGGCGACACCGGTGGGGACGAAAGGGCGTGCGCTTCTTGACGCCGCCCTGCGCGACGGACTCGCCGAGTTCTCCTACCGCAACGATCTGCCGCTCGACGACGTGGTCGTCCAAGGCGGGGTCGACGTCGTGACCTACGCTCCCACCCTCGACCCTGGTCGCGTGCTGACGCCCTTTGGTGGCGGCATCGATTCCGTCGTGACCGCCACACGATTGCTCGACCACGTTGACCAGTCACTCTTCATCGTGAGCCCACCGAGTGGGCGATTCGAACCGCTCGAGGCCACAGCCGCGGTCACCGGACTCGGAATCGTTCGCGCGATTCGCTCACTCGATCGCCAAGTTCTCGAGAGTGATGAGGCGTTCTTTCGCGGGCACGTGCCAGTCACCGCGATGATCGCCCTGCTCGCCGCGGTCGCCGCAGTGGCGTCGGGCCGCGGAGGCGTGGCGATGAGCAACGAGCACTCGGCCTCGTCACCCAACCTTCGTTGGCGCGATCAGGACGTCAATCACCAGTGGAGCAAGTCCTGGGTCGCCGAGGAACTGATCAGTGACGCGCTCGACGAAGTGGTCGGACCGGATTTGGTGGTCGCGAGCTACTTGCGTGACCGCAGCGAACTGTGGGTCGCCCAACAGTTCGCACGCCAGACCTCGTTTCACCACGTCTTTCGAAGTTGCAATCGCGCCTTCGCACAACGCAGCGCCGCACGCGCCGCCTCGTGGTGCGGCGAGTGCGACAAGTGCCTCTTCATCGACTTGATCCTCGCGCCCTTCCTGTCGCGGGCCACGTTGCGTGAGATCTTCGCCGGCGAACCACTGAGTCGTCCAGACCTCGTAGTACCACTGCGCTCGTTGGTGGGCGTCGGACTAGACCACAAGCCCTTCGAGTGCGTGGGCGACCCCGACGAGAGCGCCGTGGCGCTGATGAAGGTGAGCACCCTTGACGAATGGGCCGACGTCGGTGCTCTTCGCGAACTGGCGCTGCTCGTGCGACCCGAACGTGACTTCGATGAACTGCTCTCCCCGTTAGGACCCTCGCGTGTACCGGCCCACTGGCTTCGCTGACCTCGCGGACAAACGCGTGGGGATCTTCGGCGTGGGTGTCGAAGGCCGCGCCAGCGTCGCTCGACTCTCCGGCGTCGCCGGTTCGCTCGTCCTCGTCGACGACGCCGACGATCGCGGTCCCGACGTCCTCGTGAGCGATCTCGGTGGACACGAGGCGTTGTTGGGCTGTGACGTCGTGCTGAAGAGTCCGGGCATCGCGCGCCGGCGTGGCGACGTCGCCGATCTCGAGTCGCACGGTGTCATCGTCACGTCCTCGCTCAACCTCTGGCTGCACGACGTCGATCGCCGTCGCGTGGTCGCGATCACCGGCACGAAGGGCAAGTCCACGACGACCGCGCTCGTCACCTTCTTCCTGCACTGTCTTGGCGAAAGCGCCCAAAGCCTCGGGAACATCGGTCAACCACCGTACGACCCTTCGATCGACACCTCGTGGGGCTGGTTGGTGCTCGAGGTGTCGAGTTTTCAGTGCGTCGACATCGAAGTGGCGCCCGCGCTCGTCGTCGTGACGTCGCTCGGCGCCGATCATCTCGACTGGCACGGATCGCTCGATCAGTACGTGAACGACAAGCTCTCACTCACGAGAGCGAGTGGGGAACACCGCACGCTGGTGCCCGACAGCGTGACCTTCCACGACGTGATCGCACGACTCGGTGGCGAGGTCTCCTTCGTCGAGCCCGAGTCCCTCGGGCTCTCGCCGCGACTCGGACTGCTGGGCGCCCACAGCGAGAGCAACGTCGCCCTGGCGCTGGAGGTCACGTCACTGCTCGTCGGTCGCGACGTGGACGAGATTCGCTCAATCGTTGCGGACAAGGCCGAGACGTTCGTGCCGCTCAAGGGTCGACTCACGTTGGTGTCGAGCGAGGCACGTGACGGCAACGTCGTGCGCTACGTCGACGACGGACTCGCCACCGCACCGCTGCCGACGGTCGCCGCGCTCGAGGTCTTCGAGCACGAACGGGTGGCACTCATCGCCGGTGGATTCGATCGGGGTGTCGACTACTCCTCGCTCGCCGAGGAGCTCGCGAACCGAGCGACGACGACGTTCCTGATCACGATCGGTGCGGCCGGGACACGCCTCGGCGCGTCGCTCGACGTTCTGGCGCCCACGATCCCACAGAGCCACGTCGACAACATGGACGACGCCGTTGGTCAAGCGCGCGACTTCCTCGCGGGCGGCGGTGTCGTACTGTTCTCGCCCGCGGCGCCGAGCTTCGACCGGTACCGCAACTGGGAGGAGCGATCCGACGACTTTGCCCGAGCGGTGCGCGTCGCCACGTCTGGGTGACGCCACCATGGAGCCTGGAGCCTGGGAGGAGATTCGAACTCCTGACCTACGCATTACGAATGCGTTGCTCTACCGACTGAGCTACCCAGGCGCAAGGAGAAAGACTACCCGATTGAGGCTCATCAGCCAATCGATCGGACCCCTAGTACTCCATCAGCGACAGCATCAGGTCATTCAACAGCAACGTCTCGTCGACGTTGAGTGACAATCGCCGACTCGTCTCGGCGACGGCGTCAAGGGCTCGCAGCGACGCGCCGACCCGGTGCTCATTCTTCGCGTCACCGCCTTCGACGTCACCGAGGTTGGCGGTCATCCGTTCGCGGTAGACCGACGTCAGCGCACTCAGCCCGAAGCGAAGCTCGTCAATGCGAAAGCGTCGTTGTTCGCGCTTGAACTGCGCCTCGATCTCGCGTCGATTCGCTACGGATCGCTGACCGAATTCGCGCGCGTCGAACACCAGTCGGGCGAGCTCCTCCTCTTGCATCTGCACCAACGGCGCGACGGCCTGATCGAGTGACGTCGAGATCGCGCTGGCGACCGCGGCCGAGGAAGCGGGCGTTCCCTTCAACTGCTCGGGCACGGCGCGCCACTGCGCGATGCGTTCGCCGAGGGCCGCGTCGCGCGCCAAGACCCGGGCTCGGCGCAGATTCCCGTTCGCCGCGTTCGCCACGACCCGCGCGTCGACGACCGACACGCCTTCGCCCACGAGGATCTCCTCGAGGTCGTTCGCACTGAGTCCCTTGAGTTTCACTTCGACGCAGCGAGAGACGATGGTGTCGAGGCCCTCGGGCACGTCCTCGGCACTCAGGAGAAAGATCGTGCGCGACGGCGGCTCTTCGAGTGACTTGAGCAGCGCCGGCGCACTGGGCGACGTTCCGGTCGTCGTCAGCTCGATGTTCTCGAGCACCACGATCTGGCGGGCGGTCCCGATCGGCCGACGTCGCGCGACGCGCTCGGCCGTGCGCAACTCGTCGATGCGCCACGAGACGCCCGAGCGCTCGATGAAGGTGACGTCCGGGTCGTTGCCACTCAACACCAACCGACAGGTCTCACACGATGCGCAACCGTGCGCGTCGCACTGCAGCGCCGCCGCGAACGCGATCAGGGCGTCGTGCAGGCTCGACCCGACGGGACCGGTGAAGAGATAGGCGTGCACCGGATTGCGGACGTACTGGCGCATCGCGGCGACGGCCCGGTCCTGGCCGACGAGACGGTCGAAGACGTCAGTCATCGAGTCGGGCGAGCGTCGCGATGACGGCGTCGATTCGCGCGGCGACCTCGTCTTCGGACGCGGATCCGTCGATGACGACCCAGCGATCCTCGCCCTCGACGGCGAGTTCGAGGTAACCCTGGCGAACCCGTTCGTGAAAGGCCAGATCAGCCGATTCGAAACGGTCCTCGTGGTTGCGCACGCGTCGTTCGTCGGCGACCTCCAACGTGACGTCGATGAGAATAGTGAGGTCGGGCAGGCACGATCCGATCGCCAACGCCGTCGCCGTACGCAGTTCGGCGAGGTCGACGCCACGTCCGTAGCCCTGGTAGGCCAGCGTCGACGCGTAGTACCGGTCACTCACGACGCTGCGGCCACTGGCGAGCGCTGGTTCGATGACGGTGGTGACGTGGTGCGAGCGGTCGGCCAACATGAGCAGCGACTCGGTGGTGGGCGTCATGCGCGTCGCCGCGTCGAGCACCCACCGACGCAGTTCGGCGCCCATCGGGGTGTCACCCGGCTCGAAGGCGAAGAGCGCGTCGCGCTCCGCCGCGACCCGGCGCGCCTGCGTGCTCTTGCCGCTCGCGTCGATCCCTTCGAAGACGAGGAAGAGCCCCCGACCCATTACTCGTCGTCCGTGTGCTGGGCCTTCGCCGCGAGCGCGGCGTTCGCTTTCGAACCCTTCGCCACCGCGGCCCGCTTGGTGGCGCCGACGGACTTCTTCGCAACGGCCTTCTTCGCTGACGTCTTCTTCGCGGGAGCTTTCTTCGACGCCTTCTTCACGGCCTTTCGCACGCGCGTCGAGGGTTCAGCGTTTCGTCGCTCCGCGAGCAGTTCGCACGCGCGGTCCAGCGAGATCGTCTCGGGCGTGTCGCCGAGTCGCAACGTCGCGTTGGTCTCACCGTCGGTGACGTACAGTCCGAAGCGACCGCTGCGAATAACCACCTCTCGCTTGGTGACGGGATCCTCACCGAGTTCCTTGAGTGGACCGGCCGCGGCGCGACGACCACGCTGCTTGGGTTGGGCCAGCAGGGCGAGGGCTGCGGGCAGGTCGATGGTGAAGATCTGGTCCTCACTCTCGAGTGAGCGCGTCTCCTTGCCCCAGGTGAGGTACGGACCGTAGCGACCGTTCTGGGCGAGGATCGGTCCGCCGTCCTCTGGGTGGTCGCCGACGGTGCGCGGCAACGAAAGCAGTTGCTTCGCCTCGTCGAGCGTGATGCTCTCGGGCGCCATGGTCGAGAACAGCGACGCGGTCCGGGGCTTGTCCTTGGGGTTCAGCAACTCACCGACCTGGACGTAGGGACCGTAGCGGCCGGCCTTCAGGAAGATCGGCTGACCGGTCAGCTCGTCGGGTCCGAGTTCACGGTCGTTGCTCGGTGCCGCGAGCAGCTCCAACGCGTACTCGACACCCAGTGAATCGGGCTCGGTCGCTTCGGGGATCGAGGCGCGGTCCTCGCCGTGGACCAGGTACGGACCGTAACGACCCGAACGGACCGAGACCATCTCGCCATCAGGCGCCAAGCCCAAGGGAATCGAGTTGATGGCCGCGAAGTCGAACTCGCGCAGTTCGTGGGTCACGTGCTCGAGACCGAGACGGGCCAGTTCGGTCGACGCCGTGGGGTCGCCGAAGTAGAACTTGTTCAACCACGGCTCGAGGTCCTGCTTGCCCTGGGCGATGTCGTCGAGCTGGTCCTCCATCTCGGCGGTGAACTGGTAGTCGACGAGGTCCGAGAAGTACAGCTGCATGAGGTTGACGACCGCGAAGGCGCGAAACGCAGGCACCAACGACTTGCCCTTCTTCCACACGTAACCGCGACGGTCGATCGTCTTCATCACCGAGGCGTACGTCGACGGCCGGCCGATGCCGAGGTCCTCGAGCTTCTTGATGAGCGTCGCCTCCGAGTAGCGGTCGGGTGGCTGGGTGTCGTGGCCCTTCGCCTCGGCGCCCTGCACCGGGACGGTCTCTCCCTCGCTCAGCGCGGGCAGGATTCGCTCCTGATCAGCGAGCTCGGCTTCGGGATCGTCGGTGCCCTCGACGTAAGCGCGACGGAACCCGGGGAATTCGATGCGCAGTCCCGTCGCACTGAGTCCGGCTTCGACGTCGCCGTCGTAGCCCTCCACACCGCGCAGCGTGGTCGTCAGACGCACCTTGTCCTGGGTCAAGCGGGCGTCCACCATCTGCGAGGCGATCGTGCGCTTCCAGATGAGGTCGTAGACGGCGAGTTCATCGCCGCCGAGTTGCCCGTGCGCCTCATCCAGCGAGCGAAACGTCTCGCCCGCGGGTCGGATCGCCTCGTGGGCCTCCTGGGCGTTCTTCACCTTGCGGTCGTAGCGACGAGGCGCGTCCGCCACGTAGTCGTCGCCGAACATCGAACGCGCCATCGAACGCGCGGCGTTGATCGCCTCGTTGGACAACGTCGTTGAGTCGGTACGCATGTAGGTGATCCAACCCTGTTCGTAGAGGCGTTGGGCCGCGCGCATCGTGCGCTCGGGGTCGAACCTGAGTTTGCGACTTGCTTCGATCTGCAGTGACGAGGTCATGAACGGCGGTTGAGGACGCTGGGTGCGCGGTGTCGAGACGATCGACGTGATGCGGACGTCAGCGCCGACGAGCTTCGCGGCGATGGCCTTGGCCGAAGGTTCACTCAGTACCTGTACCGACGCCTTAGGGTCGAGGTTGCCCGAGGCGTCGAAATTCTTCCCCGTCGCCAACGACGAACCGTTGATCGTCTC
>Ga0207927_1000199_pt1 | contig 25102 bp, 25 predicted proteins | sample NGESurdeep072012_2_FD_184456 | JGI IMG/M metagenome (GOLD analysis project Ga0207927, IMG submission 184456) | Arctic peat soil microbial communities from Barrow, Alaska - NGEE Surface sample 210-2 deep-072012 (SPAdes) | ecosystem: Environmental > Terrestrial > Soil > Wetlands > Peat ... | reverse complement strand
AGGATCCCATGTTCCTCACCGGACTCGGTCTTGCGCGGACGGAGCGAGATGATTGTCGGCGTGATCATCCCAGTTCCAGCACAAGTCCAACTCCGCCGTTCCTGGTTCTCAAACTTTGGTCAGCTGCGCCGCAACACCGATCGGTTCAGCAAACAACGACTCGGACAGGTCGCACTCGCCGTCGCCCTCATCCTGACCGTGAAACTCGTCAAATGGGCCAAGCGATGGACCGACTAGACCCACCTATCCGCGCGCGCTCTTAGCGATGCGCGCCGACGATGCGAAGCGCCACCTGGCAGTAGTAGTCGGCGATCTCCTCGGGACTCCACTCGCCCTCGTCGCGGTACCAGCGGGCGACGTCGACGCCTAGGGACAGCAGGGCCAACGCCGCCATCCGTGGGTTGGAGGTGCGGAAGGCACCGGAGGCGACGCCGGCCCCCACGACCCTGCGCATTTCCGCTTCAATCGCGTGCCGGATGCCGACGATCTCGCGCAGGTGCTCCGGGCTAAGGGCGGCGAGCTCGTAGTTGACGATGCGCGCGCTGGTGTGGCCGCGCGCATGGTGGATCGTGAACCCGCGGACCACGGCCAGAAGCTGCTCTACCGGGTCGTTCGAGTTGGCGACCGCATCCTTGACGAGCCGCAAGGTGCGTTCGTGACCGGTCCGCGAGATGAGGTAGAGCAGATCCTCCTTGGACTTGTGGTGGACGTAGAGTGCCGCCGGGCTCATCCCCGCCGCTGAGGCGATGTCCCGGGTCGTGGCCCCGCGGAAACCCTTGGAGGCGAACGACTCCACCGCAGCCGCGACCAACCGGCTGCGCGCGTTGGTGGCATCTGTGATCTCACTCAAAGGGATCCTTCACGAGCAGGTGTTGACGGGAATGGCGGACGTGAGGAATGCTAAGCAACCGCTTAGCAATAAGCAAGCGCTTAGTCATGCACCGCCGCTCGGAGCAACGGAAGGAATCACCCCATGCCCGAAGCAGTCATCGTCTCCACCGCGCGCTCGCCCATCGGCCGTGCCTTCAAGGGCTCCCTTAAGGACATCCGATCCGACGACCTGACAGTGCAGATGGTCCGGGCCGCGCTGGGCAAGATTCCAGAGCTCGACGTCGCCGACATCGAAGACCTGGTCCTGGGCTGCGGTCAACCAGGGGGTGAGTCCGGTTTCAACTTGGGCCGCGTCGTCGCTTTGCTCGCCGGAATGGACCACGTGCCCGGCACCACGATCAACCGCTACTGCTCATCCAGCCTGCAGTCCACCCGGATGGCCATGCACGCGATCAGGGCTGGGGAGGGCGACGTTTTCATCTCCGCCGGAGTGGAGACGGTCAGCCGGTACGTCAAGGGCAACAGTGACGGCCTTCCCGACACCAAGAACCCGGTGTTCGACCAGCCGAGGACGCGCACCGAGAAGCTCGCGGCTGGCGGCCAGACCTGGACCGACCCGCGCCAGAAAGGCCACCTTCCCGACGCCTACATCGCGATGGGGCAGACCGCCGAGAACGTCGCGCAGCTCAGGGGTGTCACCCGCGAGGAACAGGACGAGTTCGGCGTCCGCAGCCAGAACTTCGCCGAGAAGGCGATCGCCAACGGCTTCTGGGAGCGTGACATCACCCCGGTCAGGCTTCCCGACGGCACGGTGGTGACCAAGGACGACGGCCCGCGCGCCGGCGTGACCCTGGAGAAGGTCGCCCAGCTCGCCCCGGTATTCCGGCCCGATGGAACCGTGACTGCCGGCAACTGCTGCCCGCTCAACGACGGAGCCGCGGCGGTGGTGGTCATGTCCGAGACCAGGGCCGCCGAGCTCGGGCTCACCCCGCTGGCCCGGATCGTGTCCACCGGCGTCACTGCCGTCTCGCCTGAGATCATGGGCCTCGGCCCGGTCGGGGCATCCAGGCAGGCGTTGGCGCGCGCAGGTATGACCATCGACGACATCGACCTGGTCGAGATGAACGAGGCGTTCGCCTCGCAGGTCATCCCCTCGGCGCGCGACCTTGGCATCGACTTCGAGAGGCTCAACGTCAACGGCGGTGCGATCGCGATCGGTCACCCCTTCGGTATGACCGGTGCCCGGATCACGACCACCCTCGTCAACTCCATGCAGTTCCACGACAAGCAGTTCGGTCTGGAGACCATGTGTGTCGGCGGCGGCCAGGGCATGGCCATGATTCTGGAGAGGCTCTCCTGATGAACAACAGGTTCGAGGGCAAGGTCGCCGTGGTGACCGGAGCGAGCCGGGGTATCGGCCTCGGCATCGCCGAACGGCTGGTCGCAGACGGCGCGAAGGTCTGCATCACCGCCCGCAAGCAGGAGGCGCTAGACGAGGCTGTCACTGCGCTGGGTGGTCCTGAGCACGCGATCGCGATCGCCGGCAAGGCCGACGACATCGAGCATCAGGCCGATGCCATCAAGGCGACCATCGAGGCGTTCGGCAGCGTCGACCTGCTGGTGAACAACGCCGGCATCAACCCGGTCTACGGCCCGCTGGTCGACCTCGACCTCGACGCTGCGCGCAAGATCGTCGAGGTCAACTGCCTGGCCGCCCTGTCCTGGGTGCAACAGGCCCATCGTGCCTGGATGGGTGAGCACGGCGGCTCGATTGTCAACGTGTCGTCGGTGGCCGGTCTGAAGCCCGCGCCCGGCATCGGCTTCTACGGAGCGAGCAAGGCCATGCTCTCCCACATCACGCAGGAGCTCGCGGTCGAACTCGGCCCCGGCATCCGCGTCAACGCGGTGGCACCCGCCGTGGTGAAGACGAGGTTCGCCACCGCGCTCTACGAAGGTCGTGAGGACGAGGTCGCCGCGGCATACCCGCTCAAGCGGCTCGGCCGCCCTGAGGACATCGGCAGTGTCGTGGCCTTCCTGCTTTCCGAGGACGCGGCCTGGGTCACCGGGCAGATCATCGTCGTCGATGGCGGCATGACACTCACCGGAGGTGTGTGACATGGACGTGCAGGGCAAAGGTGTCGTTGTCACCGGTGCAGGGCACGGGATCGGCCGCGCCATCGCGGTCCGGATGGCCGCCGAGGGTGCCCGTGTCGTGGTCAACGACCTCGACGCAGAAGCAGCCACCGCGGTCGCGCAGGAGATCGGCGGCCACCCGGTTCCCGGCGACGCTGCCACCGAGGCCGGTGTGAGCGCACTTCTCGACGCCGGACGCGGCCACCTCGGCGGCATCGACATCTACTTCGCCAACGCCGGCATCGACCTAGGCAAAGGCCTGGATACGCCCGCCGACGACTGGGCCAGAGCACTCGAGGTGAACGTGATGGCGCACGTTCGCGCCGCCCGGCAGCTCGTGCCCACCTGGCTGGAGGAAGGCGGCGGGCGGTTCGTGGTCACCGCGTCGGCGGCTGGCCTGCTCACGATGCTCGGCAACGCGCCGTACTCGGTCACCAAACACGGCGCCGTCGCGTTCGCCGAGTGGCTCTCGGCCACCTACGGCCACCGGGGGATCACCGTGCAGGTCATCTGCCCGCAGGGTGTGAAGACCCGGATGCTCGACAATGCGGGACTGCTCCAGGAGCTGCTGAGCCACGACGTCGCGCTGGAGCCCGAGCAGGTCGCCGAGACGGTGTGGCACGCGCTCCAGGACGACCGGTTCCTGATCCTTCCGCACCCGCAGGTGAAGGGCTACTACGAGTACCGCGCGACCAACACCGACGGATGGCTGGCCGGCATGCGCAAGCTGCAACGCCATCTCGACGAGGCGGAAGCCATCTCGTGAAGGCCTGGCGCGTGTTCCAGCTCGGCGAGCCGCGCCACGTGATGAGCCTGGAGGAGGTCCCTGACCCGCAGCCCGGCGCTGGCCAGTTGTTGGTCCGGGTGCTCGGCGCTGCGGCCAACTTCCCTGACGTGCTCATGTGTCGTGGTCTGTATCAGGTGAAGCCGCCGCTGCCGTTCACCCCTGGCGTCGAGCTGTGTGGCGAGGTCGCCGCCCTCGGACCGGGGACCACCGGTTTCGCCGTGGGCGACCGGGTCATCGGCACCTCGGTACTGCCCGCGGGTGGGTTCGCGGAGCTCGCCCTGATGGACACCGCCACGACGTTCCCGGCTCCGGGCGGGCTCGACGACGCGGAGGCGTCGGCGTTCTACATCGGCTACCAGACCGGCTGGTTCGGGTTGCACCGCCGCGCGCACCTGCGGCCGGGGGAGACCCTGCTCGTGCACGCCGCTGCCGGCGGGGTCGGCAGCGCCGCGGTCCAGCTCGGCAAGGCCGCTGGCGCCCGCGTCATCGGCGTGGTCGGTGGGCCCAAGAAGGTCGAGGTGGCGCGAAGACTCGGCGCTGACGTCGTCGTGGACCGGCACAACGAGGACTTCGTCGAGGTCGTCAAGGCCGTCACCCACGGCCGTGGCGCCGACGTGGTGTACGACCCGGTCGGTGGCGACGCCTATCAGCGCTCGACCAAGTGCATAGCCTTCGAGGGCCGGATCCTGCTGGTCGGCTTCGCGGGAGGGCAGATCCAGTCAGCCGCGCTCAACCACGCCCTGGTCAAGAACTACTCGATCGTCGGCCTGCACTGGGGCCTCTACACGACGAAGGACCCTGCTTTGGTGCGCGTCTGCCACGACGAGCTGTCCAAGCTCGCCGCAGACGGAGTGATTAAGCCCCTGGTGAGCGAGCGGCTCGCCCTCGACGCGGTCGCGGACGGGTTGCAGCGGCTCGCCGACGGGACCACGGTTGGCAGGGTGGCCTATGTCTCGTGACCACACGGCCTCCGTGGGCGTTGCCGTGTTCGACTACGGTGGCGTGCTCACCACCCCCGTGCGCGACTCGATCGCGGCCTGGCTCGACCGGGACGGCATCGACCCCGCTTCGTTCTCCAGGACGATCAAGGCGTGGCTGTCCCGATCGGCGCCGGACGACACACCCATCCGCCGGCTGGAGATCGGTGAGCTCAGCACTGCCGAGTTCGACGCCCTGCTCGCCGAAGAGCTCATCGGCAAGAACGGCGGCGCCGTGGCGCCCGAAGATCTGCTCAAGGGGCTGTTCGCGCAGATGCGGCCCAACCCGGTCATGTTTGACCTCGTCCAGGACCTCAAGGACGCCGGTATCCGGGTGGCACTGCTCTCCAACAGCTGGGGCAACACCTATCCGCGCGAACGCATCGACGCCTTGTTCGACCTGGTCGTCATCTCCGGTGAGGTGGGCATGCGCAAACCCAATCCCGACATCTTCACGCACACGTTGGACCTGCTCGACGCACGGCCCGATCGCGTGGTCTTCATCGACGACGCCGAGCCCAACACGGACGGCGCGGCTCGGCTCGGCATGCACACCATCCTGCACACCGACCCCGACACCACTCGCAGCAAGCTGGCCCGGCTCGTGACGGCACTCGTCCCTCGCACCTCACAACACCCGCGCGGCGCCCAACACAAGGAGAACACGTGACCGACCAGACCCGCACCGCCATCGTCACCGGAGCCGCCCGCGGCATCGGAGCAGCCATTGCCAAGCGGTTGAGCAACGACGGTTTCGCAGTCGCTGTCCTCGACCTCGATGAAACGGCATGCAACGCGGTCGTCGACGAGATCAACGCAACCGGGGGCAAGGCGTTGGCCGTCGGCGTCGACGTGAGCGACGAACAGGCGGTGGAGACCGCCGTGGGTCGGGTCGCCGAGGAGCTAGGTGCCCCAACCGTATTGGTGAACAACGCCGGTATCACCCGGGACAACCTGCTGTTCAAGATGACCGCCGACGACTGGGATGCCGTCATGAACGTTCACCTGCGCGGCTCTTTCCTGATGAGCAAGGCCACCCAGAAGTACATGACCGAAGCCATGTGGGGCCGGATCGTCAACCTCTCCAGCGTGTCCGCGCTCGGCAACCGCGGCCAGGCCAACTACGCCGCCGCGAAGGCCGGCCTGCAGGGATTCACCAAGACACTGGCGATCGAGCTCGGCAAGTTCGGGGTCACGGTCAACGCCATCGCACCCGGCTTCATCGAGACGGAGATGACCGCCAACACCGCCAAGCGCGTCGGCATGCCGTTCGAGGACTTCAAGGCTGCCGCGGCGAAGCAGATCCCGGTGGCACGCGTGGGGCAGCCAGAGGACATCGCCGCAACGGTGTCGTTCTTCGCCCGCGAGGACGCGTCGTTCGTGTCCGGTCAGGTCATCTACGTCGCCGGTGGCCCCCGCGCCTGAGCCCGGGCCACCGAGCAGGAGCACATCGTCACGGAGGAGACATCACATGAAGACGTTCAACGGGCTCGACGAGTTCGAGCAGGCCGTGGGCGCCCATCTCGGCTACAGCGACTGGCACACGATCACCCAGGAACAGATCAACCTTTTCGCCGAGGCGACCGATGACCACCAGTGGATCCACACTGATCCCGTGAGGGCGGCGACCGGTCCGTTCGGTACCACGATCGCGCACGGCTACCTGACTCTGTCCCTGGTCCCCAAGCTGGTCCGGCAGATCTACACCATTGAAGGCCTGCGGATGGGCGTGAACTACGGGTCCAACAAGGTCCGCTTCCCCGCCCCTGTTCCGGTCGGGTCGAAGGTCCGGGCAGGTGCCGAGCTGCTCGGGCTCACCAGAGATCCACGGGGTGCCCAGGCCACGGTCCGGATCACCATCGAGAGGCAGGGCGGGGACAAGCCCGCCTGTGTCGCCGAGACCGTCTCGGTGCTGGTGGCCTGACATGTCCGCGATGGGTGAGCATGACGGCGACATACCGCCGGGAACGATGGGCGACACCGACGTTCCCGGGCTGGATCTCGCACGGTTCCGTGCCTTCTTCGAGGACGCCTGCCCCGGTGGCATCAACGGTCCGCTTCGTGCGCTGGTGATCCCGGGCGGCAAGTCGAACCTGACCTACGAGGTCACGGACGGTCAGGCCAGCTGGATCGTACGGCGACCTCCACTCGGTCACGTGCTCGCGACCGCCCATGACATGTCGCGTGAACACCGGGTGATGACCGCGTTGCACCCCACGGACGTCCCGGTGCCGGCGACCTACGCGCTGTGCGAGGACACCGACGTCATCGGGGCTCCCTTCTATGTGATGGAACGGGTGGAGGGTACGCCGTACCGCCTCGCCTCCCAGCTCGAACCGCTCGGGCCCGAGCGCACCGGCGCCATCTCCGCGCGAATGGTGGACACCCTGGCCATCCTGCACCGGGTCGACCCCGCGGACGTCGGGCTCAGTGACTTCGGCCGGCCGCAGGGGTTCCTGGCGCGTCAGGTGCGGCGGTGGAAGAAACAGCTCGACGCCTCGCACAGCCGCGATCTGGCCGGTGCCGACGAGCTACACCACCTGCTCGCGGCGAACTCGCCCGTCGAGGGCCCGCCGGCCGTGGTGCACGGCGACTTCCGCCTCGACAACCTGCTGGTCGACGACAGTGACCAGGTGGCCGCAGTGATCGACTGGGAGATGGCCACCTTGGGCGACCCGTTCACCGACGTGGCCCTGCTGCTGGTCTACCAGCGGATGGCGGACCTCGACACCGGTTACGCCGTCGCGGATGCCTCCACGGCGCCGGGATTCCTCACCGACCTGGAGATGCTCAACCGGTATGCCGACCGCAGCGGGCGTGACCTGTCCGCGATCGGCTTCTATCTCGGGCTGGCTTACTTCAAGCTGGCCGTGATCCTCGAAGGCATCCACTACCGCTATGCCCACGGACAAACCGTGGGCGCCGGGTTCGACACCGTCGGCGTCATCGTCGAACCACTCATCGCAGCCGGACTCACCTCAATGAAGGAGCACAACTGATGGACTTCGCCTACGACGCCGCGACCCAGGAGCTCAGCAAGAAGCTGGAGTCCTTCATGGACGAGAGGATCTACCCGGCTGAACCGGTCTTCGCAGAGCAGATGGAGGCCCTCGAGGACCCTTGGGCCTGGACCAGGGTCCCGGTGATCGAGGAGCTCAGGGCAGAAGCCCGGGCCCGTGGCCTGTGGAATCTCTTCCTGCCCGGCGAGCACGGCGCTGGGCTCACCAACCTGCAGTACGCACCGCTTGCCGAGATCACCGGACGGTGTGGCCACCTGGCCCCTGCTGCGCTGAACTGCGCCGCCCCGGACACCGGGAACATGGAAGTGCTGACGATGTTCGGTACCGATCAGCAGAAGCAGCAGTGGCTCGAGCCGTTGCTCGCCGGTGAGATCCGGTCCGCATTCGCAATGACCGAGCCCGACGTGGCCTCCTCCGACGCGACCAATATCGCAACCCGGATCGAGCGCGACGGCGACGACTACGTCATCAACGGCCGCAAGTGGTGGATCAGCGGTGCGATGAACCCGGACGCGAAGATCTTCATCGTGATGGGCAAGACCGACCCGACCGCCGACCGGCATCGCCAGCAGAGCCAGATCCTGGTACCCCGGGACACCCCCGGCGTGGTCGTCAAGCGCGGCATGCAGGTATTCGGTTACGAGGGCCACGACCACGGTGGCCACGCCGAGCTGGAGTTCAACGACGTCCGGGTGCCGGCCACGAACCTGATCGGCGACGAGGGCGACGGGTTCGCGATCGCCCAGGCCCGTCTCGGGCCGGGACGCATCCACCACTGCATGCGCTCGATCGGGATCGCCGAACGCGCGATCGAGCTGATGTGTGACCGCGCCAGCGACCGAGTCGCGTTCGGCAAGCCGATCGCGGAGCAGGGGGTGGTCCGGGACTGGATCGCCGAGTCGCGGGTCCGGGTCGAGCAGCTGCGGCTGCTGGTGCTCAAGACCGCCTGGCTGATGGACACCGTGGGCAACAAGGGTGCGCACACCGAGATCCAGGCCATCAAGATCGCCACCCCCAAGACGGTCGAGTGGATCCTGGACAAGGCGATCCAGGTGCACGGCGCAGGCGGTCTCAGCCAGGACTTCCCGCTGGCCTCCTCGTTCGCCGGGGTCCGCACGCTACGTTTTGCCGATGGCCCGGACGAGGTGCACAAGAACGCGCTCGCCCGAAACGAGCTCAAGCGGCGGGCAGGCGCGAGAACCTCTTGAGCAACGACGACATGGTGCGCGACAACATGGTGCGCGACGACCTGAGGTCGCGCGTCAAGGCGCTCCTTGCGGCCACCGACCCGGCGACCACGGATCGGCTCGACTTCCTGCGGGCACGCTTCGACGCGGGTCTGGCCTGGGCGAACTTCCCCGAAGGCCTCGGCGGTCTCGGTCTGCCGCGCGCCTTCCAGCCGTATGTCGACCAGCTGCTCGAGGCCGGCGGCGCACCGGACAACAACCCGCTCCGCAACGGGATCGGACTGGGCATGGCAGCACCCACCATCCTTGCCTTCGGCACCGACGAGCAGAAGCAGCGCTTCCTCAAGCCGCTGTGGACCGGCGAGGAGGTCTGGTGTCAGCTGTTCAGCGAGCCCGGTGCCGGCTCCGACCTCGCCGCGGTCAGCACCCGCGCGGTGCGCGACGGTGACAGCTGGGTCGTCAACGGGCAGAAGGTGTGGACATCGGCCGCCCACAAGGCACGTTTCGCGATCCTGCTGGTCCGGACCGATCCGAACGTCTCGAAGCACGCCGGCCTGAGCTATTTCGTATGCGACATGACCGACCCCGGAGTCGACGTGCGACCGCTGCGCCAGCTCACCGGGGAGGCCGAGTTCAACGAGGTCTTCCTCACTGACGTACGCATCCCCGACTTCTACCGCCTCGGCGAGGAGGGCCAGGGCTGGAAGGTCGCCACTGCCACCTTGATGAATGAACGGGTCGCCATCGGCGGCGCTGCTGCTCCGCGCGAGGGCGGCATGATCGGCGTTGTCGCCAAGACCTGGCGGGACCGTCCCGAGCTGCGCACCGCCGAGCTGCACGACCGGTTGATGATGCTGTGGGTGGAGGCGGAGGTCGCCCGGCTCACCGGACAACGGCTGCGGCAGAAGCTCGCGCTCGGCCAGCCCGGGCCGGAGGGCTCAACGATGAAGCTGACCTTCGCCCGGCTCGCGCAGCAGCTCAGCGGCCTCGAGGTCGAGCTGCTCGGGGAGGACGGTCTGCGCTACAGCGACTGGACCATGGTCCGACCCGACATCGTCGAGTTCACCGGCCGCGACGCCGGCTACCGCTACCTGCGGGCGAAGGGCAACTCGATCGAGGGCGGAACGTCGGAGATCCTGCGCAACATCGTCGCGGAACGGGTGCTGGGGCTGCCGGCCGAGCCCAGGACCGACAAGGACATCGCCTGGAAGGACCTGCCCAAATGACAAGCGAGTCAACCAACAGTGACCTAGATGAGCTCAACCTGCTGTACACCGACGTGGAGGACTCCCTGCGCGAGAGCGTTCACGATCTGCTCACCGCACGATGCACTCCCGAGCGGGTCGTCGCCGCCTACGACGGCGACCGCGACCTCCAGCTCGGGCTGTGGCGCTCGCTGTCGGTGGACCTCGGCCTGGCCGGGCTCCTGGTGCCGCAGGATCGGGGCGGAGCCGGCGCCACGGCGCGTGAGGCCGCCGTCGTACTGGAGGAGCTGGGTCGCTTCGTCGCGCCTGTCCCGTTCATCACGAGCGCTGTCGTCGCAACGACCGCTCTATTGCAGGGCGATGACGACGAGACGCTGGGCCAGCTGGCTGCCGGCGGGTGCACCGCCGCACTTGTGGTTCCCTTCTCGGCCAGCGCGACCAGCTTCCGGCCAACTGTCCGTGCGGACGACGACGGCAAGCTGCAGGGCCGGGTCACCAGCGTGGTTGGGGCGCTGGATGCTGATGTGCTCCTGGTGCCGGTTTCCACCGACGCCGGCGTCGAGCTGCACAAGGTCGCGGCTTCTGGGGCAGGGGTCGGCGTCGAGCCGGTCGTCTCCCTGGACATGACCCGGCAGCTCGCCGACATCGATTTCACCGGCGCGCGCTCGACGCAGGTAACCGTCGCGGAATCCGGCGACGCCGCGGTGCGCGACGCGCTCGAGCTGGGGGCCGCGCTGCTGGCCTCGGAGCAGCTGGGCGTCGCGCAGTGGTGCCTGGACCACACCGTTTCGTATCTCCTTGACCGTAAGCAGTTCGGCCGCCCGGTGGGCGGGTTCCAGGCGATCAAGCACCGGCTGGCCGACCTGTACGTCATGGTCGAGTCGGCGCATGCTGCGGCGCGCTATGCCGCGGCGACGGCTGCCGACCACGACCCGGACCGGCGGCTGGCCGCCTCCGTGGCGCAGGCCTACTGCTCGGAGGTGGCGGTGAAGGCCGCCGAGGAGTGTGTCCAGCTGCACGGAGGGATCGGGATGACCTGGGAGCATCCGGCGCATCTGTACCTCAAGCGCGCCAAGGCCGACCAGATCGCCTTCGGCACCGCAGGAGCACACCGGCTACGCCTCGGCGAGCTCGTGGGCCTGCCCGTCGTACCCGCCTGATCGTTCTGGAGCACGCCTCGGGTTCCGGCGAGCGCGATGCTCGGCGCGGAAGGTGAGGGTTTCAAGATCGCGATGTACTCCCTGGACAAGGGGCGTGTCTCGGTGGCTACCGGCTCGGGATCATCCAGGGCTGTCTCGATTCGGTCGTTGACTACGCCAGGGAGGCGGCAGTTCGGGCGGCCGCTCGCGTCGTTCCAGATGATCCAGGACATGATCGCCGACATATCATCCGACGCAGATGCCGTTCGTCTCCTGGTGTGGCGCGCTGCCGACCTGATCCGGCGCGGGGAGCCGTGCGAGGCCGCCGTGCGTGCCGCGAACCTGGCCATTCAGGTATTCGGCGGCTACGGCTACGTTGACGAGTACCCGGTGCAGAAGTTCATGACACCTCAGGCCCCGCTGGCCTGTTCGCAACCGACGCGTTGATCGGTGAGGAGGACCTGGCGATCCGGGACACGGTTCGTCGGTACGTGCAGGACAAGGTCAAGCCGCAGTTGGCGGACTGGTACGAGTCGGCTTCGATTCCGGCCCATGCTGCTCGCGCTGCAGCTGGGCCGGCTCAAGGACAACGGTGAGTTGCGTCCGGAGCAGGTCAGTCTCGGCAAGCTGAACACCGTGTGCGAGGCGATTGCGATCGCCCGTGAGTGCCGGACCCTGCTCGGCGCGGCTAGGATCACGCTGGAGTACCCGATCATGCGGCACGCCAACAACCTAGAGTCGGTGCTCACCTACGAGGGCACCTCCGAGGCGCACCAGCTGGTCATCGGCCAGGCCGTCACCGGAGAGGCCGCCTTCCGCTGACCCGGGTGCTCGACCAACCGACGCGCCCACCTTCCGCAGCACAGAGGAGCGCCCTTGAGCTTCAACCTCGCGACGATGCTGCACGAGTCGGTGCTGGCCGACCCGGACAAGCCGTGCGTGATCATCGGTGACAGGACCCTGACCTACGCCCAGGTCGAACACATGTCCGGGCTGGTCGCCGGAAACCTGCTGGGCCTCGGGCTGGACCCCGGGTCGAAGGTCGCGGTGCAGCTGCCGAACATCCCGCAGTTCCTCTTCGCCTACTTCGGCGCCATGCGTGCCGGCCTGGTCATGGTGCCGCTGAACCCCTTGCTCACAGCGCACGAGGTGGCATATCAACTGGAGAACTCCGACGCGCAGGTGCTGATCACCTTCGAGTCGTTCGCCGCTGAGGCCCATCGCGGCGCCCAGACGGTCGCCGGCGTGTCGACGTACGTCGTCGACGGAGGCGCCGGACAGCCACCGGAGGGCACGAAGCGCTTCGAGGACCTCTGTGCGCCGGTCGACGTCCCGGACATCGTTCCCACCAGCGCCGACGACACCGCGGTGCTGCTCTACACCAGCGGCACGACCGGGAAGCCCAAGGGCGCCGAGCTCACACACTTCCAGCTGTTCATGAACTGCACCGTCGGCGGCGAGCTGTTCGGTTTCGAGGAGGGCGACGTCGGCATCGCCGTGCTGCCGCTGTTCCACGTGTTCGGGCTCTCCAGCGTCCTGAACGCGACCGTGCGCTCCGGGACGACCATGGTGCTGGTGCCCCGGTTCGAGGTTGACGCCGTCCTGGATGCGATCGAGCGAGCCCGCGCCACGATCTTCTGCGGGGTGCCGACCATGTACGTCGCTCTGCTGCACGCCGACACCACAGGTCGCGACTTGTCCTCGCTGCGGGTGGGGATCTCCGGCGGCGCAGCGATCCCCGGTGAGATCATCCGGGCCTTCGAGGAGAAGTTCCCGGGCGTGGTGATCCTCGAGGGGTACGGCCTCTCGGAGACCGCGAGCACGACCACGTTCAACTTGAGCGCCGACCAGCGCAAGGTGCTCTCCATCGGCAAACCGGTGTGGGGGGTGGAGGTACGCATCGTCGACGCCGCCGACAGACCGCTGCCGCCAGGCGCGGACAACGTCGGCGAGATCGTCGTCCGCGGCCACAACGTGATGAAGGCCTACTACAAGAACCCTGAGGCGACCGCCGAGGCCATGGGTGGCGGCTGGTTCCACACCGGCGACCTCGCCTACGCCGACGACGATGGCTACCTCTTCGTCGTGGACCGCAAGAAGGACCTGATCATCCGCGGTGGCTACAACGTCTACCCGCGCGAGGTGGAAGAGGTGCTCTACGAGCACCCGGCCGTCGCGGAGGTCGCCGTCATCGGGAAGCCCGACGAGAGGCTCGGCGAGGAGGTCGTCGCGGTGATCAGCCTCAAGCTCGGCGCGCATGCGACACAGGAGGAGCTCACCGCCTTCTGCAGGGAACGGCTCGCGGCCTACAAGTACCCGCGCGAGTTCCGGTTGGTCGAAGAGCTCCCGAAGGGACCCACCGGAAAGATCCTCAAGAAGGAGCTGCGCGGATGAGAACCACCGTCCAGACCGTCCGAGGGCCCATCGAGACCAGCGCCCTGGGGCGCACCTACATGCACGAGCACATCTTCGTGCTCAGTACCGACGTCCAGCAGAACTACCCCGACGAGTGGGGCGACGAGGAGACGAGGGTCGCCGATGCGGTCCAGAAGCTCAGCGCACTTGCAGCGCAAGGAGTGCGCACCATCGTCGACCCGACCGTGGTCGGACTCGGCCGCTACATCCCACGCATCCAGCGCATCGCGGAGCAGCTTCCGGACCTGAACATCGTCGTGGCCACCGGCTGCTACACCTACGACGACGTGCCGTTCTTCTTTCACCACCGGGGTCCTGCGCTCAACGCGATCACCGGCGCCGAAGTCCCCGACCCGATGGTCGACATGTTCGTCGGGGATATCGAGGACGGCATCGCCGGTACCGGTGTGAAGGCCACCCTGCTCAAGTGCGCCATCGATGCCCAGGGGCTGACCCCGGGGGTGGATCGGGTGATGCGCGCAGTGGCCAGGGCGCACCGGCGCACCGGCGCACCGGCACCCCGGTCACCGTGCACACGCACCCCGGCTCGCACACCGCGCTGGAGGTGAAGCGGGTGCTGTGCGACGAAGAGGGCGTGGACCCACGGCGTGTGGTGCTCGGGCACAGCGGGGACACTACCGACGTCGACCACCTGACGGAGCTCGCCGAAGCCGGCTTCGTCCTCGGCATGGACCGGTTCGGCATCAACCTGGACACGACCTTCGAGGCGAGGGCCGACACCGTGGTGGAGATGTGCCGCCGGGGGTACGCCGACCAGATGGTGCTTTCGCAGGACGCCTCCTGCTACATCGACTGGGTCGACCCCGGCGTGATGTCGATGATGACGCAGTGGCACTACCTGCACATCGAGGACGACGTGCTGCCTTACCTCCGTGAGAAGGGTGTCACCGAGGAGCAGGTCACGACCATGCTCGTCGACGTACCCCGCCGCTACTTCGAGACCGCCCACGCCCAGTAACCGACCCTGGGCAGCCGCAGGAAGCGCGGGCCGCCTTCCTCCAGCTCAGTGCGGGCTCCCGTCAGTCCGGCCAGCTCGTTCCGGTGGCGAGTACCGAGGACGTTGTCGTGCCGTTGTGGTGTCGGTGGACTACCACCTCGCCCCGGCGGCGCCCTTCCCGGCGGCAGTCGAAGACGCTATCGAGGCCACGAAGTGGGTCGCCGCGCATCTCACGGAGCTCGGTGGCGACGAGCGCCTCGCGGTGGCTGGCGACAGCGCGGGTGGCAACCTCGCCGACGTGCTGGCACAGCACCTGAGGGACGGCGGCGGTCCGTGTCTGGCCGGGCAGTTCCTGATCTACCCGGCGGTCGACGTGGCCGGTGAGTACCCGTCCCGGACGGAGAACGCGACCGGCACTTCCTCGACCAGCCGACCATGGCGTGGTTCACGCGGCACTACGCGGCCGACTCCGAGCTGCACGGAGACCCGCGGCTCTGACCGATGCGGGCCAACGACCTCTCCGGGCTCGCTCCGGCGTCGTGGTCACCGCCGAGTTCGACCCGCTACGCGACGGAGGGGGAGGCGTACGTCGAACGTCTCCAGGCCGCAGGTGTGGCCACCGAGGTGCGTCGCTTCGACGGCATGATTCACGGTTTCTTCGACATGGGCCCGCACTCCCCGGCCGCCCAGCAGGCCATCGACGACAGCCGTGCCCTGTTCGCCACGCTGCTGCACGGGTGAGCGGCAGGACCGCACTCCTACCGGCCCGTGGCCAACAGCCCGAGGGAGAGAAGCAGCTTGTCGCGCGGGTCCTGCAGGCTGCGGCCGGTCAATGACTCGATCTGCTTCATTCGGTAGATGACGGTGTTGCGGTGGCAGAACAGCTGCTCGGCGGCATGGGTGGGTGACGCGTCGTGGGCGAGCAGGGCCTCCAGGGTCTCGAGCAGCAGGTCGGCCTGCTGCGGTGGTTGCGCGAGCAATGCGCCGAGGGTCTCGCTGACCAGCAGCGAGGTGACCTCGGGACTGCCGCCGAGGAGCACCTCGGGCAGCCGGTCCGTCACCGACACCATCTGATGCGACCCACGAGGGAGGGTCTCGGCCACCCGGCCGGCCAGCTGGTAGGCCGTGGCGAAACCGGAGATGCCCTCGGCCGACAGGGCGACCCCGACCCGGCCGGCCACGGCCGGTTCGAGAAGCTGGACCAGCTCCGGCAGCGTCAGCTCGCTGGTCGGTACCAGGCCGAAGAAGGCACCCCCACGCACATGCCAGTACGAGAACACGCCCGCGCGTTCGAGGCGGTCCTCAGGAGCCCGCAGCGGCTCGTCGAGGGACCCGTCGAAGTGCGCCACCACGCAGGCCAGGGGGTCGTCGGCACTGATGCCCAGCACGTCGCGGGCTTCGCTGGCGAACCCGGGATCCGCGCCCCGGCCCTCGACCAGACCGTCGAGGAAGCTCTGCTGGCGCTGTAGGTCGCGTCGCTGCAGCCGCGACCTCTCACGACGGTAGGACTCCACCAAGGTGGCGTTCTGCACATCGAGCGCGGACCAGATCCGTTGCCCGGCTATCAGGAGGACATGGTCGTCGATGCCCAGGTCGGGGTTGTTCCGCTGCTCGAGGAGCGCCTCCCACAGCATCCGGGTTCCGAGGCTGTAGCCGTTGAGGACTAGCTCCATCGGGACCCCCTGCCGGGCCCGGCGGCGGCCGGTCTCCCGCCAGATGTGGATCGCCTTCTCCTCAGGGTCGGCGAGTCCCGCCATGGTCCGGATACCCCGGCGGATGTGCTCCCGGGTACTGGCGCGAACGTCCGCGCGCAGCTCCGCCCCGACCTCGTCGTAGTAGTCCCGGCCGTTCTCCATCAGCGTGAGCGCGATGTCGTCGGCGATGGCGTCGGCACGGTCCAACAACGACGCCCAGGCCCGGCCGATCTGGGCACGAAGATCGTCGTCGATGACCTCCTCGCGAGCGCGGAGGATCTCCTGCGCTGTGGGCTCCCGCGTGGGTCTCATGAGAGCAGGTTCCCACTCAGCGCACAGTTGAGCCACCCCGAACAGCCGATTCGGGGCAACCTGCACGAGGTCTTTTGTGCGCTCCGCCCGTATCTCTTTCTGTGCGCGCCGACCAAAGTGGTACACACCACATCGCACATTTGCGACATCGCACATTTGCGAAGGGAGATCCGTGAGCCAACCAGTTGAGTCGCCTGCTCGTGGCGACCATGCCGGGGAAGCTTTCGAGATGTCCGACGTCGCGGTCAACTTCGGCGGCATCCAGGCGCTCTCCGACGTTTCGCTGGAGGTCGCACCGAACCAGGTGCTCGGCGTCATCGGGCCCAACGGAGCCGGCAAGACCACCCTGTTCAACGTGGCGTGCGGCTTCGTGCAGCCGAAGACCGGCAGCCTGCGCTGGAAGGGCCGCGACCTCACCCGCCTCCGGCCGCACCAGCTCGCCGGGCTGGGCATCTCACGGACACTGCAAGGGCTCGGTCTCTTCGACCGGATGACCGTTCTCGAGAACGTGATGGTCGGTGCCGACCGGCACGCCGCCGCCGGGTTCTTCTCCGGTCTGCTCGGCCTGCCTCGCAGCAGCAAGGACGAGCGGGCCCTGCGCGAGCGGGCCACCGCCGTGCTGAGCGAACTGCAGATCGAGGGGTACGCCTCACGGTTCCCGACCAGCCTGCCCTACCCGATCCGCAAGCGGGTGGCACTGGCCCGAGCTCTGGTTCCCGAGCCCGATCTGCTCCTGCTCGACGAGCCGGCCAGCGGCCTGTCCAACGACGAGATGGACGAACTCGGTGATCTCATCCGCGGGCTGGCCGACCGGATGTCGGTGATGCTCGTCGAGCACCACATGGACCTGGTGATGAGCGTGTGCGACCACCTTGTCGTGCTCGACTTCGGACGGGTGATCGCCCGCGGCGGTCCGGATCAGATCCGCGACGACCCCGCTGTGCTGTCGGCCTACCTGGGCAACGAGGTCGACCACGACCCGACCCGGCCCGGCCCGACCGGATCGGGGGCTGACCGTGCTCGACATACGTGACCTGACCACGAGCTACGGCCCGGTGAAGGCGCTCGACGGCGTGACCTTCACGGCACCCAAGGGCAAGATCACTGCGGTCCTCGGCGCCAATGGTGCCGGCAAGACGACCCTGCTGCGCACCGTGTCGGGACTGATCCGCCCCGACCGGGGGAGCGTCCACCTCGACGGCCAGGACCTCGCCCGTATGCCGGCAGAGAAGATGCCGGGACTCGGGCTCGCCCACGTCCCCGAGGGGCGCGGGGTGATCACCGAGCTCACCGTCGAGGAGAACCTGCGGCTCGGAGGGCTGGGGCGGGCCGATCGCTCGCGCCCCGCCGACTTCGACCGGGTGTACTCCATATTCCCTTTGCTCAACGATCGGCGGAACGCGATCGCCCATGTCCTCTCTGGCGGTGAACGGCAGATGCTCGTGATCGGGCGCGCGCTGATGGCGGAGCCGAAGGTGTTGCTGCTCGATGAGCCGTCCCTGGGGCTCGCCCCCCGGGCCGTCGCCCAGATCTTCGAGCTGGTCCGGGGCCTTGCGGAGTCGGACGGTCTGACCGTCGTACTCGTCGAGCAGAACGCGCGCAGCGCCCTCTCCATCGCCGACATCGGCGTCGTCCTCAACCTCGGCCGGTTGGTCGCCCAGGACGAGGCAACAGCCCTCGCCGCGGACGTGAAACTGCGCCATGCCTACCTCGGATTCTGAAACCCCACGACTACCGGAGAACTTGTGCAGCAGCTCCTGACCACCTCCCTCACGGGCCTGACCCTGGGCATGGTCTACGCCGCCTTCGCGCTGGCGCTCGTGCTCATCTGGCGCTCGACGCGGATCGTGAACTTCGCCCAGGCGCCGATGGCCATGATCACGACGTACGTCGCACTGGTGGTCGTGGATGCGGGGATGTCCTACTGGATCGGCTTCGTGGCCGCGCTCCTGTCCGGCCTGGTGCTCGGTGCCGTCATCGAGCGGGTGGTCATACGTCCGGTCGAGGGCAAGCCCGAGATCAACGCGATCATCCTGACCCTGGGGCTGTTCGTCGTCATCCACGCCGTGGCCGCGATTATCTTCGGGTCAGGCTTCCGGTCCTTCCCGGCGCCCTTCGGGCTGCGCGGCTTCGAGGCAGGCGGCGTGACGATCGCGCTAACCGGGTTCGCTGTCTTCACGATCTGCTCGGTGGTTGTCGTGATGCTGCTGCTGGTCGCGCTGTTCCACCACACCGACGTCGGCCTCAAGATGCGCGCCTCCGCGTTCAACCAGGAGGTGTCCCGCATGCTCGGCGTGAAGGTGACCCGGATGCTCACCCTCGGTTGGGCCCTCGCCGCCGTGGTTGGTTCGCTGTCGGGGCTCCTGATCGCCGGCGGCAACCTGGTCTACCCCTCGTACATGGACTCGGTCGTCGTCTACGGATTCGTCGCGGCAGTGCTCGGTGGACTCGACAGCCCGGTCGGCGCGGTGGTTGGGGGACTTCTGCTCGGCCTGGGCCTCAGCTTCGTGAGTGGGTACGTCGGATCCGACCTCGTGGCGCTCGCATCACTGGCCATCTTGATCGTGGTGCTCCTGGTCCGACCCGCAGGCCTGTTCTCCCACGCGACGGCACGGACGGTCTGACATGTCCAGTGTGGCATTCGGTTCGCTGACCGGTCGTCTGCGCCGGACCCCGTTGAGACGCAACCTCATCGGCGGGCTGATCGGGCTGGTGATCGTGATACTGGTCCTGGAGTCGGTCAGCCCGTTCCGGCAGGGCCAGTTCGCCACCATGGCCTACCTCGGCATCGCCGTCGGCGGCCTCACCGTGCTGACCGGTCTCAACGGCCAGCTGTCCCTGGGCCACGGCGCACTGATGGCCGTGGGCGCCTATACGGCGGCGCTGATGCTGCACAACGTCGAGAAGCCGCTGCCGCTGCCGGTGATCATGCTCCTGTCCGTGCTGGTGACCGTGGTGGTCGGTGCAGTGGTGGGTGTGGCTGCGGCGCGACTGCACGGTCCCTACATCGCGGGAGCGACCTTGGCCATGGCCGTCGCCGTCCCCGGCATCGCATCGTTCTTCGGTGACACCCTCGGCGGCGAGCAGGGCCTGTCCGTCTCCACGCCGGAGGCCCCGGGCTGGTTCGCGGACGCCGTGTACTTCCTCACCGCGCACGACATCACAGGCACCAAGTACCTGGCCTACATCGGGTGGATCGGCCTCATCATCAGCTTCGTGCTCCTGGCGAACCTGTCCGCAAGCAGAGTGGGTCGAACCTGGCGCGCCGTGCGTGACGACGAGGTCGCGGCGGAGCTCGCCGGCATCAACGTGGGCCGTGCCCGGGTCAAGGCGTTCGTGGTCAGCGCAGCCTGCGCCGGTCTCGCCGGCAGCGTGATGGCCATGGTCGTGCGGATCGCAGCACCGAGCGGCTTCACCCTTACGCTGTCGCTGTCCCTGCTGACCGCGGTCGTTCTCGGCGGCCTCGGCAGCCTGGTCGGCGCCCTGATCGGTGCCGCACTTCTGACGTTCCTGCCGCAGACGGTCACCGGACTCGGACAGAGCCTGGGCCTCACTGACCTGCAGTCCGCACAGCTCGCTCCCCTCGTCTACGGACTCACCCTCGTACTCGTCATCCTGCTCGCACCCGCGGGCCTGGTCGGCACGATCCGTAACGCCTGGCGACGGCGCCAGAGCCCTGACACAGGATCAATCCACCCACAACAGGAGGCAACACCATGAAGAGATGGACCAAGCAGATGACCCGGATTGCCGGGCTCATCACGGCTGGGGCGCTCGTCGCCGCCTGTGGTGCGGGCGGCCGACCCTCCAGTGGCAGCAACAGCAGCGGCGGCGGCGCTGCCCAAGTGGGCATCACCAAGGACACGGTAACCGTCGGCGCCACCTTCCCCCTCACCGGTGTCGCCGCGCCCGGCTACAGCGAGATCCCCACCGGTGCCCAGGCCTACTTCGACTACGTCAACGCCAACGGCGGCGTGAACGGACGCAAGATCAAGTACATCGTCCGCGATGACGGCTACGACCCGACCACCACCAGCGAGGTCACCAACGAGCTGGTGCTCAAGGACCAGGTCTTCGCGATGCTGGGCGCGCTCGGAACCCCCACGCACACCGCGGTCGTGGACTTCCTCAACAGCGAGAAGGTTCCCGACCTGTTCGTCTCCTCCGGATCCATCCAGTGGGGTGACGATCCCAAGGCGAAGCACTACACCTTCGGCTGGCAGCCCGACTACGAGATCGAGGGCAAGATCATCGGCCAGTGGGTGGCCAAGAACATGCCGGACGCCAAGGTCGGCCTGTTCCTCCAGGACGACGACCTCGGCCGCGACAGCGAGAAGGGCGTGCGCCAGTACCTCGACAAAAAGATCGTCAAGGTGCAGAGGTACACCGCCGGCAACACCGACGTCGCCCCGCAGATCGCCGCCCTGAAGGCTTCCGGGGCCGACCTCGTGCTCGGCTTCAACGTGCCGTCGTACACCGCACTGAGCCAGCTGGTGGCGCTGAAGCTGAACTACAAGCCGAAGTGGTTCTACTCCAACATCGGCTCCGACGCCGAGCTCGTCGGCAACCTGCTGTCCAAGTTCTCCGAGGGTGCGGTCCATGGGACGGACCCGCTGGACGGGGTGCTCACCACCGCGTACATCCCGGGTGTCGACGCCACCGACAACGCGTGGGCCAAGCTGTGGCAGAAGGTCTGGGACAAGCACGGCAAGGACGGCCATCTGACCAACTACCGCATCTACGGCATGTCCGAGGCCTACGCGTTCGTGCAGGCGCTGCAGGCCGCGGGTAAGAACCCGACTCGTGAGGGCATCGTCAACGCCGTGGAGAAGATGGGCAACGCCGCCGGCCCGCCGCTGGCTCCGTTCCGCTACTCGGCCGACAGCCACCTCGGCATCTCCGGCATGCGGGTCGTCCAGCTCAAGGGCGGCAAGAGCAACCCGCTGACCCCGGTCCTGGTGACCGACATCGGTGCTGCGCCGATCAAGGAGGACGACTCCGCCGCGAAGGACAGCCCGCCGGCCAGCGGCATCCCCGAGGTCAAGCCCGCCGGCTGACGGTTGGAACCATCCTTTGCCGGGCGAGCCGCCCACCACGGCGGCCCGCCCGGCCCCCGAAACACACCTCGTCCCAATTGGGAGAACTATGACGACCCTTTCCCTCGCAACGATCCTCGCCGAGCCCGCTCGCAGGACCCCCGACAACCTCGCCCTCGTACAAGGTGACCTCCGGCTGACCTACGCGCAGCTCTGGGAGGACGCACGGCGATACGGTGCCGCGCTGGCCGGTCACGGGATCGGACCCGGCGACCGGGTCGCCCTCCTCGCCCCGAACGTGGCCGACTTCGTCCGCGCCTACTACGGGATCCTCGCGTGCGGCGGCGTCGTCGTACCTGTGCCGACTCTTCTCATTGCAGAGGAAGCGGCGTACATCGTCGGCCACTCGGGCGCGCAGGCCGTGCTGTATGAAGCCGGCTTCGCCGACGTGGGCACCGGGGCCGCTGAGTCTGTGGGCGTGCCCGCGTGGAGCGTCGAGGACTTCGCCAACGATGTCGAGCCGCTGCGGACGTACGCCGCCCGGCAGGCCGAGGACACTGCGGTCATCTTGTACACCAGTGGTACGACGGGCCGCCCCAAGGGCGCACTCCTCACCCACCTGAACCTGGTGATGAACGCGATGGCGAACGCGTTCGACGCCAACCCGTTCATGCGCGACGACGTCGTGATGGGCTGCCTTCCGCTGTTCCACGTCTTCGGACAGACGGTCTCGATGAACTCCACGTTCCGGGCCGGCGCGACGCTGTTGCTGCAGCCACGTTTCGACGCCGCGAAGGCGATGGAGCTCATGCGCGACGAGGGTTCGACGCTGTTCTTTGGTGTGCCGACGATGTTCGTCCAGCTGCTGGAGGCCTCGTCCCAGGCCACCGAGATGCCGAGGCTCCGCCACTGCATCTCGGGAGGAGACTCCCTGCCCGTCGCGGTCTTGGAGCGGTTCGAGAAGACGTTCGACACCACGATCTTTGAGGGCTACGGCCTATCGGAGACCTCCCCGACGGCCACGGTGAACCAGCACTGGTTCGGGACCAAGGCCGGCACCGTGGGCCACGCGCTCTGGGGCGTGGAGGTCGAGATCGCCGACGAGACCCTCGACGACCGGATCGAGCTGCTCCCCGACGGCCGGCTCGGCGAGATCGTGATCCGCGGCCACAACGTGTTCGCCGGTTACCTCGACAACCCGGAGGCGACCGCGCAGGCGATCGTCGACGGCTGGTTCCGCACCGGCGACATCGGACAGAAGGACGCCGACGGGTTCATCACGATCGTGGACCGGAAGAAGGACCTGATCATCCGGGGTGGTTTCAACGTCTACCCGCGTGAGGTCGAGGAGGTCCTGATGGGGCACCCGGCGATCGCGCAGGTGGCGGTGATCGGCGTACCGGATGCGCAACGCGGTGAGGAGGTGTGCGCCGTGGTGATCCCGGTCGATGGAGAGAGCCTGGACGGTGAGGGGCTCGTCGAGTGGGCGCGCGAGCGGCTGGGCAAGCACAAGTACCCACGTCGCATCGAGGTGGTGGATGCCCTTCCCATGGGGCCGAGCCACAAGGTACTCAAACGCGAGCTGCGTGCGCAGTTCGCCAACAACAGGGAGGCGTGAGGTCATGGACCTGAACCTGTCGGAGGAAGAGCGCGAGGTTCGCGAGTGGGTCCGCACTTTCGTGCGCAAGGAGATCATTCCACTCGAGCCCGAGGTGCTGAACCGCGAGCGTCGGAACGAGCGGGGCCTGCAGGAGGAGGAGCTCGAAGCTCTTCGGGACAAGGCGAAGGAGGCCGGGTTCTTCGGAGTGCACACACCCGAGGAGTACGGCGGCATGGGGCTCGGCGCGGTGATGAACGCCCTCGTCGAGGTCGAGCTGGGACGTTCGTTCGTGCAGTTCAAGTTCGGCGGTGAGGCCGACAACATCCTCTACTTCGCCAACGACGAGCAGAAGCAGAAGTACCTCCTCCCCACCATCAGCGGCGAGCGCAAGAGCTGCTTCGCCATCACCGAGCCCGGGGCCGGCTCCGACGCCCGCGCCATCCGCACCTCCGCCATATGCGAGGGCGACGAGTGGGTGATCAACGGTGAGAAGTCCTTCATCACCGGAGGCAACGAGGCCGACTTCACGATGGTCTTTGCGGTCACTGACAAGGAGAAGGGTGCCGACGGCGGGGTCACCTGCTTTCTCGTCGACCGCGACCATGGCTGGAAGTCGGAGTACATCGACACCATGGGCGAGTGGGGCCCGGCGTCGCTGATCTTCGACAACGTGCGTGTGCCCCACTCGAGCATTCTCGGAGAGGAGGGCAAGGGCTTCGAGCTCGCCATGCGGTGGATCGGCAAGGGTCGCTACCTGCTGCCCGCCCGCGCGCTCGGGGCCTGCGAGCGGCTGGTCGAGATGGGCATGGAGCACGCCCGCAACCGGGTCACCTTCGGCCAGCCGATCGCGGACCGCCAGGCGATCCAGTGGATGGTCGCCGACTCCGCCGTGGAGATCGAGGCGCTGCGCTGGCTGGTGCTATCCGCGGCGTGGCAGGTCGACGCCGGGCTCGACTCGCGCCAGGCCCAGTCGATGGCCAAGCTGTACGGCGGCGTGAAGGCCAACGAGATCGTCGACCGGGTGCTGCAGATACACGGCGGCATGGGCTACACCCGCGAGCTTCCGATCGAGCGGTGGTACCGGGAGCTCCGGCTGCTACGCATCTACGAGGGCACCGACGAGATCCAGCGCCGCACCATTGCCCGCAACCTGTTGAAGGGGCACGCCTCCATCCGCGGCTTCCTGGGTTGACTCGAATACCGTCCAGCGAGGGCGGGATGGCGGTGTAGTTGGCTGCTGCTGAGGTTGAAGCCAGTCGCCGCGGTGGGCGCGTTTGTGGTGCCCACCGCGGCATCGTGGCCTTGATCAGGCGCGGCTCACCCTTGCTCACCCCGGGGCGGCATGCCCGAAACACCCTGAGCCAGTCACCGAGAACACAAGTCACCGACCGTCCCACAAGCCGAACGGCCTACGGGCACGCGCGGAGGCTGCGCCGACCTGGAACAAACCTGATTTTCGTCGTTCCGTAGCGGGATCCCCTGCGGGACCCTTGCCTAGCCAAGTTGGCGTACCTGGCGCATAATGTAGGCATGAGCACAGACTTGACCGAACTTTCCGTCAGCCAGGCGCGGGATCACTTCTCCGACGCCGTGAACCGGGCTGCCTTCGGTGGTGAGATCACCTACGTCACCCGTGGCCGCAATCAACAGCGCGCCGCTGCGATCGTGCCAGCCGAGCTCGTCGAGCAATACGAAGCGATGATCGACCTCGAAGACGGTCGGATCGCTCACGAGCGGCTGGCCGACCTCGACGCCGGTCGTACAACGGCGGTCCCGGCAGATGAGGCGGCTCGGGCACTCGGGCTGTG
>Ga0207927_1000195_pt1 | contig 25237 bp, 20 predicted proteins | sample NGESurdeep072012_2_FD_184456 | JGI IMG/M metagenome (GOLD analysis project Ga0207927, IMG submission 184456) | Arctic peat soil microbial communities from Barrow, Alaska - NGEE Surface sample 210-2 deep-072012 (SPAdes) | ecosystem: Environmental > Terrestrial > Soil > Wetlands > Peat ... | reverse complement strand
TCAGCCCTAGTGAGATTCGCGACCGATTTGAGCTCCCTCTCTTCCCACAGCAGCCGATACGGGAAGGCCGGGATGTCGCTCATATGGATACCGGCGCAAACCACCCGGCCGCCCTTGCGCACCGCCCGCAACGCCACGGGCACGAGGTCGCCGACCGGTGCGAAAATGATCGCTGCATCCAGTGGTTCCGGCGGCACATCGCCCGAAGCGCCCGCCCACACCGCGCCGAGACTCGATGCAAAACGCTGTGTGGCCGCATCACCGGGGCGGGTAAAGGCGAATACCGATCGGCCCTGCCATTTGGCCACTTGCGCCACGATGTGCGCGGCGGCACCGAAGCCGTAGAGCCCGAGCCGGCGCGCCTCTCCGGCGATGGTGAGCGCACGCCAACCGATCAGTCCCGCGCACAGCAAGGGCGCAAGCGACACGTCGCTGCCGAGCTCGCCCAGCGGGAAGGCGAATCGCGCGTCGGCGAGCGTCGCGGTCGCGTAGCCGCCGTCGCGGGTGTAGCCGGTGAACCGCGGCCGATCGCACAAGTTCTCGCGCTGCATCGAACAATAGGGACACACGCCGCAGGTGTAGCCCAGCCACGGAATCCCGACCCGCGCGCCGAGCTCCAACCCCCCGACTTCGGGTCCGATCGCGTCGATCCGTCCGACGATCTCATGCCCCGGGATTATCGGCAGGTGCGGTTCGGGCAACTCGCCGTCGACCACGTGCAAGTCGGTGCGGCACACTCCGCAGGCCAAAACCTTCACGCGGATTTCGCCCCTATCCGGCGGCCGGTCGGCAAGCTCCGTCCATTCGAGAGGTGTCTTGTGCTGGTTGAGCACCATGGCGAACATGAATCGAATTCTAAACTCCGGCGCGCGGCGGCGCTCGCCTTGTCGCTGCGAACGCGTCTCTCGCCGACCTTCAGCGGCCGCGCTTGAACTCGTCGATGCGGTCGCAGCTGTAGATGAATAGGCTGTTTCCCGCGATGCTGAGCACGAACAGCGCGAGCGATGCCGGAACGACTTCGAGCACTCTGTGCAGCCCCAACCAATTCACCGGCGCATCGAGCCAGTGCCATAGCACCGCAAGCCGGCCGGTGTCGTCGCTGGTGACGCAGCAGCGCGCAAGGGCGGCGCGCAGGCCATTGCTCATGCCGATGTGCGTCCATTCCCCATCGCGGAACCAGCGGTAGAGTTGCAGGCTGATGAGCCACAAGAACGCCGCGAGGCAGCCGTATCCGACCACCGCGCCGATGCCGCGCGTGATCCACAGTACGATCTCGCGCCCGCTCACCGCCTCGCCGGTCACGGCCGTGCCCGTCATGGCTGTGCACCGCCGGTCGCAGGGCATCCCTTCACTTCCAAGCGCACGATGCGTCCGGCCTCGCCCTGCAAATCCGACGGCTTCAGTACGCTGTCGGTCGGCTTCAGATCGATGTCGACCCAGTACACGTTGCCGGTGCGCTTTCGATCGGCGATTCCGGGATTGAATCCGAGGGACTGCGCTTGCGTGACTCGGGCCTGCGCCCGCCTCGGTTCGCTGAATAGCCCGAGCGATATCACCGATCCATCATTCGGCCCCGGCATTTCCATCGCGTCCTCGATGCCGCCCGCCTTGAGCTTCGCCAGCACTTGATCGCCGGCGGCCCGCGTCGGCGGAGCGGGTATATAGACCCACACTCCCGCCCACCCCTCGCCGTCCACGACGCGCGGCCTGGGATCGTAGCCGCCGCTGCGCAAGGTGCTGGCGGCGTGCGCGGCCTCTGCCACGTCGCGGAACGGACCTACGCTGATGCAGCGCTTCACATTGGTGAGGAGACCGGCCGATGCGTCGTCGTGCGCGGCTGCTTCGCTGCCCGACACGCCGTTACCGCCGTTACCGCCGTTACCGCCGTTTCCGCCGTTTCCGCTGCTGCCGCCACTGCTGCTATCCCTGCCCGCGCCGGCTTCGGAGGCGAGCTTCAGCGTCGCTGCCGTCGATGCGGCAACCTCCGCGTCTTGAGATTTCGTCATGCGATGCACCCACAGAAAATAGCCCACGTTGGCCAGCACGAGGCACAACACGATGCTCTTTAAAAACGTCACGCCACACCCTCAGTCAAGCGCAAACTGACTTCACCGGATACGAATTTGCGCATCAGGCCCGCGCTTTCGAGCAATAGGGCGCCATCGGCATCCACTCCGCGTGCCGTGCCGGCAACGGCGAGATCTCCGGCGAGAACCTGCGCGCTGCGGCCGCGAAGCGCATCGAGCCCCAACCAAGAATCGCGAAAGGGTGCGAATCCCTCCCTGTCGAATTGCTCCAGCATACTCAAAAGTTCATCCAAGAGCGCGCCGGCCAACCCATTGCGGGAAACCCCTGCCGAGCAGGCGTCGGCCACCGCCGCCGCGCGCACCCCGGTCTGCTGCAACTCACGCCGTGCCGCGGCCGACAGGTAAACATTGAGGCCGATGCCGATGACCGCATGCGCCGACCCGCTCGCATCCGCCTTGAGTTCGATCAATACTCCGCCAATCTTCCGATCGTTGAACCAGACGTCGTTAGGCCATTTGAGGGATATGCCTCGCGCACCCGCCCGAGCCAACGCCCGGGCGATCGCCACGCCGACCGCCAGACTCAAGGCCGGCTCGACGCGCGTCGCATCGCGCCAGGTCCATCCGAGCGACATGGCAAGGCTGTCGCCGAACGGCGCAAACCAGCGGCGACCGCGGCGGCCACGCCCCGAATGCTGCAATTCGCACATGCAAACATCCGCCTGACCCGCGGGAGGAGAGGCGAACCCGAGCAATCGGGTATTGGTCGAATCCACCTCCAACAGCACCTCCAGACGCCGCAACTTGATTTCATGGGTTTCGCGCAGCTCGCCGCGTATACGCCGCGCATCGAGTAATTCGACCGGCTTCGGCAGGCGGTACCCGCGTCGCAGCAGCGTCATGACCTCGACGCCCTGCGCTCGCAGCCGCTCGATTCCCTCGCCCAGCGCCGCGCGATTCACCTTGAGATCCCGCGCCAACGCGGCGCCGGTGTGCGGCTCACCATCCGCCAGCAATGCGAGCAGCGAACGGGGCTCTATGCCGCTCGGGAGCGAAACAGCCACAGTTTGCTCACTCGATGCTCGGTGCCGGCGCGCATGCGCGCAATGTTGCCGCGATGGGTGAAGATCACGAAGGACTCGACGGCGAGGCAAAAAATCAACAGCGGAGCATTCCCCGGCTCCCACACGTAGACGGCGATGACCACAGCGGCGCCCGCAAGCATGCTGGCGAGTCCCACATAGCCCGTGAGCAGCAGCACGGCGAACCAACTGACCAGCATCGGAACGAGGAGGCGCGGCTCAATGGCTGCCAGCACCCCGAGCATGGTCGCCACTCCCTTGCCGCCGCGGAATCCGAACCATACGGGATAGACGTGCCCGATGATGACGGCAAAGCCGCAGGCCAGGGTCAGCCACTCACGCGACAGCTCGGGGTCGAGAGGCACATGCGGAAGCGCCGCACCCGGCAGGCACAGCACCGCGAACACTCCCTTGCCCGCGTCGATCAGCAACACCGAGAGACCGAACAACTTGCCCTGGGTCCGCAAGGCATTGGTGGCGCCCGCATTGCCGCTGCCCAAGCGGCGAATATCGACGCCGCGCAAGCGCCCAAGCACGAGGCTGCCCATCAGCGCACCCAGCAAATAGGCGATGAGCGTTTTGACGCCGAGTTCCCACATACTTCGATTATGACACCAGGATGCCCACCGGCGCGCTAAAGGCGGGTGGGCAGGTGTATTTCCGCCAGCATGCAGCGCACGCCGCCGCCGCCGCAGCGCTCGATGACGGGGATATCGGCGGTCAGGATGCGGCCATGCCTCTCCAAGGCCCGGCGTTGCCCGGGATCGAGGCTGTGCCACGCGGTTGTCGACAGCGCGATGACATTGGTCCCTGCCGGGGCAAGTTCCAATAAATTGCCGGCGAACTGGAGCATTTGCGCCGGCGATATCTCGATGATTTCCCGCCCCCGTGTCCGCAGCATCGAATACACGGCGTCGCGATGCCGCTGCTGCGTGATGGCGGCGCCGCAGACCACCGCAAATCGAGCGCCGATCGCCATCAAGACGTTGGTGTGATAGACGGCGCCGCCCGAGCCGTCGAGTGCTTCGAAAGTCACCAGTTCATAGTCGAGTTGTTGGGCAAATTCGCCGAGCACATCGAGGTCGGTGCGCGGCGACAGGCTCGCGTACGCCACATGCCCGACCCGGTCGAGCACCAGACTGCCGGTACCCTCGAGATACTTGCCCTGTTCTTCGCGGTAGCTCAAATCCACGGTGCGGGTGATCCGAAACCCGCCATCGCCGCTCACCTGGCCCAGCACATCGTCGCGCCGCTCGCTGCGCCGGTTCGGGGCCAGCATCGGATAGAGCACCACCGTACCGTCGCTATGAAAGCTTACCCAGTTGTTGGGGAAAAGAGCGTCGGGTTTGGCCGGCTTCGGCGTATCGTCCGCCACGATGACGTTCACTCCCGCCCGCCGCAGGCCGTCGGCCAAACCCTCGAACTCGCGCAGCGCGAGTGCCTGCAATTCGGATTGCACGCCCGCCGGCGGAAGGTGCTGGAAGGAGTTGCTTGGCGCAGTTTGCGAATTGAACCCGAAGCGAGCCGGGCGCACCATGAGGACGGCTGCGGCGCTCTGCTGTTCCGTGAGGGAGATCGCGCGTTCTGGCATGGCATTAAACTATAACAGGCCGCCCGCCGGCAGTTTGCCCGCTGACGGCGCACCTCGTATCATCGAGATACGGTGGGGCCGGCAAATTGCTGCATTGGGCCTTCAGGCTAAGCATTGCGCCTTCGGGCTAAACTAAAGGTAACCGTGTTGCCGGTTTCGAAGACCAATTCGTGCGTATTGCTGGTCATGGCACTGATGGCCGTGCCCTGGAGTCATGCGCGCGGCGATGAGCCGACCGGGGGCAAGCCGGCCGCCCACCCGTTTACCTTCGATACGCTGCTGGCCGAGGCCAAGCGCCGTGCGGCGGCCCCCTATGCCCCGCAGCGCAGCACCTTGCCGGCCGGCCTCGACAAACTCAGCCCGGAACAATATCGCAGCATTCACTTCAACCCGGACGCCGGAATTTGGCGCGATGCGCCGGTACCGTTTCGGCTCGAGCTGCTGCGCGCGGGATACAATTTGCAATCCGGGGTGACGGTTTCCACGGTCGAAGAGGGTATGGCGCAGGATTTGGTGGCTACTCCGTCGATGTTCGAGATGGCCCCCACCCTGCCGCGGCTCGGCAAAGTATCGCTGCCGCTGTCGGGGTTTCGCCTGCTCGGCCAAATCAACGCCAAAAAGGTCTGGGACGAATTTCTGGTGTTCCAGGGCGCGAGCTACTACCGCGTGGTGGCGCAGCATCTTCTATACGGTCTCTCGGCGCGCGGCCTCGCGCTCAACACCGCCGAACCGGCCGGCGAGGAATTTCCGGCATTCACGCATTATTGGATCGAGCGCCCGGCCCCGCGCGCCACCTCGATCGTGATCTATGCCCTGCTCGAGAGCGCCTCCACCACCGGCGCCTACCGCTTTGCCGTCCAGCCCGGTGTCGAGACGGTGACGGACGTGGAACTCACGCTGTTCCCGCGCGCCGAAATGCGCGTCGTGGGTATCGCGCCGCTCACCTCCATGTTCTTGTTCGACGAAACCAATCGCGGGCATCTCGACGACTATCGGCCCGAGGTTCACGACTCGGACGGCCTGCAGATCACCTCCAGGACGGGTGAGCACATATTTCGGCAATTGGCTAACCCCATCAAACTCCAGTTATCGACCTTCACCGCGCAGCCGCCGCAGGGCTTCGGCCTGGTGCAGCGCTCGCGCGAACAGCGCGACTTCGAGGACTTAGAGAACCTTTACGAGCGGCGGCCGAGCGCTTGGGTCGAACCCAAAAGCGAATGGGGTGCGGGAGCCGTGGAACTGGTCGAGATCCCATCCGGGCGCGAAAGCAATGACAACATCGTGGCCTTTTGGCGCCCCACGCAAGCTCTCACCCCGGGGCATCCGGCACAATTCGCCTATCGCCTCACCTGGCTGGCGCAGCCCACCCTGCCGAAAGGCTTGGGCATGGTCGTGGCCACGCGCTCGGGAGCCAGCCTCGACGGCAAACGGCGTGTGTTCGTTTTGGATTTCATCCGCGCCGGCGAGAAAACCGACGGCCTGCGCCTCGATCTCGGGGCCTCCGCCGGCAGGGTATCCAATGCCGCGCTGGTGTCGAATGCATCCATGCACGGATTGCGCGCCAGCTTCGAGATCGACCCGAACGGCGCGGAGCTGATCGAGCTGCGGCTGCGCATCATGCGCGCCGACCAGCCGGTCAGCGAAACCTGGCTCTATCGATGGACCGCCCCGTGAGTTCCGCGATCGCCGTAGATCAACAGCGACCGTGCGGCGGCATGCCGCCGGAGGCGCCATTGAGCATGCCGACCCAGGATCTGCGCCGCACGCCGCCACGGCGCACCTGGAATCGTTCCACCGCCGCCGTCGCGTTCGCGCGATTCATCCTGATCACCGTGAGCCTCGGGGTCACTGTCTACGGCGTCTACCAAATGCTGCAGGTGGTGCGGTTCGCCAGCATGACGCTGCTGCAGGGACTGATGATTTTCTGCTTCGCGATATCCCTTGGTTGGATCGCCTTTTCCGCCGGCTCGGTCATCGCCGGCGCATCGAAGCGCCGTGATTCCGCGCCGAACCCGGCGGCTGGAACCGGCGGCACGCTGACGGCGCTGGTCATGCCGATCTACAACGAGGATCCGGTGCGCACCACCGCGGCCCTGCAAGCCATGGCCGAAGGGCTCGCGGCGATCGACGCGAATCGCGGCTTCGAGATCTTGGTGCTGTCGGATTCGACCAACGCCGACGCGTGGATCCGCGAAACGGCCGCGATCGATGCGCTGCGCAGGTCCCTCGCCGAGGTCATGCCCGTGTGGTATCGGCGACGCTGGCGCAACATCGCGCGCAAATCCGGCAATCTGGAGGACTTCGTCACCCGCTGGGGCAACCGCTACGACCACATGATCGTGCTCGACGCCGACAGCCTGATCGACGCCTCCTCGCTTCTGCGGCTGGTGCAGATGATGCACGAGGACCCGGCGCTCGGAATACTGCAGACCGCTCCACAGCTCATCGGCGCACGGACTCTCTTCGGCCGCTTGCAGCAGTTCGCCGGCTGCGTCTACGGCCCGGTCATCTCGCGCGGCCTGGCAGCATGGTCAGGCGATGGCGCCAATTACTGGGGCCATAACGCCATCATCCGCACCGCCGCGTTTGCCCAAAGCTGCGGCCTGCCCGAACTCAGGGGACGCAAGCCGTTCGGCGGTCATGTGCTGTCGCACGACTTCGTCGAAGCAGCGCTCATGCGCCGCAGCGGTTGGAAGGTGCGCATGGCCACCGATTTCTGCGGCTCCTGGGAGGAATCTCCGCCCTCGCTCATCGACGTTGCCATTCGCGACCGGCGCTGGGCCCAGGGCAATTTGCAGCACACCAAGGTCATCCACGCCACAGGCTTGAAAATAACCAGCCGCCTGCATCTCGGCATCGGCATCATGAGCTACCTGTCGTCGCCCTTGTGGCTGTTGATGCTGGGCATCGGCTTCGCGCTCGCGGTGCAGTCGCATCTGATCAGGCCCGAATATTTCAGCCATGATTTTCAGTTGTTCCCGACCTGGCCGCGGTTCGACGTCGAACTGATGATGTCGCTGTTCTGGTTCAGCATGGTGGTGCTGCTGATTCCGAAGATGCTCGGCCTGATTCGCGCGCTGATGTCGAAGCGATTGCGGGGCGGCGGCGGCGGCGTCATCGGCATCACCGCCAGCTGTCTGCTCGAAATCATTGTCTCGGCGTTGTACGCGCCGGTACTGATGCTGATCCAGAGCCGGCATGTCTTCGAAGTGTTCATGGGCCAAGACTCCGGCTGGCATCCGCAGCGCCGCGAAGGCGGCAGCACCAGCTGGGCGGATGCCTGGCGCTTCCATCACCGGCACATGCTGCTGAGCTCCGTCACCGCCGTGATACTTTGGTTTCTCTCGCCGCCGCTGCTCGCGTGGGTATCGCCGGCCTTGTTGGGATTGCTGCTCTCCATACCGCTGTCGCGCGCCAGCGGCAGCGAGTCCCTCGGACGCGCCCTGTCGCGGCTCGCGATTTTGCGCACGCCCGAGGAGGTCATGCCGCCCACGCTGCTGTCGCGCCGCGCCGAGCTCATCGCCCAAGCGCAGCCGCTGCCGGCGGACGGACTCAAGTTCCTGGCGCGCAATCACTCGGCGCGGCTCTCCCATATCGACGGCAACCTGCCGCGGCCCATGGATGCCCGCGGTCATCCCGAACCGCATGCCCTCACCGCGCAGCAAAAGCTGAATGACGCGCGAACCCTGGAAGAAGCCCTGGAATGGCTTACGCCGGTCGAGCGGGTCGAGGTTGCCGCCGACGCACGCTTGCTCAACCAACTCGCACTGCTGCCGGATGCGCAGCGCCCCTCATTCTTGATCTGAAGGACCTGAAAAACCAATGATCGACCGACGCGCCATCTTGAAATTAGCCGCCAGCCTCGCCGGCGGACCGCTCCTCTACAGCGGATTCTCCCGCGCGGCCCAGCCGCCGCAGAACCCCTCTGCCGCACAGCCTTTCGATTTCGCCTGGCTCAAAGGCCAGGCGCATTATCTCGCGAGCAGCGCCTATCAGCCCACCAAGGATGCGCTGCCGCCGGCCATGACCAAATTGAGCTACGACCAGTATCAATCCATTCGTTTTCGCGGCGATCACGCCTTGTGGGGCGACGCCGGGCTGGAGTTTCGCCTGCAGTTCTTCCACGTCGGCCGCAACTTTACCGAGCCCGTGCATATATACGAAGTCATCGACGGCCAGTCTCGTGAGATTCTCTACGACCCCGCCATGTTCGACTGGGAGAAAAGCGGGGTCGATCCCTCGGCGATGAAGGATCATGCGGGATTTGCCGGATTTCGCGTGCAGTTCGTGACCAACTGGCAGGCCGATGTCGCAGCGTTCTTGGGTGCCAGCTACTTCCGCGCCGTCGGCGGCGATACGCGGCAGTATGGCTTGTCGGCGCGCGCGCTCGCGGTCGACACCGCGTTTCCGCGCCCCGAGGAATTTCCGCGGTTTATCTCCTTTTGGTTCGAGCGCCCGGCGAAGGACTCCGGAGTAATGACCGTGTACGCACTGCTCGATTCGCCGAGCATCGCGGGCGCGATGCGTTTTCAAATCGCCCCCGGCGGCACGCAGGTCATGAACATCGACACGGCGCTGTATCCGCGCACGCCGGTCGAGCGTTTGGGAATCGCGCCGCTCACCAGCATGTTCTTCTATGGAGAGAACGATCGGCGCGCGGCGAACGACTGGCGGCCGGAAGTACACGATTCGGACGGCGTATCGATGTGGACCGGATCCGGCGAGTGGATCTGGCGGCCGCTGGTCAATCCGGCGAAGCTGCATTTCAATTCGTATTTTGACGACAATCCGCGCGGCTTCGGGCTGCTGCAGCGGGATCGCAATTTCGATCATTATCAGGATGACGGCGTCTATTACGACCGGCGGCCGAGTTTGTGGGTCGAGCCCAAACTCAATCACCAGAACGGCGGGTGGGGCAAGGGGGCGGTGCAGCTCGTGGAAATCCCGACGGCCGATGAAACATCCGACAACATCGTGGTGTTCTGGAATCCGCTCGACAAACCGAAGCCCGGACAGGAATTGCTGTTCAGCTATCGGCTGTACTGGGGCACGAGACTGCCCTTTTCACCGCCGCTCGCGCAGACCATTGCGACCCGCACCGGCATCGGCGGCACGCTCGGCGTCAAGCGCCAGTACTTTTCCTGGCATTTTGCCGTTGATTTCGCCGGCGGCGAACTCGGCGCGCTCGCCAAGGACGCCGCGGTCGAAGCGGTGGTCACGACCTCGCGCGGCCAGACCGAGCACGTGACCGCGCATTACGTCGCGGAGTTCAACGGCTACCGCGCGCTATTCGACGTCAAACCAATCGACGATAGCGCGGAACCGATCGATCTGCGGCTTTATCTGCGCTTGGCGGGCAGGCCGCTCACCGAAACCTGGATTTATCAGTGGACGCCTCCGCCGGTGAAGGAGCGCAAACTCGCGATTCAGTGACGGCGGCGGAGCCAACCCACCCGCGCCGCTCAATGACGCCGGGACAACAACCAGTGAGCCAACGATCGCAGCGGCGCGGCGCGCTCGCCGAACGGCACCAGGGCATCGAGCGCTTGGTTGTGCAGCAGATGAACCCGCTCTTGCGACGCCGCTATGCCGATCACCGCCGGATGGGTGGGCTTGGCATGCTCGCGATCCGCGCCGGTCGCCTTGCCGAGCGTCGATACGTCGCCGATCACATCGAGCAAATCATCTTGAATTTGAAACGCCAAGCCGATTGCGTTCGCGAAGCTATTTAGCGCGGCATACAGATGCGCCGCCAGCTGCGGCGCGCATTCGGCCGCCATCAGAACGCTCGCTCGTATGATTGCGCCGGTCTTGCGGGCATGCATATCCTCGACTTGCGCGATATCGAGCTTCCTGCCTTGGACCTCGAGATCGATGGCCTGCCCGCCGGCCATCCCGAATGTGCCGCTGGCCTCGCTCAACAGGTCGATCAGCCGCAGACGGATCGCGGGAGCCGCGGGTAGCGCCGGGTCCCGCACCAGAAGTTGAAATGCCAGCGGCTGCAGCGCATCGCCCACCAGAATCGCGGTCGCCTCGTCGTAAGCCTTGTGGCACGTCGGCCGACCGCGGCGCAGGTCATCGTCGTCCATGGCGGGCAGGTCATCGTGCACCAGCGAGTACACGTGGATCAGTTCGATGGCGCAGGCCGCCGCCTCCACTTCATCCTCGTCCAGACCCAAGGTTCGGGCGGTGGCGAACAACAGCGCCGGCCGCACCCGCTTACCGCCGCCGAGCACGCAGTAGCGCATCGCCTCATGCAAGCGCGCGGGCACGGCATCGGCCGGCGGCAGGCGCATCGCCAGCGCCCGCTCCATTCGCTCCTGCCAAGCTTCGAGCTGCGCGCCGAAAGCCTCGGCGGATTCGCGGTGGTCGGTGTTTGCCGTGCGGCGATCGGCTGAGTTGGTCACCCGCGTTCTCCGCCGTAGGCCGTAGAGCCGCGCGTTCAGCGCTGCGCCGCGACTCGCGCGCCGTCTTGCGGCTCGCGGCTCACGCGTTTGATGTCGGCGATTGAGATGGACACTATCTCGGGCACGGCGGCCCCGGCGGGGCCAGCCGCCGCGGGTTTTCCTGCGCCATCGACGTAGTCGAAGGGTAACTCGGGCGCCATCGGCCCCGAGGTCCGGGGTCCCATCAGCGCGGCCTTCAGCGCCTTGAGCGGGTGGCTGAAGGCATCATCGACCGCCGTTCCCTCGAAACCGCAGTGCGCCATGCAGTTGTCGCAGCGCGGATTGCGGCCAACGCCATACTTGTCCCACTCGGTATCCTCGATGAGCGAGCGGAAGGTCGGCGCATAGCCCTCGTCCGAAAGCAGATAGCAAGGCCGCTGCCAACCGAACAGGTTGTAGGTCACCATGCTCCAAGGCGTGCACTGGTAACTCTGGTTGCCGGCCAAAAAATCCAAGAACAGCGTCGAATGATTGAACGCCCAGCCGGTGCCCGATTTGCGCCCGCGGCGCAGCTTGAAGATCTCGCGAAACAGCTGTTTGCTGGCGGTGCGCCCCAAGAAGACGTCCTGGCGCGGGGCGTGGCTGTAGCTGTAACCCGGCGAGACGGTAATGCCTTCGATGCCGAGCTTCATGGCCTCATCGAAGAAATCGGCGACGTCGCGCGGTTCCTCGCCGTTGAACAGCGTGCAATTGATCGTTACCCGAAAGCCCTTGCTGCGGGCCAGGCGAATCGCGGCCACGGCCTTGTCGAATACGCCCTCCTGGCAGACCGACTCATCGTGACGCTGCCGATTGCCGTCCAAATGGATCGAAAACGTCAGATACGGCGACGGGCGGTATTCGTCGATGTGCTTGGCGAGCAGAATCGCGTTGGTGCACAGATACACGAATTTCTTGCGAGCCACGATGCCGGCGACGATTTGCGGCATTTCCCTGTGAATCAGCGGCTCGCCGCCGGGAATGGACACCATCGGCGCGCCGCATTCGTCGACCGCGCGCAGCGCATCTTCGACACTGACGCGCTTTTGCAGGATTTCCTTCGGATAATCGATCTTGCCGCAGCCGGCGCAGGCCAGATTGCATTGGAACAGGGGTTCCAGCATGAGCACCAGCGGGTAGCGCTTGTCGCCGCGCAATTTGCGTCCGGCGAGATAGGTTGCGACCCGAAAGGTTTGAAGAAGTGGAATTGCCATGCGCTATGTTACCGCGGCCTTAAAATCCGAACCCGGATTAAGATTTCCTAATGAAGTATGCCTAATCAGATTGCATTGAACGGTGAGTACCGCAAGGCTGCCCCCCGGCCCGCATGGCAGGGGGCCTTGCTCAGGCGGCCAAGCCGGCGATCGACTTCATCCACCGGGATTAGGGTCCCCGGATCTGTCACAATACCGCCTTTAATGAGATTATTCTCGCATCCGCATTCTTCCGTGACAACACCCCCAAACCTAAGGGCGCCGCCGTTGCGCCGCCTGTTCTCTTTATGATCGCAGTCAAGACGCACAGTATTCGGGGCCGTTGAGTGATTTTCGCGGCCCATCCGTGGATGATCGGCTGCGGCACGGCGCTTGCCGCCGCGGCCACGTGCTACACGCTCGCCTCATGGATCGCGGTCGTTTACATGCGCCGCAAGGCGGCAACCCCCTCGTTGCCCGACCGGTTCCCTCCGGTCACGATACTGAAGCCGCTGTGCGGTGCCGAACCCGAGCTTTACGAATGTTTGCGCTCGTTTTGCGACCAAGCGTATCCGGGCTTTCAGATCGTCTTCGGCGTGCGCGACAGGGACGATCCGGCTGTCGATGTAGTCAACAGATTGCGGGCCGAATTTCCGGCGGCCGACTTGGCTGTCGCAATCGATCGGCGGCAGCACGGCAACAGCCGCAAGGTCAGCAACCTGATCAACATGATGGCGCTCGCCCGTCACGACTATCTGGTGCTCGCCGACAGCGATATCCGGGTCGAACGCGATTACCTCGCCAGGGTGGTGCGGCCGCTGCTGGATGCGAAGGTCGGCATCGTGACATGCCTCTACCGCGGCAAGCCGCGCGCGGGATTCTGGTCGCTGCTCGGATCCATGTTCATCGATGAATGGTTCATGCCGTCGGTGTGCGTCGCGGCCATGACCGGTTCCCGATCATTCGCCTTCGGCGCAACCATTGCGATCCGCCGGCAGGTCCTCGCGCGCATCGGCGGTTTCGAGGCGATGGCGAACCAATTGGCCGACGACTTCCGGATGGGCGAATTGACGCGCCGCTTGGGGCTGCGCACGGTGCTGTCTGAGGTGGTGGTCGAGACCGGCGTCGATGAGCGCAGCTTAAGCGATCTGCTTCGGCATGAGGTGCGCTGGCTGCGCACGATTCGTGCGGTCCGGCCGGCCGGCTACGGTTTTTCATTCATCACATTCGGTCTGCCGGTTGCCGCTCTTGGCGCCCTGCTCGCCGGGGGCGCCCGGCCGGCGGTGATCTTGTTCGGCGCCACCGTGCTGGCGAGGGTAATATTGCACATCACCGTGCGCGGTCCGAACTCCGCACTTTGGCATCTGTTGGTGCTGCCGCTCAGGGACGGGCTCGGCTTGACTCTCTGGGCTTGGGGTTTCGTCGGGCGCAGCGTGCACTGGCGAAACGATCGCTACCGAGTCGTACGTGATGGATCCGTTCACCCCCTTTTTAAGGATTTGGCCCAATGAGAACCCTGTTTCTGCATCCGCCGTCATTCGACGGCTTCGACGGTGGGGCCGGTGCCCGCTACCAGATGAAGCGCGAAGTACGCTCTTTCTGGTATCCCACTTGGCTGGCCCAGCCTGCGGCTCTGGTGGAGGGCTCGAAGCTGATCGATGCCCCGCCGCACCGCCTCTCATTCGAGGACATCGTTCCGGAAGTCAAGAACCGCGACCTGGTGGTGATGCACACCTCCACTCCATCCTTCAAGTCGGACGTGCGGACGGCCGAGATGATCAAAGCGATCAATCCGGACGTCAAAATCGGCTTCATCGGCGCCAAGGTGGCGGTCGAGCCCGAGAAGAGCCTCATCGCCGGAAGCGCGGTGGACTTCGTCGCGCGCAACGAATTCGACTTCACCATCAAGGAGGTCGCCGACGGCACGCCGTGGGGCGACATCAAGGGGCTTTCTTACCGAAACCGCGAGGGCGTCATCGTTCACAATGAGAACCGCGAAGTTCTCGAGAACATGGATACGCTTCCCTGGGTGACGCCGGTCTACAAGCGCGACCTTGAGATCGAGAGGTATTTCGGCGGCTATTTGCTGCATCCCTATATCTCGTTTTATACGGGACGCGGATGCAAATCGCGCTGCACCTTCTGCCTGTGGCCGCAGACGGTGGGCGGGCATCGCTATCGGGTGCGTTCGGTGGAGCATGTCGTAGCGGAAATGAAGTGGGCCAAGAGCGCCTTCCCGCAGGTCAAGGAATTCTTCTTCGACGACGACACGCTGACCGACAATCTGCCGCGGGTCGAAGCGCTCGCGCGCGAGCTGGGCAAGCTCGGCGTCACTTGGTCGTGCAATGCCAAAGCCAACGTGCCGCGCAAGACCCTCGAGATCATGAAGGACAATGGCCTGCGCCTGCTGCTGGTCGGCTACGAATCCGGCAATCAGCAGATCTTGTTCAACATCAAGAAGGGCATGCGCGTCGAGTTCGCCCGCCGCTTCACCAAGGACTGCCACGAACTCGGCATCGTCATCCACGGCACGTTCATACTGGGACTTCCGGGGGAGACCAAGGAGACGATTCAGGAGACCCTCGACTTCGCCAAGGAGATCAATCCGCACACGATTCAGGTCTCCCTGGCGGCGCCCTATCCAGGCACCTTCCTCTACCGGCAGGCGAAGGAAAACGGCTGGCTCTACAATGAGGAGGTCGATCTGCTGACTCAGGAGGGCACGCAGATCGCGCCGCTCAACTATCCGCATCTGAGCCACACCGAAATCTTCGATTCGGTCGAGGACTTCTACAAGAAATTCTATTTCCGTCCGTCCAAGATCGCCTCGCTCGTGGCGGAGATGGTCGCAAGCCCGGACATGATGAGGCGCCGGCTGCGCGAAGGTGTGGAGTTCTTCCGCTTCCTGCGCACCAGGCGGGATGCTGCTTGAAGCGACTGATCGTCACGGCGGACGATTTCGGCGCCGCCCGCGAAGTCAACGAAGCTGTTGAGGCGGCGCATCGCGGCGGCATTCTCACCGCCGCGAGCTTGATGGTGTCGGCGCCGGCAGCGGACGACGCCGTCGCCCGGGCGCGGCGCACCCCCTCCTTGCGGGTCGGCTTGCATCTGGTCCTGACCGAGGGCCGGCCGCTGCTTCCCGCCTCCGCGGTGGGACATCTGGTGGATGGAAGCGGCTCGTTTCGCACCGATATGGCCGCCCTCGGAGCCGCCATCGCCTTCAGCACGCAAGCGCGGCGCGAGCTCGCGGCCGAAATCACCGCCCAGTTCGCGGCGTTTCGCGCCACGGGCCTGCCGCTCGATCACTGCAACGCGCACCAGCATTTCCATTTGCACCCGGTGATCGGACGCTTGATGGCCGAGATCGGAGGCCGCTTCGGTCTGCGGGCGGCTCGCGTGCCGTCCGAACCTGCGGCGGTGCTGCGCAAGATCGAGCCGCGGACCCGATGGGCGCCCGAAGCGCTCACGGCACCCTTGACGATGCTGCTGCGCCGCCGCTTTCGCGCCGCCGGCCTGCTCGCGCCCGATCGCGTCTTCGGGCTGCGCTGGTCCGGACAATTCACCCGGGATCGCCTGCTCGGCCTGATGCGCAATCTGCCGGACGGCCTCAACGAAATCTATCTTCATCCCGCCACCGGCCCCTTCCCCGGCGCCGCCCCCGGCTATCGCCATCGCGAGGAATTCGAAGCGCTGACGGCTCCGGAAATAGTTGCGGCGTCGCGCGATCCGTCGCTGCGGCTCGGCGGATTCAGCGACTTTTTGTGCGCCGAGGCGCCGGTAGATCAGGGGGCGCAGCTGGCGGCGATGCCCCACCGAGGTGCGATGCCATGAGTTCGTCCCTGTCGGCACTCTCCGAATCCTCCGCCGATCATGGCCCCTTCCCCGATGGGCCGATCCGCTTCGGCAGCGATGCGCACAAGGCGCTGTTCTGCCGAACGCTCCTGGACACCCACGATCCCTATAAGCCGGCGGTCATCGATTGGCCCAAGCTCGAATCCGACGCCCGGGATCGCCTGGTGAGCCTGCCCATCTGGGATATCGCGGTGCAAACGGAGGGGCGCGCTCGCCTCAACGTCGCGGCCTATGCCGCGGCCACGGCCGATCCCCTGTTACGTAAGGCGATCGAGCTCAACGCCTTCGAGGAGGGGCGCCACAAGCTGGTGCTCTCCAATCTCGTTGCGGCGTACGGCATCGCGCTGGCGCCCGAGCCGCCCTATGCCGTGCAGGGGGACCCGGAATGGGCTTTCATGGTCACCGGATACAGCGAGTGCATCGACAGCTTCTTCGCCTTCGGTCTGTTCGAGACGGCCAAGCGCTCCGGATTCTTTCCGGAATCGCTGGTCGACACCTTCGAGCCCGTCATCCAGGAAGAAGCCCGCCACATCCTGTTCTTCGTCAACTGGGCCGCATGGCATCGGCGCACCATGCCGTCTTGGCGGCGGCCTTTCTTCGAGCTGAAGGTGCTGGCGGTCTGGCTGTTTCTCATCTGGGAGCGCATCGGCATCGCGCGCGACGTGGGAAGCGGCGTGCAGGACAACAATTTCACCGTGACCGGAGCGAAGACGCTCGGCAACGACATCGACGTCGCCGAACTGATCGACCTGTGCCTGGCGGAAAACACGCGGCGCATGAGTCGTTACGATCAGCGTTTGCTGCGGCCGTTCGCCATGCCTGCGCTGGCGCGACTGGCGCGCCGGTTCATGCCATCAAAAAAGGCAACCACCGGGCAAACCGCCGCATAAGCTCGTTGGCATTGCGTGAAACTCCGCATAGCAATCATTGCCGCTCTGGGGCTCGCTCTCGCCCTCTATCTCGTCAAGTACATCGGCTTGGGCGCCGTGTTCGCGGCAGCCGTCGCGGTCGGATGGGGCGGGTTTGCGATCCTTTGCCTGTACGCTTTGGGATTGTTCGTGCTCCTGGGAACCCCTTGGTACGTGCTGCAGCCCAAATCGTCCCGGATACGGCTGGGCGTTTTCATCTGGGCGCGGATGGTTCGGGATGCGGCCGCGGAGGTGCTGCCGTTTTCGCAGCTGGGCGGAATGGTGTTCGGTGCGCGCGCGGCGATCCTGCATGGCGTACCCCAGCCCTTCGCGTTTGCCTCGATGGTCGTCGATGTGACCGCCGAGATGCTGGCGCAGATCGCCTATATCGCGCTCGGCGTCGTCATCTTGAGCGCGCGCGCGCCGCGAATCTCATTCGCGGCGTCGCTGACCACGGTCGTCGTGACCGGCCTGGCGGTAGCCGCGCTCGCCGGCGGGTTGTTTCTCGCTTTGCAGCGCTACGGCCATCGGCTGACCGCAAGGCTCGCCGCGCGGCTGCTGCCGCGCGCGGTGGCGGCCACTGCGGGGGTAGGCGCCGCGCTCGATGCGATCTACGGTTCGCCCGTACGCGTCGGATTTGCCGCGGCGCTGCATTTGGCCGCATGGATCGCCAGCGCGCTCGGCACCTGGATCGCCTTTCGTCTGATCGGAGTGCGCGTCGATCTCGCATCGGTCATGGCGATCGAGAGTCTGGTCTACGCGACCCGAAGCGCCGCCGCCTTCATCCCTAATGCGCTGGGGGTGCAAGAAGCCGCTTACGCGGTGCTCGCGCCGCTGTTCGGTATCGGGGCGGAATTCGGGCTTGCCGTATCGCTGCTGAAGAGGGCTCGCGACATCGCGGTCGGAGTGCCCATCCTGCTGATCTGGCAAGGAATGGAAGGCCAGCGCGCGCTCGCGGGCGGCTCCCGGTTCTAAAGCAGTCCGCGCTCGCGAAACCAGCGCACCGCGTCGTCGAACGCCTCGCTGGGCGGGCGCCAGCGATAGCCCAATTCGCGCACCGCCTTGGCGCTCGAGAAGAACATGCGCTTGCGCGCCAGACGCACGCCTTCCAAAGTAATTCGGCCGCTGCGCCCCGATACCCGGGTCCACGCTTCCGCCAAATACGCGATCGGCAGAACCGCCGCATAGGGCAGGCGCACGCGCGGCGGCTTGCGGCCCACCAACTTCGCGATGAGCGCCAGAATCTCCCTCAAGGTCATGTCGTCCCCGCCCAGGATGTAGCGCTGCCCGGTGCGGCCGCGTTGATACGCCAGGAGATGGCCCGCCGCCACGTCATCGACGTGCACGATATTGAGCCCCGTGTCCACGTACGCCGGCATGCGGCCGGCCGCCGCATCCAGCACCAGCTGGCCCGTGGGCGTGGGTTTGATGTCGCCCGGGCCGACCGGGGTCGAGGGATTGACGATGACTACCGGCTGTCCCGCCCGCGCCGCTTCGAGCGCCACCCGCTCGGCGAGAAACTTCGAGCGCTTGTAGTGGCCGATCATCGCTTCGAGCGACACCGGTGTTTGTTCGTCGCCCGGCGCACCGTCGCCCGGTATCCCCATGGTCGCGACGCTGCTGGTATATACCGTTCTTTCAACGCCCGCCTGCCGCGCGGCCAGCAAGATGTTGCGAGTGCCCTCGACATTGGTCGAATACAGCTGCCGCGGATCGGGCGCGCCCAGGCGGTAGTCGGCCGCGACGTGAAACAGCGCGCCGCAGCCGGCCAGCGCACGATCGAGCGATGGCCGGTCGCTCAAGTCGCCCACTGCGATCTCGAGGGCAAGATGCTGCAGATTGCCGCGCTCCGAGCCGCCGCGCACCAGCGCCCGAACCTGCCAGCTTTCGCGCAGCAATGCTCTGGCGACCGCCGCGCCCACGAATCCCGTTGCACCGGTGACGAGAGCGCGCATGCGGCCTATGCGCCCGATGCGGCAACGACGGCCGGCGCCGCCAGCGCGCCGGCGGCCGCCTCGAGGGAGCGGATCGCGATCCGATAACGCCGTGCCAACCGCAACAGCGGCGCGATATCGGCGGGCGCAAGCAGCAACCCGAAGATGAGCCGCCAGATCTGCACCTGGCCCGCGCGGCTCGCTGCCACCACGGCCCGAGGGAGCGCATCGCCCGCCGTGTCGACGATCACGCGAACCGCGATGAAGGGCAGGCCGTGAGCCGCAGCCGCTTGCGCCACGGCCACACTTTCCATGTCGACGGCGGCGGCGCCGGTCGTTCCATAAGCGATCTCCTTGGCCGCGACGCTGTCGATCGCGTGGACGCTGGTGAGAAGCTTGCCGCCGGCCACCGGCCTCTCGGCGGCGACCAATGCGGCCAACGGTTCGCGCCAATGCCGCGCGGTGCCGAAACTGGTGCCATCCGAAGCGATGACCTCGTGTGGCAAGCAGACGGTCCCGGCCGCAAGCTTCGGATCGAGAGCCCCTGCCATGCCCCAGCTGACGAGAGCCGTCGCTCCGGCCTCGATCAGGTCGCGGGCAGCGCGGCCGGCCGCGGCACAACCGATCCCGCTCACCGCCACCAGCGTGCCGTTGGCGAGAACCGGTCGCGCCCCGCTCCTCGCCCCGGGACCCAGGGCGCGCGCCTCCGCAGCCAGCGCCGCGACGACGCCCGCCGCATTCAATGCGCGGTTCCGGCTCGAGTCAACGTTCGGAAAGCTGCGAGGGCCCACAGCGGGAAATAGCCGCTGTAACCGTGATACTTCAAATAGAAGACGCGCGGGAAGCCAGGCGCATTGAAGTAGGTGTCGCTCCACAGCCCGTCCGGCTGCTGCGTGCGAATCAGATGATCGATGCCTCTGTGCACTGCTGCCGAGCCCACCTCGCCCGAGGCGAGCAGCGCCAGCAGCGCCCATGCGGTGTGAAAGGACGTGCTCGCGGCTTTTCCATCCGGCGGCGCGCCATTCAAGTAGCTGTCGTTGCTTTCGCCCCAACCGCCGTCCGCGTTCTGCCGGGCCCGCAGCCACTCGACCGCGCGGCGCACGGCGGCATCCTGCGGGCCGATGCCCGCCTGCGCGAAAGCGCTCAGCACCGACCAGGTACCGTAGATGTAATTGGTTCCCCAGCGGCCGAACCACGAACCGTCCGGCTCCTGGCTCGAACGCAGATTCTCGAGCGCACGTTTCAAGGCCCGACTGTCCTGCGGGCGGCCGACGCGCGCAAGGACGGCCGCGACGCGGGCCGTGACATCGCTGGTCGGGGGATCGAGCAGCGCGCCGTGATCCGCGAACGGTATTTTGTTCAGGTAATGCGACGTGTTGTCGGCGTCGAACGCGGCAAATCCGCCATCGGCGCTCTGCATGCCCACCAGCCAATCGAGCGCCCGGCTGACGCTCTCGGAGTAATCGGCGGAATTCGGCGCCTGGTGCATGGACCAGGCGACCACGGCGGTGTCGTCCAAATCCGGGTAATAGCCGTTCGCGAATTGGAATGCCCAGCCGCCGCCGCGCAATCCCGGGCGGTTCGCCTGCCAGTCGCCCGGTTCATCGAGCAGCTGTTCGGTCTGCAGCCAATCGAGCGCGCGCGTCGCCGCGGCGAGCGAAGTCGGGCATCCGATTGACTGCATCGCGTGGCTGGCCAATGCGGTATCCCAGACCGGCGACACGCACGGCTGACAATAGGCGCCCGACGGGCCTTCGACAAGTAGCTTTTGCAACGCGCGCTTGGCGGTGACGCGTCGCGGATCATCCGCCGGGTAACCGAGGATGACCATGGCTTCCAAGGCGTTGACCATCGCAGGAAAGATAGCGCCGAGCCCATCCTCTGCGTTGAGCCGATCGAGCATCCACAGCTCCGCATCGCGGGTCGCACGCGCTCGCACGGCCTTGGGAATCAGCGGGTCGAACTTGCGGGCGAGCCGATCGAGCACCAATAGGATCCTGCCGAGCAGTCCGCCTTGCTGCAGGCTGTCATGGAAATAGTCCCGCTCGAGTTCCGGCGGCGTGGTAAAGAGCTCGCGGATGTGCACGTTGCGCGGGTTCTTGGCGAGCGGCTTGCGCGTGCACAAAATGATCAGCGGCACCATCACGACGCGCGACCAATACGACACCTTCTCCAGGTGGAAGAAGAACCATCGTGGCAACAGCATGATCTCGACCGGAATATAAGGCACGCCGCGCCAGGGAAGCTCGCCGAACAGCGCCAATGCGATGCGGGTAAACACGTTCGATCGCGCCGCGCCGCCGCGCGCCAGAATCGCTGCACGCGCGCGCACCATATGAGGAGCCTGGGCATTGTCGCCCGCGAGCTTGAGCGCATAGTAGACCTTGACGGTGCAACTCATGTTGAAGTCGCCGCCGTGGTACAGCGGCCAGCCGCCGTGCTCCGCTTGATGCGCACGCAAATACGCGGCGATCCTGCCTTCGAGCCGCACGTCGATCTCGTCCAAGAAGTGCATCATCATGATGTACTCGGCCGGAATCGTGCAGTCCGCCTCGAGCTCGAACAGCCAGTAGCCCTGCGCGCTCTGGCGCGCGATCAGCGCGTCGCGCGCCGCGGCAAGCGCACGATCCAGCACGGTTGAAACCGTCTTGGTCAGCGTCAGCGAAACGAGGTCCCCGCGCGCGAGCGGCGCCGTGCCCGGTGCCGGTGCTGGCTTCTGGGCTATGCGGTTCATGTCCCGGAGCTCCCGTAGTAGCGGCGAACGGGTTCGGGTTGATACTGCGGGCGGGGTGCGTCGGCGAGGCGCGCCAGCGGCAGACCGCGCGCGGCCTGAGCGAACAGACGCCGCAGCAGCCAATCGTTGCGCACCGACAGATCCGCCAGAAGACGCGTCATGGTCACCGCGGACCGCGAGATCTTCACTTGCACGCCTGAGGTGAAGCCCGGATTCCTGTCGATCTTCCGCAGCGTCAATATCGCGAGGCCAATGGCCCACAGGCAGAAGCGGCGTATTCCGACCTCGGTACCGGGGATGAGCAAGGTGTAATCGAGCGCATTGCGCAGATGAGCATGCGCCACCCCGATCAGTTTGCGCATTCCGGCATCGAAACGCGCGTCGCGCGACTCGCTCGAAAGCCGGGCCAGATCGATGCCGTGCGGAGTAAATACCTCTTGCGGCAACCAACACGCTCCGCGCTTGCGGTCCTCCCAAACGTCCTTGAGGATGTTCGTCATCTGCAGGCCCTGCGCGAAGGACACGGCGCGGCGCTGCAATTCGCTCCGATTCCGGCCGATGTCCGCGGAATATTCGCAAAACAACTCGGTCAGCATCTCGCCCACCACGCCGGCGACGTAGTAGCAATAGTCGTCCAGGTCGGTGCTGCGCGACAGGCCGGACAGGCCGGTGGTGGATTGAAATCGGGGCATGCCGTAGCACATCTGATCGACACAGCGCTGTATCGCGGCCCACTGCGGCGCGGTCAGGGACGCCGTCACATTGAGGACGCGCACCATGTGGCTGATCAGTTCCCGTTCGGTGGGCAAGGTGCGGTCGGATAGTCTCTTCTCGACCTCGGCGGCGAGCAATGCCGGGTCACCACGCCCGGCAACCACCGCCTTGAACCGGTCGAGGAACGCGAGCGTCTCCGCAGGCGACAGCGCGGGCTCGTCCTCGATCGTATCGGCGATTCGGCACAACAAATAGGCATTGGTCACCGCAACCCGCAACGCGGCCGGCAACTGCGGAATCGTCAACGCGAAGGTACGCGATACGTGCGGCAGGATCTCGTCTTGGTAACGCTCATCGGAAATGCCGGAATCCATACGGGCAGTATCTCGGAAAACCACGGGATGGCAACAAAGGCCTTGTTGCAATTATGCCACAGCCAGTGCGGTCGTTGCCCGCGAAGGGCCGCGGCAGTATAAACTCGCCCGGATGACCGCGCCAGCCGCCAATTATCCGCTGCTTGACTCCATAAAGCTCCCCGAAGACCTGCGCCGGCTGCCACTCGCAAAATTACCGTTGTTGGCCGAGGAGCTGCGCCAGTTCTTGATCCAAAGCGTCAGCACCCGCGGCGGCCATTTCGCCGCCGGCCTGGGTGCGGTCGAACTGACCGTTGCGCTGCATTACATATTCAATACCCCGTATGACCGCCTGGTCTGGGACGTGGGACACCAAGCGTATCCGCACAAAGTGCTCACCGGGCGCCGGGACCAGCTGCATACCATCAAACAAGCGGGCGGTCTCGCCCCCTTTCCGGCGCGCAGCGAGAGCGAGTACGACACTTTTGGGGTAGGTCACTCCAGCACCTCCATCAGCGCAGCGCTGGGGATGGCCGTTGCGGCAGCCAAACGCGGCGAGGACAGGCGCGCGGTGGCGATCATCGGAGACGGTGCGCTCACCGCGGGCATGGCATTCGAAGCGCTCAATCACGCAGGCTCGGTGCCGGCGAATCTGTTGATCATCCTGAACGACAACGACATGTCGATTTCGGAGAATGTGGGCGCACTCTCGAATTACCTCGCCCGCGCGCTGTCGGGGCGCATGTATGCGCATCTGCGCGAGGGCGGCAAGAAGGTTTTGCGTCAGATGCCCACCGTGTGGGAGCTGGCGCGCCGCTCGGAAGAGCATTTGAAGGGCATGGTGCTGCCCGGCACGCTGTTCGAGGAAATGGGGTTCAATTACATTGGACCCATCGACGGTCATGACATCAAGGCTCTCGTCACCACCCTCAGGAATGTGAAAAAGCTGCGTGGACCGCAGTTTCTTCACGTGGTCACCCGTAAGGGCAAAGGCTACGCGCCGGCCGAGGCCGATCCGATCAAGTGGCATGGTCCCGGACCGTTCGATCCGGCGAGCGGCAAGATATATAAGGAAGCGAGCTCGGGACCGAGCTACTCGCAGATCTTCGGGCAATGGCTGTGCGACATGGCGGAACGCGATCCCAAGATCATCGGGATCACCCCGGCGATGCGCGAAGGCTCGGGTCTGGTCGAGTACTCGAAACGATTCCCGGACCGCTATTTCGACGTGGCGATCGCCGAACAGCATGCGGTCACTTTCGCGGCCGGACTTGCGACCGAGGGCTTCAAGCCGGTGGTTGCGATCTATTCGACGTTTTTGCAGCGTGCGTACGATCAACTCATCCACGATGTGGCGCTGCAAAATCTGCCGGTGGTGTTCGCATTGGACCGCGCCGGCCTGGTCGGCAGCGACGGCGCGACCCATCAGGGCAGCTACGACTTGAGCTTCCTGCGTTGTATTCCGAACATGGTGGTCATGACGCCGGCGGACGAGAACGAATGCCGGCAGATGCTGTACACCGCGACGACGTTGTCCGCCCCCTCGGCCGTTCGCTATCCGCGCGGCACGGGGCCCGGCGTGCCGATCTGCGCGGAGATGGCGGCGCTGCCTGTCGGACGCGCGCAGCTCAAGCGCGAGGGACGCAGCGGCCTTGCGATCCTGGCATTTGGCGCCCTGGTCGAGCCGGCGCGCAAGATCGCCGAGCGGCTCGATGCCACGCTCGTCAACATGCGTTTCGTCAAGCCGCTCGATGAGGAACTCATCATCGAGATCGCCGCGCGCCACCGCGCGATCGTGACGATCGAAGAGAATGCGATCATGGGCGGCGCGGGCTCCGGCATCGGCGAGGTGCTGGCCGCCAACGGTTTACTGCTGCCCATTCTGCATATCGGCATACCGGACCGCTTCATCGAGCACGGTACCCGGGAAACCTGCCTCGCGGAGGCGGGACTCGATCTTGCCGGCCTCAGCGCGAGCGTCGAGACCTGGTGGGCGCTGCAGACGCCGGAGAGGATCCGCACGGTTCGGAGCGTGTGACGCCGAACTCGGCTCGTCCCGACCCTGCGGTGCTGAGCCGGCTCTATCTCGGCGCCGTGTTGCCGTGTTTGACCGACTTGGCCGAACAAGACGCCACCGTCGTTGATCATCTTGGACAGCTGCGCGCGTCGATCGTGTTCTTGATACTTGGCGGCCCGGCGGCCACGATCCGCCTGCAGCGCGGCCAAATCCTTTGGGAAAATGGCTGTGGCCGCAACGCCTCGGTAATCTTGCTGTTTCTCGGCGATCGCCATCTGAACGCGTTTTTTTCCGGCAATAAATGGGCCGCGCCGCTACCCGTGTGGGGCTGCTGGCGCGTCGGACTATTGGCGCGATTTTCCAATCTGGCGCAGCGGCTCGAAGCCGTGTTGGATGGCGCGCCGCAG
>Ga0207927_1000194_pt1 | contig 25255 bp, 23 predicted proteins | sample NGESurdeep072012_2_FD_184456 | JGI IMG/M metagenome (GOLD analysis project Ga0207927, IMG submission 184456) | Arctic peat soil microbial communities from Barrow, Alaska - NGEE Surface sample 210-2 deep-072012 (SPAdes) | ecosystem: Environmental > Terrestrial > Soil > Wetlands > Peat ... | reverse complement strand
GAATCGCGACCGCTGCCAAGATACCGACGATGGCACAATCATCAATTCGATGAGGGTGAATCCTTTTTGATTCGGCTTCATTTCTGCGATCTCATGTTTCATTTGAATCTTCCTCACTCCTGGAAAAGAAAGCCCCTCCGAAGAGGGGCTTCCAGACGACCTTGTGGTCGATTGATTGCCTTCGTTGTTACACGTGGCAGGTCGTGGGCAGATACGCTGCCGGGACATTGGTCGTGTTGGTGCCGGTTGGCGCGGTCACGCCCGCAGCCGTGGTCGAGGCCGTACCACAGAACCAGACCACGTCGAAGTTGGCACTCAGGCCGGGCGCAAGCGCCAGGATGTTATTGCCGGCGGCCTTGATCTTGGCATTCGCCTGGTTGCCGAACGTGACCGCAATCACACCGCCCGCGTTCACGGCGATCGCCGAAACGTACTTGCCGGTGGTGGCGCCTGTCACGGATATACAGTTAGCGGCACCGGCAGCGAGTGTCGAAAAGCAGCTAGGGAACGCGCCGTACTGTGCGTAGTATTCCGAGATCCCGGTCTTCCAACCCTCAACCAGGCTCAAGCCTTCAGTGACCTGCGCGCGGATGGTGTAGTTCTGGTAAGCGGGAATTGCGATCGCTGCCAAGATACCGACGATGGCAACCACGATCATCAATTCGATGAGGGTGAAACCCTTTTGCACTTGCTTAAGCATTTTAACTCCTGATGATTGAACACGAATTAACTCAACATTTCTAAACAACGGCCCGCGCCGGTGATACTAGACAAGCAAGTCGTGCGCCAACTACCGAGAAGAATATCTAACCCATTGAAATTGATATCTATTTATAAAACTTCGAGGGTGCGTTTGACATAGAACCGTCATCATCCTGCGCCGCTTGTGTCGCCAGCCGTCACACACTGACAAACTTTGTCACTCCGTGCGGGGCGGCTAACGGGACATGCCCGAGTTGCGCTCCGCTGATCCGGTTGGGCGAGGCGCATTGGAAACCCCCGCTACTCGATGCCGAGCTTCTTGATTCGGTACCGCAGGGCTCGAAAGCTCATCCCCAGTGCCTTGGCCGCCGCCGTCTTATTGTATCTGGTCTGTTCCAGCGCCTTGATGATGGCATCGCGTTCGATGTCTTCCAGGCGATCGCCCAAGGCTCCGCCGTTTGGCGCATTCGGTGCGGCGGTCGATCCCGCCGGCGTCGGCCGCAATTGAATGTCGCTGCTGCGCACTTCGCCGCCGGTGCTCATGGCGATGGCGCGCTCCAGAATATTCTCGAGCTCGCGCACGTTGCCCGGGAAGGCATAATTTTCGAGCGCGACCAGCGCTTCCTTGCTCAAGGCCGGCGGGGCGATCTTCATGCGCTGCCCAAGACGGCGCAGCACCGCCTCGGCGAGTTCCGTGACGTCCTCCCGCCGTTCGCGCAGCGAGGGCACTCGCAATTCGATGACATTGACGCGATAGAACAAATCCTCGCGAAACTTGCCCTCGGCCACCAGCTGGGCGAGGTTCTTGTGGGTAGCCGACAAAATCCGCACGTCGATGCCGATTTCGTGCTGCTCCCCCACCGGACGCACCGCTTTCTCCTGGATCACCCGCAGCAGCTTGACCTGCATGTGCAGCGGCAAGTCGGCGATTTCATCGAGAAACAACGTGCCGCCTTCCGCGAAGGAGATCAGGCCCTTTTTGTCGCTGACCGCGCCGGTGAAGCTGCCACGTTTATGGCCGAACAGTTCGCTTTCCATGAGTTCGGTCGGAATAGCCCCGCAATTGACCGGCACAAAGGGGCCGTCGCGGCGCGGGCCGGATTCATGAATGAGCTTCGCGACCAACTCCTTGCCGGTGCCGGATTCGCCGAAAATGTGCACCGGCGCCTGGCTCCGAGCGACCCGCGCGATCATTTCGCGCAGGTGCTGCATAGTGGCCGAGGTCCCGAGCAAGCGCGGGCCGTATATGCTGGTATCGCCGTCCTTGGCGTCCGAGAGCTTGATGGCGGTGGCGACCAATTTGCGCAAGCCGGGTAGATCGAGCGGCTTGGAGACGAAATCGAAAGCGCCCAGTTTGAGCGCGCGTACGGCGATTTCCATGTTGCCGTGGGCGGTGATCACGGCAACCGGCACGTTCGGCGAGTTTTGCTGTATCCATTTCACGAGATCCAAGCCATCGCCGTCGGGCAGCTGCATGTCGGTGAGGCACAAATCGAACCGCTCCGTCTTGAGCATACGCTGCGCTTCGGCGACGCTCGCGGCCGTGCGCGGGCTCAAGTTCATGCGCTCCAAGGTGATGGACAACAACTCGCAAAGATCCGGTTCGTCGTCGACGACTAAGACTGCAGGTTTGGTCATGGGTCCATTGTACCGTCAGCGGATCATCATCTGCGCTACCCCTCCCAGCGCTGCGGATCGCTGAACACGATTCTAAAAACGCTGCCGCCGCCGCTGCGCGCCTCGTAGAGGAGGACCGCGCGATTCAGCTGGCACAGTTCGCGGGCGATGAACAGCCCGAGTCCCGTGCCGCCCTTGTGGCCGGTAAAGAAGGGTTCGAAAATGCGATCAGCCGACTCCACTCCGATGCCCGGTCCGCGGTCGGCAACTTCCAAATAAGGCCGGTAACCTGCGGCCGTTCGGCTCAGGTTTATCTCGAGGCCGCCGCCGGCCGCAGCACCATACTTGATGGCGTTGTCGCACAGGTTCCACACCACTTGATGCAAGTGGGTGGGATCGAAACGCACCTCGAGTTCGTCCGCCTCTTCTCGAAGCTCGATTTGCGCGAGCGGAATTTGCATGGTTTCCGAGAATTCGTGCACGAATTCCTCGAGCCAGTCGCCGAGCATGAATCGAGTCGGTTTGGTGGCTTCGCGGCGCGAGAGTTGCAGCACGTTGTTGATGATGGTGCTGACGCGCTCGGAATTATTGCGGATGATGTCGGTGAGTCTGCGCTCCTCGGGCCCGATACTGGGGCTTTCGGCCAACAACTGGCCGGCATGGCTCATGGCTCCGACCGGATTGCGAATTTCGTGGGCGATGCTGGCGGAAAGGCGGCCGAGCGCGGCCAGCTTGCTCTGTTGCACGCGTTCGGCCATGAGGGTGGTATCTTCGAGGAAAATCAGCGTCGGGCCCGGCGCGTGGCCGCCCAACAGCGCGAAATGCGGCTGAATCAAGCGCGCGCCGTCGGCGGCCACGAAACTCGAGGGTGCGCTTTCGTGCCGATCGCCGTGCCGCCAGGTGCTCAAGGAGTAGAGCAGGCGCGGCGACACCTCGCCCACCAAGGCCCCGGGGACTGCATAGGTGTCGCCGAGAATCTCCTCCGCGGATTCATTGATCAGACGGATCTTGTCCGCGGCATCGACCACCAGCAGGCTCTCGCGCAGGTGCTGCACGATGTACTGGGACAGTTCGGCGAGGTTCGCCAGATCGACGTCCTTTTGGCGGATCAAATCCTCGCTCTCGTGCATGCGGCTCGCGACCACGCTCGCGGATGCGGCAAACGTGAACAACACCGCCCCCAGAAAGCCCGCGGTCGCGTACGCCGTGATGTCGGTATGGCCGGTCAGCTGCTGCCAAATCGTGTGGGCGAGGACCGCGAGGGCGGCGACGGCGGCCAGGAACAGCGCGCTGCGCGGCGGCAGCAAGAACGCCAGGCCGCCCACCGGAACCAGCAGCAACGGCCCCAATCCGCTCGCAATGCCGCCGCAGGCATGCAGCAGCAACATCAAGCTCACGATATCGACACTGGCCTGGAGAATGGTCTGAAAATAAGGGGTCGCCAGGCGTCTGCGCACCAAGACGACGCTGCACAAGCCGAAACACAGATAAAAGAGCGTGACGCCGAAGAATAGCCGGGGGGCGTCGACGGCGATGCCGCGCGATCCGCCCAGGGAATAAAGGCCCAGGAGCACCAGCGGCACCAGCAACCGATACAGGTTGAGCAGGCCGAGAACCCGCCAATTGAGGGCGAGCTTGGAGCTGCCACCGAGGGCGATTGCGCGATTAAAGAGGTTCACGTTGCAGTCCAAGTCCTAAAGGCGGCTTTGCGCTCCCGTTAAGCTTAATTCAGAATAGCGCGCCTCGATGCGACCGGATCGGCACAGTGGGAAATTCCATGAACTTGCGCGACGATGGTGGGGGATGGGGTTGAACCGCTCGGGGCGCCTGCGATGCGTCATGGCGCAGCTCAATATGATCGTCGGCGACGTCGAGGGCAATACCTCGCGTATCATCCATGCGGCGAATCAAGCGCGCGATGAGTCCCGCGCCGATGTGGTGATGCTGCCCGAACTCGCCGTGTCGGGCTATCCGCCCGAGGATTTGCTGTTCCATTCGGGCATGCGCACGCAGGTCGCGCGCTCGATCGCACGGTTGCAAAGCGAGGTGCGCGGAATCACCCTGATCGCCGGCTATCCGGAATACGAGGGTCAGCTCATCTTCAATTCAGCCATCGTGATTCGCGACGGGGCCGTTCTCGCCAATCACCGCAAGGCCTCGCTGCCCAATTACCGGGTTTTCGACGAAAAACGCTATTTCACTCCCGGCACGCTGCCGACGGTGGTCGACTTGAACGGCGTGAAAGCGGCGATTCTGGTGTGCGAGGACGTCTGGGCTTCCGAACCGGCCGCCCGGGCGCGCGAGGCCGGCGCCCGGGTGTTGTTGGTGATCAATGCCTCGCCCTACGAGGTGAACAAGCAAACGCAGCGTGAACGGGACGTGGGCCGCGTGCGCGTGAACGAGACGGGGATACCGTTGGTGTTCGTCAATTTAATCGGCGGCCAGGACGAACTGATGTTCGACGGCAATTCCTTTGTCATGGATGCACAAGGGGCAATCACTACTCGGGCCCCGGCATTCACCGAGGGTCTGTACGAAGTCGATTTAGCGGTCGATGCCGCCGGCGCGGTCAGGCCCTTGCCCGGCGCCATCGTTCCGCTGCAGGGGCAGGAAGAGAGCGTGTACGGTGCGTTGGTCCAAGGCACGCGCGACTACGTCGATAAGCACCGCTTTCCGGGCGTGGTGTTGGGGCTCTCCGGCGGCGTCGATTCCGCGCTGACCCTGTGCATCGCGGTCGATGCGTTGGGCGCCGACCGGGTGCATTCGGTGGCGATGCCCTCGCGCTATACCGCGCAGATGAGCCGGGACGACGCCGCGCTGCAGGCGCGACTGCTCAACGTCAAGCACAGCGAGATTTCCATCGAAGGCATGTTCGAAGCGACGCTCGAGGCTTTGCGGGACGAGTTCGCCGGGCGGCCCGCGGACACCGCCGAGGAGAACATTCAGTCGCGCTGCCGCGGCGTGCTGTTGATGGGCATATCCAACAAGACCGGCCGCATGTTGCTCACCACCGGCAACAAGAGCGAGATGGCGGTGGGCTATGCGACTCTCTACGGCGATATGGCGGGGGGCTTCGCACCGATCAAGGACTGCAGCAAGTTGCTGGTCTACCGCCTGTGTGCATGGCGCAACGCACAATCCCCGGTGATTCCGGCGCGGGTGATCGAGCGGCCGCCGTCCGCGGAGCTGCGCCCCGACCAAAAGGACACCGATAGCCTGCCGCCTTACGAGGTGCTCGACCCGATCCTGGAGGCCTTCATCGAGGAAGATCTTTCGGTGGATCAGATCGCCGCCCGCGGCTTCGACCGCAAGACCGTCGGACGCATCCTGGATCTCGTGAAGCGCAATGAGTACAAGCGCCGCCAAGCCCCGCCCGGCGTACGGGTGAGCGGCCGCGCATTCGGCCGCGATTGGCGCTATCCGATCACCAGCGGCTACCAATCGCATTGAGGGTGCCACGCGCGCCGCGCCTCGGGGCGAGGGCGCCGGGCTGGAGCGCGCCGCCGGCTAGAGAATGTGCTGCCACCAGGACTTTTTCTGCTGCCTGTCCTTGGCATTTTGCGGGTAGTTGTCCGCATATACGCGTTCGGCATTGGCCGCCAGATCCGTCATTTTGAGCTTCCGGTAGGCATCGACCATGACCTTCATGGCGCCCTGCACGGCGGGAGCGCCGTCGTAATTCTCGACGCAGAACTTGGCGCGATTGAGCGCGCCGACATAGGCGCCGCGCCGCATGTAGTAAAGCGCCACGTGCAAATCGAAGTCGGCCAGCCGATTGCGCAGGAAAATCATGCGCTGGCGGGCGTTGGCCACATATTGGCTGTGCGGATATTTCTTCACCAGTTCATCGAATGCATCGAAGGACTTCTTGGCGTTGAGCGGCGGCCGCTTCGATAGATCGACGTTGAACCCGCGCTCCACGAAATTCGACTGGCGCTCGAAATACACCAGGCCCTTCATGTAGTAGGCGTAATCGACCCGCGAATTGGTCGGGTTCTCGCGTATGAAGGTATCCGCGGCGTCGATCGCCGGTTCGACCTCGCGATTCTTGTAGTAGGCGTAGATCAGATCGATCTGCGCCTGGTGCGCGGGCTCGCTGAACGGAAACCGCGATTGCAGGGTCTCGAGCTGTTTGATCGCGTCCCCATAGTTCGAATCCTTCATGCTCTTTTGCGCCCGGGCATAGATCACTTCGGGGCCGGATTTGGCGTCGTCCCGATGGCTGCGGCAGCCCGTGGACAGCATCGCAATGCCGACGGCGATGAGCACGACGCCGTACGGGTGGACAAGATCACGCAGTCTCACAGGCGATTCCTTACAATGGGTGGATCCAAAGACGGGCGGCAGTATACCCGATGCCCCGCCGGTGGCAGGCTGCTAGCTTCGAGTGCCCTTATGAACGCAGAGTTCCACGTCGTCGACCTCGAAATTCCGGCGCAATTGGCCGGACAGCGCCTCGATAGCGCGCTGGCGCGGCTTCTGCCCGAGCATTCGCGCACGCGCATCAAGGGTTGGATCGATGCGGGCCAGGTGCTGATCGGCAGGCTTCCCTGCAAGCCCCGCGATGTGGCGCGCGCCGGCTCGCGGGTCCAGGTGCGAATGACGGTCGAGGCGCCGCCGACCGGCGTGTTGCCCGAATCGATTGCGCTCAATGTGGTGCACGAAGACCGCGATCTGCTGGTAGTGGACAAGCCGGCGGGACTGGTGGTGCATCCCGGAGCCGGCAACCCGCATCACACCCTGCAAAATGCCTTGCTGGGCATGGATCCTAAGTTGGCCGCGGTGCCGCGCGCCGGCATCATCCACCGGCTCGACAAGGACACCAGCGGCCTGCTGGTGGTCGCGCGCACGATTGAAGCGCACACCTCCCTGACACGTCAGCTGGCGGCGCGCTCGGTGTCGCGCGAATACCTCGCGCTGTGCGTGGGCGTGATGACCGGAGGCGGTACCATCGATGAGCCGATCGGCCGGCACCGCAGCGACCGGCTGCGCATGGCCGTGCGCCAGGACGGCCGCCCTGCGATTACGCACTATCGCGTGCTCGAGCGCTTTCGCGGCCATACCTACCTGCGCGTCAAGCTCGAGACCGGACGGACGCACCAAATTCGTCTGCATTTGGCGCATCGGCATTATCCGATCGTGGGTGATCCCAAGTACGGCGCCCGGCGCCTGGCGCGTCCACGCGGCGCGACGGATGCCCTGATCGACGCCTTGCGCGGATTCAAGCGCCAAGCCCTGCACGCCGCCACATTGGCCTTCGATCATCCACACTCCGGCAAACGGCTGACGTTCGAGAGTCCCGTGCCGCCGGACTTCGCACGGTTGCTCGCCGCGCTGCGCGACGATGCGCGCGGCGCCGCGCACGATGCCGTGCGGACGGTGGGGACCTGATTGGACATACGATGGCTCACGCCGCAGTGGCCGGCGCCGGCGGTGGTGTGTGCGTTGTCGACGCAGCGCAGCGGCGGCGTGAGCGCCGCTCCGTATGCGTCCCTGAATCTGGGCGATCATGTCGGGGACCTGCCGGCGGCGGTCGCGGAGAATCGGCGGCGGCTTCGGGTCGCGGCGCAACTTCCGGCCGAGCCTCACTGGCTCGCCCAAGCGCACGGCATACGGGTCGCGGATTTGGATGTCGGTGGATCAACCACCGCGGCCGCGGACGGCGCTTATACGCGCCGGCCCGGCCGCATCTGCGCGATTCTTACGGCGGATTGCCTGCCGCTGCTGTTCGCGGCCGAGTCGGGCGAGGCGGTGGCCGCTGCGCACGCGGGCTGGCGCGGCCTTGCCGGCGGCGTGATTGAGGCGACAGTGCGGGCGCTTGCCCTGGAACCGCGGGCCGTGCTGGCGTGGCTGGGTCCGGCCATCGGTCCTCGATATTTTGAAATCGGCCCCGAAGTCCGCGACGAACTGCTACGCGGCGACGGCGGGGCGGAGGCCGCTTTCATGGTGAATGCCCGGGGCCGGTTCATGGCGGACTTGGAGGCTCTCGCGCGCCGCCGGTTGGCACGCCTCGGCATCGAGCGAATTTTCGGCGGCGGTGAATGCACCCACTCGCATCCCGATAGGCACTTTTCACATCGGCGCGACGGTCAGACCGGCCGCCAAGCCACGCTCATTTGGCTTAAGGGCGCTGCAAGCCGTTGAATTGCCCGACCGAAGCCCCACCTTGTGAACAATCCGAGCGAATGGCAGGTGTTTTCATGCGAATGGACAAGCTGACGACCAAATTTCAGGCGGCTCTGGCCGATGCCCAGTCGCTCGCCATTGGGCGCGATAATCAATATATCGAGCCGGCGCACTTGATGGCGGCACTGCTCGACCAGCAGGGCGGCACGGCGCGTCCGTTGCTGGAGAAAGCCGGCGCCAATGTCGCGAAGCTCCGTTCCGAGCTCGCCGCCGCGCTCGATCGCATGCCGAAAGTGGAAGGATCGGCCGGCGAGGTGCTGATCGGCAACGATCTCAATAAATTGCTCAACGTCACCGACAAGCTGGCTCAGAAGCGCGGCGACCAATTCATCGCCAGCGAGCTCTACGTGCTCGCGGCCTGTGACGATCGCGGCGAACTCGGCCGCGTTTTGAAGTCCTGCGGCGCTGCGCGTGCGGCGTTGGAGCAGGCGATCGAAGAGGTTCGCGGCGGTGCCAAGGTCGAGGACGCGGCAGCGGAAGAAAATCGACAGGCGCTGGAGAAATACAGCATCGATCTTACCGAACGGGCATCCCAGGGCAAACTCGATCCGGTCATCGGCCGCGACGACGAGATTCGGCGCACCATTCAGGTTCTGCAGCGCCGGACCAAGAATAATCCGGTGCTCATCGGCGAGCCGGGGGTCGGCAAGACCGCCATCGTCGAAGGCTTGGCGCAGCGTATCGTCAACGGCGAAGTGCCGGAGGGCTTGCGCAACAAGCGCATTATCGCGCTCGACATGGGTGCGCTCATCGCCGGAGCGAAATATCGCGGCGAGTTCGAGGAGCGCCTCAAAGCGGTGCTCAACGACCTGGCGAAGCAGGAAGGCCAGGTGATTCTGTTCATCGACGAATTGCACACCATGGTCGGCGCCGGAAAGGCCGAAGGAGCGATGGACGCGGGCAACATGCTGAAGCCGGCGCTGGCGCGCGGCGATCTGCATTGCGTCGGCGCGACCACCCTGGACGAGTACCGCAAATACATCGAGAAGGACGCGGCGCTCGAGCGGCGCTTCCAAAAGGTATTGGTTGACGAGCCGTCGGTGGAGGACACGATTGCCATTCTGCGCGGGCTTAAGGAGCGCTACGAAGTTCATCACGGCGTCGAGATCACCGATCCGGCCATCGTCGCGGCGGCGACGCTGTCGCACCGCTATATTTCCGACCGGCAACTGCCCGACAAGGCCATCGACTTGATCGACGAGGCCGGGTCGCTGATTCGCATGGAAATCGATTCGAAGCCCGAAGCGCTCGATAAACTCGAGCGGCGCATCATACAGCTCAAGATCGAGCGCGAGGCGCTCAAGAAGGAAGCCGATGAGGCCTCGCGCAAGCGGTTGAGCACGCTGGAAGATGCGCTCAAGGCGCTGGAGAAGGAATATTCGGATCTCGAGGAAATCTGGAAGGCGGAAAAAGCCTCGGTGCAGGGCGCCGCCCATATCAAAGAGGAACTCGAGCGATGCCGCACGGATCTCGATACGGCGCGCCGTGCGCAGGATCTGGCCCGCATGTCCGAACTGCAATATGGACGGATTCCCGATCTCGAGCAGCGCCTCGCCAAGGCCCTGGAAGTGGAACACAAACCCAACCAGCTGTTGCGCAATTCGGTAACCGAGGTCGAAATCGCCGAAATCGTCTCGAAGTGGACCGGCATTCCCGTCTCGCGCATGCTCGAAGGCGAGCGCGATAAGTTGCTGCGCATGGAAGAAGTGCTCGGCAAACGCGTGGTGGGGCAGCAAGAGGCGGTCAAAGCGGTGGCGGATTCGATTCGCCGTTCGCGCGCGGGGCTGTCGGATCCGAATCGCCCCACCGGCTCGTTCATGTTTCTCGGGCCGACCGGCGTCGGCAAAACGGAGCTCTGCAAGGCGCTGGCCGAATTCATGTTCGACACGGAAGAGGCCATGGTGCGCATCGACATGTCGGAGTTCATGGAGAAGCACTCGGTCGCGCGCCTGATCGGCGCGCCGCCGGGCTACGTGGGCTACGAAGAGGGCGGCTATTTGACCGAAGCGGTGCGCCGCCGGCCGTACAGCGTGATCCTCCTCGATGAAATCGAGAAGGCGCATCCCGACGTGTTCAACGTGCTGTTGCAAGTGCTCGATGACGGCCGGCTCACCGATGGCCAGGGCCGCACGGTGGATTTTCGCAATTGCGTGGTGATCATGACCTCGAATTTGGGCAGCCAGGTGATCCAGGAGCTCGCGGGCGAGGCGAACTACGCCAAGATGAAAGCGGCCGTCCTGCAAGTGGTCGCGCAGCATTTTCGGCCGGAGTTCATCAATCGCGTCGATGAAATCGTGGTGTTTCATCCGCTCGGCCGCGAGCAGATCCGCTCGATCGTGGATATTCAGCTGGGCCGGTTGCGCAAGCGGTTGGCCGAGCGCGATATCCAGCTGCGGCTCGAGGATGCCGCGCGGGACCGAATCGGCGAAGCGGGCTTCGATACCGTCTTTGGGGCGCGGCCTTTGAAGCGCGCCATCCAGTCGCAAATCGAGAATCCGCTGGCACAGCAGATCTTGCGCGGCGATTTCATCGCCGGCGACCGGGTGGTCGCCAAAGTCAAGCGCGATGGCCTGATATTCGAGAAGGAGCGCCTGCACTGAAGCGGCCGGTTTTGCTCTGAGGCTGCGACATTGCCCCATGCTTCGCTATACTTCGGCGGGCGCGACACTGGTTCGCGCCCGCGAATTAAACGAGGAAACGCATGCCTTTCTACGAATACCAGTGCAGCATCTGCGGCCACACCCTGGAGGCCATGCAGAAGCTCCACGATGCGCCCCTGAAGAAATGCCCGCAATGCGGCAAGCCGCAGCTGCAGCGCTTGATGTCGGCGCCCGTGTTCCGTTTGAAGGGCGGGGGCTGGTACGAAACGGATTTCAAATCGGACCAAGACGCCAAGCGCAACCTCGCGGATCGGCCGGAGGCCCAAGCGCCCAAGGAAGAGAAGAAGGAAACGACCGAGGCTCAATCGAAGGACGCCGCGACGCCCGATGCGGCCAAGCCCAAGGAAAAGGGCGCCGATAAGCCGGCCGAGAAGGCGGCGCCGCCCAAGGCTGCAGCGTCGGAGTCCGCACCTAAGACGGCGCCTGCGCGCCGCGCTCACGTGACTGCTGCGAATGAGTCCAAGTCGAAGGCGGCGCCCAAGCGGCCGACCAGGCTGGCGGCCAAGCGAACCGCCGCCAAGCCGGCGCGGCGACGCTGAGGTGCGCACTCACTATTGCGCCCAGGTCGGCGAATCCTCGGTCGGCAACATCGTCACGGTGGCCGGATGGGCGCATCGGCGCCGCGACCACGGGGGCGTCATCTTCGTCGATTTGCGGGACCGCGAGGGACTGCTGCAGATCGTGTTCGATCCGGATGCCGCCGATGTGTTCGCGATGGCGGAGCGCGTGCGCAACGAATACGTGCTCAAAGTCACCGGTCTGGTGCGCATGCGGCCGCACGGAACGGCGAACGCGCATTTGAAATCCGGACAGGTCGAATTGCTGTGCCATGCGCTCGAAATACTCAACCGCTGCGAGCCGCTGCCGTTCCAGCTCGATGAATACGTCAGCGAAGAGGTCCGTCTGCGCTTCCGCTATATCGACCTGCGCCGCGAACAGATGCGCGAGCGCATGCTGCTGCGGCATCGCATTACGCGCGCCATGCGCCACTATTTGGATGATGCCGGGTTCATCGATATTGAAACGCCGATGCTCTCCAAGGCGACTCCGGAAGGCGCGCGCGATTACCTGGTGCCGAGCCGCACGCATCCGGGCAAATTCTTCGCATTGCCCCAGTCCCCGCAGATCTACAAACAGTTGCTCATGATCGCGGGCTTCGACCGCTACTATCAGATCGTGCGCTGCTTCCGCGACGAGGATTTGCGCGCAGACCGGCAGCCCGAATTCACCCAGCTCGACATCGAGACCTCGTTTCTCGATCAGGCGCAGATTCAAGAGCTGATGGAAGGTTTGGTGCGGTTCCTGTTCGCCCAGGTGCTCGGGGTTGAGCTGCCAAACCCGCTGCCGCGCCTGACGTATGCCGAGGCGATGCGCCGCTACGGATCGGACAAGCCGGATCTGCGGGTGCCGCTGGAATTGGTCGATGTGGCGGATCTGGTCCGGGGCTGCGATTTCAAGGTGTTCGCCGCGCCCGCGGCGGACCCGCGCGGCCGCGTGGCGGCACTGCGTGTACCGCAGGGCGGGAAACTTACGCGCAAGGAGATTGACGACTATACGGCGTACGTGGCGCGCTTCGGCGCCAAGGGGCTGGCGTACATCAAGGTGAACGAAGCCGCCAAGGGACGCGACGGGCTGCAATCGCCGATTTTGAAGTTCTTGAGCGATGCCGCCATTGCGGGAATTCTCGAACGCACGGTGGCGGGCGACGGCGATTTGATTTTCTTCGGTGCGGATCGCGCCAAGGTGGTGAGCGATGCGCTCGGGGCGCTGCGCCTGAAGGTCGGCCAGGACCTCAAACTGGCGACTCCGGGCTGGCGGCCGTTATGGGTGGTCGATTTTCCGATGTTCGAGTGGGATGAGGAGGCCAAGCGCTGGGCGGCCATGCACCACCCGTTCACCAGTCCGGTGAATCTGGATTATGCCGCGCTCGCGGCCAGTCCCGGCGAGGCGATCGCTAAGGCATACGATATGGTGCTCAACGGTTCGGAGATCGGCGGCGGTTCGGTGCGCATTCACAACCAGGATCTGCAGTCGGTGGTGTTCGACCTATTGGGTATTTCGCCCGAAGAGGCGCGGCTCAAGTTCGGTTTCTTGCTGGATGCACTCAAATTCGGCGCGCCGCCCCACGGCGGCATCGCCTTTGGACTGGATCGCCTCGCGATGCTGATGGCCGGGGCGGACAGCATTCGAGATGTCATCGCGTTCCCGAAGACCCAGACCGCTGCGGATCCGTTGATGGACGCGCCCACCGAGGTGAGCGAGGCGCAGTTGAAGGAATTGCACATTCGCGTGCGCGTTCCGCCCAAGGTGGAGTAAATCCCTGCTTGCAGCCAAATCGACGCCCGGAATCGGTATTGATCGTGATTTATACCGCCGGCGGCGAGTTTCTGCTGCTCGAACGGCGCATGCCGCCCGGATTCTGGCAATCGGTCACCGGCAGCCTCGAATGGGGCGAGACGGTCGATGCCGCGGCAGCGCGCGAGCTCAAGGAAGAAACCGGCATCACGCAAGGCGCATTGCGCAATCTGCACTGGACGCAGGAGTACGAGATTCTGCCCTCGTTCGGCAAGAAATACGCGCCGGGCATCACGCGCAACCTCGAGCACGCCTTCGCTTTGGAGCTGCCGCAACGGGTGCCGGTGACCATGAGCGACCATGAACATGCGCAATATCTCTGGCTGCCGGCGGCCGATGCCATCGAAATGGCGTCCTCGAGCACCAACCGGGCGGTCATTGAACGGTTGCGTCAAGGCGCTTAGCGCGATGAGCGGCGTGGTCGTGTACGTGCATGGGCTATGGCTTCATGGTTGGGAAAGCGCTTTGCTGTGCCGCCGATTGTCGCGGCAACTGGCATGCGAAGCGCGCATGTTTCGCTATCCATCCGTGAGCGCTGATCTCGCCACCAACGCCCATGCCCTCGCGCGGTTCTTGGCCGCATTGCGCACCGACACGCTGCACTTGGTCGGCCACAGCATGGGCGGCCTGGTGATCTTGAAATGCTTCTCGAGCGAGGTGTCGGCGGACGGCCTGCAGCGTGACGGCAGGGCATTGCCGCCGGGGCGCATCGTGCTGCTCGCCTCGCCGGTGCGCGGCAGCCGGGCTGCGCAGCGCCTGGCGCGACTGCCGTTCGGCAAAAGGATCCTGGGATCGACGGCCGGTGAGGCGCTGTTGACGGCGCGCGAGGGCCGCTGGAACGGTGTGCGCGAGTTGGGCGTGATCGCCGGAGATCTTGCCTTTGGCTTCGGCCGACTGCTTGGGCCGTTGAATGCGCCGAGCGACGGCACGGTATTGGTGGAGGAGACGCGCCTTGCGGGCGCCAAGGCGCAATTGACGTTGCCGGTCTCGCACACCGGCATGATGGTGTCCGCGACGGTGGCGCGGCAGAGCGCGGCTTTCCTGCGCGATGGGCGGTTCGGACCGTGAAGCGGCTACCGAATGCGCCGCCGTCCGCGATTCCGTTCGACACGTCATTCCCCCCGTTGTTCGCCATCCAATTGTTGTAGGCGAAACAGCGACTCGAGCGCCTCGCGCGGGCTCAAGGCATTTGGATCCATGGCGCGCAAGGCATCGAGGGCGGCTGAACCGGCGGGCCGCGCCGTGTCGGGCGCAGCCACGATGAGCGGCAGTTCGGTCTGCGGCGAGGTCGAGTTGCGCAGCGCGTCGCGCTCACGCTCGAGTTCACTCAAATAGCGCCGCGCCGTGGCGATGACGGATTTGGGAATCCCGGCGAGCGTGGCAACCTGCAAACCGTAGCTCTGATTGGCGGGGCCCTCCTTGACGCTATGCAAGAACACCAGCGCGTCGCCGTGTTCGACCGCTTGCACGTGGACATTGACCACGCCGGGCGCTTCGCTCGCAAGACTGGTCAGCTCGAAGTAGTGAGTCGCGAACAGCGTGAAGGCACGGACCTTGGCGGCAATGAAGGCGGCGCACGCGTAGGCGAGCGACAGGCCGTCGAAAGTGCTGGTGCCGCGGCCCACTTCGTCCATCAATACCAGGCTCTTGTCGGTGGCGTTGTGCAGGATGTTGGCGGTCTCGGTCATTTCGAGCATGAAGGTCGAGCGACCGCCCGCCAAATCGTCGGAGGCGCCGATGCGGGTGAATATGCGATCGAGGGGCCCCAGGACCGCGCGCTTCGCGGGCACGAAACAACCGATATGCGCAAGAATGGCGATCAAGGCGGTCTGGCGCATGTAGGTGCTTTTGCCGCCCATGTTCGGGCCGGTGATGATCAACATACGGCGCCCCTCATCGAAGCGCACGTCGTTCGCAACGAAGGGTTCCCGGCTGGCGCGTTCGACCACCGGATGCCGGCCGCCGTCGATGCGCAACATCGGCTCCTGCACCAGTTCCGGCTGCACGCAATCGAGAGCGGCGGCGCGTTCCGCGAAGCAAGCCAGCACATCGAGCTGCGCGATGCTCGCGGTGGTTCGTTGCAGTGCCGGCAAACTCGCCGTCAGCAGATCGATCAGCCCGTCGTAAAGCTCCCGTTCGCGCGCGAGCGCGCGGTCGCGCGCGCCCAAAACCTTGTCCTCGAAGGATTTCAATTCGGGCGTGATGAATCGTTCGGCGGATTTCACGGTTTGGCGGCGCTGATAGTCCTTCGGCACCGCGTCCGCTTGGGCGCGGCTGACTTCGATGAAGAATCCCTGCACCCGATTGAAGCCGAGCTTAAGGCTGGAGAGCCCGCTGCGCTCGCGTTCCTTTCGTTCGAGATCGAGCAGGAATTGCTCGGTGTTGCTGCCGAGCAGGCGCAGCTCGTCGAGTTCGGCGTCGTATTCCGGCGCGATCACGCCGCCATCGCGCAAGAAGTGCGGCGGCGACTCGACCACGGCGCGGGTGAGCACCGCATGCTCGGCGCGATGATCGCTGAATTCGCCGAGCAGCCGCTCGATCAGGGGAGAGGGGGTCTCGACTTGCACGGCGTGCAGGGACGCATGCAGAGCCGGCAACACGCCGAGCGCGGCGCGCAACTGCGCAAGATCCCGCGGTCGCGCCGAACGCAGCGCAATCCGGGCCAATATGCGCTCCAGGTCGCCGACGCCGCGCAGCGATTCGGCGAGGGCCGCGTGGCGGGACGCTTCGATCAGCGTCGCAACCGCATGATAGCGGGCGCGAAGCGTGTCGCGGTCGCGCAGCGGGCGGTGCATCCAGCGGCGCAGCATGCGCGCACCCATCGCGGTGGCGGTGTGGTCGAATACCCCGGCAAGGGTCAACTCCGGCTTGCCGGCAAGGCTCTCGTCCAATTCCAGATTGCGCCGGGTGGCCGGGTCCATGATCAAGGCGCCGTCGTGTTCCTCAGTGGCGAGCGACAGCAGATGCGGCAGCGCCGCCTTTTGCGTCTCGCGCACATAGGCGAGCAGCGCGCCCGCCGCGCCCACGCCCAACGGCTTGTCGGCGCAGCCGAAACCGGCCAAATCGCGGGTGTGGAACTGTTCGCAGAGCGAGCGGGTCGCCGAATCGGTGTCGAAATGCCATGGCGCCCGCAGCTTCCACGGCCGGTCCGATGCGCCCGATGCGGTCGCAGCCGGCGGCTGCCAGCCGTCGGGGGCCAGCAACTCCGCCGGACGCAGCCGCTCGAGCTCGGTCTCGAGCGCGGCACCGCCCTCGAGCTCCATGACGCTGAAGCGGCCGGCCGACAGATCGAGCCACGCCAGGCCGATGCGGCCGTTCGCACCGCACACGCTCGCGAGCACGTTGTCGCGGCGTTCATCGAGCAGCGCATCGTCCGTGACGGTCCCCGGCGTGACGATGCGCACCACCTCCCGCTCCATGGGGCCCTTGGTTTTGCCGGGCTCGCTGCGCTGCTCGCAAATGGCGACCGATTCGCCTTTGCGAACCAAGCGCGCCAAGTAGGCGTCGAGAGTGACCGCCGGCACGCCGGCCATGGGAATCGGTGCGCCGGCGGAGGCGCCGCGCTGGGTCAGCGCGATGTCGAGCAATTGGGCGGCGCGCCGTGCATCGTCGTAAAACATTTCGTAAAAATCGCCCATGCGATAAAACAGCAGGACGTTCGGGTGCTGCGCCTTGATGCGCAGGTACTGCTGAATCATGGGGGTGTGGGTGTCCAGCGGATCGGAGTGCGTGATGTGGGTCACCATCTGCGGATGAACCTCAGTGCTATTCTTGGGGTATGAACCAACCATGCGAGCAACATGATAGCGGAAGTTAGTTTTCGAAAAACACGCATGTATCATCTGGCGCGATTATTTTTCTTTGCTGCATGGGTAGTTCCAACAACATGTTTGATCGGCGGAGGACTGCCGAGCGAGCGGATCGTCGCAGCGTTTTGCGCAGCTGCGATATCCGGCGGTTTACTGGCGGGTCTGCCGGTAACGGCATTTCGCGCTGCTCGCCTATTGACCGCGATTTGTCTTCCGCTTTTCTTAATTTGGATCGCTTATGTGTCGCTGAACGGGATGGGGCCGACCTCCAACGATGCGCTAGGTACTTTGGCGAACACGAACGTGGCGGAAGCTCTGACCGCAGTGCGTTTGGTGACGAATTACAAATCCGTTTCCATCGGCCTACTGCAGGCGATGTTGATCGCTGCGTCGTACGCCTGCACGGTTTCACGCCAAACTCCGTACTCTGGTGCGATCGTTGCGGCGTCGCTGATCGCGCTGATGGTGAACGCTTGGATTCCTCGTTTCGTACACACTGTGCCCTCTTTCCTGCCGGGCCGCGACGATCTACAGAATGCTCCGTACGGCTCTCTAGCCGACCTAATCGATACTTGGCTCGATAACCGGGAAGTCCTTGCGTCACGATCTTCGGGCGCAGGACGTCAAATCCCGAGCGAACCGCGCCAGTACGATCACCCTGGCCAATATGGCGGTTGATCTGCCGCTCAAGTTTCGAGGCTGTACCGAGACTGTGTTGCGGTTATAGCGCGCCGCTCAATTCGGTTGCGCTATACGTTATCGGACATCGATTGTTATTGAGTGCTCTCGTGCGTAGTCATTCGGTGCCGCACCACCCCTGCCAGCCTCCCGAAAGGGGGGTTGTCCAGGCGCCCTCCGTAGGGATTGTTAGGCTACCTTGACCAAGGTGTAGGACTTGGGCTTCAGTGACGCGAGTTCGCGCAGCAGTGCGGGAACGAGTGGCAGTAGTGCCGGCAGTTCATTGGATACGGAGTCGAGCATTACCAACGCAATGGGTAACGTGGCCAGGTTCTGCTGAAACGGCAGGTTCTTGTCCACTGTTACGAATGCGTCGAAATCAGCCGCCGCAAGTGCAAGCAGCTTACTGTTCTTAACGCCGGACCAGCCTGCCTCAACAACCGTTCGCACGGAATGATCAGTCAGCGATCGACGCAAGCCGGCTTGGGACCGACTCGTCAAGCAGCAGTCGCATCCAGCGCCAACCGTTCCCTAGCTGCCTCGAGTACGAAAACCGCAGTCGCTCGGGAGATTGAGGGGAAGTCCTCAAGAAAGTCTTCGAGCGTAGACGATCCTTCGAGGTAATCGAAGAGATTTTTCACGGGCACTCGCGTACCCTTGAAACAAAGCGCCCCACTCATGACTTCAGGGTCGCGGCTAACAAGTAAATCGTCCATTTTGCGCTCCTGTGCCCATAGTTTACACGAAGCGCCGATCCAGGCGCAGGCAAGCCCGGCACCGCCGCTTCGTGGCAAGCATTTTTCGTGAAGTACCGCTGTTTAAAAACACAACGTGACCGTTACATAACGGGTGTGCGGATACTGCTGCATCATCGGGGTGTGGTCCTGCAGGAGATTGCCCTGGCGTAAGCCTTCGGAGGGTGCCTCGATGTTCATTCGGTCCATTGTCCAGGTCTGGAATCCGAACCGCACGCCCTATGTTTCGCCGGTTTCCGATAGGCGGATATTTGACTGTCGCAGCCAATCTTGCTATCAGAATTTCGAGCAGAGGGGCGGCCAATGAAGATCACGGACCAGGAACTTTTGCGCCTCGCCGCTCGGGTGGGGCGGCACTTGCTGCATTCCGCACGTTGCGTGTGCACCGCGGAGTCGTGTACCGGCGGTTGGATTGCCAAGGCGCTCACCGACGTCGCCGGCAGCTCGCAATGGTTTTGCGAGGGGTTCGTCACCTACAGCAACGATGCGAAGTTTCGCCGGCTCGGAGTGCCGCGTTCGCTGATCGCGCGCGACGGCGCGGTAAGCCAAGCCGTTGCCCGCGCGATGGCCGGCGGGGCCTTGCAGCGCACCCGAGCGCAATTGGCTGTGGCGGTCACCGGTATCGCCGGTCCCGATGGTGCAGTGCCGGGCAAACCGGTGGGAACGGTGTGGCTGTGCTGGGCGGAACGGCGCGGAGGCAGGATTCGACTGATCGCGCGGTGCAAGCGCTTGCGCGGCGACCGCGAAGCCGTTCGGCGCAAAACCGTGCGCCTTGCTCTCAAGGGATTGCTCGAGCGCTGATCCTTAGGCGAGCGCTCGGCGAAAGGGGTGCATCTTGCGCTTGTTTTTCGCGGTATTGCCCCCGGTCGACGTGCGAAACGGCATCGCGGCGGCTGCACTTCGGCTTCCGCTGGAGGCGGGGTCGGCGCTGGTGCCACCTGAAAACTATCACATGACTCTCGCATTCGTCGGCGAGGTGCCTGCGGCGCAGCTCGCCACCGTGCGTGAGATCGGCGCCTGGCAGCGCGCCAGCGGCTTCACCGTGCGCTTCGATGCATACGAATACTGGCCGCAGGCCGCCGTGCTGGTGGCGGCTGCACGAGAAATTCCCTCCTCGTTGGCGTGCCTGTGGGAGCGGCTTCATGCCGGCCTCGCGAGCTACCAGTTGGCGCCAAATCCACCGCTGCTGCGGCCGCATGTAACGATTGCGAGGAAGGTGTCGCAAGCTCCTGTGTTGCAAGCCATGTCTGCATTCGGCTGGAGGGCGCAGACATTCAGTTTGATGCAATCGAGCAGGAGCGGCGCTCAACCCATCTATACAGTATTGGACACGTGGCCACTACTGGATGAGTGTGCAAAACCTTAGATAAACTCCATCATTTCGACGCATATGAGATGAGCGTCGGGCGCCGAATATGAAATAATGGCGCCACATTTTGTTAAGGACTCCCCCGATGGAAGAGAATCGTAAGAAAGCTCTCGCAGCTGCGTTGAGCCAGATCGAAAAGCAGTTTGGCAAGGGCTCGGTGATGCGCTTGGGCGACGCCGGCGCAATCTACGAGGTGGATTCCATTCCCACCGGGTCATTGGGCCTCGATATTGCGCTCGGCGTTGGGGGCATACCCCGCGGCCGCGTCATCGAGATATTCGGACCCGAGTCATCGGGTAAAACGACGCTCACCTTGGCCATCATCGCCTCGGCGCAGCAACACGGCGGAACCGCGGCGTTCGTGGACGCCGAGCATGCGCTCGATCCGGTGTACGCGGAGAAGCTCGGCGTGATGGTCAATGACTTGCTGGTGTCGCAGCCGGACACGGGCGAACAAGCGCTGGAGATTACCGACATGTTGGTGCGCTCGGGCGCTGTCGACGTGGTGGTGATCGATTCGGTGGCAGCGCTCACTCCGAAGGCGGAGATCGAGGGCGAGATGGGTGATCAGCACATGGGATTGCAGGCGCGCCTCATGTCCCAGGCACTGCGCAAGCTGACCGGCAACATCAAGCGCTCGAACACCATCGTCATATTCATCAATCAGATCCGCATGAAGATCGGCGTCATGTTCGGCAATCCGGAAACGACCACCGGCGGCAACGCGCTGAAATTCTATTCTTCCGTGCGCATGGATATTCGACGTATCGGCGCGATCAAGAATGGCGAGGAAGTGGTCGGGTCGCTGACCCGCGTCAAAGTCGTCAAGAACAAAGTGGCGCCGCCGTTCCGCGAGGCCGAGTTCGAAATCATGTACGGCACCGGCATCTCCAAGGAAGGTGAGCTCATCGAGATCGGGGTGCTGCACAATTTGGTGGAAAAATCCGGCTCTTGGTACAGCTACAAGGGCGAACGCATCGGGCAGGGCAAGGACAATGCCCGCAATTTCCTGCAGCAGCATCCGGAAATCGCGAAGGACATCGAAAGTCAAATTCGCGCCAAGTTGATTCCGGAGAAAGCAACCATGAACCGCGGTGGCGACGCCAAAGAGGCGTAGCATCTGCGCCGCCGCGAGGTAGAGCCTCTCGATTCGCGCGCGGCTCGAGTCGCGGCGCTCGATGCTTTGGCGCGGCGCGACCATGGTTCCGGGGAATTACGCCGCAAACTGCTCGACAGGGGCTACGATTCGGCCGTTGTGGCCCAGCTGATCGAGCGGCTGTGCGCCGAGAAATTGCTGGATGATCGCCGCTTTCTCGAGAACTTCGTGGCCTTTCGCGCGGCGCGCGGCCAGGGGCCTGAGCGGGTGCGCGCCGATTTGCGCAAGCTCGGAATGCAGGGCGAGGCGGTCGAGGCAAGCATTGAGGCTTATCCCGACTGGATCCAGCAGTTGCGAAAGGCGCGGCAAAAGAAGTTTGGCACTTCGTTGCCGAGCAATTACCCTGATCGACAGCGCCAGGCTCGATTTCTCGGCTACCGGGGCTTCACCGGCGCGCAAATTCGAATGGCTTTGGGCTTTGACACCGACCTTGATGCAGACACGTAACCTATGAAACGCGACGCCAAATTGAGAATGATGACGAGTTCGGAGATCCGGGCGAGCTTCCTGGAATACTTTCGCAAGAACGGACATGCGATCGTGCCGTCGAGCTCACTCGTGCCGGGTAACGATCCGACGCTGCTTTTTACCAATGCGGGCATGGTGCAGTTCAAGGACGTGTTTCTCGGCAGGGATACCCGCGACTATACGCGCGCGGCGAGCGCGCAGCGCTGCGTGCGCGCCGGCGGCAAGCACAATGATCTGGAAAATGTCGGCTACACCGCCCGGCACCATACGTTCTTCGAGATGCTCGGCAACTTCAGCTTCGGCGATTATTTCAAGCGCGAAGCGATCCACTACGCCTCGAATTTCATTACCGGCGCGCTCGGCATCCCGAAGGAGCGCCTCTGGGTCACGGTGTTCACCGAGGACGACGAAGCCGAACGCATCTGGACCGAGGAAATCGGCATCGATCCGACGCGCTGCACACGGATGGGCGAAAAGTCGAATTTTTGGTCCATGGGAGAAACCGGTCCCTGCGGCCCATGTACCGAGATTTTCTACGATCACGGCGCGGGGATTCCCGGCGGCCCGCCGGGATCCGTCGACGAGGACGGCGACCGCTATGTGGAAATCTGGAATCTCGTATTCATGCAGTACGATCGCGCAGCGGACGGGGTGTTGGTGCCCTTGCCCAAGCCTTCCGTCGATACCGGCATGGGTCTGGAGCGCGTCGCAGCGGTCATGCAGGGCGTGCACAGCAACTATGACATCGATCTGTTCAAGTCGCTGATACGCGCCGCGGCGGAAGTCACCGGTGCGCAGGATCTCAATTCCTCCAGTCTGCGCGTGATCGCCGACCACATCCGCGCGAGCACGTTCCTGATCATCGATGGAGTCGTGCCGTCCAACGAGGGTCGCGGCTATGTACTGCGGCGCATCATTCGGCGCGCGATCCGACACGGCTACAAACTGGGGCAGACCCAGCCGTTTTTACATAAGCTGGTACCGGCCTTGGTGCGGGAGATGGGCTCGTACTATGGCGAATTGGCAAAAGGCGAAGCTCGTGCCGTGCAGACGTTGGCACTGGAGGAGAGTCGATTTGCCGAAACGCTCGCGACCGGCATGGCTCTGCTCGATGCGGAGACCGCCAAACTAAACTCATCCGTGATTCCGGGCGAAACGGTATTTCGCCTGTACGATACCTACGGATTTCCGCTCGACCTGACCGCCGATGTGGCCCGGGAGCGGGGCCTTACGATCGATCAAGCCGGCTTCGATGCGGCCATGGCGGCGCAGCGCGGTCGCGCGCGCGCGGCAAGCAAATTCGGCGCCGAGCTGCGCGACTCGATCAAGCTGTCGGGGAAGACGGATTTCCAAGGCTACGATCGGCTGGCCGGTACCGGCCGCGTCACCGCGCTGATATCCGGCGGTGAATTGGTAGTGGCATTGCGCCAGGGCCAAGAGGGTCAGGTGGTGCTGGATCGCACGCCATTTTATGCGGAGGGCGGCGGTCAAATCGGCGACACGGGCGCGCTCGTCGGGCCGAGGGCGCGATTCGTCGTGAGAGACACGCAGAAGCTCGGCGCATCGTTTGCCCATATCGGCCTGATTGAGGCGGGGGAGATCCGCGTCGGCGACGAGATGAACGCGCTAGTCGACCGCGAGCGCCGCACCGCGATCGCTCTGAATCACTCCGCGACTCACCTGTTGCATGCGGCGCTGCGCGAAGTGCTCGGCAAGCATGTTCATCAAAAGGGCTCGCTGGTGGCCCCGGATCGACTGCGCTTCGACTTCTCGCATGGTCAAGCGCTTTCCGCCGAGGAGCTGCGCCGCATCGAAGAACTCGTCAATGTGGCAATTCGCGGCAATGCACCGGCGGAAACGCGCGTGATGGCGCTGGATGACGCGGTCGCGGCAGGCGCGATGTCGTTGTTCGGCGAAAAATACGAGAGCGACGTTCGCGTTCTTTCGATCGGCGATTTTTCGATGGAACTCTGCGGCGGCACTCACGTCGAAAGAGCCGGAGACATCGGGTTGTTCAAGATCATCAGCGAATCCGGTGTCGCGGCGGGTGTGCGCCGAATTGAAGCGGTGACCGGTCAGGCGGCCTACGAGTGGGTGGTGCGCGCGGACCAAACGCTGCGCGACGTTGCCGGCATGCTCCGGGCTAGCCGAGAGGAAGTGGACGAAAAGGTTCGCGAACTCGTCGAGCGCGCGAGGCGCTTGGAAAAGGAAGTGCAGCAGCTCAAGTCGAAACTGGCGAGCGGGCAGGGAGGCGACCTATCCATTCAGGCAAAGTCCGTGGGTGGCGTTAAGGTTTTGGCTGCCCAGATCGAGAGTGCGGATGTGAAGGCATTGCGCGATGCGGTCGACCAGCTCAAGCACAAACTCGGCTCCTCCGTGATCGTGCTTGCAACCGTTCAGGACGGCAAGGTGACGCTGGTGGCCGGTGTTTCAGCCGATTTGATCGCACGGCTGAAGGCCGGCGACATCGCCGGCGCCGTTGCCGCTCAGGTGGGCGGACGCGGCGGCGGGCGTGCGGATTTCGCGCAAGCCGGCGGAACCCAGCCGGAGAATCTCGGCGCGGCTCTGGCGGGAGTCGAATCTTTGGTGCGCAGCCGTTTGTCTAATTGAACGGTTTGTTTATTCTGGTGGTGGGGTGCGACAATTGCATCTGCTATTATTGTTTGCTTGATGTATCGATGAATTCCCGTGGTGATTCGCGCGAGCATTCCACATCACCGATTGCTTGACGGCGAAGCGGTCCGAAAACAGTCAAGCGCGCCGATGTAACTGCCAAGGCCGCTGAAACTGCGAAGGAAGAATTAGGAGCACCAGCATGTTGATTTTGACGAGGCGTGTCGGCGAAACCGTGATGATCGGCAACGAGGTCACGTTTACCGTGCTCGGCGTGAAGGGCAATCAAGTGCGCATTGGAGTCAATGCCCCGAAGGACGTTGCGGTCCACCGCGAAGAGATCTACCAGCGAATCAAGCGCGAAGAGGATCATGAGGGCAGATCGCCCGATACGGACGCCAAAATCGCCGATGATGCGTATTAGAAGGGTTTAAATCCCCTCATAGCTTTACCTGGACTGCTCCGCACGGGTATCATCCCGCGCTCCTTGATTAGGGCTCATTACCCGATCCGGAGAGGTGGCCGAGTGGTCGAAGGCGCGCCCCTGCTAAGGGCGTATGGGTCAAAAGCCCATCGAGGGTTCGAATCCCTCCCTCTCCGCCAATAGGCTTGAAATCGCTCAGAGTTAGTTCTGTGCTTGTATGGCGAGGAGTTGAGTGGGTTGAGGAGGGATGACGCCGGAGCGTTAGCGACGGCGGTCCCGAGCGAAAGCGACGGGACGAGCGGCCGACAGGCCGCGAGCAATCCCACCCTCTCCGCCACGCAATGCGACCGATTTGTTCAATATGCGCCCGTAGCTCAGTTGGATAGAGCGCCTGGCTACGAACCAGGAGGCCGGGGGTTCGAATCCCTCCGGGCGCACCAAATCAAGAGGTTACAGATCTCGG
>Ga0207927_1000191_pt1 | contig 25308 bp, 23 predicted proteins | sample NGESurdeep072012_2_FD_184456 | JGI IMG/M metagenome (GOLD analysis project Ga0207927, IMG submission 184456) | Arctic peat soil microbial communities from Barrow, Alaska - NGEE Surface sample 210-2 deep-072012 (SPAdes) | ecosystem: Environmental > Terrestrial > Soil > Wetlands > Peat ... | reverse complement strand
CATTGGTGGAACGATTACTAATATATTAGCAAGATTTACCGGAAGCGACCGAGTTGTCAACCGCTTTGTGCAGGATTCCCATGGAGATGGCGCCGTTCCGCTTGAGCGGCACGGTGTACGGCACGTTGCTGAACCACCGCACGGCGGTCGCGGCGCTCGAGGGGAAGATGACCCTGCCGCCGTACAACGCGCCGCCGCGGGCGCCGGTGCTGTACCTGAAGCCGAGAAACACGCTCGCGGCCAGCGGCGATGCCGTGGAGATTCCAGCCGCGACCGCGGCCGCGGGCGCCGCCGCGGAGCTGGAGGCGGCCGCGTGCTTAGGGATAGTCATCGGGCGCACCGCCTGCAATGTCTCCGAAGCTCTTGCCTTGGAACATGTCGCCGGATTCCTCATCGTCAATGACGTCAGCATTCCGCACCCGGATTACTACCGTCCGTCGGTTCGGTACAAAGCGCGCGACGGCTTCTGCCCGCTCGGTCCCCGGGTCACGGCGCGCGTTCTGGTCGCGAACCCGGACGCGCTCGCCATTCGCACCTATGTCGACGGTGTCCTGGTGCAAACGATGAGCACCGCTGATCTGATCCGTTCGTTGGCACGGCTGCTCGCCGACGTGACGGAATTCATGACGCTTGCGCCGGGCGACGTGCTCGCGGCCGGCGCCGCGGCGCCGGCGCCGCGCGTGCGCGCCGGACAGACCGTGGCCATGGAGGCCGATGCCTTGGGCACGCTCACCAATCGCTTCGCAGGCGGCGCATGATGCGCGCACGAGTGGCGTACGGCGGGGCGCTGCACGAGGCCACTCCGGCGGGCGGCGCCGGCGAGGCCAGGCTGCGCCTGGCGGATGGGCGGGTGCTGGCGCAGGATCAAGTCATCTGGCTGCCGCCCTTCGAGGTCGGCACGGTGATCGCATTGGGCTTGAACTACGCCGATCACGCCAAGGAATTGGCATTCAGCTCCCAGGAGGAGCCGTTGGTCTTTCTCAAGGGCCCCGGCACTCTGCTCGGCCATCGCGGCGCCACCCGCCGTCCGGCCGAGGTCACCTTCATGCACTATGAGTGCGAACTCGCCGTGATCATCGGCCGCCGGGCGCGGCGCGTGGCGCGCGCGCAGGCGCTTGAGCACGTGGCCGGCTATTGCATCGCCAACGACTACGCCGTTCGCGATTATCTGGAGAATTGGTACCGCCCCAACATGCGCGCCAAGAATCGCGACGGCGCCACGGTCTTGGGACCCTGGTTGGTGGATGCCGGGGATATTACCGAGCCTGCGAACCTCGAGTTGCGCACCTTCGTCAACGGCCAACTGACCCAGCGGGGCAACACGCGCGAATTGATCTTCGACGTCCCGTATCTGATCGAATACTTGAGTTCGTTCATGACATTGGCGGCGGGCGATGTCATTCTCACCGGTACGCCGCAGGGCGTCAGCAACGTGATGCCGGGCGATGAGATCGTGTGTGAAATCGACGGCTTGGGCCGGCTCCTCAACACCATCGTCGGGGATGCAGCCTTGGGCCGCCGGGGGGACGCAAAGTCGTGCGCATCGAACATTTGATCGACGGCGCCTCGGTCGCGGGCGCGGAGTATTTCGAGACGCGCAATCCCGCGACCCAGGAGGCGCTGGCGCAGGTCGCGCGCGGCGGGCCGAAGGAGATCGATGCGGCGGTCGGCGCGGCCAAGGCGGCCTTTCCGCGATGGGCCGGCAAGCCGGCGGCGGAGCGGGCGCGTCTGCTGCGCAAGCTCGGCGATCTGATCGCCGCGCAGGTCCCCGAGATCGCCAAGACCGAAACGCAGGACACCGGCCAGGTGATCGCGCAGACTGCCAAGCAGCTGGTGCCGCGCGCGGCGGACAATTTTTATTATTTCGCCGAGATGTGCGTGCGCGTCGATGGGCATACCTACCCGACTCCCACTCACCTCAACTACACCTTGTTCCACCCGGTCGGCGTGTGCGCGCTGATCTCGCCGTGGAACGTGCCGTTCATGACCTGCACCTGGAAGGTCGCGCCGGCGCTCGCGTTCGGCAATACCGCCGTGCTGAAAATGAGCGAACTGTCGCCGCTGACGGCGGCGCGGCTGGGAGAGCTGGCCTTGGAGGCCGGAATTCCCGCCGGAGTGCTCAACGTCGTGCACGGCTACGGAGCCGAGGCGGGCGAACCGCTGTGCCGCCATCCCGACGTGCGGGCGATCTCCTTCACCGGTTCGACCGCGACCGGAGATCGCATCGTCAAGTCGGCGGGCTTGAAGAAATTTTCGATGGAGCTGGGCGGCAAGAGTCCGTTCGTGATCTTCGACGACGCCGATGTCGCGCGCGCCCTGGATGCCGCCCTGTTCATGGTCTTCTCGAACAACGGGGAACGCTGCACCGCCGGTTCGCGCATCCTGGTGCAGCAAACGATTTATGCGGACTTCGCCGAGAAATTCGCCGCACGGGCCCGGCGCATCAGCGTCGGCGATCCGATGGACGATGGCACCGTCGTCGGACCCATGATCAGCCCCGAGCACCTGACGAAGGTGCGCAGGTACATTGAATTGGGCCCGCGGGAGGGCGCAACGCTGCTGTGCGGCGGCCTCGAAGCGCCGGCGCTCGCCGGCGTGCTCAAGAACGGCAATTTCGTCAAGCCCACGGTGTTTGCGGATGTCGATAACCGGATGCGCATCGCCCAGGAAGAGATTTTCGGGCCGGTGGCCTGCTTGATTCCCTTCAAGGACGAAGCGGGGGCGATCGCCAAGGCGAACGACATCGCGTATGGCCTCTCGAGCTACGTCTGGACCGAAAACGGCAGCCGCGCTCTTCGGGTCGCCTCCGCGATCGAGGCCGGCATGTGCTTCGTCAACAGCCAGAATGTACGCGATCTGCGCCAGCCGTTCGGCGGCACCAAGGCTTCCGGTGTCGGTCGCGAAGGCGGGATCTGGAGCCACGAGGTATTTCTCGAGCCCAAGAACGTCTGTGTCAGCTTGGGCTCACATCCGATTCCGCGCTGGGGTGTATAGATGATGAGCCTCTATCAAATGCAGAAATTTCTGTTCGATATCAATCGCGACCGGAGCGTTCAGCAAGAGTATCGGGAGGATTTGCCCGGGCTCCTTAATCGCTACGAGCTCACCGCCGAAGAGCGCGGCGCGATCGCCGCGGGCGACATCGGATTGATCTATGTGCTCGGCGCCAACGGTCAGCTGCTGATGCACTACGCGGCGTTTCTCGGCATGCCGTGGGCCGAGTACATCGCGGCGATGCGCCGCGGAGTGAGCAGCTACGGTCCGGTGCGCGCCGGGCTCTACCACATGACCACGGCGATGGACGAGAAGGCGGCCGGCGTATGAGCCTGGTGTTCGCGGGGATCGCGAGCCACGCGCCCGGCATCACCGGTCGCGCGCACTTAGCCGACCCGGCGGTCGTGCGCGAATTCCATGGCGCCTTTCGCGCCATGGGGGAGCGGCTCGCGGCCGCTCGTCCCGACGCGCTGATCGTGGTGGCGGCCGAACACTTCGCCAATTTCTTCATGAACAACATGCCGTCCTTCGCCGTGGGGATGGCCGAACGTTACCAGGGCCCGATCGAGGATCCCGAATGGCTGGGTATTGCGCGCACCGCGGTTCCCGGCAACGCGCCGCTTTCACTGCGGCTCATCCGGGAGATGATGCAGTCCGTCGATCTCGCCTACGCGGAGGAGTGGCAATTCGATCACGGCATCATGGTGCCGCTGCATTTCCTCACGCCGCGCTACGACCTGCCCGTGATCCCGATGAACATCAACTGCCAGGGACCGCCGCTCGCGCCGCTGCACCGCGCTTGGGGCTTCGGCGAGGCGCTGCGCCGGGCCGCGGACTGCTGCGAGGAACGCATCGCCGTCATCGGCACCGGTGGCATATCGCATTGGCCGGCGACGCCGGATTCCGGAAAGATCAACGAGGCCTGGGACCGGGAGTTGCTCGGACGCTGGCAAGCCAATGACCGGCAAGCGCTGTTGTCGTACACCGACGAGGCGACCTATCGCGATGCCGGCCAAGGCGGATTGGAAATCCGCACCTTCATCGCGGTCGCCGCCGCGGCGAAGGGCCACGGTACGCTGTACCACTACCGGCCAATACCCATGTTCGCCGTGGGATGCACCATCGCCGACATGAGCATCGGAGCTTAATCCATGTCGCACATGACGCTCGAATACACTGCGAATTTACGCACCGCCGGCCGCTTCGGCGAACTGTGCCGCGAACTCGCTCGCTACATGGTGGATCTGCGCATCGCGGGCCAGCCGGTATTTCCGGCGGGCGGCGTACGGGTGCGCGCCATTGCCTGCGAGGAGTATTGCATTGCCGACGGCAGCATCGCGGATGCCGGGTTCGTGCACGCCATTCTGAAAATCGGCGCCGGCCGCAGCGAGGAGGTCAAGAAGGCCACTTGCGGCGGCTTGTTCGACATCATGAAACGGCATTTCGCGTCGCAATACGCCGAGCGCGGCCTGGCGTTGTCGCTCGAATTCATCGAGTTCAGCGCAAACGGCACGCTCAAGCACAATAATCTGCACGCGCGCCTCAAGAAAACCTGACGTCTCAAGAAACCTCAGCGGACCAATCCAAAGCGAGTTTCACATGCTGTCCCCGGAAATCACTCGCGCGCTTGCCAAGCGGCTCTACGATGCCCGCAAGAGCCGCACTCAATTGCGCCACTTTTCGGCCCAGCATCCCGGCATGACCGTCGAGGACGGCTACGCCATTCAGCGCGCATGGGTCGAGCTCGAGCTGGCGGACGGCCGAACCGTCAAAGGGCGCAAGATCGGACTCACCTCGCGGGCGATGCAGCAGGCATCGCAGATCACCGAGCCCGACTATGCCCCGTTGATGGACGATATGTTCTTCGATACCGGCAGCGACATTCCTCACCAGAGATTCATCGCACCGCGCGTCGAGGTGGAGCTGGCGTTCGTGCTGTCGCGTGCCTTGCGCGGTCCAGGCGTGACGCTGTTTGAGGTCATGCAGGCCACCGACTATGTGGTCCCTGCGCTCGAGATCATCGATGCGCGCATCGAGCAGTTCGACCGCGACACCCAGTTGCCGCGCAAGGTGTTCGACACTATCGCGGACTTTGCCGCCAACGCGGGCGTCGTCCTGGGCGGGCGGCCGGTGAAGCCCGATGCGGTCGATCTGCGCTGGGTGGGCGCGCTCCTTTATAAGAACGCCGTCATCGAAGAATCCGGGCTGGCGGCGGCGGTGTTGAATCATCCGGCGACCGGCGTGGCCTGGCTTGCCAACAAGATCGCGGCCTATGATCAGCAACTCGACGCCGGCGACATCGTCTTGGGCGGCTCGTTCACCAGACCCACGCAGGTGGCGTGCGGCGACGTGCTGCATGCCGACTATGGGCCTCTGGGCGGCATCTCGATGCGCTTCGTTTGAGCGGAAAGTTTCCCCAGGGAGCTGCCAAGTGAAAATCCCCGTGAATGCATTCAAGCGAGCGCTGCGCGACGGTAAGCCGCAAATCGGCCTGTGGATGGGCATGACGGATCCGTCGGTGGCGGAACTGCTGGCGGGCACGGGTTTCGATTGGCTGCTGATCGACGCCGAACATACGCCCAACGACCCGCGCAGCGTGCTGCCGCTGCTGCAGGCCGTCGCGCCTTACCCGGTGCACCCGATCGTGCGGCCGGTGCGGGGCGCCGTGGAGTTGATCAAGCAATACCTCGACATCGGCGCACAAACCCTGCTGCTGCCGATGATCGAGACGCCCGAGCAGGCCGCCCTCATGGTGGCGGCCACACGCTATCCGACGCGCGGGATCCGCGGCGTGGCGAGCGCGTCGACGCGCGCCTCGCGTTTCAGTCAGATCGACCGCTACTTTCACGAGTGCGATGCCGAGATGTGCGTGCTGGTCCAGGTTGAATCGGTCAAGGGACTGGAGAATCTGTCGGCGATTGCCACGGTCGAGGGCGTGGACGGCGTGTTTTTCGGGCCGGCGGATCTTGCGGCTTCGATGGGCTTGATCGGCCAGCCCACGGATCCCAAGGTGCGTACGGCCATTGCCCAAGGCATCGCCACCGTGAGGAAGGCGGGCAAGGCGGCCGGCACTCTCACCGGCGATCAGCGGCTCGCGCGCGAGTATTTGGCGCTGGGGGCGCTGTTCGTCGCGGTGGGTGTGGACATGTCGCTGTTGGTGAGGGCGGCAACCGATCTCGCCGGTGCATTCAAGGACGTTGGGTCGGATGGCCGCTAGGACCAGATCGTGGGCATGACTCTCTACGGCTATGCGCCGAGCTCCGCCTCCTACCGGGTGCGCATCGCGCTCAAGCTGAAGAGCCTCGAGGTGGCCACCGTCGCCGTCCATCTGCGCCAAGGCGAGCAGCGGCAGCCGGAATTCCTGAAGCTGAACAGCCAGGGCTTCGTGCCTGCGCTGCGCCTGGACGACGATCAGGTGCTGACGCAATCGATCGCCATCATCGAATATCTGGAAGAGATGTATCCGCGGCCGCCGCTCCTGCCCGCGCCGCCCGCCGCGCGCGCGCGCGTACGGGCCCTGTGCCAGCTCATTGCCTGCGACGTGCATCCGTTGAACAATCTGCGGGTGCTCAAGTATCTCGAAGCGCAGCTCGGGCTCGAAGAGGGGGCGCGCAATGCGTGGTACCAGCACTGGATACACGCCGGTTTCGAAGCGCTCGAGCAATCGCTGACGCGGGATGCGCCCGCCGGGCGTTTCTGCCACGGCGATTCCCCCGGAATGGCCGATGTGCTGCTGGTGCCGCAGGTGTTCAATGCGCGCCGCTTCGCGGTGGACCTCGCCGCCTATCCGCGCATCGCGGCGATCGACGCGGCCTGCCGCGATATTCCCGCCTTCGCCGATGCGGCGCCGGAGCGGCAGAGTTAGCCTAGTTCAAGGGCGGCACGCCTTGGCGGATGGCGGCTGAGAAATCGGTGCTGCCATTCGCCTTCTTGGCCCGCTCGCTTAGGTAGCCGAGCGAACGAAGCTCTTCGAGCGGATAGCGGCTATCCAGGCCGCCGAACGCGAGCGCGAAACCGAGTAACCCGAGCGGAATCCGCCGCATCCACAGGGCAACGGCGCAGGCGATGCTCATGGCGGCCCACAGCGCCATGCACAGAATCTTCAGTGCCGGGCCGCCCGGCGCTTGATACCAGAGCGCGAGCGCGCCCCAACTCGAGCAGCCGGCGATGAGAAGGGTGGCAAGGAGCGTCGCCGTGAGGCGAAGCCGGCGGTCGGCGCCTGCCATCACGGTGCGCGCACCACTCGGTTCGGCGCGCCGCGGGCGGCGGCAGAGCGCGCGGTTCATGGCACGCCGCGCTCGGCCAGGAATTCGGCGAGTATGCGCGCGGTGTGGCTGTTGCGCGGTTTGCGCGCGATGCCGTCGGGAGCGCCTTGGGCGACGATGCGTCCGCCGCCCGCGCCGCCTTCCGGCCCCAGGTCGACGATCCAATCCGCCTCCGCGATCACGTCCAGATTGTGTTCGATCACCACCACGGTGTTGCCCGCATCGACCAGCCGCTGCAGCACTTTCACGAGTTTCTCAACGTCGGCCATGTGCAATCCGACGGTCGGCTCGTCGAGCACGTACAAGGTGTGCTGTCCTTCGCGGCGGGCGATGTCGATGCCCAGCGCATCGGTGCGCGATTTGGCGAGCTCGGTGACCAGTTTGATGCGCTGGCTCTCGCCGCCCGAGAGCGTCGGGCTCGGTTGACCGAGGCTCAAGTAGCCGAGGCCGACATCGGCCATGAGGGAAAGAGGGTGTTGCACGCTGCGCTGGGCCGCGAAGAACTCCACAGCATCGTCGACGCACAGCGCGAGGATTTCGCCGATGCTCTTGCCCTTGAATAGAATTTCCAGGGTCTCCTGATTGAAGCGGCGGCCGCCGCATACATCGCACAGCACCTGCACGTCCGGCAGGAAATTCATCTCGACCCGTCGCATGCCCTGGCCCTCGCAGGCCTCGCAGCGGCCGCCCGCCGTGTTGAACGAAAATCGGCTGGGCGTGAAGCCGCGGATGCGCGCGTCGGTGGTCGCCGCGTAGAGCCGGCGAATCGAATCCCAAAATCCGATGTAGGTGGCCGGGCAGGAGCGGGGGGTCTTGCCGATGGGAGTCTGATCGACCTCGAGCACCCGGCTTATCGATTGCCAGCCGTCGATCGATTCGCACCCCGCTGTGGGCGCTGGCGCCACCACCGCCGCGCCGCGCCGTGCTGCCTGGGTCGCGCGCGCGCTGCGCGACAACAGGCGCTCGAGATTGCGCAGCAGTACGTCACGCGCGAGCGAGGACTTGCCGGAGCCCGAGACGCCCGTGATCACGGTCAAGCGGCGCAGGGGAATGCGCGCATCGACTTTGCGCAAATTGTGCAGAGTCGCGCCGTGGATGCGAATCGAGGGCGTATCGGCAGCGACCGTCCTGCGGCGTGCACGGGAGTGCTTGAGCGGGGCCGCCAGGCAGCGTCCGGTCGCGGAATTGTTCATGCGGGCGAGTTCGGCCGCGCTGCCTTGCGCCACCAAGCGGCCGCCGCGCGTGCCGGCGCCGGGGCCCAGGTCGATCACGTGATCGGCGCGGCGGATCGTTTCCTCGTCATGTTCGACCACGATGAGGGTATTGCCACGGCCGCGCAGCCGCTCGAGGGTATCGAGGAGTGCCAAGTTGTCGCGCGGGTGCAGGCCGATGGTGGGTTCATCGAGCACGTAGCATACCCCCTGCAAGTTCGAGCCGAGCTGGGCGGCGAGGCGGATGCGCTGCGCCTCGCCGCCGGAGAGCGTGGGGGCGGCACGATCGAGCTCGAGATAGCCGAGACCGACATCGCACAGAAACGCGGTGCGCGCGGTCAATTCCGCACACAGATCCCGGGCGATGTCGCGCTCGCGGCCGAGCAGTTTGAATTTGCGCAATGCGGCGGCGAACTCCTGCACCGGCAGGTGCGAGAGGGCGGCGATCGAGCGGCCGCGAAACAGCACGTGGCGCGCCACCGGGTTGAGCCGCTCGCCGGCGCAGTCGGGACACGGCGCCGGCGCGGCATCGGACGCACCATCGGGCGACGTGCCGGGGGTGCCGTTGGGCGCAGCGCTCTCCGCTTCCCGCCACTTGGCTTCCTCGCCGCTTTGCTCGGCGTCGAAATCGGCCAGGGTGAGCCCGGTGCCGAAGCAGCTCTTGCACCAGCCGTGCCGGGAGTTGAACGAGAACAAGCGCGGATCGAGTTCGGGAAAACCGCTGCCGCATTTCGGGCAGGCGCGTTTGGTGGAGAACACCGCCGCGGCGCCGCCCGGGCTCTTCGCCTCGTCGTGCACATGCAGCACGCCGCGCCCGTGCTGCAGCGCCGTGGCCAACGCCTCGCGAAGCGCGGCCTCGCGTGCGCTGCTCACGGTGAGCGAGGCCACGGGCAATTCGATGTTGTGTTCGGCGAAGCGGTCGAGCCGCGGCCATTTGGTCGTGGAAAGCAGCTTGCCGTCGACGCGCAGCTCGCGATAGCCCTTGCCGCGGGCCCATTTGGCAAGCGCCGTGTACAGTCCCTTGCGCGCGACGATGAGCGGCGCCGCGAGCGTGATGGCGCGTCCGCGGTAGTCCTTGAGCAGCCGTGCGGCAATCGCGTCCGCGGACTGGGGCTCGATCGGGATGTCGCAGGTAGGGCAGTGCTGCACCCCCAGTTTCACATACAGAAGACGCAGAAAATGGTAGATCTCGGTGAGTGTCGCCACCGTGCTCTTGCGCCCGCCGCGGCTGGTGCGCTGTTCGATCGCCACGGTGGGCGGTATGCCGAAGATCGCGTCCACGTCCGGGCGGGAGGCGGGCTGGACGAATTGCCGGGCATAGGCATTGAGGGATTCGAGATAGCGGCGTTGTCCTTCCGCAAACACGATGTCGAACGCCAGGGTGCTCTTGCCGCTGCCCGAGACGCCGGTGACGACCGTGAATTGATTGCGCGCCACGTTCACATCGATGTTTTTCAAATTGTGCTCGCGGGCGCCGCGGATTTCGATGGCCTGCGGACGGCTGGCGCGTTGCAAGGCACCGCGCCCGGCGTCGCGCACCGCCGGGTGCGCCGCGCCGGCCAATGTCGGGCCGTCGCGACTTTCACGCAGTGCGCGTCCGGTGTGCGACGATGCAATGCGCATGATCTCTGCGGGTGTACCTGCGCCGACCAGCGCGCCGCCCGCATCGCCGCCCTCGGGACCCAAGTCGATGATCCAATCGGCCGCGCGCATCACATCGAGGTTGTGCTCGATGACCAGCAGCGAGTGACCGGCCTCGATCAGCCGCCGGAAGGCGCGCAATAGTTTGGCCACGTCGTCGAAATGCAGGCCGGTGGTCGGTTCGTCGAACAAAAACAGCGAACCGCGCGTGGATGCGGTGCCGTGCAGAGATGCGGCGCCGTGCGCAGGCTCGCCGCCGCGCATTTGGCGCTTGCGCGAGCGCTCGCGCACGGCGTTATCCGCCAAATGACCTGCGAGCTTCAGGCGCTGCGCTTCCCCGCCCGAGAGCGTCGGCACGGGTTGGCCCAGGCGCAGATACTCGAGGCCGACTTCCGCGAGCGGCGCGAGGCGCACGCAAACCTCGGTGTCGTCCTGAAAGGCCGCCAATGCTTCGGATACCGTGAGTTCGAGCACCTCCGCGATGCTCAAGGGCGCGCCGCCGCCGCGCGGCAACTTGCATTCGAGGATCTCCGCCCGATAGCGCCTGCCGTCGCAATCGGGACAGCGCAGGTACACGTCCGACAGAAATTGCATCTCGACGTGTTCGAAGCCATTGCCGCCGCAGCCGGGGCAGCGGCCGTTGCCGGCATTGAAGCTGAAGGTGCCGGCCGTGTACCTGCGCTCGCACGCCTGCGGCAATTTGGCGAACAAGCTGCGGATGGCATCGAAGGCGCCCACATAGCTCGCGGGATTGGAGCGCGTGGTGCGGCCGATGCGGTTTTGATCGACCATCACGACGTCGTCGATCAGCGAGGCGCCGTGCAAGGCCCGATGCCGGCCGGGATTTTCCGTGGGCTTGCCTTTGGCGCGCTCGATCGCGGCGTAGAGTACATCGTGCACCAGCGTCGACTTGCCGGAGCCGCTGACGCCGGTGACGCAGACCAGGCGATTGAGGGGAATCTCGACATCGAGATCCTTGAGGTTGTGTTCGGCGGCGCCTTCGATGCGCAGCACGCCGGCGGCGGCGCCGGGCGGCGCGGCAAGCGGGACCGCGGCGCGCGCGACATCGACGCGGCGCCGACCAAAGAGGTAGTCCGCGGTGAGGGAATCGCGAGCGCGGGCGAGTGCGCCGACGGAGCCCTCGAACACGATCTTCCCGCCGTGCTCGCCGGGACCCGGTCCGATGTCGAGCACCCGATCGGCGGCCAGTATCACGGCGGGATCGTGTTCGACCACGACCAGCGTGTTGCCGGCGTCGCGCAGGCGCTGCATGACGCCGACGATGCGTCCGACGTCGCGGGCATGCAGCCCGATCGAGGGCTCATCCAGCACGAACAAAGTGTCGACCAGCGAGGTGCCGAGCGCGGTGGTGAGATTGATTCGCTGCACTTCGCCGCCAGACAAGGTGCGGGATTGGCGATCGAGGTTGAGATACCCCAGGCCGACGTCGGTCAAATAGGCGAGGCGCGCGCGGATTTCCCGCAGCAACAGGTCGGCGGCTTGATCGAGCGGCGGCGGCAGGGCGAGCGTGGCGAAGAACCGCCGGCATTCGTCGATCGGCAGCAACATCAATTCGCGGATGTTGATGCCGGGACTGCCGAGCCGCCACAGCAGCGCCTCGGGTTTCAATCGCGCGCCCCGGCAGGCCGTGCATTCGGTGTACGAGCGGTACCTCGAGAGCAGCACGCGGATGTGCATCTTGTACGCCTTGGTCTCGAGCCAGGCGAAGAAGCCCTTCACGCCGTACCAGTGGTTCTTGGTCCACTCACCCTCCCCGTCGAGCACCCAGGCGCGTTGCGCATCGGTCAGCTCGCGCCAGGGAGTGTCGGTGGGGATGGCGCGCTTGCGAGCGAACTTGATGAGGTCCCCCTGGCATTCCTTGTAGGACTCGGTTTGCCAGGGCTTGACGGCGCCCTGGCGGAGCGAGAACCCCGCATCCGGAATGATCAAGCCATAATCGACACCGATGCTGCGCCCGAAACCGCGGCAGGTTTCGCAGGCGCCGATCGGCGAATTGAAGCTGAAAGTGCTGGGAGTGGGATCTTTGTAACCGATATTGCAGTCAGGACAGTGCAGTGCGGCCGAAAACCGCCATGGCGCCGCCGATGTGCCGGCCTCGTTCTGCGGGTAGACGTCGAGACGTCCGTGCCCGACCTTGAGAGCGGCCTCGATGGCATCGTTGGCGCGGGCTGAATCGACCGAATCCCATCGAAAGCGGTCCTGGATCACCTGCAGCGTGTCGCCGCGTTGCTCGTGAATGCGGGTGTAGCCTTGGCCCGCGAGCAGTCCCGTGATCTCCGCTTCGCTGAAGTTCTTCGGGATGGTGACCGGAAAGGTCAGCAGCAGGGGCGGAAAGCCGCTGTCGCGGGAGCGTTGTGCGAGGGCGTCGCGAATGGTCTGCGGTGTGTCGCGGCGCACCGGCCGTCCGCAGCCGCGACAGTGCAAAACGGCGGCGCGCGCGAACAGCAGCTTCAAATGATCGTTCAGTTCGGTCATGGTGCCGACGGTTGAGCGCGAGGTGCGCACCGGATTGGTCTGATCGATGGCGATCGCCGGGGGAATGCCCTCGATGCGATCGACCAGCGGCCGGTCCATGCGGTCCAGGAATTGCCGCGCGTAGGGCGAGAAGGTTTCGACGTAGCGGCGCTGGCCTTCGGCGTACAGCGTGTCGAATACCAACGAAGATTTACCCGAGCCGCTGACGCCGGTGACGACGGTCAGCTCGTTACGCGGGATATCGAGATCGAGATTCTTGAGATTGTTCTGGCGCGCACCGCGAATGCGGATGGCATCCGGGGCGGGCGGGTCTGGCGATTGCATGCACCCGCGAGTTTACAGGGAATCGCCTTGGTCAGCGTCCGGCGAACTGTTCCATCATGAGCCCGGTTCCACCGCGGGTGACATGGGCGACGATGGCCGTGCGGCGATGGATCTTGGTGACCAACCCCAAGTTGATCGCGAAGGCGAGGTGTACTTGCTGCCCCTTGCGCAGACCCAAATTTTCCGTCTCGACGTAAACGCCGTTGGCGCTCAAGTTCTTGGCCTTGCAGATCCGGCTCTTGCGTCCGGACATGACGACGTACACGGTGGTGCGCGCGCATTGTCGAGTGTGAAAACGACGCTCCATCCGGACGATCCTTTGAGGTGAACTCCTGGCGAGCACTCATTATGCACACCGAATCGCGCTTAGCGAAGTGTTCGATGCGAGCCGGAAAGGTTAAGTAAAACCAAGTGCGCGCGGGGCGCGGTGCCGCGGATGATTACGTCCAACGCGCAGCATACGATCGTCTTACGTCCGGCCTCGGATAACCGGCAGGTGGACAGCTTCACGCCGCAGCGACCGGCGAAACGATCTTGCCGGACTCAGCCGCGGGCGAGCGGAACCCTAAAGGCAATACTCTTAGTGGTGATGTCCGCCGACGCCGTGAACATGGCCGTGCTCCATTTCTTCCGCGGTGGCTTCGCGGACGCTGACCACCTCCACGTCAAAATGCAGAGTCTGATCGGCGAGCGGATGATTTCCGTCCAGGGACACCATGTCGCCGGCGATGGTGGTCACCGTGAACAGGCGCATGCCCGCTTCGGTGGGCGCCTGAAACTGCATTCCTTTGCGGATCTCGCCCGAGCCCTGCAGCGTCCGCTTGGGAACGCGCTGCACCAGCGACTCGTCGCGGGTGCCGTAGGCGTCCGCCGGCGCAACGGTAACCGCCAGGGTATGGCCGCCTTGCTTGCCCTCCAGCGCTTTTTCCAGGCCGGGGACGAGATTGCCGTGCCCTTGAATATAGGCGAGGGGTTCGCCGCCGGCCGAGCTGTCGAGTACCGCGCCGCCCTCATCTTTGAGCGTGTAATGAATCAATACCACTCTATCTTCCGCTATTTCCACGTTTGACTCTCCATCCCGCGCCGATCGCGCCTCGATCAGCCAAGCTTACGCAAAGGAATGTTACACAAAGGAATGCAAGCGCGCCTCGAGATCATAGGCGCTTGCTGCGGTGATCCGCACGTCGGCGAAATCCCCAACCTTCAATCGGTTCCCATCAACAATGCGCACGCTGCCGTCGATTTCCGGCGCATCGCTTGCCGAGCGGGCTACGCCTACGTCCCCTTCCACACGATCGATGAGGACTCGCATGCTGCGGCCGATTTTATTTTGGAGCCGTTGGGCGCTGATCTCGGCGGCGAGCACCATGAATCGCGCGCGACGCTCCGCTTTGACCTCGTCGGGAACCGGTGTTTGACGCAGCGCATTGGCCGCCGCTCCCTCGACCGGCGAATATTCGAAGCAGCCGACGCGGTCGAGTTGCGCGATACGCAGCCAATCGAGCAGCTCCTCGAAGTCTTGCTCGGTTTCGCCGGGAAACCCGACGATGAAGGTGCTGCGAATCGTGATATCGGGAACCATGCGCCGCCACGCGGCTATGCGCTCCAAGGTGTCTTCCGCGGCGGCCGGCCGCTTCATCAGCTTCAATATGCGCGCGCTCGCGTGCTGGAACGGAATGTCGAGATACGGCAAGACCCGCCCGTCGGCCATCAACTCGATCGCTTGATCCACGTGCGGATAGGGGTAGACGTAGTGCAGCCGGATCCACACCTCGAGTTCGCCCAAGGCGGCGGCGAGATCGTAGAAGCGCGCGTGCCGCGGCGTGCCCCGCCAGGGCTGCGCAGCGTATTTCAAATCGGCGCCGTAGGCGCTGGTATCCTGCGATATCACCAGGATTTCCTTTACGCCGGCGCGCACCAACAGTTCGGCCTCGCGCAGCACTTCACCGATCGGCCGGCTGACCAATCGCCCGCGCATCGAGGGGATGATGCAGAAGCTGCAGTGATGATTGCAGCCCTCGGATATCTTGAGATACGCGTAATGGCGGGGCGTGAGTTTCACCCCTTGAGCCGGGATCAGGTCCAGGAACGGTTCGTGCTTCGGCGGCAGGAATTCATGCACCGATGCGACCACCTCTTCATAGCGCTGGGGGCCCGTGATCTTGAGCACTTGGGGATGCCGGTCGAGGATTTTCTTCGGCTGTGCGCCGAGGCAGCCGGTCACGATCACCTTGCCGTTTTCGGCCAGCGCTTCGCCGATCGCATCGAGAGACTCGTCCACCGCCGCGTCGATGAAGCCGCAGGTGTTCACCACGACCAGGTCCGCCGCGCGGTAGCTCGGGGCCACTTCGTACCCTTCCGCCCGCAGCCGCGTCAGAATGCGCTCCGAATCGACCAGCGCCTTGGGACATCCCAAGCTCACGAAGCCCACCTTGGGAGTCTTGCGATTAGCGGTTTTCAAAATGAATCAGAACCTTGGGCTTAACGGCAGGCAGCAGCAGGGAAATTCGATAAAAGATGGGGCAATTATACTCCAAAATCACCACAGGCTTGCAGCCACGCCCCGTAGGCTTGCGCCCAGGCGCCGCGGGTTCGTAGGTGCACGCCGCGGGCTATACTCGCCATACTCATTCTCGAGCGCCGACAGGGCAAACGGATCGCCGGACGGCCGGATTTAAAGAGATGGACGAAGAATCGCTCAGCGCCGTGGTAGTGCCGCATACGGAACTCAACCCGGAATTATTGCGCTCGGTCATCGAGTCGTTCGTGCTGCGCGAGGGCACGGATTACGGGGAACGGGAATTCTCGCTCGAAGACAAGGTGCGCCGGGTCATGCGGCAGCTCGAGCGCGGCGAAGCGCAGATCGTTTTCGATCCGCGCACCGACAGCGTCGACATCGTGGTCGTTTGCAGCGCGCGGCTGAGGACTGATGTCCGCTCGAGAACCTGATCGTCCGAGCACCTTGGCGGGGCATCCCCTGGCATTCGATGCCTCGGGCCGCTTAAAGCCGTGGACCGCTTGGAACACCGCGCTCGATCTGGAAATGAGCTTCTACCGGCAATGTCCGGCCGAACACGGCTATCCGCGCTTCGTGCAAGCGACTTTTTTGGACGGCGACTGGGTGCCGATGCCCGATCGCACCGATACGATCCCCGCCACGCAGAACGGCATGGGCATTCTGTCCTACCTCAAATTTCGCGAGCTGCGCGGCGGGAGGGATGCGGGTTATCTCGATACGGCGCGTTGCATGGGCGATTATTTGTTGAAGGAATCGCTGACGCCGAATTCCGGCCGATATCCGGCGTTCACGCGCTCGACCGGACTGCGCGACAAGTTTCCGCAGCCGGCGGATTGCGGTTCGCAGGGCGATCGGCCGTTCGAAATCGAGCCCGACAAGGGCGGCATCGCCGGCTACGCCCTGATGCTGTTGTCCGAAGCCGCCGGCGAGCGCAAGTACTTGGAGCAAGGACTTAAGAACGCCCGCGTCCTTGCCGCCAACCAAAAGGACGGCGATTCAGCGCAATCGCCCTGGCCGTTTCGCGCCGATTATCGCAGCGGCGAAGGGCGTGGCCCGGTATCGGGAAACATGAGCTACATCCTCAGGCTCTACGATGCACTACTGGCACGCGGATTCGAAGAATTCGACGCGCCGCGCCGGTCTCTCTGGAATTGGATCAAGCGCCATCAAATTCCGAGCGCAGCCACCGATGGCGCTCTCTTTGCGCAGTTCTTCGAGGATCACGAGACGCCCACCAATCGCACCGCTTGGGCGCCTTTGAATCTTGCGCGGTATTTGCTCGAGCAAGGCGCATCGCTCGATCCGGATTGGCGCGCCGATTCGGGTGCGCTGATCGATTTCGTGCGCCGGAATTTCACTCACCGTGAATTCGGCGTGACCGTTTGCCACGAACAGGACGAGGACCATGAAGCTTGGGGCGGCATAAACTCGACATACGGGGCGGTGCTGGCGCTCTATGCGAAGGCGATCGGCTCAGCGGGCCTGGCGAGCGAAGCGCGGGCTGCACTCGATTTCACCCTCTATTCGATCGACGAGCAGGGACGCCCGCGCGACCTATGCACCAGCCCGCAGCTCGGCGGCTGGCAGGAGGACGCGCACACGGATGTCATTCACAATTATGGGGATGCCTTGCGGGCGTTTCCGCAATGGGGCGTCGAGTGAGTTTCGGGCACTCGGCCGGCTCGTTTCAGATCATTCCGCCGTTGATCGAAATGATTTGACCGGTGATGTAGCCGGCCTCGGGGGAGGCGAGATACGCCACCAGGCCGGCCACTTCTTCGGCCGACCCCGCGCGCTTCATCGGAACCAGATTCGCAATGGCCGCGGCGTCGAAGGCCGAGCCGCCCATGCCGCTCGCAATGATGCCGGGCGCGACCGCGTTGACGGTGATGCCGCGGCTCGCGACCTCGAGCGAGAGCGCCTTGGTGGCGGCATTCAGTGCGCCCTTCGCCGCGGCGTAGTTGACCTGTCCGCGGTTGCCGATGAGCGCCGCCACCGAGGAGATGTTGACGATGCGGCCCCAATGCATGCGAATCATCGGCAATATCAGCGCTTGAGTCACGTTGTAGAAGCCGTTGACCGACACGTCGATGACGCGGTGCCATTGGCTCGCGCTCATGCCCGGAAAGGCGGCGTCGTCATGGATGCCCGCATTGTTCACCAGAATCTGCACGGTCGAGTGTTCCAGCACATCATCCAGTGCGGAGCGAGTCGCCTCGGCGTCGGTCACGTCGAAGGCAATCGCCTGCGCCTCGCCGCCGGCCGCGACGATGTCGCGCACCACGCCGTCCGCGGCGGCGGTTCCGCTATTGGCGTGCACGTAGACGAAGTGTCCGGTGGCGCCCAAGCGTCGGCAAATCGCGGCGCCCAGGCTGCCGCTGCCGCCGGTGACGAGTGCTCGCTTCGCCGGCGCGTTCACGGATCCCTCCGAAAGTTCGCGTCCAGCACGGTGGCGCGGCCGCTGAGCAACGGCATTGTGGCCGAGCGCACCTCGAATTCATACAGAGTCGTTCCTTGGCCGCCGGCAATCCGCAGCGCATCGCAAATGAGATCGGATTGCACATCGTCGAGCCGCGCGACGTGCAGGCGCACACCGCGAACGCTCGCAAGAAAGCCCGCGGGCGGTTTGGCGTCGGGCGCGTTGGCGATGAGCGCGTCGGCGATGAGCGCGCCGTGCACCGCCATCGCCTGGGCGGCGAATTCTATGCCGCAGGCGACGCCGAGCCGGCCATGCGCTCGCAGCGGGTGATCGGCCGCGCGGTGACCGCCGCTGCGGCAGGAGATTCGTTCCGAACTCCAATTGACGACCTCATCGAGCAGGCACATGCGGCCGTGGTGCGGGATGTGCGCTTCTATCCAGGCGCGATTCGGATGCATGGTTCGACCTGCACGATGGTATTCGATACGTCAAGATACTCGAGAACCGTGCGGCCTTCGATGCGCATCGCCAGTTGCCGCAACAAGGGCAGGCAGCGTGCGGCGGGAATCGAGGTGCGTAGCGACTCGAGCTGCGCCTCCGGCAGCGCGTCACAGGGACCTAATCCGAGGGACGCTTCAATGCGCGCCAGCGATCCGGCCTCTCGATGCGGCGTCAGCACCAATGCGGCGCCGAAAGCGTCCGGAATCGGCCGCTTGGAACGTATGGGGTCGGGATATTCCGCATCGTACGCGATCAGCAAAAGCGATTCCCCGTCCACCGCCACCTGAGTCAGCGCGTCCAACAACCCCGCGCAAAAGCTGGCGTCGAATGCGCACAGCACGGTCGATGCCCGCTTCGCGCCCGTGGCGATGCTCCAATAGCCGGCGGCGGCGTTGTGCACGGAATTCGCGAAGCGGGTCGGCGATATCTCGCGAGCTTCCAGCGCCAGCGCTTGGCAAATTTCGTGGCAATTGTGACCATCGCCGCCCGATGAAGCGAACACGCTCGCCAGCGTCGCGGGCTCGATGCCGGCGTGCGACGTGGCTTCCAACGCGACCGCGAGCGCGGTTTTCACGACGCGGCCGATGCGCCGCCGCTCGGTCGCCGGTAAGAGCGCCGGTACCGGCAGCACCGTCGCAGCGGGCTCGTAGATTCGCCGGCCCGACAGCACGGCCGCCGCGTCCGGCCAATTGTTGAGTCCGGGACCCAGCACACCGATGCCGCCCACGTAGCCTGCGATCTTCATCCGCCAAGTCCAAAAATGAGCGCGCAGTTCGCGCCGCCGAAGCCGAAGGAATTGCTCAGCACCCGGGCAATGCGGCCGTGGCGGTTCGCCAAGATGTAGTGCGCGGTGAGCATGGGATCGACCTGCGCCGTTTGCGCGCCACCGGGCATCAGGCCGTTGCGCAAGGCCAGCGCGCTGATCACCGCTTCCAATGCGCCCGCGGCGCCCAGGGTATGTCCGGTCGCGCCCTTGGTCGAACTGCAAGGAGTGGTCGCTCCGAATACACTGGTGACGGCCTGGCTCTCGGCGCGGTCGTTGCTCGGAGTACCGGTGCCGTGCAAATTGATGTAGTCGATCGCACCGGGGTCAAGATTAGCGGCCGACAGCGCCGCCAGCATCGCGCGGCGCGCGCCATCCCCCTCGGGGTGCGGTGCGGACATGTGATAGGCGTCGCTCGATTCGCCGACGCCCAACAGCAGCACGTCGTCGCCGTTCAATGCGCCGGGAACCCGGGTGAGCAGAGCAAAGGCCGCGGCTTCGCCGATGGAGATGCCGTCGCGCGCCGCGTCGAACGGGCGGCACGGCGCACTCGAGCAGAGTTGCAACGAATGAAAACCGTACAGCGTGGTCAAGCACAACGAGTCCACCCCGCCCACCACAGCGGCATCGATCAGACCCGCCTCGATCATGCGTCGTGCCGAACCGAACACCTTGGCGCTCGATGCGCACGCGCAGGACAACGTCATCGCCGGACCTTCCAGATGCAGCCGCCGGCGCAGGTAATCGGCCACCGAGAACGAGTTGTGAGTTGCCGCATAGTCGAAATTCGCCGGCAGTGCGCCGGTGAGCGGATCGAGCGCGCGGTACGCCAATTCGGTTTCGAGGATGCCCGATGTGCTGGTACCGATGAATACGCCGACGCGCTTGCGCCCGCAGCGACCCACCGTCTCTTGGATCGCTTCGAGAAAGCCGTCTTGCGCCAAGGCAAGCTCGGCCAATCGATTGTTGCGGCAATCGAAGCGCTTCAGCTCGGCGGGTACTGGTTGGCTGTCGACGCCGGGTACATCGCCAATATGCGTGTCGAGGCGCACGGTCTCGAATTCACAAGCCTTGAGGCCGCTGCGTCGCGCGACCAGAGCGTCGAGCGTCTGCTCGAGGCCCCGCCCGATGCAGCTGGTCGCCGTGAATTCCTTGACGAGAAGCGGTTTCATCGGGGGTCGAGGCTCATGGCAGGGCAGCGCGCAATGTGATCGGCTTGAGCTGCCGGCTGATAAATGTCTCCAACAACCGCGGCAGTATATCGAGGATCACCGGATGTCCGGTGCGACCCCGCGCCGCGTTGCCGTCATGCAGCAGCAGGATGTCGCCGCCCTGCAACGAGCTTACCAAGCGCCGGTAGACGACGTCCGCATTGCCGCTGACGGTATCGAAGCCGCGGCGTGTCCAGGTCGCGAGGCGCAATTGCATGCGGCACAACACCGGCTCGAGAAACGGATTGCGCAGCCCCGCCGGTGCGCGAAAGAAGCGCGGGCTGCCGCCTGTCACCCGCTCGATGCTGTCCTGAGCTCGGGCAATTTCCGCTTCGATGGCACGCGGACCAAGCAGCGAAAAAGTGTGCCGGTGGCGCTGGGTGTGGTTTTCAATCGCATGGCCGCAGCGAACGATTTCCTGCGCGAGCTCCGGGTAGCGTTCGACGCGCTCGCCCACACAAAAGAAACTCGCGCGCGCGCCGTACATGCCGAGCTGCGACAAGACCCGTGGCGTCACCTCAGGGTCCGGGCCGTCGTCGATGGTGATGGCCACTTCGCCGCGAACGGCGCTGCTCGCCGGCAGATGAGTCCAGTTGGGGCCCAGCAGACTGCTCTTCGGCCATAGCCCGGTTGCCCCCAGCACGACATGGTTCAGCGCAACGGCGCCCAACGCCCAGGGCCATAGGCGCGGGCGAATCAGGGAGGCCGCGCCGGCGCCCAAATGCAGCGCGGCGGATGTCAGCAGGAGCGGCGCGGGTATCCATCGCGGCCGCTCGGCTCCTTGGTGATTCAATCGATGCCTCGAATCCACGAATGGTTCCTAAGAGCGTCGGCGAGATTGCGCCGGTCGTGGCCGCCGGGCGGGTGCGCCGGCAGCGTGCGTCTACCGATTCTCTGCCGGCGCGGCATCCCGGTCATTGGCCGCGGCGAGGCGTTTTTCGGCGGCCGCGACCATCGCCTTGAATCGGGGATCATTACGGAGCGGATCGAGGTCCGGATCGGCTTTGGCGTGGTTCAAGAAGCCAATGGCCAACGTCTCGAATACCGGACCGAGCAGTTCGAGTGCGGCGTCCGGTTCTTTTAAATGAGTCGTCAGGACGCAGGCAAAGTTGTAGCGCGCGTTCATATTGTCCGGATCAATCAGCAGGGCACGGCTGATCCAATCCTTGGCGCGTTCGGCCTCCCCCAGAGCCGCAAGAGCATTCGCGCCGTAGGCCATGGCCGCTCCGTTGTTCGGATCCTGCGCCAGAGTCCTTTCGGTTCGGGAGAGCGTGATTTGCGCGACCCGCAGAGCAGCCTGGGAATTTCCGACGGCGGTGTAACAGGTGAGCAACATGGAACCTGAGTTCAGATCCGTTTCCATCAGAGTCATTGACTTTTCGTAATAGCGAATGGCCTCGTCGAGCCGTTGCTGCCTGAATCGCAAATACGCGGCCGATCTGTTGACCTCGTAGGATTCGGGGTCCAGACGAACGGCTACATCGATTTCGGCGGCCGCCTCATCGTGACGACCGTGCTGGGATAAGATTCTGGCCTTGACTGCATGGGCCTCGGCTAGATTGGGGTCCAGCGCGAGCGCCCGTTCAGCCGGTACCAAGCCGTCATCGCCTCTCCTGCCATGGACGAAGCGCAAGATCATCTGTCCAATGGCCATGAGCGCCCAGGCGCGTGAGTAATCAGGATCGATTTCGATGGCGCGCCTGCATAGGCGGATGATCGCTTCCGCCCGCCGGGCATCGGCCTCATGGCCGGTGACGTAGGACTGTCGCGCCATGAGATAGAGATTGTAGGCCTCGACATTGTCCGTGCCGCGCTGCTCGATTGCCTTCTTTTCCTCGGGCAGGAGCTTGAGTTTCAGCGCCTTGACGATGGCTTCGGAGATTTCGGCCTGCAGCGTGAAGATGTCGTTCAAGTCGCGATCGTAGCGCTCGGCCCAGACGTGATCGTTGCTGGAACCGTCGACCAGTTGGGCGGTGATCCTTACGCGACCACCCGCCTTGCGAACGCTTCCTTCTAAGACGTGGCCGACCTTGAGTTCGCGTGCGACTTTCGGGACATCAACATGCTTACCCTTGTACATGAAGGCACTGTTGCGCGAAACGACTGCCAGTGCCGAAACCTTGCTCAGATCGGTGATGATGTCCTCGGTGATGCCGTCGCTGAAGTACTCCTGCTCCTGATCGCCGCTCATGTTGGCGAAGGGCAGGACGCAGATCGCGACGCGGGGAGCCGCGGCCGCTGCTGAAGTCGCCGAGCTCGCGGCCGACTTCACCGATTGATGCGCGCGTTGACGCGCGATTACGGCACCGAGCGAACGAAGGAGATCCTGGAACGGTACGCTGGCGGGGTCCTCCCGCCAGTTGTCGAGGTCGGTCGTTTGAATTGCCCGCACGTCGATCGGCAGACGAGCGCCTTCGAATCGCACCGGGACCAGGATGCCGCGCTCAGCGGCATCGCGCGCCTCGCCGCGTACCCAGCGGGAGGCCACGGATGTCGGGGTCCAGACTACCAGCACGGCATTCGCCGCCTGGAGCTCCGCGTCGATCTGGTCGTCGAACTGCTGGCCAGCCGCAATCGCCGGGTCCCACCAGACCGACCAGCCCTTCGCCTCGATCGCGGCCACCAGCGGCGCGACGCGCGCCTTGTCGCTGCGGGCGTAGGAAACGAAGATGTCGGCCATGCGTGCTGGACCTCAACCGGCGGTGGTCGCCGCCAACGAACTGCGGCACCGGTAGCTTAACTCGGGGGCGGGTGCTGCGGCTATCGGCTTGCGGTAGTATCGGGAAAGCTCGTCGTCAACGAGGATGTGTAAGGCTGCGACATACAAATGTTGCGTATTTATGCAGCTGCCGCGCACTCAATGCTATCTCCCAACCGTTGGTTCAATCAAATGGCTTTAGGTGAGAAAAGATGAGGCAACTTGCACGCCGTCCGGTGGGACTTGTTGCGATGATCTCAATTGCAGGGGCGGCGTGTGCACAAAGCGACTATTCGTGGGACGGCCTCTACGCTGGCCTGAATGCGGGCGGGGCGTCGAATACCACCTGCAACAGCTGGTCGCTGGACAGCGCCACATTCGACCCGACGATTGCGGCGGCGTTTTCCAATCGAACCTGTCCCAACAACAGCACGTTTGTCGGCGGAGTGCAGATCGGCGATGACTTTCAATACAAGCGGTTGGTCTGGGGATTCGGAGCCGAATTCGACGACTGGAGTGCCAAGAGTCACAACCAATCGTTGAAATATACCGGTGCGGTACCTCCTGCGGGCACCTACGCTTTTTCCGGAAAACTCAGTCCGAGCGGCTTCGGGATCATCGGTCCACGGATCGGTTATGCAGGCGATCATTGGCTGCCCTACCTCAGGCTGGGTACCATCATCACCGGCGGATCACACAACAGCTCGCTCAATTACACCCCAACGGGAACGACCAAACCCACCGCCTCATTTAGCGGGGGCAAAAACTTTACCTCCACCGGCTGGGTGGCCGGAGGCGGTGTTGAACTCGTGTTGAGCGGTCCGTGGTCGATTTCGGCGGAGTATCTGCATGCGAATCTCGGCAAAGGATCCAACTCCACGACGACTTGCACCGGCACCGCCTCGGCATGTGCGGCTTTCTCCGGCGTATCTCTCGACAGCACTCACAATAGTTTTACCGCGGACATGTTTAGGATTGGCATCAACTACTGGTTTTGGTACTAGGAGCATTACTCCGAGCGCATAAGTATTCGACGGCGCAGAGGCGGAATCCCGCGGAGTTTGGAGGAGAGTATGAACACACCCCCTAATTCAGGATTCATCGCGCCCGGCCGCTCGCGCCGGCTGGCCGGTTCGGCGTGAGCACCGCGGCGAACAGCAGCGCGAGCAAGGCTCCCGGGGCAACGGTCGTGCCCAGATCTTCGAGCACCGGCACCCCGGAGAAGGACAGCAGGCCGAATCCGATCACGGTACTCAAATTGGCGATACTCAATGACGCCAAGGTCAGCGCGTCGTTCCCGTCCTCGTGCCCCGGCGCGTCGAAGAACAAGGCGTAATTGGAGCCCACGGCGACGATCAGCAGCATGCCCACCAAGTGCAGTATGGTCAGCTGCCTTGCGCACAAGCTCAAGGCGGCAGCGACGCAGAGCACCGCCAGGATGAGCGGCGCCAACACGCGCGCGGCGCGCACGGGTGAGCGCAGTGCGACCCAGAGCAGCGCGACGATCGCCGCCAGCCCGGCAAGCGACAAGCGGATCGCCTCGTGCAGATAGCTCCTGTAGAGCGCATCGGACTCGCGCTTGAGATCAAGGAGTTGCGCATCGCTCGATCCGGCGCCGTCCAGGGCCTGCTTGACTCGTGCGAGGTCGATATCGGGCGCGGCTGCGTCGGCCGCGTGCAGCGGCAGCAGCGCATTCCATCGATCCCGCTGATGCAGGACCAGCGCGCCGAATCCGGAGGCGAGCGAGGTGCCGCGCAAGTCCTGCGGCGTGATCAACGCGCCGCGCCGCGCCGACTCGACGTCATCGAGGAACGGCGCCAGTTGCTCGCTACGTACGGCGAGACCGGCAGTGGCCTTGGCAAGGTTGTCGCGCAAGATCGAAGGCTCCGGCAGGCTGTCGCGCCGCGCTCCTTGAGTGGCGAGGCTGGGTAGATAGCTCGCGGGACTGTCGAAGCCGCCGATGACTTTCTCGTCAATCAACGGTGCCAACGAGCGGGCGGCACGCTCCGCGCCGCGCAGCACCGATTCCAGATCCAGCCCCGAGATGACCACCAGATCGAGCGCGCTCGCTTGCCCCAGATCGCCGCGCAGTTTGGCGTCGTAGCGTTGGTCCGAGAGCGGTATCGGGCTCAGGCTGGACAGTTCCCGATTCCACAACGTATCGCGCTGCTGGTACAGCAAAAACACCGCAATGCCGGCGGTTGCGAGGGCGATGCCCCAAAGCGCCGCACCGCTCATGCGGCGCATGGGACGCAGCAGGTGCTCGA
>Ga0207927_1000186_pt1 | contig 25720 bp, 26 predicted proteins | sample NGESurdeep072012_2_FD_184456 | JGI IMG/M metagenome (GOLD analysis project Ga0207927, IMG submission 184456) | Arctic peat soil microbial communities from Barrow, Alaska - NGEE Surface sample 210-2 deep-072012 (SPAdes) | ecosystem: Environmental > Terrestrial > Soil > Wetlands > Peat ... | reverse complement strand
GGTCGGAATACGATCAAGGCACGCGGGCGGTGCCATGGCTCGGATCACCAGCCACTTCGATATCTCTTCATCGAGCGCCTTGCGGGATCGCTTGCGCGGCGGCCGGCGCAGCCACTCCAAAACCGTCATCGGCTCTGGATACCTCTCGCGCATCAACTGCTTCAGCCAGTTATCGCGTACGCTTGCCGGCACCACCTCGTCCAAATGTTGCCGATCCTGCAGCTCAACCAAATGAATCGCGCGCCGTAACACATGGCGATCATCGCTGGACAAGGTGAAAAGACGGCGCACTTCAACATGAAAGGTACGCGAGCCCCAACTGGTGATCGGTATTGTAGCCGTTCGAATGGTAGTAGGACGCCGCGACATATCCGCTCTCGGTGAGCCCCGACGCGGTGAGTACATCCGACAGTGATGGCGCTGTCGGTTTGGCCGGCGCCGCGGCATCGTCCGCCAATGTCACCCCACACGTTCCGAAACCCAGCGCCATCGCCAAGGCAACCAGCTTCTCTCCATGCTTCGTCATACGAATTTATCTCCCTATGCACCTAAATAGTCCCTGCGAATGCAGCCTCGCGTCGGACGGCCACCGCCCGGTGGCGCGGGTGCGCCCCACCGGGCTTGTGCCGAACCCCTTCCCTTAATCCACTCGTTCCCCGTGGAGCGAAATATCCAAGCCTTCGCGTTCCTGTTCCTCGGTGACGCGCAGACCAATGGTCATGTCGATGATTTTCAAAATGATAAAGCTGGCCACAAAACCGTAAATCAGCGTGGTCCCTACGCCCCACAGCTGGGTGACCACCGATCCATCGGCACCGCTGATTTCCTTGCTGGCGAAGACACCCGTGAGCAAGGCACCGATGATGCCGCCGATACAATGCACACCGAACGCGTCGAGCGAATCGTCATAGCCCAGCGCACGCTTCAGCGTGGTTGCTGCGAAGAAGCAAACGACCCCGGCAACCAGGCCGATTACGACTGCGGGCGTGGGCCCGACAAAGCCCGACGCCGGCGTGATCGCGACCAATCCTGCGACGGCGCCGGAGGCGATGCCCAAGACACTGGGTTTACCCTTGACCATCCATTCGGCGAACATCCATCCCAATGCGGCCGCGGCGGTTGCAATCTGTGTTGCGGCCATCGCCATGCCCGCGCGCCCGTCTGCCGCGCCGGCGGAGCCGGCGTTGAAACCAAACCAGCCCACCCACAAAAGCGAAGCGCCGATCAGCGTCAACGTCAGGTTATGCGGTGCCATGGCTTCCCTGCCGTAGCCCACGCGCTTACCGAGCACCAAGCAGCTCGCAAGGCCGGCAATACCCGCATTGATGTGCACCACGGTGCCGCCGGCGTAATCAAGCACGCCCTTCACGGCAAGCCACCCGCTGGGCTCCCAAACCCAGTGAGCGATCGGGCAATACACCACGAGTGACCAGACCGACATGAACACGAGCATCGCCGAGAACTTCATGCGGTCGGCAAATGCACCCGCAATCAGCGCCGGTGTGATGATCGCGAACGTCAGCTGAAACATCGCGTAGACGGTTTCAGGAATGGTGAGCGCCAAATGCGACACCGTGAGCTTGTTCGCGTCCTTCATGAACGCCATGCCGTTCAATAACGCGCGGCTTGAGCCTCCCAAGTAAGGACTGCCCGGCGTGAATGCCCAGGAATATCCGATCAACCACCAGAGGAGGGTGACCACGCAAGTGATCGCGAAGCTCTGCATCAGAGTGGCCAGCACGTTCTTCTTGCGGACCATGCCGCCATAGAACAGAGCGAGGCCCGGTATGGTCATCATCAACACCAGCGCCGTGGAGGTCAGCATCCAGGCGGTGTCGCCGGAACTGATCTTATCAACGCCAATGAGTTGCGGTTCCGTAGGCGCAGGCGCGGCATCTGGCGCGGTCGCGGCGGCGGGCGCTTGCTCCTGGGGCGCCGCGGATGCCGCCGGGCTGGGCGTGTCCTCGGCCCACGCAGCGGGAATCGAGAACGTCAACAAACTCAAAAGGACCAATCGTAGCAGTGTAGTCTTCAATGCGAATCCCCCTCTGGTTCTAAATTGCACTGGCACCGCTCTCACCGGTGCGAATGCGAACGACTTGCGTGAGGTCGGAGACGAATATTTTCCCGTCGCCCACTTTGCCGGTCTTGGCAGACTTGATGAGTGCCTCGATTACCTGGTCGGCTAAGGCGTCCTCGACGGCAATTTCGATCTTGGTTTTGGGTACGAACTCGACGGCGTACTCGGCACCGCGATAGATTTCGGTGTGCCCGCGTTGCCGCCCAAAGCCACGGACTTCGGTTACGGTGACACCATGCACGCCGACGTCATGCACCGCGGCACGGACATCGTCCAGCTTGAATGGTTTGATAATTGCGGTAATTAGTTTCATCGAACGACATCCCTCCTGCGCGATTTAGAGCGGGCCCCCAATAGCATCGAGGGCGCTTTTTGTGGTAAGCATTTCTTGTGCCAAATTCGAAGATCCCATCCCGATCAAGTGGTTACCGCGTTACGGGACAGTCTTCTGGTTTCCTGCCGCACCGGGAAGGCGCATTGATCAGGATGCATGCATCGGTATGCGGCACAGGATCGCCGCTGCGGATGCTGCTGTCGCCGCAATGGGTCTAAGGTTTGGTCTTGGGCGATTTCAGGGCGCTGTCCACGGCAGCCTTGTACTCCGCCGCGTCGAGTTTGCGCGGGCGTTCCCAGCCCGCCACCGTGACCTGCGGCGGCCGCGTCAGCGTGAGCTTGGCGTCGGGTGCGTTCGCGCTGATCGTCGAACCGGCGCCGATGGTCGCCCCCACGCCGATGCGCACCGGCGCCACCAGCATGCTGCCGGAACCGATGAATGCGCCGTCGTCAATTTTCGTGGGCCATTTGTTGGCGCCGTCATAATTGCAGGTAATGGTGCCGGCGCCGATGTTGACGTCCCGGCCCACTTGGGTATCGCCCAAGTAGCTCAGGTGGTTCGCCTTGCTGCCCGCACCGACTTCGCTGTGCTTCACTTCGACGAAGTTGCCGATGTGCACGCCCCTGTGCAGGACCGTTTCGGGCCTCAAGCGTGCGAAAGGCCCAATCCTGCAATGCTCATCGACTACCGCCTCATCAATGACGCAGTTAGCCTGCACCTCGGTATCGGCGCCCAGGCTCGAGTTACGAATGATGCAATTGGGCCCAATTTTGACGCGCGCGCCCAAGCGCACCTTGCCCTCCAGCACCACATTGACATCGATGAATACGTCGCTCCCGAGGTCGATGTCGCCGCGAATGTCGATGCGCGCCGGATCGGCGAGCGTCGCGCCCGCCAGCATCAATTCCTCGGCGCGGCGGCGTCGATAGGCGGCCTCCACCTGCGCCAGCTGAATTTTGTCGTTGACGCCCATGACCTCGGCCGCGCTCGGCGCCGGCACCGCGTCCACGCGATTGCCGGCTTTTACAGCAGCCGCCACCACGTCGGTCAAATAGAACTCGCGCTGAGCATTGTCGCTGCCCAGGCCGAGCAGCCATTGCCGCAAACGCGCGGCGGGAGCCGCCATGAGCCCGGTGTTGACCTCGCGAATCCGCCGCTGTGCCGCATCGGCGTCATGGTGCTCGACGACCGCGCTCACGCGGCCATCGCCGTCGCGCACCATGCGTCCGTAGCCTGTGGCATCGTCGAGATCGACGGTGAGCACGGCGAGCGCACCCTCAGCGGCGCGCTTGATCAATTTCTCGAGGGTCGAGGCACCGATCAGCGGCACGTCGCCGTACAGAACCAAAACCGTGTGGTCGTCAGGAATGACGGCCATCGCCTGCATCACCGCATGACCCGTACCCAACTGAACGGCCTGCAGGATCCAATCGAGATCGTCATGCTGCAGCGCCGCCTGCACCTGCGCCCCGCCGTGGCCATAGACCACGCATATGCCCGCGGGCTCGAGCGCCCGTGCGGTGCGGATCACGTGCTGCAGCAGGGGCTGCCCAGCCAGCGGCTGCAGCACCTTGGGCAAGTCCGAGCGCATCCGCTTCCCCTGCCCCGCGGCGAGTATGACGACGGAAAGCGGCATGACGGTTCCTTGGGGCAAGAATTCCTAGCGCTTTTGTCGCAGGCGCTCGATCGCTCGCAATTGCGCGACCGCCCGCGCCAATTCGGCCTGAGCCTCGGCGATATCCATCTTGTCGGCGCGGCCCCGTATGGCCTCCTCGGCGCGCTGTTTCGCTTCCAGCGCGGCCGCCTCATCCAGGTCGTGCGCGCGCGCGGCCGTGTCGGCGAGCACCGTCACGAGGTGCGGCTGGACTTCGAGCGCGCCCCCGCCGACGTAGAACGACTGCTCTTCCCGGCCCTCTGTCTGCACGCGAACCTCGCCCGCCTTGAGCGTGGTCAACAGCGGCGCGTGGCGCGGCGCAATGCCGAGTTCGCCTTGCGAACCGGGGACGAACACCATGCTCGCGTCGCCCGAGAAGATCTCTCCTTCGGCGCTGACGATGTCGACATGAATGGTGTGGGCCATGATAGCTCTCAGGCCAGCGTCTTGGCTTTTTCGACCGCTTCTTCGATGGTGCCGATCATATAGAAGGCCTGTTCGGGCAGATGGTCGTATTCGCCCGCGATGATCGCCTTGAAGCCGCGGATCGTGTCCTTCAAGGGTACGATTTTGCCGTCTTGGCCGGTGAACACCTTGGCGACGTTGAACGGCTGCGACAAGAAGCGCTGGATTTTGCGCGCGCGGTACACGGAGAGCTTGTCTTCCTCGGACAGCTCGTCCATGCCGAGAATCGCGATGATGTCCTGCAGTTCCTTGTAGCGCTGCAAAACCGCTTGCACGCCGCGCGCGATGTCGTAGTGCTCGTCGCCCACCACCAGCGGATCCAATTGGCGGCTGGTGGAGTCGAGAGGATCGACTGCCGGGTAGATGCCGAGCGAGGCGATCTGCCGCGACAGCACCACGGTGGCGTCCAAGTGCGCGAAGGTGGTCGCCGGCGACGGGTCGGTCAAGTCGTCCGCGGGGACGTAGACCGCCTGGATGGAGGTGATCGATCCGGTCTTGGTCGAGGTGATGCGCTCCTGCAGCACGCCCATTTCCTCGGCAAGCGTCGGCTGGTAGCCCACCGCCGAAGGCATGCGGCCCAACAGCGCGGACACTTCCGTGCCCGCCAGGGTGTAGCGGTAGATATTGTCGACGAAGAACAGCACGTCGCGGCCCTTGCCCGAAGCCTGCTTCTCGTCGCGGAAATACTCCGCCATCGTCAAACCCGTCAGCGCGACGCGCAGACGGTTGCCGGGCGGCTCGTTCATCTGGCCGTAAACCATGGCCACCTTGGAGTTGGCGAGATTGTCCTTGTCGATGACGCCCGACTCGATCATCTCGTGATAGAAATCGTTGCCTTCGCGGGTGCGTTCGCCGACGCCCGCAAACACCGAGAGGCCGCTGTACTGCTTGGCGATGTTGTTGATGAGTTCGAGCATATTCACGGTCTTGCCCACGCCCGCGCCGCCGAACAGTCCGACCTTGCCGCCCTTGGCGAACGGCACCAGCAAATCGATGACCTTGATGCCGGTGACCAGAAGATCTTGACCGCCGGCCTGCTCATCATAGGCGGGTGCCGGACGGTGGATCGGCAGGGCGTGGGCGGAGCTTACCGGCCCTCTCTCGTCCTGCGGCCTGCCCAGCACGTCCATGATGCGCCCCAGCGTGGCCGCGCCCACCGGTACCGTGATCCCCTTGCCCGTGCCCGTGACGGCGAGGCCGCGGCGCAGCCCTTCCGAGGGCCCCATCGCGATCGTGCGCACGATGCCGTCGCCGAGCTGCTGTTGCACCTCGAGAGTCAAATCCACGTCGTCTAGCTTGAGAGCGTCGTAGATCTTGGGGATCTGATCGCGCGGGAATTCCACGTCGATGACCGCGCCGATGATTTGCACGATTTTGCCGCTGGACATGCTTGATAACCCTCTTAGCCTTAGACCGCCGCCGCGCCACCCACGATCTCCGAAAGCTCTTTGGTGATCGCGGCCTGACGGGCCTTGTTGTAAATGAGTTGCAGCTCGTCGATGAGCGAGCCGGCGTTGTCGGTTGCACTCTTCATGGCCACCATGCGCGCCGCCATCTCGCAGGCGACATTCTCCACAGCACCTTGGAACACCTGCGATTCGATGTAGCGCATCAGGATTCCGTCGAGAATCGCGACCGCATCCGGCTCGAAAATGTAATCCCAGCGCTCCTGCAATTCGCTCTTGTCGATGGTCTCGAGCGGCAGCAGCCGCGAAACCACGCCCTTTTGACTCATGGTGTTGACGAATACGTTGTGCGCCAGCAGCAGTCGATCCACCTTGGTGTCGCGATAGAAATCCAGCATGACCTTGGTGGGGCCGAGCAGATCCTTCACGTGCGGCCTGTCGCCCAAATGAGTGGCCGAAGCGCACAGTTCGACCCCTGCCAAGCGGCGAAAGAACTGCACCGCCTTCACGCCGATTGCGCACACGTAGACCTTGGCGCCGGCGGTTTGCGCGTCGCGAATCGCGCCGAGAGCGGCTTTGAACAAATTCAAGTTGAGCGAACCGGCGAGGCCCCGGTCGGTGCTGATCACGATGATGCCCACCGAGCGCACCGGACGCTCCAAGGTGAAGGGATGCTTGTAATCCAGATTCACTTGGCGCAGGTGGCCGACGATCTTGCGGATCTTTTGCGCGTACGGACGCGCCGCGCGCATCCTCTCCTGCGCCTTGCGCATCTTGCTCGCCGCCACCATTTCCATGGCCTTGGTGATCTTCTGAGTATTCTTGATACTCGCGATCTTGCCTCGGATTTCCTTTGCGCCTGCCATAGTGTTCTCTTTTGGAGCCTTCCCTTACAGCGTCGCGAAGAATTCGTCGCAGCACTTTTTGAGCGCCGCTTCGACTTCCTTGGACAGATCCGGCTTGCCGTTGATGGTCTTCAGCAATTCGGAGCACGTGGCGCGCGCGAAGGACTGCAGGCCGGCCTCGGCCTCCACGACCTTGCGGCGATCGACCTTGTCGAAGTAGCCGTTGTTGCCCGCGTACAGCGACAACGCCATCTCCGCCACCGACATCGGCGAGTATTGCTTCTGCTTCATCAGCTCGGTGACGCGCTGGCCGCGCTCGAGCTGCCTGCGCGTGGCTTCGTCCAAGTCCGAGGCAAACTGCGAGAAGGCGGCGAGTTCGCGGAATTGAGCCAGCGCCAAGCGTATTCCGCCGCCCAGCTTCTTGATGATGTTGGTCTGGGCCGCGCCGCCCACGCGCGACACCGAAATCCCGGCGTTGATCGCCGGGCGCATGCCGGCGTTGAACAAATCCGTTTCCAGAAAAATCTGGCCGTCGGTGATTGAAATGACATTGGTCGGAACGAAGGCGGTCACGTCGCCCGCTTGGGTCTCGATGATGGGCAGGCCCGTGAGCGAGCCGGTCTTGCCCTTGACGCGGCCGTTGGTGACCTTCTCGACATACTCCTCGTTGACGCGCGCCGAGCGCTCGAGAAGTCGGGAATGCAAATAGAACACGTCGCCCGGGTAGGCTTCGCGACCCGGAGGCCGGCGCAGCAGCAGCGAGATCTGTCTATAGGCGACCGCCTGCTTGGACAAATCGTCGTACACGATCAGCGCGTCCTCGCCGTTGTCCATGAAGTATTCGCCCATGGCGCAGCCGCCATAGGGAGCCAAGTACTGCATGGCGGCCGGCATCGATGCGGATGCCGCGACGATGATGGTGTGCCCCATTGCGCCGTGCTCTTCGAGTTTGCGCACGACGTTGGCGATCGAGCTCTGCTTCTGTCCGACGGCGACATAGACGCATTTAACGCCCGTGCCCTTCTGATTGATGATGGTATCGATGGCCACCGCGGTCTTGCCGGTCTGCCGGTCGCCGATGATGAGCTCGCGCTGACCGCGGCCGATCGGCACCATGGAATCGATCGCCTTGAGACCGGTCTGCACCGGCTGCGACACGCTCTTGCGGAAAATCACGCCCGGCGCCACCCGCTCGAGCGGCGACTTCAACTTGGCGTTTACCGGACCCTTGCCGTCGATCGGCTGCCCGAGCGCGTCGACGACGCGGCCCAGTAGCTCCGGGCCCACGGGCACCTCGAGAATGCGCCCGGTGGTCTTGACCTCCGAGCCCTCGGAGATGTGCTTGTAGTCGCCCAACACGACTGCGCCCACCGAGTCCTGCTCCAGGTTCAGAGCCAGACCGAAGGTGTTGCCCGCGAACTCCAGCATTTCGCCGTAGCGCGCGTCGGCGAGGCCGTGGATACGCACGATGCCGTCGGTGACGCTCACCACCGTACCCACATTGCGCGCGTCGGCGTTCGATTGGAATTTTTCGATGCGCGCCTTGATCAGGTCGCTGATTTCCGATGCCTTGATGGACATATCAACCCTCTTGCTGCGAACCCTTCTGCGGCCCGCGTAAGCCTTAAGTTCTAGCGTGCCAATTCCGTTCCGAGACGTTCCAAGCGGCCTTTCAACGAGCCGTCGATCACCAGATCCCCGGCGCGTATCACCGCCCCTCCCAGAAGCGTCGGATCCACCCGGTTCTGCATGCGCACCCGGCGCTTCAGGCGCGTGTCGAGCGCCTGCCTGAGCTTCGCTGCTTGAGCGGCGTCGAGCGCCACGGCGGAAACGACTTCGACGTCGACGGTATTTTCGATTTGGGCACGCAGCGCCTGGTAATGAGCCGCGATTTCCGGCAACAGCAGCAGGCGGCGATTCTCGGCGAGCACCGCCACGAAGTTGCGCATGGCCGCATCGAGCCGGTCGCCCGCAATGCCGGTGATGAAATCGACCAGGCCGGCCGCCGACCATCGCGGATTGCTGGCGAGCGCCGCCACACGCGCATCCGCGACGATCTCGGCCGCCGCCTTGAGTCCTTGGGACCACTCGGCAAGCGCACCGGCGGCTCGCGCATATTCGAACGCCGCCTTCGCATAGGGCCGGGCGATGGTCGCCCGCTCAGCCATTCGCCACCTCGGCGGACAGACGATCCAGCAGCGCCGCATGGGTCTTCGGATCGATCTCGCGCTCGATCAAGCGCGCGGCGCCTTGCACCGCCAACTTGGCCACCTCTTGGCGCAGGTCCTCGCGCGCGCGCGTGCTCTCGCGCGCCGCTTCGTCGTGCGCCTGCTTGACCAGGCGCGCGCCTTCCGAGGATGCCGTGCCCTTGGCCTCCTCGACCATTTCGTTCGAGCGCTTACCCGCCTGTTCGATGATCTGCGCCGCGCGATCGCGCGCTTCGCGGATGATTTCCTTGGAGCGCGTCTCGGCTTCGGTCAAGTCCTTTTCGCTCTTGGCGGCGGCGGCAAGTCCCGCTGCGATCTTGCGCGAACGCTCCTCCATCGGCCCAAGAATCATCGGCCACACGAATTTCATCGTGAACCAGATGAGCGCGATGAACACGAGCGTCTGCACGATCAACGTGAGATTGATGTTCACAGTCCCCTCCTAGCCAGCGCGGTTAGCGGCGCCAACTTCAGTGCGTCAGCCCGGCGGTGAACGGGTTCGCGAACGTGAAGAACAACGCGAAGCCGATGCCGATCATGGCGACCGCGTCGACCAGCGCGGCCACGATGAACATTTTCACCTGCAGCATCGGGGTCAGCTCGGGCTGGCGTGCCGCGCCTTCGAGAAAACGGCCGCCGAGAATGCCGAAGCCGATGGCGGTGCCGAGCGCGCCCAGACCGAACATGATGCCAACGGCGAGTACGGTCATGGCTTGGACGTGTGCGAAATTATCCATTCAATCCTCCTAAACGAAACTAATGCGGAATTGATGCAGTTATCGGACTCGAGACATCAATGGTGCTCTTGCGCCATCGCCAGGTAGACGACCGTCAACACCATGAATATGAAGGCTTGCAGCGTGATCACGAGCAGATGGAACACCGCCCAAACAAACGCCAGCAGGAATTGCATGACCACGAAGAACCAGCCGCTGAAGCTCGCCAATTGCTCAACACCACGCAGCGACAGAACCGCGAGAAGCAGGAAGATCATCTCGCCGGCGAACAGATTGCCGTACAAGCGCAGCGACAACGATATCGGCCGCGCCAGCAGCGGCACGATCTCCAACACCAGGTTCGCCGGAACCAGCAGCACCTTCACGAAAGGATTCTTGGCGGTGAACGGCTGCATGGTCAGCTCGCCGAGAAAGCCGCCGAGGCCTTTGACCTTGATGCTGTAGTAGATGATGAGAACGAAAACCGTCAACGACATCGCGAAAGTGGTGTTGAGATCGGTGCTGGGCACCACCTTCAGATGCCCGATGCCCACGCCGTGCGCGATCCACGGCAGAAGATCGACCGGCAGGACATCCATGGCGTTGAACAGGAACACCCAGCAGAAAATCGTCAACGCCAGGGGTGCCAGCAGCTTGTTGGTGCCGTGAAAACTGTCCTTGACCTGGGTATCGATGAACTCGACGATGAGTTCCACGAAGTTCTGAAATTTGCCCGGCACCCCGGCGGTGGCGCCGCGCGCGGCAAGAAAGAAAGAGCCGCCGAACAGCACCGCGAGCAGCACGGAGAAGAACACCGTGTCCAGGTGAATGACCGAAAAGTCCATCACTCCGGCCGGTTCCTTGTTGGAAAGGAACGTCAGGTGGTGAAGAATGTATTCGTTCGCGGTGGTGGGCTGTTCTGCTGCCATTTAACGTTCTTTGCGCTCGCTCAATTGCCTTAATTTCAACTACTTGGCCGCGCCCGCGGGCGGGCGTCCAGGCCCAAGCGGCGGCAGTGCGTTGGCGAGCGCAACCCAGAATACGAAGAAGGTCGCGATGTATGTGCCGAGCATCGCCAGCGGAACCACCTTCATCGTCTTCAGCACCGCCACGAACAGCACGATCACCAACGCGATCTTGGCCGTCTCGCCAACCAAGAACGCACGCATCACGCGTTGCGGATCCGCGGCCGAACGGCCACCGACGCCGAGCAACGCCATTGCAAGACTCGCGGCGCTGCTGATCCCGCCTCCCAGCGCCGCGGAAAGTGCAGCCTGGGAATCCGCGATCAGCCAGCATGCCAGCGCACAAATCAAGGTCACGGCCGCCTGACCCAGCACGACGCTGAAAGCCAGCCGCCGCGCCAAGGCTAAGTCGATCGCGATCACGTTAAATCCCGCTCGTAGCGCGAAGCGCGCAATCCCGACCCATGGAGGATACGAACGCTTCGCTTTTGCTTTACATGTCCGAAAAATGAACGAAAGTCCAAGCGCAGCCAGCCCCGCGGCCGGCGCAGCCCGCGCATTATAGGGACGCGGCCTTGACGCATCAAGGTCGATTGATCCGGAAAACTACTTATGTGATGTGCGCCAAGATGCCTTCGAGCTCATCGAGGCTGTTGTAGGCGACCACCAACTTGCCCTTGCCGGACGCGGTGTGCCGGAAGGCAACCTTGGCGCCGAGCTTGTCGGCCAATTCGAGCTCCAGACGGCGAATATCGGGATCGACGGGCGGCGCGCCCCCGTCCTGCGGCGGCGGCGCGAGCAAGCGGCGTACCAACGCTTCGGTTTCGCGGACCGAGAGGGCCTTCTTGGCGACCAGGGTCGCCACTTCGATCTGCTGGCGGCGCGACGTCAAGGAGAGCAGGGCGCGCGCATGGCCCATTTCGATGCTGCGCTCCTCGACCAGCTGCTTCACCTCATCGGCGAGCTCCGTGAGCCGCAACAAATTGCTGACCGCGGCTCGCGAGCGGCCCACCGCCTCCGCCGCCGCTTGATGAGTGAGGCCGAACTCCTCGATCAAGCGCGCCAGGGCGCGCGCCTCTTCCAGCGGATTGAGGTCCTCGCGTTGAATGTTCTCGATGAGCGACATCGCCAGAGCGGCCTCATCCGGCACATCGCGGATGACCGCCGGGATTTCCGCGATTCCGGCCATCTGCGCCGCCCGCCAGCGGCGCTCGCCGGCAATGATTTCATAGCGTTGCGATTCACCGGCGTTGCGGCCCGCAAGCGGGCGCACCAGAATGGGCTGCACCAACCCCTTGGACTTGATCGAGTCGGCCAGATCGCCCAAGGATTCCGGGCGCATGTCCATGCGCGGCTGGTACTTGCCGCGCTGCAGGAGGTCGAGCGGCAGATTGGCGAGCCGGTCGCCCGCCAGCGGCGGCGCAGGGGCGTCGGCGCGGCGCGCAAGCAGGGGGCTCAACTCCGCAAGTCCACGACCCAAAGACGGCTTTTTGCCGGACATGATGCAATCCCCAAGAACGGTGGGGTGGATTATACGGGCGCGGCCGGCAGATCGTCGCGACGAATCATTTCTCCGGCCAGCGCCAGATACGCCAGAGCTCCGCGCGACTCCTTGTCGTGAAACAGCGCAGGCTTGCCGAAACTCGGCGCCTCGGCCAGACGCACGTTGCGCGGGATCATGGTGCGGAACACCTTCTCCCCGAAGTGCTCGATCAGCTGCGCCGACACCTCGTTGGACAGATTGTTGCGCGGATCGAACATGGTGCGCAGCAGCCCTTCGATCTGCAGTTCCGGATTGATGTTGCTGCGGACTTGCTCGATGGTTTGCACCAGGGAGCTCAAGCCTTCCAGCGCGTAATACTCGCATTGCATCGGCACGATCACCGAGTCAGCGGCAACCAGCGCGTTCAACGTCAGCATGTTGAGCGCGGGCGGGCAGTCGATCAATATCACGTCGAAATCCTCCCGAATCGGCTTTAGCGCATTGCGCAGCTTGAATTCGCGCCCCGCCATCATCGTCAACAGCCGCACTTCCGCGGCGGTGAGATCCTGATTGGCGGGCATCAGCATGAATCCGCCGTATTCCACCGGCACCAAGGCCTCCATGGCGCTGCAATCGCCCAGCAGGACATCGCAGCTGGTGCGCGACTGGGCGTTCTTCTCGATGCCGCAACCCATGGTGGCATTGCCTTGCGGATCGAGGTCGATCAGCAACACCCGCCTCTTGGTGGCGGTCAAGGAGGCCGCCAGATTGACCGCGGTGGTGGTCTTACCCACTCCGCCTTTTTGGTTTGCGACAGCGATGACCCGCTTCATGTTCTGCTCGATGTGGGCCGCGCCGACGATACGGCTTTGGCCGGCGATACGCGCCTGGCCCGCGAGAGTTCCACAATATGCCGCTCGTCGTCCAGCCCGGGCAGAGCGACCCGATGGACGGCCGACACGCGGAAACCGCGCGGCAGCGCCGAAATCTCCTCGACCGGCCGCCTGCCCTTCATGGCGAGCATGCGACCGTCCGCCGCGCACAAATGACCGGCATGTGCCACGAAATCCGCCAGCGAGGACAGGGCGCGCGCCACCACCGTATCGAAGGGTTCGGCGGGATGATAATTCTCGGCGCGCGCAGTTACCACCTCGAGGTTGGCGCAGCCCAATCTTTGCGCAGTTTGCGCGACGAAGCGGGCCTTTTTGCCGGTCGCTTCGATCAACCAAAAGCGGCGCTGCGGATTCACGATCGCGAGCGGCAGGCCCGGAAAACCGGCGCCCGTGCCCACATCGGCGATGCGCAGGCCGCGCAGGAACGGCTGCAGGCTCAAACTGTCGATCAGGTGTTTGCGCAGCATGCCGGGGCGGTCGCGGATCGCGGTGAGATTGAATTGCGCGTTGGCGATCTCCAATTCATCGACCAGGCGCAACAGCGTCTCGGCCTGGGCGGCGCCCAGCGTCAAACTGAAATTGACCGCACCCTCGACCAGCAATTCACGTTCGGAGTCTCTGCTCATCGGTCACGGTCCGGTGGCGGCAAATAGGCTGATCGACAAGGCGGCCGCCGGCGTCCCCGATGCCGGCAGGGCGGCGAGGTGCGCGCTGAAGCGCGTCATGCCGTCGCGGCCCTCGCAACCGTCGAGTGTTTGCTCGCCCGGCGCGCGGGTTCCTTGCCACTGTGCGCACGCCGCGGCGAATAACTGGACTGCGCTCTGTGCGGGCAAGCGTACCGATGCATCGATGCGAATCAAGCGATCGTGGCTGAAACACAGCAAATACTCGTCCGGCCGTCGGCCGACGAAAGGCGGCGGCGCGCCGTCGGGCGCATAGCAATCCTGGTGCAGGGCATCGCCGCCGCCCTGCGCCGCGTCCTGGAACAGCAGCACCTCGTGCAGCGCGAGCGGACTATCCTTCAACAAGGTACCGAAGGGCAGGACCATCAATCCGTGCCAATCGTAGGCGGCGTCGGGCGCCGCTCCATGCGGCGGCACGGATTGGGAAATACAGGCGCAGAGCGCCGCAGCGCCGCTCAAGGCGAGGAGGGCGCGCACCCCCCGCGCAAGCGCAAATCGAGCCCGGCCACGCCCAAATGCAATGCTCAGACAGGTTCCTAGGCGGGCGCCAGCCGATGCTCGAGTTCTTCCAACTCAACCGCGGCGTCCGGATCTTGCGCGCGCGCACTTTCGAGCGCCCGGCGCAACGCCGCTGCTGCGGCATCCTTCATATGCGCGCAGGCGTGCCCGTACTGCGCCCTCCAATCCGCGATCAACTCCGGCTCGAGCATATCGTAGTCTCGATCATCGACGATCGAGTCGAGTACTATCGCGCAAAGCGCTAGCTGCTGTACCCGGGGCCACGACAGGCGGGGAGCGGAATATCCTTCCGCGAAGCAGCGGTGCAGGTACGCCGGCGGATCGGCGCTCGCGATGTCGTCGAGCATGTCGCTCACATCGTAGGACTTTAGTAGGTGCTCGAAGCGTGCCATTGAATCCATTATCCTCGCGGATAGGGAACATAGGAATAATGAGTCGAATTTATTTATCGCTGGTGATTGCGGCGCTGTTGCTGATGGGTTCCGCAGGCATTGCCGGGACGCACGTCGAGCGGGGCAATTTGGTTTTTGACGACGTTCCCGATCTGCCGGCCGATCCCGCGGATGCGCTGCACGCTTATTTAGCCGCGCGCGAGGCGACGCCCCAGGGCTTCACGCCCAAGGGCCAACTGCTGATCGTCACCCGCTTCGGAGATGTCGATCAATTGCACCTGGTGGATCATCCGGGCGGCCAGCGCCGCCAGATCACGTTTCTGCCCGATCCCGTTGCGCACGGCGCGTTCTCGCCGGATCCGAATCGCAGCGCATTCTTGTTTACGCAAGACCCGGGGGGCAATGGCGATACGCAGATCTATTACCAGCGCATGGGAGAGGCCGCGGCGCACCGGTTGACCGACGGCAAGTCGGTGAACGCCGGTGCCCTGTGGTGCAACTCGGGACGCGAAATCGCGTTTTTCAGCACCGCACGGGATGGCGTGTCCTTCGACATCGAGATCGTGGACCCGGAAGGCGGCGCCTTGCCGCACCTCGCCGTCAGCGGCGACGGCACCCCCTGGTATCCGCTCGACTGGTCCCCGGACGACCTCAAGCTGCTGGTGCTCAAATATGTATCCGTCGCCGAGGGGTATTTGTACGTGGTCGATTTGAGCAACGGCCAAAAGCGCGAAGTGGAACCCGGCGCCGCCAAAGCGGGCATCGCCGACGCGAAATTCTCGCGCGACGGGCAGGGCGTGTATCTGATTTCGGACCGCGACGGCGAGCACGCGAAGCTGCGCTACGTCAATCTGTTCACCGGCGAAAAGACGGAGATGTCCGCGCACATTCCCTGGGACATCGAGCGCTTGGCGGTTTCCGCAGACGGACACTACTTGGCCTTCGTCAGCAACGAGGGCGGCCTCAGCAGGCTCAACACCGTCGATTTGCGCACTCATCAGGATTTGATTCCGCCGCGACCGCCCGCCGCCGGCGTAATCGATTCCTTGAGCTTCGATGCGGACGGCAAGCGGCTTGCATTCGGCTTCGAGGCGGCCAATCGACCCCGGGATGCGTATGTCCTCGATATGCAGAGCAACCGGCTCGAAGCCTGGACCATGAGCGAAGCGGGACCGATGGATCCGGCCAAGTTCGTCACACCGCGCTTGACGCAGTTTCCGACTTTCGACCGCCAGGACGGAAAATCACGCCAGGTACCGGCGTACGTTTATGAGCCCACCACTCCGAAACCGCATCCCGTGCTGCTGATCCTGCACGACGGGCCGCAATCGCAATTTCGGCCGCGCTTCGATCCGTGGATAGAGTACGTGGTGAATGAGCTCGGATATGCGCTCGTAGCGCCCAATATCCGCGGCTCATCCGGCTATGGAAAAACCTATCTGTCGCTCGATAACGGCGAGCTGCGCGAGGACGCGGTCAAGGATGTCGGTGCGCTGCTCGTGTGGCTCAGCCTGCAGAGCGCCTTCGATGCCAAGCACGTCGTGGTGTCCGGCGTCGGCTATGGCGGATATCTGGCGCTCGCCTCCCTGGTCAATTACAGCGATCGGCTGCGGGGCGGCGTCGATCTGGCGGGAATCACGGATTTCATCAGTTTCCTGGGCACCACCGCGCCGTATCGCCAAAAGCAGCGGCGCGCGGAATACGGCGATGAGCGGGACCTGGACATGCGGGCGTTCCTGCGCAGAATTTCGCCGCTGAACAATGCCGACCGCATTTTACGGCCGCTGCTCGTGGTTCATGGGAAGAACGATCAGCGCGTGCCGATCGGCGAGTCGGAACAAATCGTCAATCGCCTGCGCGGCCGAGAAGGAGCGGTTTGGTATCTGCAGATCGCGGGCGAAGGGCATGTATTCGGCAAGCAGCAAGACAGAGAAGCCTATTATCGGACGTTCGCGCAATTCTTGACGGCGGCGCGGTGAGCCGGCCGCCCGTTGAGCGCGCCGCGCGTTGAACCGGCTGCGCCGCGGCCGGCTCGAGATGTCTCACGCCGCGTGATCTCGCTTCTTGAGATGCACCAGCAGCAACGAGACGGCAGCCGGGGTGAGGCCCGGGATGCGCGCCGCCTGCCCGAGTGTTTGCGGACGTACCGCGAGCAAACACTGGCGAGCTTCATTCGATAGTCCGCCGATCTGCGCATAGTCGATATCGGCGGGCAGATTGAGATCCTCATGGCGCCGCTGGCGATCGATTTCCTGGCTCTGCCGTTTAAGGTACCCGGAGTACTTGGCCTGGACGTCCACTTGTTGTTCGACCTGCTCCGCCAGGCGCTCGTCGTCGCGCCATGCATCGCCCGGCGCGGAGTCGTCCGGCGGCGCGACGCCGCGCAAGTCCCGGTAGGCCAACTCCGGGCGGCGCAACAGGTCGAAGGCAAGCGTTTCGCGTGTAAGCGGCTGTCCCAGCTTGGCGAGCAGCGCCTCGTCAACCTCCTCGGGCCGCACCGGAGCCGCGGACATTCGAGCGACTTCGGCGGCCACCGCGTCGCGCTTGCGCTGAAAGAATTCCCAGCGCCGATCATCGACCAGACCGAGCCGGCGGCCGGGTTCGGTCAAGCGTAGATCCGCATTGTCCTCGCGCAGCGACAGGCGGTATTCCGCACGGCTGGTGAACATGCGGTAGGGCTCGGGCGCGCCGCGCGTGATCAGATCATCGACCAGCACGCCCAGATAGCCCTCGCTGCGCTTGGGACACCATGGAGCGCGGCCGGCGGCGGCGAGCGCGGCATTGGCGCCGGCCAGCAGTCCCTGTGCCGCGGCCTCCTCGTAGCCGGTGGTGCCGTTGATCTGGCCGGCCAGAAATAATCCGCCGATGAATTTGCTTTCCAAACCGTATTTGAGGTCGCGAGGATCGAAGAAATCGTATTCGATCGCGTAGCCCGGACGGGTGATGTGGGCCTGCTCGAATCCCTTGATGGTGCGCACGAATTCGCACTGCACGTCGAACGGCAGGCTGGTCGATATGCCGTTCGGATAGATTTCGTGCGTGTCGAGCCCCTCGGGCTCGATGAATATTTGATGCGATGTCCGCTCGGCAAAGCGCACGACCTTGTCTTCGACCGACGGACAGTAGCGCGGGCCGGACCCCTCGATCAGACCGGTGAACATCGGCGAGCGCGCGGTTGCGCCGCGAATAATGGCGTGGGTGCGCTCGTTGGTGGCGGTGATGTGGCAGGGAAGCTGGCGCGGATGCCAGGCGCGCGTGCCGAGATAGGAGAACACGGGCCGGGGATCGTCGCTGTGCTGCTCGCGCAATCCCGCGTAATCGATGCTGCGCCCGTCTAGGCGCGGCGGTGTGCCGGTCTTCAATCGACCGACACGCAACGGCAGTTCGCGCAGGCGCGCCGCGAGACGATTCGAGGGCGGATCGCCGGCCCTGCCGCCGGCATGATTTTCCAGACCGACATGAATCTTGCCGCCGAGGAACGTGCCCACGGTGAGCACCACGCAGCGCGCGCGAAATTCGATGCCGCTTTCGGTGCGGCAGCCGACCACCCGGTCCGCCTGCAGGACAAGATCGGCGACTTCCTGCTGGAACAGCTGCAAATTCGGCTGGGTCTCGAGCATGCGGCGGATCGCGCGCTTATACAACCGGCGATCGGCTTGCGCGCGAGTGGCGCGCACGGCGGGCCCTTTGCTCGCATTCAAGGTGCGCAACTGAATGGCCGACTGGTCGGCGGCCAGCGCCATGGCGCCGCCCAAGGCATCGATCTCCTTGACCAAATGCCCCTTGCCAATGCCGCCGATCGCGGGATTGCAACTCATCTGCCCCAGCGTCTCGATATTGTGCGTAAGCAGCAGGGTGCGGGCGCCCATGCGCGCGGCGGCCAGCGCCGCCTCGGTGCCCGCATGACCGCCGCCAATCACGATTACCTCGAATTCCGCCTTGAAACGCATCGCCTTGGATTCCACTCAATTCCGCGGGCGCGTACTGTAAACCGGTCCCCGGCAAACTGCCAGGAATTGGTGAGGATCTGGGCAATGGCGTCTCGTGCCGCGGGGTTTTTCTCAATGGCGTAGGCGTGGCCCATCGCACGGATGAAATCCGGCATGTGATAGTAGGAAATGTATTGCAAGGCGTCGGCCACGCTCGCAATGACCTCATCTTCGCGAATCACCGACATGGCCTCACCTCATGCGCCTTGGAAGATTCCGCAGCCTCAAAGACGAACTGTGCCGCAAATCTACCAAGTCAGGGGCGGATTCGGATAGCGAATCGCTACACTAGGAGCCTGCCTCAAGTATCGGCCAGAGAATCGGATAACCCCCATGCAGCTTGTACGAACCGCTTGCATAGCGTGCTTCTTGAGTTTGAGCGGGCTGTCGGCCGCCGCGCCCGCGGCGATGAGCTTGCACGAGTGCCGGCTCGAGCATCCGCTCAAGCTCATGTCGGTAGCCGCCCGCTGCGGACTGCTCGAGGTGGCCGAGGATCCTCTGCAACCCTCCGGCCGCGCCATCCGGCTGCGCGTCGCCGTCATCCCCGCGCTCAATCGCCGCTCGACCGCGGCGCCGCTGTTCTTGCTCGCTGGCGGGCCCGGCCAGGCTGCCACCGACCTGTACGTAAGCCATGCCGGCGCATTCGCTCGCATCAACCGCAATCACGATATCGTGCTGGTGGATCAGCGCGGCACGGGCAAGTCCGCGCCGTTATTCTGCAGCTACCCCGAGGACTGGCGCGAGTTGCGCGAAGCGATGCCGGCGCTGCGTCAAGCGACGCAGGCTTGCTTGGGCGAGTTCGGCGATCGCGTCCGCTATTACACCAGCAGCATCGCGGTGCGGGATCTCGACCAGGTGCGCAGCGCGCTCGGCTATCGACAGATCGATCTTTATGCCGCCTCGTACGGCACGCGAATGGCGGAGCTGTACATGCGGCGCTATCCGGACGCGGTCCACGCGGTCATATTGGATGGCGTGACCTATCCCGAGCAGGCGATCGGACCGGACACGCCCTGGGACGGCGAACGCGCGCTCGATCTGATCGTGGCGCGCTGCCTCGCGGCGCCCGATTGTGCGGCGGCCTATCCCGACCTGAAACAGAATCTCGACGATTTGCGCCATCGGTTCGGCCCACAGAAGACTGCAGTGGCCCTGAGCGACCCCACGAGCGGCCGGCCGCTCGAGATCGAATTCAGCCACGCTGTGTTGAGCGCGTCGCTGCGCTTCTTGTCGTACAGCTCCACCGAAGCGTCGCTTTTGCCCGGCCTGATTCATCGGGCGGCGGGCGGCGAACTCGCGCCGCTCGCCGCACAGGCCATCATGGCAGCACGGCTGATCCGCGATCAGCTCGCGAGCGGCATGCAAAACAGCGTGATCTGCAGCGAGGACCTGCCCTTCTACGCCGCCGGCGCCATCGACAGGGGAAAGCTCGCGCAAACCTACCAAGGTGCGGATCAACTCGATGCGTTCGCCGAAGTTTGCAAACTCTGGCCCCGGGGGCCGGTGGACGCGGACTTGCACAGCGCGTTGCAAAGCGACGTGCCGAGCCTGCTGCTGTCGGGCGAGGCGGACCCGGTCACGCCCCCGGGAGGGGCCGAACGCCTGGCGCGGGGACTCGCGCGCCATCGACATTTGGTGCTCCGCGGCGAGGGGCATGGCCAGTTGTCGACCGGCTGCATGCCGAAGCTGATGGCACAATTCCTGGACAACCCCGATCCGCCGGCCCTCGACGCGGCCTGTCTCGAGCGGCAGCGTTCGGCGCCGTTTTTCATCGACTCGACCGGGCCCGCACCGTGATCGAAGCCGACGCTCTGTGCAAGCGATTCGGCGCCATCGAGGCCGTGCGCGAGGTGTCCTTCACGGCGCGCGATGGGGAAATCACGGGACTTCTGGGACCGAACGGCGCCGGCAAATCGACCACCCTGCGCATGGTTTACGGCGTTCTCGCCCCCGACACAGGCAGCGTACGCATCGACGGCATCGACATTCGCGGCGAGACCTCGCGCGCGCGCGCCCATCTCGGCGTGCTGCCGCATGCCGCCGGGCTGTACGGCAATTTGACCGCGCGCGAAAACATCGCCTACTTCGGGTCACTGCAGGGCATCGGCCGCAGGCAGCTGCGCGCGCGCACCGCAGATCTCGTGGCGAGTCTCGCCATGGAGGATTTCATCGAGCGCCGCGCCAAGGGCCTGTCGCAGGGGCAGCGGATCAAAGTGGCGTTGGCTCGCGCCTTGGTGCACGACCCCGCGAATCTGGTGCTCGATGAACCGACCAACGGGCTCGACGTGATGGCGATTCGCAGCCTGCGCGAGATGCTGAAGGCTTTGAAATCTCAAGGCCGGTGCATCTTGTTCTCCTCGCACGTGATGCAAGAGGTTGCGGCCCTGTGCGATCAAGTCGTGATCGTCGGTCAGGGTCGGGTCCTGGCGCACGGCACGCTGCAATCGATTCGCGAGCGCGGCGGCACGGCGTCTTTGGAAGAAGCATTTCTGCGGGTACTCGGGTCGGCCGAGGGATGCGACTGATGCGCGCGCTGTTTACGGTTTTCGGCAAGGAGTTCTTGGAGAACCTGCGCGATCGCCGCACCTTGGTGTCGGCGCTGCTGTTCGGCCCGCTGTTCGGCCCTTTGCTGTTCGGCGCGATGGTCTCGCGGATGCTCGATCAGAGCGTGGCCGAATCGGACGAACCGCTGAAGATCAGCATATCCGGCGCCGAACAGGCGCCAAACCTGCGCCGCTACCTCGAATCGCAGGGAATCACGCTGACCTTGAGCTCGCTGTCCGAGGGCGCCGCCCGGGCGGCGGTGCAGAGCCGCGCGGTCCAGGTGGTGGTCATCGTACCCGCGGATTACGCTCCGCGATTCTCCGCAGCGCTGCCCGCCCCGTTGCTGTTGGTGGCCGACAGTTCGGATGCGCCGGCGCGCAAGACGGCGGATCGGGTGCGCCAGCTGCTCGCGAACTACGGCAGCGGCATCGCACAGTTGCGCCTGAAAGCACGCGGGGTAAGCCCGCTGCTCGCCGTGCCGGTGGCGGTCAACGAGATCGACGTGACCACCCCGACCGGCCGCGCCGTGGCGGTTCTCGGCTTCATGACCTATTTCGTGCTGTTTGCGCTGCTGATGGGGGGGCTTTACCTGGCCATCGATTCGACCGCCGGGGAACGCGAACGCGGGTCTTTGGAAGCCCTGCTCAGCCTGCCGGTGGACCGTGCCAGCATGGTGGGCGGCAAGATTCTGGCCACCTGCGCCTACATGTGCCTGTCGCTCGCCATCAGTCTCGCCGCCTTCGTGGTCGTGTTTCGCTTCGTGCCGCTCGAACGGCTGGGCATGAGCGCCAATCTCGGGGCGGGAACCGCGCTCAAGTTTTTCGCCATCTGCCTGCCGTTCGTGCCGTTGGGCGCCGCCCTGATGACCCTGGTCGCCTCGTTCACCCGCAGCTACCGCGAGGCGCAAACCTACCTCACCAGCGTGTTGCTGGTGCCGACCCTGCCCATCGCATTTGCCAGCATATATTCCTTGAAAACCAAGAGTTCGCTGATGCTCATACCGTCCCTCAGCCAGCACCTGCTGATGACCAGCGTGCTGAAGGATGAGCCGATCGCGCCGCTCGACGTCGCGTTGTCCGCGGGATCCTCCCTGGCTCTGGCGCTGCTGCTCGTTGCCGCCATCGCCCGACATTGGCGCCGGGAGTCGATGCTCGGTTAGGGTGAATCCACACTGGGCAAACTCCGAATTGCCTTTAGGGTATTTGCGCATAGGCGATTCGCTATTGAACATGTATAAAGAAAACCAGGGGAAATAAAAAAAATATCCCGTGGGGGAAGCTGGCATGGCGCACTCGTCGAATCCGCGGGCGAAGATCCTGGTTTTTATAGCTGTTTTGGCGCTTTCCGCGCTGACCATGCTCTGGCTGTTTTGGCGTTACCCGCTCGGCACATCGATTGGCGCGGTCGCGGTCGTGGCCGCGCTCTGGGCGTCGGCGCGGTCGGCGCGGCTCGCGCGCTCGGTCGAGACCGACGGCGACCCCGCCACGGACGAAAGCGAACACAGCACCTGACTCCATGCGGCGGTGGCCCGATTCAAAGGCCGCCGGCGCGGGATTACTTTCCGATACAGAAGCTGCCGAAAATGGCGCCGAGCAGATCTTCGCTGGTGAACTCCCCGGTGATCTCCCCCAGCGCGCGCTGCGCGAGCCGCAGGTCCTCGGCAAACAATTCAAAAGTCTGGGGCCGCTGCAGCAGCTCAGCGGCGCTTTGTACCAGAGCCTGGGCGCGCTTCAGGGCATCGAGATGCCGGCGGCGGGCCGCGAGCGCACCGGATTCCGAATCGCGGTATCCGGCGCTCTCTTTCAAGTGAGCACGCAGCAGATCAAGTCCCGCGCCGGTCTTGGCGCTCAGGAAGATTTGGGTGGGCGCGCCTTGGGTCGCGTGCGCGGCGGCGCCGGTCAGATCGATCTTGTTGAACACCAGAGTCACCGGCACGTCCGTCGGCAATTCTTCGAGTTCCGCGGCGATCTCGGCCGCCGATCGCTCGCCGACCCGGGTGGCATCCTGAACGTATAGCACGCGATCCGCTCGCCGCATCTCGGTTCTGGCGCGGCGCACGCCCTCCTCTTCCGCCGCGTCGCTCGCCGCCCGCAAGCCCGCGGTGTCGATCAGATTCAGCGGCAGCCCGTCGAGCGCCAGGTGCTGGCGCAGCAGGTCGCGCGTGGTGCCCGGCGCGGCTGTGACTATGGCGACCTCATCGCCTAGCAACCGATTGAGCAAGCTCGACTTTCCGGCGTTCGGCTTGCCGGCGATCACCACCGTCAGCCCGTCGCGCAACACGCTCCCCTGGCGAGCGGCGGCGATGACCGAATCGAAGCTGCCGAACACTTGCGCCAGCCTCGCGGCGAGGGCCGCGCCCGACAGAAAATCGACCTCTTCGTCGGGAAAATCGATCGCAGCCTCGACATAGACGCGCAATTCGGTGAGCTGCGCCTGCAGCTCGGCGATGCGCGCCGAGAATTCTCCCCGCATCGAGCGCACCGCCGCCTTGGCTGCCGCCACGCTGCCCGCGTCGATCAAGTCGGCGACCGCTTCGGCCTGCGCGATATCGATTTTGCCGTTGCAAAAGGCCCGCTCGCTGAACTCGCCCGGCCGGGCCATCCGGCATCCGAGCTCGAGAACTCGCTTAAGCACGAGATCCGTCACCAGCGGTCCGCCATGGCCCTGTAGCTCCAATACGTCCTCGCCGGTGAACGAGGCGGGAGCGGGGAAATAAAGGGCGAGGCCTTGGTCGAGGCAATTGCCCCCGGCGTCGAGAAAACTCGCCAGTCGCGCATGCCGCGGGGCCGGCACGAACCCAAGAATCGCGCACGCGACCCGCGGCACCTCGGCGCCGGATACCCGCACCATCGCCACGGCCCCTCGCCCAGGGGGGCTGGCGACGGCGACTATGGTCTCGGGCGAGGTCATCGCAATAGTCTACGAGCGAGGAGATCCGATTGCCGTCTCAGGCGCGCGTTTTATTGGCCTCGGCCTGTACCACTTGGTTCACGCGCCATTGTTGCGCGATCGACAGCACCGTATTGGTCAACCAATAGAGCACCAACCCGGACGGAAACCAGGCCATCATTCCGGTCATGACCAGGGGCATGAACTGCATGATTTTGGCCTGCATGGGATCCGGCGGCGCCGGGTTCAGTTTGAACTGGCCGAACATCGCCCCGCCCATCAGCAACGGCAGCACGAAATACGGATCGCGCGCGGACAGGTCGTTGATCCACAGCAGAAACGGCGCCTGGCGCATTTCCACGCTCTCGAGCAGCACCCAATAGAACGAGATGAAAACAGGGATCTGGATCACCATCGGCAGGCAGCCCGCGAGCGGGTTGATCTTTTCGCGCTTGTACAGTTCCATCATGGCGCGACCGAGCTTTTCGCGATCGTCCTTGAACGACTCCTGGATCTGCTTCATGCGCGGCGCCACCGCGCGCATCTTGGCCATGGACCGTCCGCTCGCTTGGCTCAAGGGGTAGAACATGAGCTTGATCAAGGCGGTGACGATGATGATCGCCCAGCCCCAATTGCCGATGCGCGCGTGAATCCAGTTGAGCGCCGCAAACAGCGGCTGCGCGATCACGGTGAGCAGGCCGTAGTCGGCGGTGCGCTCGAGGCGAGGGCCGGTCGCCGCCAGCTGCGCCTGCAGCTTCGGTCCGATGAACAGCTTCTCATGGAATTGTGCTTGGGTGCCGGCCGGAATCTGGGTGGACGGCCCGGTCGCACTCAGCAGGTACTCGCGGTCCTTTACCTGCAGCTGATAGCGGTACGGCTGATTCGCCGGCGGCACCACCGCGGAGACGAAATGGTGCTGCAGAGACGCGAGCCAGCCGTTGGTGATGACCTCGGAGAACTTGCTGTCCGCCTCGTTCTCCACTTTGAGATCGCGGGCTTTGGTGCCGTCGTATATGGCGGGCCCCTTGAACGAGTAGGTCTCGACGTCGAAGTAAGAGCGGGACGGATGTTCCCAGCGGCGCAGGATTTGTGTGTACGAAGCGATGCTGCGCGGCTCCGCGCCGGCATTGCGGACCTCATAGTCGAGGCCGATGGCGTACCAGGCGCGCGCGAATACGAATGTCTTCGTGACCGTCAAACCCTGACCATCCGTCCAGGTCATCGGCACGCGCAATTCGTTGGCGCCCGCGGGCAGCACGTAGGACGTCTGCGCGGCGGTCCACGTGGCCAAATGCGTGGGTGCGGCCTCGCCCGCCTTGCCGGTGAGCCCGCTCTGTATCAAATAGAGCGACTCGGGGTCGCGATTCTCGAGCCGCACGGGGACGTTGGGCGTTTCCTTGTGCACCGGATATTGCGTGAGATCGGCCCGGTCGATCTCGCCGCCCTTCAAATTGATGGAGACATCGAGTACGTCGGTCACCACGTGCAGCATCGGCGATGCGGCGTCCGGCGCGGCAACCTCGCCGGGCGGTGTGGCGCCCGGCGAGGCTGCGCCCGCGAGGGAAGCGGGAGCCGGCGCGGCAACGCCAGGATTCGCAGTCTCGGCCTTCGGCACCGAATCGGCGAGCAAGTTCGAAGCGACCGGTGCGGCAGGGG
>Ga0207927_1000184_pt1 | contig 25856 bp, 25 predicted proteins | sample NGESurdeep072012_2_FD_184456 | JGI IMG/M metagenome (GOLD analysis project Ga0207927, IMG submission 184456) | Arctic peat soil microbial communities from Barrow, Alaska - NGEE Surface sample 210-2 deep-072012 (SPAdes) | ecosystem: Environmental > Terrestrial > Soil > Wetlands > Peat ... | reverse complement strand
CTGCGCTACGGCATGGAGGCGCGCGAGCGCGAGCGCACCCGCTGGGCGCGGGAGATCCACGACGAAAGCATCCAGGGCATCGGCGCGCTGCGCCTGCAGCTGGCCAACGCCCGCGACCTGGAGGACAAGGAGGCGCTGAGCGCGGCCGTGGACACGGTGCTCGAGGGCCTCGGCACCGAGATCGACGGGCTGCGCCACCTCATCACCGAGCTCCGCCCGGCTGCCCTCGACGACCTCGGCCTGGCAGCCGCGTTGGAGGCATTGGCCCGGCGCGCCCAGGCGATCGAGGGACTCGACGCGAGAACGGAGATCGACCTAGGCGTGAACACGGAGAACGGCGGCGACCCGGAAGCGCGCCGGCGCCTGGATCCGGAGCTCGAGAGCACGGTCTACCGGATCGTGCAGGAGGCACTGACCAACGTCTCTCGCCACGCGGAGGCGACGAGCGCCGTGATCAGCGTCACGGTGCGCGACGGGGTGCTGCGGGCATCTGTCACCGATGACGGCAAGGGCCTGCCCGACAACGGACGCCTCGGCCCCCGCGGCGATGGCCTGGAGGGCGGCTTCGGGATGGGCGGCATGCGCGAGCGGGCTGAGCTGATCGGCGGCGAGCTCGAGTTCGGGCCGGCGCCGGGCAAAGGCACGACCGTGCGCCTGGCGGTCCCACTGGCCGGGCGCCCGGCCGCGAGCCCTCCTACTGAGGGATCTTGGCCTACTAGATGAGTAGTGCCACGGCCGGTGGGGTGGCTGTGGGTCGCGGGAAGGGGACATAGGCAGTCAGATCGAAGTCGGCGGTGCTCACTGTCACCGCCGACCCAAGGGGGCCTCGATGGACGCCGACCTCGATCTGCTGCTGATCGCTGTTTACTGCACGGCCGATGATTTCCTGCCTGTCAGGCCAGGAAACGCACGGCGAAGGATCTCTGACGCGGAGGTCATCACGCTCTGTGTAGCCCAGGCGATGATGGGTGTGCCTTGCGACGAACGGTTCTTGCGGGCTGCTCGCCGCCAGCTTGGCCACCTGTTCCCGCAGCTGCCCGAGCGGACCGCGTTTCATAAGCGCAGGCTGCGCCTGTCCGGGGCGATCGAAGCGCTGATCCGCGAGTTCGCGCGCCACAGCCCCGGGTTCTATGACGATCTTCTGCTGGTCGACTCCACGCCGGTGGAGTGTGCTCGCAGCCGCGAGACCGTCAAGCGCGGCGGTTCCTCCAGTCTCGCCGACGCGCTCGCCAACGCCGCTGACTACGGGTATTGCGCCAGCCACAGCCGATTCTTCTGGGGTTTCAGGCTGCACGCGATCTTCGCGTTGGACGGCACTCCGAGGGCGCTGGCGTTGACCTCCCCAAAGATCGACGAGAAGCTCGTGTGTCTGCAGCTCGTCGAGCGCTGTGAGCGCCAGCCCGGGCAAATCCTGATCCTGATCGGCGATAAGAACTTCCGTGGCAAGGCCTTCGAAGCCGAACTCGCGAGACTCGACGCGCGCATCATGCGTCCTCGGCGCAAAGACGAGCGCGGCCGCGGCCCGCACCTCGCGCAGATCCGTCAACGGATCGAGTCGATCTTCTGGACCTGCAAGGACATCCTCACCCTCGAGCGTCACGGCGCTCGCACCCTCGAGAACCTCCGCGTGCGCCTGCTCACGCGCTTCGCCGCACTCGCCGCCGCCATCGCACTCAACCACCGCCTCGACCGCCCCAGCCGATCCCTCGCCCCCTACACCGCCTGACACCGTGGCACTACTCATCTAGTGCCGCTCCGCGCTACTCGCTCTCCTCGGCGGCGTCCTCGCCGCCCGAGCCGCGCAGCCAGCCCGCGAGCTGTTGCCCGACCGAGCTGACCGACTCGCCGGCGTCGCGAAACGCGTCGCGCACCCGCTCGGTATAGAAGGAGACCGCCTCTCCCCCGTCAGCGCGCGGGTCCACGGGGTCGTCTCTGCGCACATACTCACCATGGCCGACGATACGGTCGAACTCGCCCGAGCGAACCCAGGCCATCAGCTCGTGGGTGCGCTTCACGGGCAGCGGATGCGTGACCCCGAGGTCGAGCATCAGCCGCGTGAGACGCTCGAGGCCCCCGCCCCCCTCGCTGTAGTCGAGACCCTGGCGCATGAACACGTCGAGGTCGAGCTCGTCGACCATCGCGCCGGCCGCCAGCGACATCAGCGTGCGGCAGACCACGAGCGGATCGCGGGTCACGATCGCAGCCGCCCGGTCGGCGCTGAGCTCGGTCGCGCGCCCCCACTCCATCAGCGCGGTGCGCACCGGGGCAAGCGGCAGCGGCAGGCGCGCGTTGCGGGTGAGCAGCACGAGGATGGCGAGGGCGGTGCGATAGAGCTGGTGGTCGGCGAGGATGTGGGCCGCCTCGTGCGCGAAGACGGCGCGGCGCTGGGGCTTGTCCAGGAGGCGGATCAGCTCCGACTGCACCACCACGATCGGCCTGCGCGAGCCGATCGCCATCGCGTTGGGCGAGGGGTACTGCGTGAGGTAGAGATCTGGGACCTCGCTCATGTCGAGCGTGGCGTAGGCGATCGCGTGCTCGCGCCACACGTCTCCGAGCTGCTCTTCTGAGAGCCTGACCGAGGAGCCCAGGTAGCTCTGGCGCAGCGCCCGCTCGTAGCCGAGCTCGATCAGCTTGCGCACGACGGTGTCCAGATAGGGGATCGATCCGAGGGCGGCCGTGGCAGCGCGGTCGGCAGGGTGCTGGAAGGCGCGCGCGGAGATCCCAGTCAGCCGGTAGCCCTCGGCCAGCAGATTCGATCCGGAGGACTCCATGTATTGAGACTACCGCCGACGAGTATTCAATCCACGAGGCCGATGCGCCGCACGTAGGCGGTGATCTCGGCGCGCGAGGAGAACCCGAGCTTCTCGATTGCGCGGGCCCGGTATGTCTTGACGGTCCGCTCGGCCACGTTCAGCTGCTCGGCGATCTCGGGGTTGGTGTAGCCGTTTGCGATCAGGCGCACGACCTCGCGCTCGCGCTCTGAGAGGGCCACGCCGTCGGTGGCGCCGTCCTCGCCGGTGGCCATCAGCGCGCCCAGGCGCGGATGCAGGTAGTTGCCCCCGGCCACCGCCAGACGGAAGGCCTGCAGCAGCTCGGCCGGCTCGGCCTCCTTGAGCACGTAGCTGCGCGCTCCGGCGCGCAGAGCCTGGCGCGCGTACTCGGGGTCCTCGCGCATCGTCAGGATCGCCACGGCGAGCGCCGGATGGGCGATGAAGCAGGCCGGGAGCGCGCCCAGGCTCGATCCGCCCGGCATCGTCAGGTCGAGGGTCAGCAGATCGGGCTTGTGCTCGCGCACTTCGCGGACCAGCGAGGGGATATCGGCGGCTTCGGCCACGACTTCGAACTCGCCCGCCTCGCGTTGCAGCACGGCGCGAATCCCGTCGCGCACGATGCTGTGATCGTCGGCGATGATGACTCTGATCGGTCGCGAGACGCCTGGGGTGCCAGCCTCCATGAGACCCGACAGTAGCGACTGGAGAGGACCGATACGGAGGTCTGAACAGGACGACAAGGTCGGCACCCTTGGCCCTATGGGCCAACGGGCGATGCCAGCCGATGCACTCGACATGCGGCTCGACGCCACATCCCGACGCCCGCGCCCGCAGGGCGGGGAGCGATCCCGTCACAGACACCGGCTAGCGTGACGTCGTGCGGTCAGCCCTCCAATCACCGAGGCTGCGCAGGATCCTCCTCGCCTATACGGTCAACCGGCTGGGCACCTGGTTCGGGTTCGTGGCGCTGTCGGTGGCCGTGTTCGACCACACCCACAGCGCCCTGGCGGTCGCCGGCCTGCTGATCTCCGGGCAGATCCTGCCGGCGCTCGCCGCGCCCGCGGTGATCGCCCGGGTTGAGGCTTCGAGGCGAAGGGGGATGCTCAGCGCCCTGTACTTCTTCGAGACCGTCTTCACGGTCGCGCTGGCGGTGCTGGCCAAGCACTTCTCGCTCCCGGCGGTGCTCGTGCTGGTGGCGCTCGACGGCACCGCGATGCTCGCTGCGAGCGCGCTGCTGCGGGCAGCGGCTGCGGCCGCCGCGCACGAGGACGAAGCCGAATACCCGGCCGCGGGGGCCATCCCCGACGCCACGGGCGGCGATCGCTCGCGACACGAGGCCGAGCGGGCCGCGAACGCAGCTCTCAACATCGCCTTCTCCGCGAGCTTCATGCTCGGCCCGGCGCTCGCCGGCGCCGTGGTGGCCACGGCCGGCGGATCGACCGCGCTGCTCATCGACGCCGCCACATTCCTCTTCTGCGGGGCGATGTTGAGCGACCAGTCCGCGCACGTGGAGGAATCCGAGGAGGAGACCTCCGTGCGCGCCCGCCTGCGAAGCGCGTGGCAGCACATCAACGCCGTGCGCTCGCTGCGCACCCTGCTGCTGACGGAGGCGCTCGCGCTCGTGTTCTTCGAGTTCTCCGGGCCGATCGAGGTGGTCTACGCGAAGGCCACCCTCCACGCGGGCGACAGCGGCTACGGGCTGCTGCTGACCGCCTGGGGCGCCGGTGTCGTCGCGGGCAGCATCTTCTTCGCACGCTCCGCCCACAGGCGCGTCGGCGCGCTGCTGAGCGCAGGCACGCTCGGTGTGGGCGTCGCCTACCTCGGCTTCGCCGCCGCCCCCTCCCTCGCGCTCGCCTGCGTGGCCGCGCTATGCGGCGGGGTCGGCAACGGGATCCAGTGGGCTTCGCTGATCAGCGCCGTCCAGCGCCTCACGCCCCAGCGGCTGCACGGACGGCTGATGGGGGCGATCGAATCGCTCGGATCGCTGTGCCCGGCGGTCGGTCTTTCGCTCGGCGGCACGCTCGTGGCGGTCAGCTCGCCACGGGGCGCGTTCCTGGTCGCGGGCGTCGGCGCCACGCTCACCACGCTCGTGTTCCTGCGCCTGTTCCTCGGCGGTCTCGATGCGGCGATGGACCGGGCGGGTGAGCCGGCGAGCGCCCCCGAGGAGCCAGAAACCGTGCTGTCCACCGGCCAGATCGCCGGTCTCGGCAAAGCGAGCTTCGGGGAAGAGCCCGCGCGGACAGGGCCACCGGTCCGCCCTACCCCTTAAGGACGACGTCGATTCGGCCGTTAAGGACCACAGGCCGAAATGCTGAGCCAACGAAACATCACGCGTCTCTTCTGGGCCGGCGAGAGCATCCTGCTGGTCGGAGCGGTCGGCATCGCCGCGATGCTCTCCCGCGATCCGGAATGGAGCTCCCTGACGCTCGTGGGGCTGCTGCTCGCGCTGGCGCTCGTGGCCGAGCGGCTCGACCTGCTGATCCGCGGTCAGCACCTGTCGGCGTCCTTCATCGCGCTGGTGCTCGCGATGAGCCTGCTGGGACCGGCTCCGGCGGTGGCGTTCGGATTGGCCGTGATGATCCTCAACTCGGCCACCAGGAAGCTCGCTCCGGCGCTGTGGCTCAACAACCTCTCCGCCTACGCCGTCTTCCCGCTGGTGGGCGGCCTGATCGTCCGCGCAGCGGTCGGCGACGTGCACGCGCACGGCAACGCCCAGCTGACGAGCATCTGGTTCGCGCTGCTGGTGTTCGGCGTGTTCGTGGTGACCAACGCCCTGAACTTCAGCCTGGTGGCGGTGGACGTGCACGTCACGGAAGGTCGCTCGTTCCTGGGCCAGGTACGCGACCTGTTCATCCCGATGCTGCCCGGGCAGATCGCGACGGGAGCCCTGGCGGCGATGCTCGCGGTCGCATACACCAACCTCGGCCTCCCGGTCCTGCTGGGCGCGATCCTGGTTCTGCTGATCTTCCAGTACCTGATGCGGGCTCTGCTGCGCTCAGAGGACCGCGCCGATCAGCTCGAAGCGCGCTCCATCCACCTCGCCTCGCTGCAGTTGGGCGTGCTCACGACGCTCGTGGAGACGCTCGCCCTGCGCGATCGCACCACGGCCCGCCACGCCGCCGCGGTAGCCCGCTACGCGCGCGAGCTGGCCCAGGAGATCGGCTGCGACGAGAACGAGCAGGAACTCGTTCACACCGCCGGGCTGCTGCACGACATCGGCAAGTTCGCCCTCCCCGACCACATCCTCAACGCCCGCGTCCTCTCGGACGACGACTGGTCGGTGATCCGCCGCCACCCCCAGGACGGGGCGACCCTCGTGGGACGCCTCGACGGCTATGGAGAGGTGGCGGAAGCGATCCTCTACCACCACGAGCACGTCGACGGCAGCGGATACCCGGCCGGCCTGATCGGGACCGAGATCCCCCTCGCCTCGCGGATCATCGCGGTCTGCTCGACCTACGACACGCTGACCGCACGCGAGACCTACCGCTCCCCGATGACTCCCCAGGACGCGATGGCGGAGCTGCGCCGGGTGGCGGGCCGCCAGCTCGACGCGGAGCTCGTGAACAACTTCATCGAGATGCTCGAGCGCGACGGGCCGGTGACGGCCGCGCACGGCGACGACGCGGACTTCGAAGCCGAGCTCGCATTCGGTCGGCGGGCCCGTGAGATAGCCCAGCCGCGGCTCAGCTCCTAGCAACGCCGGCTCCCCCGGTGCCCCGAACCGAGCCGCTCCGCGCCTTAACGAACGAAGGCGCCGTGGAAAACTCGCGCGACGCCTTCGTGCCGGATTACCTCCGGCGTTCTATCTAGCGACTCCAACCCATAATGATCTCCATCTCCCGGGTCGCGGGGCCGTTTTAGTTAGGGGGCCCCGTCTGTCTCCGTCCACAGGACCGCTACTTTTGAGTACGTTTGACGAGGATAGCGGAGCAATGGGATAATTGTCCAGTTTGCGTAGGTATGTGCATGGATGCTTGCAAACGGGGCGCAGCCGCGCATCGCGACCTCACCTCGGATTCCCAGCTGCAGAGCGGAATCTCGCCCTCGGGAGGGCCCTCTGGCACGCCTGCGAAAGGCCGCCGGGGGGTTGACACGGAGGAGTTCGGCCCGCCAGCGCGACGGAGCAGCCAAAACCGCCCAAACGTCCACAAACCTGGACGGCGCGCTCAAGCTCTACGGCGATTTGGACGAAGCAGGGTGCATGACAACCCTTTCGCCAGCACTGACCCGCAACGACCGGCGTCTCGTGTTCACGAGCTCTCAGGCGGCCGAATACCTCGGCGTCTCGCTGGCCACGATCCGCCGCTGGACGGACGCGGGCCACATCAGCTGCTTCCGCACGCCAGGCGGACAGAGGCGCTTCTCCCGTGCCCAGCTCGACGAGTTCATCTCATCGATGCAGCACGACGCTCCCGCCAGCACCGGCGCCACCGCAGGCACCCGTGCCCACGTGGCCTGAGCGCGACCACCTCGCCTGAGCGCGCCCAGGCCTGAATCCACCTGGCCTGACCTCAAACGCAGGCACTCGCGCGCGCGTACGCACGCGCGCAAGTCATGCTTTTCCGGGAGACATCGCCCGGAGCCCCTGTCCGGAGCCATCGCCCGGAGCCCCTGTCCGGAGCCATCGCCCGGAGCCCCTGTCCGGAGCCATCGCCGGGAGCCCGAACGACCCGAACGACCGTCAGCTGGCCAGGCGACCGAACTTCTCGCGCAGGCGGCGATAGAAGGACGTGCCCGGCAGCTGCGCGAGCGTGCCCACCTCACCGGCGAATCGCGCCGCGATCGTGGCGTCGGGCAGGATCTCACCGACAGGGCGCCCGTCGACGGCCACATCGAGCGGCTCGCGCGAGCGGTTGAAGACGGTCAGGCGATCGTCAGGGGCCACGACCAGCGCCCGCGCGGTCATCGAATGGGGCGCTATGAACGACACGAGAAAGCCCTCCACGCCCCAGGCCATGACCGGTCCGCCGTTGGCCAGGTTGTAGCCGGTGGATCCGGCCGGCGTGGCGACCACGAGGCCGTCGCAGCGCACGCGCCCGGCCTCCTCGCTGTCGAGCGAATAGGCGAGCTCTGCCACCCGCTCGCCGACCTTGCGGTGGATGGCCACGTCGTTGATGGCAGTGTGGCGCCCCTCGCCGAGCTCGAGCACGATCCCAGGCAGATGCAGCAGCTCGAACTCGCCGGCGAACGCGCGACGGATGCCGTCGTCGATGTGCTGCGGCTCGACCGTGGCCAGGAAGCCGATCTCGCCGAAGTTGACGGCGAACACGGGAACGCCGGTGCGCTCGTAGGCCTGAAGCGCCCGCAGGATCGTGCCGTCGCCGCCCAGCACCATGCACAGCTCGACATCGCGCTTGACCTCTGCGTTCACGGCGAGCCCGGGGCCGGCGCCGAGCCCGTGCTTGCTGGTCTCCTCCTCGTCGAGGCGGAGCGTGATCTGGGCCTCGGCGGCGCGGGCGATCAGCAGATCGAGCGCGGGCCTCGTGCCCTCGGGGCGCCGATGCGTGAAGACGGTCATCTCCCTCACGGCTCGACCTCGCGCGCCATCGCCTCGAGCTCGGCCGTGTCCCGCACGCCGCGTCCGCCGGCTGGATCACTCAGCCAGATGAACGTCTCACGGTTGCCCTTGGGTCCGGGCAGCTCCGAGGAGTGATAGCCGAGCACCGCCGCCCCGAGCCCGATCGCCGTCTCCCCCACGCCGAGCAGCGCCTCGCGCCTGTCGGCGGGATCGCGCACCACCCCGCCCTTGCCGACGCGCCCGCGGCCCAGCTCGAACTGCGGCTTGACGAGGGCAAGCACGTCATAGCCCGCGGCCAGGCAGCCGATCACGGCCCCGAGCACCTTGCCCAGCGAGATGAACGAGACGTCGACGGTGGCCAGATCCGGCGGGCAGTCCGGCGGGAGCGTCGCGGCAGGCAGCATCGCGGGCGTCAGGGCGCGGGCGTTCGTGCGCTCCATCACGGCCACGCGCGGGTCTGTGCGCAGCGAGTACTCGAGCGTCCCATAGCCGACGTCGACGGCGATCACCTCGCGTGCTCCCCTCTGCAGCAGGCAGTCGGTGAAGCCGCCCGTCGAGGCCCCGACGTCCAGGGCGCGCCTGCCCTCGACCACGAGGCCCGAGGAAGCGAGCGCGTTGGCGAGCTTGATCCCGCCGCGGGATACGAACGCGGGGCGCTCCTGCACCCTCACGACCTCATCCACGTCGACCATTTCGCCCGGCTTCAGCGCGCGGCGCTCGCCGACGCCGAGGCGCACCTCTCCGGCCATCACCGATGCAGCCGCCCGCGTGCGCGAGGCGAACAGTCCCCGCTCCGCCAGCAGGGTGTCGAGACGACGCTTCCGCATGCCTCCCAACCCTTGCACACGAGCGCGCATCGTGCCGGAGGCGACCCATCCGGGGTCTCTGTGATCGATGTCACACACATGTGGTGCGCCCACCGACATCATGGTTGGTGATCGAGAGTGAAACATCATCTCTCCTGAATCCCTCCTCCCCGAAGCGGCCCGCTCTCCCCGGCGGGTCGTTTCATTTAAAGCTTTCCGAGATGACCCTGCCGCATGCGGCAGGGTCCCGGGCCGCACATGTGCGGCCCGCAGACCGGCGCATGCGCCGGTCATGAACAGCATCGCCCAACGCTAGATCTCAGGCGCTGAGGATCGCGGACTCGCGGTCGCCGATCGCCGCGACCACGCGCTCGGCGATCCGCTTGCCGGTGAACCCGATCTCCTCGTGCAGCAGCGCCGGCTTGCCGTGCGTTACGTAGCGGTCGGGCAGCCCGACCCGAAGGATTCGCGCGCCACCGGCCCCGGCGCCCGTCTCGTTGAGGGTCTCCCACACGGCCGAGCCGAAGCCTCCGGCGAGCACGCCCTCCTCGACCGTGACGAGCAGATCGTGCTCGGCCGCGAGCTGGGCCATCAGGCCCGCGTCGATCGGCTTGGCAAAGCGCGCGTCTGCGACCGTCACCGCCAGCTCGTGCCCTGCGAGCTCCTCGGCCGCTTCGAGTGCCTTGCCGACACCCGACCCGTAGCCGATCAGCGCCACGCGGCGCCCAGCCAGGGCCGAGGCCTCGCTTTCCTGCGCCTCCACGAGGATCTCCCCCGTGCCGATGGCTATCGGCTTGCTCGTCGCCGGGATCGGCGCGCCCGTGCCCTCGCCGCGCGGGTAGCGCAGGGCGATCGGCCCGTCGTGCTCCAGCGCCGTGCGCAGCATCTGCACGAGCATCGCCTCGTCGCGCGGGGCCATCAGGACCATGTTGGGCAGGCAGCGCAGGTAGGCGATGTCGAAGGCCCCGTGGTGGGTGGGGCCGTCATCGCCCACCAGGCCGGCGCGGTCCATGGCGAAGACGACGTTGAGGTTCTGCAGGCAGACGTCGTGGACGATCTGGTCGTAGGCGCGCTGCAGGAAGGTCGAGTAGATCGCCGCCACGGGCTTGACCCCCTCGAGCGCCAGGCCGGCTGCGAACAGGATCGCCTGCTGCTCGGCGATGCCCACGTCGAAGTAGCGGTCCGGCATCGCCTTCTGCAGGAGGCTCAGCCCGGTTCCCGAGTTCATCGCCGCGGTGATCCCGACCACGCGGGGGTCGCGTTCGCATTCGCGCACGAGCGCCTCGCCGAAGACCTGGGTGTACTGGGGCGGCGTGGGCTTGGCCGCGTCCTTGCCAAACCTCTTCGAGGCGGGCTTGGCGAGGGTCGGCGAGCCATTGAGGATCGACTTGGGCTTGGCCGCGTGCCACTTCTCCATGCCCTCCAGGCCGCCGTCCTCGGCGGGGGCGAAGCCCTTGCCCTTGACCGTGGCGATGTGGACCACGACCGGCCGTTCGGCCGCGAGCGCCTCGCGCAGCGCCTCGCGCAGCGCGCGCACGTCGTGGCCGTCCACCACGCCCATGTAGGCCCAGTCGAGCTCCTCCCACCACAGCCCCGGCGCCCAGAAGGCCTTGATCGACTCCTTCAGGTGGGGGCCGAGGCGCTCGAAGGCCGAGCCGATCCCACCGGGGAGGCGGGTGAGGCCGCCCTCGACGCCCGCGCGCGCGTGCCACAGCTTGGGGTTGAGGCGAACGCGGTTGAAGTAGCGCGACAGCGCGCCCACGTTGGGAGCGATCGACATGCCGTTGTCGTTGAGCACCACCACGATCGGGGTTCCCAGGCCACCCGCCTGGCCGATCGCCTCGAAGGCCACCCCGCCTGTCATGGCGCCGTCCCCGATCACGGCCACGACCTTGCCGTTGACCTCCGGGCCGATCTGCTTCATGCCCTCCTTGATGCCCACGGCATAACCGATCGAGGTGGAGGCGTGCCCCGCTCCCATGATGTCGTGCGGGGACTCCGCGATCGAGCAGAACGGCGCGAGACCTCCGTACTGGCGTATCGTGGCGAGCTGATCGCGCCGGCCGGTGAGGATCTTGTGCGGGTAGGCCTGGTGGCCGACGTCCCACAGGATCTTGTCGCGCGGGGACTCGAGCACCGAGTGCAGCGCCACGGCGAGCTCGCACGTCCCGAGGTTGGCGCCGAAGTGCCCGCCGATCTCCCCGACCGTGTCGATGATGTGCTCGCGGACCTCCTGGGCGAGCTGCTCGAGCTCGGCCTCGGAGAGGCCGTGCAGGTCCTCGGGACCGTTGATCTTGGCGAGCAGGCTCATGAGGTGCGGGTGTAGATGAAGTCGGCGATCTGCTCGAGCTCCGTGGCGTCGTGCCTGCGCCCGCGGGCGGCAGAGGCCTCGGCCAGAGCCTCTCGCGCGGTGCGGTGGGAGGCCGCGGCGAGCTCCCTGGCCTGATCGATTCCGAACTCGCTCACGTATGTACGCTTCCCGTGACGCTCATCGCTACCTCGTGGCTTTCCCAGTGCATCGTCCGTTCCGGTCACATCGAGTATGTCGTCGACGATCTGAAACAGAATGCCGAGCTCGGCGGCGAACCGGCGAAAGGGCGCTGTCTGCGATGCGTCTCGGATCCCTGTCAACAGTAGTACGCAGAGCACCGAAGCCCCGATCAGGCGTCCGGTCTTCAGCTCGTGCAGCCGCCGCAGCGCCTGCGGCCCGGAGGGCGTCAGGGGGCTCACGTCAGCGTACTGGCCGCCGACCATCCCGTTCACGCCCGTCGCCGCCGCCAGCTCGGCAGCCGCCGCCAGGACCCGCTCGGGCGCCGAGCGCTGGTGGGTGAGCAGGTGGTGAAAGGCCTCCGCGTAGAGCCCGTCGCCGGCCAGGATCGCCACGCCCTCGCCGAACTTGACGTGGCAGGTGGGCTGGCCGCGACGAAGCTCGTCGTCGTCCATCGCCGGCAGGTCGTCGTGGATCAGCGAGTAGGTGTGGATCAGCTCGATCGCCCCGGCGAGCGGGAGGACCTCGCGCTGCTCGAGCCCGACCGCACGCGCCGTCGCGAGCGCGAGCACCGGCCTGATGCGCTTGCCGCCCGCCAAGAGCGAATAGCGCATCGCCTCGTCCAGGCCGTCCGTGATCGCCTCGTGCGAGAAGCGCATTCCCTCCAGGTAGCGCTCCACCTCCTCGCGAAGGTGATCCGGGTAGCTGGGGGTCACAGACCGGGCGGCGGAGGGAGCGGGGCCTATAGAAGCGTGTCCTGACCGGGCGCTGGAGCTGAGACCTCGGCGCGGGTGAGCTGCTCGAGCTCGGCCGCCGCCTGGGTCGCGAGCGACGCGCAATCCTCGACCATCGTCGCGGCCGCGTCCGGGGAGAGCTCGCCCGAGCGCAACTGCTCTGCGGCCCGCTCCAGGCGGGTGATCAGGTCGTCAAGTCGCTCGACGCGGAGGTTCTCGCTCATCGGATCTGCGCATTCTCGCGCACCTCTCGGAGGACTGCCCCCAGCACGCCGTTGACGAATCCGGGCGCGTCCGCCCCGCAGAAGGTCTTGGCGCTCTCGACAGCCTCCTCGATCGCCCCCTCGGGCGGGATCGGCTCATCCGCGGGAGCCGCGTCCGGGTGCAGCATCTCGATCAGCGCCACCCTCATGATGGAGCGCTCGAGCGGCTGGATCCGCTGCACCGCCCAGCCGTGGGAGTGGCGGTCGATGACCGCGTCGAGCTCCTCGGCGCGATCCGCCGCGGCATGGGCGAGGGCGCGCGCGAACAACGAGGCGTTGGGCCCGAGCGTCTCCGCCAGCGGGCGGCCCGTGAGGTCATGCTGGTAGAGGGCCACCACGGCCGCCCGGCGCTGGTCTGAGCGACGCATCAGACCCGGGCCATGTAGTCACCCGTGCGCGTGTCCACCTTGATGCGCTGCCCCGGCTCCACGAACAGCGGCACCTGGATGACCGCTCCGGTCTCCAGAGTGGCCGGCTTGGTCCCGCCACCGGACACCGAGTCGCCGCGCAGGCCGGGATCGGCCTCCGTGACAGACAGCTCGACCGTGCTCGGCAGCTGCACGTCCGAGGGCTCCCCGTCGATGAACAGCACGTCCACCTCGCTGCTCGGCGTGATCCAGCGCAGCGCTTCCTGCAGCGTGGGCTCGGGCACCGCGATCTGCTCGAAGGACTCGCTGTCCATGAAGTGGGCATCCGTCCCGTCGGCGTAGAGGAACTGCATCTTGCGGGACTCCGTGCGCACCGAGCGGAACTTCTCGCCCGCCCTGAAGGTCCTGTCGATCACGTTGCCGTCCGAGGTCCGGCGCAGCTTCGTGCGCACGAACGCCCCCCCCTTGCCCGGCTTGACGTGCTGGAACTCGAGGATCTTGAAGACCGTTCCATCCACGTCTATGTGGTTGCCGTTTTTGAATTGGTTGGTGCTTATCAGGCGAATCAGTCTTTCTAGAGCCAAATCTCGATGTGGTTCGGTGCCGCCTCACAGCCATGACGGCGTGACTACGATAGCTGCCCCGGCGTTCAACAAACTCCGTCGCAATCACCGAGTAGCCTGCGCGCCCGATGTCTGCTCCCACGCCCTTGCCAACCGTCGGGCATCCGCTCCCCCGCGCCGGTGATGCCCATATGACACCCGAGAAGCTGAAATGGATTCTCGCGGACCACGGACACGGACGAGAATGGGCACGCGTCTTTCGCATCGCAGACGAGGACTCCGAGCGTCTATGGAGCGCGATTGTGCATGCCGCGCTCCATAGACGCTCCAGTCTTCCGCGTCATCGACCGAGGCAAGTACGGCGTCGTGTGCGGCGTCGCCTTTCCGCTCACGCTGGGCGCACGGACGGCCACCGTGACCACTTCGTGGCACTACGCAGCCGCAGGTGACGCGCCACGTCTGGTCACCGCCTACCCGACCCTCTAGCATTGAGCTTGATGCCAGCCCTGCGCGACATCGCTACGTCTGATCTGGTCGAGTTGACCGCACCGGCCGAAGGAATACCTGCCGATGCTCGTGGCGGAGTGCTCGAGCTTCGCGACGACAACATGGCGATGGTCGAGATCACCTCGCTTCCGCTCGACTCCGTCGAGCGGATCATCTTCGTGCCGCTCGCCCAGCTCCGCCTCGTCAGCTGACCGGCAGACTTCGCCTGCATCAGGCCTCTCACTCTATGCAGGCGCGACGTTCAGCGCGATACAAATAGCCGGACAAATCTCAACTTATGCGTTGTTGGCGTCGATAGGCGCGACGTGAGCCTTTTGATCAGCTACATCTTGGGTGCAGCAAGTGCTGCGGTCCTGATAACCGTGGTGCTGCGCCGCCACGCTGGCGGCGATCCCGGCGTCGCCGACTCGCTGGGTGAGTTGCGAGGACTGCTTGACGGGGTGAGCCGCCAGCAGGAGCGCATGGTGACCGAGGCAACGCAGTGGAACCAACTGCTCGGCCACGCGGGCGACCGCGGACGCTGGGGCGAGCTCACGTTGCAGAACCTCATCGAGGCTGCCGGGCTGCGAGAGCATGTGGATTTTGACGTCCAAGTGCACGTATCCGACGGCGAGCGAACAGGACGACCGGATCTCGTCCTCCGTCTGCCTACCGGTGGCTGCGTGCCTGTCGACAGCAAGGCAACCTGGGACGCCTACCAGGACAGTCTGAACGCGGAGGACTCGCGCACCCGAGAGGATCTGCTTGACAAGCACGTCCGCAACGTCCGGTCGTGCGTACAAACGCTCGCCCAGAAGGCGTATTGGTCTCAGTTCGCCCATGCGCCCGAGATGGTGGTCCTCTTCATCCCTTCGGAGGCGGCGTTTGCCGCCGCGGCGGCGCGCGATCCTGAGCTGCTTGCGTACGCGATCCGACAACGAGTGGTCATCACCACACCAAGCACGCTGTTCGCTCTTTTGCAAGTTGTAGCCGTTGGCTGGCATCAGTCCGAGCTGTCCGAGAACGCCGACCAGATTCGGGAGCTTGGGGCGGTGCTCGTCAAGCGCTTGGCGGACGTCACGAGGCAGCTGGTCAAGACCTCGAAGGGTCTTGACTCGGCGGTTCGCGCCCACAACGAGGTCGTGGGCTGTTTCGACGGCAAGCTTCTCGATACCGCGCGGCGGATGGGTGATCTCGGCGTTGCCGGCGGATCAGACCTGGAGACACCTCAACCAGCAGTCGTCAGCGTGCGAATGCCACGCCTCTCCAGCACCGATACGTTCTAGACACGAATCTCAATTGGTTGGTGGAGATCATCGATCTGTGAGGGTAGCGGGCACCGCAGGGGCCGGGCGTGGTCGCGCAGGCAGGGAGCGCTCCGACAGTTCTGAGGGTCGGGACTGGTCAGGTGATCGGCTAACACCTAGTCTGTGGGGATGGGGGCGCGGGTCCAGAGGTCGGCCGCATGGCTTCGGGCTGCTCTGGCGGGGACACCCGGACGGTTTTGGCGCTCTCCTGCAGACCAGCCGCCGTGGGCGCGCCCGGCGCTGTTGGCGATCGCGGCGGTCGCGGGGCTGACCTACGCATGGGGCATCGACGGCGCAGCTCTCGAGGCCTTCTACGGAGCCGCCGCGCGGTCCATGTCGATGAGCTGGCACAACTTCTTCTTCGGCGCCTTCGATCCCGCCGGGACGGTGAGCGTGGACAAGCTGCCGGGCGCGCTGTGGCCGCAGGCGCTGTCGCTGCGCATCTTCGGGTTCCACACGTGGGCGATCGTCCTGCCGCAGGTGATCGAGGGCGTGCTCACGATCCTCGTGCTCTACCGCGCGGTGCGCCGCTTGGCGGGGCCGCTGGCCGGCCTCGTGGCGGCTGCCGTGGTCGCGACCAGCCCGGTGACCGCCGCGCTGAACCGGGGCAACGTCGCGGACTCGCTGCTGATCCTGCTGATCGTGCTGGCAGCGGATGCGACCTCGAAGGCTCTGAGCAGCGGGCGGCTTCGCTCGCTGTTGCTGGCGGGCGTATGGGTGGGGCTCGCATTCCAGGCGAAGATGACCGTCGCCTGGCTGGTTCTGCCGGCGCTGGCCGCGGCCTATCTGCTCGCGGCGCCGGCGCGCCCGCGGGTCCGCCTGGGCCACATAGCCTTGGCTGGAGCGCTGACCGCGGTCGTGTCGGTCAGCTGGATCACGGTCGTCTCGCTCGTGCCCGAGCACGACCGTCCGTATGTCGACGGCACGCAGAACGATTCGCTGTTCAGCCAGACCTTCGACTACAACGGACTCGCCCGGCTGCGCAGCGGAAGCGAGGTGTTCTCAGGCGCAGGGCATCCCGCGGAGTTCCTCGTGCGTATCTCCCAGGCGAGCGCCAGTCCGATCCACAAAGTCAAGCCGAGCTGGCACCGGCTGCTCAGCGGCCCGTTCGGTCGCGACGACGGCTGGCTGCTACCGGCCGCGCTGATAGCGGCGATCGGCGTGCTGCTGGAGCGCCGTGGCAAGGGCCGTCGCGATCCGCCCAGAGCCGCCGTCGTGCTGTGGGGCCTGTGGCTCCTGGTGCTGGGCGTGTTCTTCAGCGCGGGCGGCTACGTGAACTCCTACTACGTCGCTGCGCTGTCCCCGGCGATCGGGGCCCTCTGCGGGGCCGGCGTCGCGGCCGCGTGGAGACAGCGAGAGCGACCGACGACACAGGCAGCTCTGGCTGCAGCTCTACTCGGGTCGGTCGGCTATGGCATCTATCTCCTGGGAGGAGGCTCGGGGGTACCGGGCTGGCTGATCCCGGTGGCAGCCTGCGCGGGGGCCGGCGGCACGCTGGCGCTGGCCACATCTCGCCGCACCAACGCCGCCGGAGCCCCGACCGGCGGTGCGTTGGCGGTGGCCCTCCTCTGCGCCCTGCTGCTTCCGGGCGTGGCCTCGGCGCTGATGGTCATCCGCGGCCTCGGCCCGTTCGCCTCGCCATATGAGCCGTCCTCGGCCACGGTGTCGCGAGCGGATGCGAGACGAACGAGCTCGTTGGACGCACAGGCCATCGAACAGCTCTCCTCGACCTACTCCACTCCGATTCCGCTGGCCACGGACTCCTCGACCCTGGCCGCCCCCTTCATCCTCGCGACGGGCCGCGAGGTACTCCCGATAGGAGGCTTCCAGGGCGGGATACCGGCCCCAACCCTGGCGCAGCTGCAGCGGCAGATCGCCGAGGGGCAGCTCCGCGCGTTCCTCGTCCCGACAGCAGGCAGCGATCCGCGGATCGTGTGGATCCGGGCACATTGCACCGCTCCGGGCGAATCACCCTCGGGCGGTGGCGCTCAGACGGCTCTCTACGACTGCGGGGCCGGTTGAGCACGGCGGGCTCTCGAGGCGCGCCCCGAGATTCACCCCGCCGCGGAGGTTCCCGCGCGTGTCCTGCGGGTCGGCTCGACCCCGAGCTCCCGCAGCCGCGCGTCCAGTGCGCCGATCCGCTCGGTGTCCTCGTAGAAGTCCTCCTGCTCGACGATGCGCCCCCAGCGGCTGCGCGCGAGCAGGACGGTGCGGTTGCTGTAGATCTCATCTCCCGCGGGACCGTTGGCGTGATCGTCGAAGCGCGCCAGGATCGTCATGCGCCAAGGCGGCCCGGCGAAGAAGGCCTCGGTGATCTGGCCCTGCAGGCCGGCGCCGACGAAATTCCCCAGGAAGGCGGCGATCGCGTCCCTGCCCCGGTGCTCTCCGGCCCAGCGGTGATCGCCGTCGTTGAACCGCAACACGGCGTCCGGCGCATAGCCAGAGAGCAGCGGGCCGAAGTCGCCCCGATTCAGAGCCTCGACGTCGCGGCGGAGCTTGAACAGGAGGGCGCGCGCGAACAGAGCCCGCGCGAGCAACATTCCGCCAGCTCCCATCGCGATCGCGACCAACGACAACCGCGGCCCGCGTTTCCGATCCACCATCGTGCACCTCCAGATTCGACTGCCGGGCTCAGGGTCCACCCGCTCGGGCGCCCTACGCCGCGGCGCCCGCCAGGCTCGCCATGTCGATGCCGATCACCCTCAGGCGCCGATGCAGGGCATTGAAGGCGAACGTGTTGGTCTCCTCCATCGTGTAATCGAGGATCGCGTAGCTGTTCGGATCGGCGCCCGGTGGCACGAGCACCGCGGCGGCGAGCGGGATCAGCTCGGCGAGACGTTCGGCGATGCGCCGCTTCAGTGCGGGGTCGGCGGCCTTCTCGCGCAGGAACCAGGTGCCGTAGGCCACGTGACGGTGCTCGTCCTGGGAGATCAGCCTGAAGCCCTCCACCCAGCCCGGCAGTATCCCCATGCGCTCCATGTAGTCGGTCAGGAACCACTGGCCGGTGAGCGCCAGCGTGCCCTCGATGATCATGTGGTAGAGCGTCACGAAGTCGACCTTCGCCTCGAGATCGCCGGGATTCTCCACGAGGCGCCTGCCCCAGTCGACCAGCACGCCGTCGAACATCTCGATGAACGCCGGATTGAGATCGCCGCGAGCGCGCGCCAGGCGATCCTCGAAGGTGCCCTCGATGCCGAGCACCTGCTCGTAGAAGCGGTTGAAGTGCTGGGCATGACGTGCCTCGTCGACCTGCTGGGTGGTCAGGAAGGCCTCCTCGCTCTGGCTCTCATACGCCATCACCAGGCCCGAGAACTGCGTGGTCACACGCTCCTCGCCGATGAAGAACGACGAGAGGTTCCAGGCGAGCTGACGCCGCAGGGCCGGGTCCATCGACGCCCAGTCCTGGCGGTCACGGGTGAAGTCGATCGTGTGCGACTGCCAGCTCTGGCGCTCCCACAGCTCATAGAGCTGCTGGGGGCTCATCAGCGTCACGGAGGCCAGCTTGGACTCGTCGGAGATCGTGCCTACGTCCCCCTGGCTGGTGAGATCGAGAAGCGAGGGCATGGTGAGCGATACCTCCCGGACGGTGAACGGGGAAAGGGCGGCCCCGAGGGCGCAGCCGACGATACTCCCTCACCCTCCCCAGCGGCGCCCTGGCGCTCAAGCCCGGGGGCCCCCACGCCGATGCAAGAACATGAGGCGTGCACGCGAGAATGCCCTGTGCTCGGCGATGGCCGCCGCCGGCTGCGCCACGCTCGCCTGGCTCGGCCTCTACGGGTTCGCGTGGAGCGACTACGAAAGCGAGGCGCGTCCTGCATTCGAGGCGCTCGCGCACGGCCATCCGCTCGCCTTCCTGCAGCTCGCGCCCGCCTACGGCGGCTCGCTGATCGAGCGCGCGCCCTTCGCCCTCGTCCCGGGCCTGTGGGGCGGCGGCGAGCTCGCGGTCTATCGCATGGTCGCGCTGCCCTGCCTGCTCGCCTCCGCCGTGCTCGGCGTCTATCTCCTGACGCGCATGCGCAGCGCCGGTCGCTCGACGCTGGCCAAGGCCGTCGCGCTCGGGCTGTGCGTCGCCAATCCGATCACCCTCGTCGCGCTCGAACTCGGACACCCCGAGGAGATCCTCGGGGCCTGCCTGTGCGTCGGCGCGGTGCTCGCGAGCGCTCGCGGACACGCCCTGTGGGCCGGGCTGCTGCTCGGTTTGGCGATCGCCAACAAGGAGTGGGCCCTGATCGCAGCCGGGCCCGTCCTGCTGGCGCTCGAGCCGAGGCGGCGAGGTGCCTGCCTGGGCGTGGCCGCCGCGGTCTCCGTGGCCATTCTCGCCCCACTGGCGCTCGCCTCCTCCGGAGGCTTTGCGGGAGGCACCCGGGCGGTGGCGAGCACGACCTCCACCATCTTCCAGCCGTGGCAGCTGTGGTGGTTTCTGGGACACCACGGCGCGCTGGTGCACGGCGCCTTCGGGGTGCCCAAGCCCGGCTACCGGATCGGGCCGGCATGGACGGGGCTGATCAGCCATCCGCTCGTCATCGCCGTCGGAGCCGCGGTCGCAGTGTCGCTGTGGCTGCGCGGCGCCCGCCGCACCCCGCTCGATCAGCAGGACGCCCTGCTCGCGCTCGCCCTCGTGCTGCTGGCGCGCTGCCTGCTCGACACATGGGACGCGGTCTACTACGCGCTGCCGTTCCTCCTCGCGCTGCTCGCCTGGGAGTCGCAGCGGTCTCGTCCGCCGATGTTGGCGCTGTCGAGCACCGTGCTCGTATGGCTCAGCTTCCAGTGGCTCGCGCAGCATGCCTCCCCGGACGTGCAGGCCGCGGTCTTCCTCGGATGGTCGCTGCCGCTGCTCCTGGCCCTCGGACTGCTGCTCTACGCCCCCTCCCGATTCGCCGGAACATGGCGCTCGCGCGCGCCTGAGCTCACGAGCGGGCGCTCAAGGCGCCCGCAGGCCACGCCGATATAGACCCATGCCGATGCGCAGCCGCCTGCCCGGGCTGGCCGACGCGGCGATCGCCGTCGCCATGGCCGGGGTGCTCTACTACCTGGCGCTGCGCGTGCGTCTGTGGGAGGACTTCTACGTCGAGTCCGCTCCGGCCGTTCGTGCCCTGATCGCGGGCAGGCTGCACAGCTTCCTGACGCTCGCGCCCGTCTACGGCGGCTCGTTGCTGCTGCAGGCCCCGGCGAGCCTGCTCGGGGGAGCCATCGCGGGCCTCGACGGCGCCTACCGGTTCGGATCGCTCTTCTGCATCGGCGCGCTCTGCGCATTGGCGCTGTGGCTGGCCCGCCTGCAGCGGGCAGACGGCCGCCGCCTGCCCGCACGCCTGCTGGCGATCGCTGTCGTGGTCGCCAATCCGGCCGCCTCGTGGGCCTTGAAGGAGGGACATCCAGAGGAGATCCTGGCTGCGGCCATGTGCGTCGGCGGCATGCTGCTCCTGCTGCGCGGGCGCGTGAGCGCCGCGGCGATCCTGCTCGGGTTGGCCGTGGCCACCAAGCAGTGGGCGCTGCTGGCGCTGCCGCTCGCATTCGTGGCCGCGGCCGGAGAGCGCCTGCGCTTCTCGATCCTCGCCGGCGCCTCTGCTGCGCTGCTGGCGGCTCCGATGGCGCTCGCCAACGCCGGCAGGGTGATCGCGACCAACCGCGGCCTCAGCGCCTCGCCCGACATCTTCCATCCGCAGCAGATCTGGTGGGCGCTGCACCTCTACTACATGCGGCCTCTCGGCGGCCCGACCTCGACGATCTTCGGCCCCTCGCCCGTCGCTTTCGTCGCCAGCTACAGCCATCCGTTGATCGTCCTGTGCGCGGTCCTGCTCGCCTTCGCATACTGGTCGCGCCGCCGCAGGGTCGAGCCCTCCGACGCGCTGCTGATGCTCGCGCTCGTGCTGCTGGTGCGCTGCATGCTCGACCCGTGGAACGTCATCTACTACCAGTTCCCCTTCCTGCTCTGCCTGGCCGCTTGGGAGATCGCCACCCGCCGCCGCGCGCCGCTGCTGGCGCTGCTCGCCTCGGGCCTCGTGTGGCTGAGCTTCCGGCCCGTCAACCTGGGCTCCAGCGGAGATGCGACCGACCTCTTCTACCTCACCTGGGCGCTTCCCGCCGCCCTGCTCATGCTGTGGCGCTCGCTGCGCCTGCCGCGGCCGCGGCCGCTGGATGCGATACGCCGGCTACCGCACGATCGCGGGGCGGCCGCTCTCGCTAGGAGATGACCGTCAAGGCCTTGGGCAGGTGGGTGAGCGCCTCTCGAGCGCCCTCCTGCACCACGACGAGATCCTCGATGCGCACACCGAGGAGCCCGGGCAGGTAGATCCCGGGCTCGACCGTCACCACGTTTCCCGCCACGAGCGGCTCCTCGGATGCGGTGCGCGAGAGCCTGGGGGCCTCGTGGATCTCCAGCCCCACACCGTGGCCTAGCCCATGACCGAAGTGCTCCCCCTGGCCTGCCTGCTCGATCACCTCGCGGGCAACCGCATCGATCTCGCGGCCGCTGCGCCCGGCCTGGACCGCGTCCAGGCCCCGTTCCTGGGCCTCCAACACGAGCGCATAGGTCTCGCAAGCGAGGTCCGAGATCTCCTCGCCGGTGGCGTAGGTGCGGGTGCAATCGGAGCAGTAGCCCTCGTGCAGGGCTCCCCAGTCGATCGTCACGAGCACATCGCGAGGAATCTGCAGCTCGCGCGGCTCGGCATGCGGCAGCGCGCCGTGGGCGCCGGCGGCCACGATCGAGGGGAAGCTCGGGGACTCGGCTCCGAGGCGGCGCATGCGCAGCTCGAGCTCGATTGCCACCTCGCGCTCGGTGCGGCCCGCGAGGCCCCCTTCGAGCACCTCGCCGAGGGCTCTGTCGGCGAGCTCGCTGGCGGCGCGGATGCGCGCGATCTCGCCTGGCTCCTTGACGGCCCGCAGCTGCTCCACAACTCCGTTGCATGCGATCAGCTCCCACCCTCGCGGGAGCGTCTCGACCAGCCGGCGGTGGGCTCTGACCGTGAGGCCAGCCTCATCGAAGCCGAGGCGCCCGCCGCCCTCGCCAAGCAGCGGCGCGAGCGCCTCGAGCAGCTCGCCCGCCACGATCTGGCGCTCGAACTCGGCGGGAACCTGCTCGGCGGCCTGGGTGGTGTAGCGAAAATCGGTGAGGAAACGGTGCGCCCCGAGCTCGGCGGCGGCCTCCTGCGAGACCAGCAGCACGAGACCGTTGCTGCCGGTGAAGCCCGTCAGGTAGCGCACGTTCACCAGCGCCTCGATCAGCAGCGCGTCCACCCCGAGCTCTACGAGCTGGCTCGCCGCCCGCTCGGCACGGGTCGCGCCGGAGGGCGCCTCGTGCGCGGATGCGCCCATCACGAAGCCCCCTCCTCGAGACGCTCGCGCAGCAGCAAGAGCGCATCTTCGTATCCGTCGGCACCGCGGCCCGAGACCGTCGCGAAGCAGAGCTCTGCGATCACCGACACGCGCCGCCACGGCTCGCGGTTGCGAACGTCTGAGAGGTGGACCTCCACGGCGGGCAGCGCCGCGATCTCGAGCGCGTCGCGGATCGCCCAGGAGTAGTGAGTCCACGCACCCGGGTTGAGCAGCACGCCGTCGGCCTGGCCGCGCAGGGAGTGCAGGCGCTCCACGAACTCTCCCTCGTGGTTGGTGTGAAAGAAGCTAGCCTCGAGATCCAGCCTGCCTGCCTCCTGCTCGATTCGGCGCTCGAGCTCGACCAGCGTCAGCGCGCCATAGATCTGCGGGTCGCGTCGGCCCAGCTGGTCGAGGTTGACGCCGTGCATGACCTCGATGCGGCCGCGCGGAGGGCTCATGCAGCCAGCTCCACGATCGCCTCGCGCGCGTCCTCGGGCGCCACCTCGCAGCCGTAGCGCAGCTCGCCGGGGGCGCTCAGCAGCACGAACGGGACGTGCGCGCCCACGCGCTTCTTGTCGCGCCCCATCGCCTCCATCACCGCATCGGCGGGGGTCTCGCGGAGCGTGACCGGCAGCCCGCGCGCGGCGAGCAGGTCGCGCACCTGCGCGCGCAGATCCTCCTGGCCGGAGAGCCGCAGCGCCGCCAGCAGCCCCAGGCCGACCGCTTCGCCGTGGCGATAGCGCGCATAGCCGGTGGCGGTCTCGATGGCGTGCCCGATCGTGTGCCCGAGGTTGAGCAGCTGGCGGGCGCCGCCGTCGCGCTCGTCGGCGGCGACGAGCGCGAGCTTGGTGCGAGCGCACGCGAGGATCGTGCGCTCGTCGACCTCGGCGCCGCCGGCCACAGACTCCCACAGCGCGCCGCCGGCGATCAGCGCCGTCTTGAGCACCTCCACCCAGCCGGCCGCCAGCTCGGCCGCCGGCAGCGTGGCGAGCGTGTCCGGATCCACGATCACCCCGGCGGGCTGGTGGTAGACGCCCACGTAGTTCTTCGCCCCGGGCAGGTCCACCCCCGTCTTGCCGCCGTAGGCCGAGTCGACCTGCGCGACCAGCGTCGTGGGCACCTGCACCACGGCCACCCCGCGCTGGTAGGTGGCGGCGCAGAATCCGGCGAGATCGCCGACGACCCCCCCGCCGAGGGCGACCACGTGGTCGGCGCGGGTCATGCCGGCCTCGAGCAGGCCCTGCCACACGCGCTCTGCGCTGGCCAGCGTCTTGTTGCGCTCGCCCGGCGCGACCGTGACGGTGGCGGCCGTCTCCCCCAGCCTCTGCCCGTATAGAGCCGAGACGTTCTCGTCACTGACGCAGTAGGCACGCGAGCGCGACCGATCGAGCGGCCACAGGTCGGCAAGCGTGCCCTCGTTCGCCTCCGCCAGCAGCCCACGGGCGATCAGCACCGGGTACTCGCCGGAGGTCGCGCTTGCCCACAGCATCCGCGTTCCCCGCGGCGCACGGCCGAGCGCCCGCAGCGCATCCGTGGCACGCGCGGCGCCACCTAGCGGCAGGTCGGCCAGGAACGCGTCCGCCAGATCCTCATAGAGGGCGCGTCTGGAGGCGTGAAGCGCACGGAACGCAACGGCGTCGCGTGCGAGCGGACGCGTGGCCCCTTCCGGGGAGGCGTGGACCCGTTCCCACGCCGTCTCTGGGTCCACGTCCAGCAGGACGGTGACGTGACCGGCCAGCGCCTCGCGTACGGGCTCTGAGAGCACGCTGCCACCGCCGAGGGCGATGACGCCGTCGGCTGGAGCTTCGCCCAGCAGGCGGCACACGAGCTCCTGCTCGGCCGCCCGGAACGCCTGCTCGCCGTGCAGCTCGAACTCGTGCGCCACGGGGTGGCCGAACTGCTCCTCCAGGAGCCTGTCGCTGTCGAGCGCGGTGACGCCGAGCGTCGCGGCAAGCTCCTCGGCGACGGTCGACTTGCCGGCGCCCATGAAGCCGATCAGGACGAAAGCCATCCGATGCGCTGTTCATAGGCACGCACGGCCTCGATCACGTCATCGATGTGATCGCCGCCGAACTTGCGCCTGTAGGCGTCCGCGAGCACCAGCGCGACCATCGCCTCGCCGACCACCCCGGCCGCCGGCACGGTGCACGAGTCGGTGCGCTCGCGCAGAGCCTGCGCCGGCTCATGGGTCTCGGTGTCGACCGAGCGCAGGGGCTTGGTGAGGGTGGGCAGCGGCTTCATCGCGCCGCGAACGACCAGCGGGGAGCCGGTGGTCATCCCGCCCTCCAGACCGCCCGCACGATTCGTCTCGCGGTAGTAGCCGCGCTCGGAGGAGAAGAAGATCTCGTCGTGCGCCTGTGAGCCCGGCAGTCCGGCCACGGCGAAGCCGTCGCCCAGCGAGACGCCCTTGAGCGCCTGGATCGAGCAGATCGCCATCGCCAGGCGCCCGTCGAGGCGCTCCTCCCAGGAGACGTGGGAGCCGAGACCGGGCACGAGCCCGAAGGCCTGGACCTCGAAGACGCCACCGAGCGACTCGTTGGCCTTGCGCAGGCGGTCGATCTCGCGCACCATCGCCTTGGAGGCATCCGCGTCGAGGCAGCGCACCGGCGACTCGTCCACCGCGGCGAAATCCTTGGGGGCCAGCGCCGCCTCGCGCGCGGGCGCATGGACCGATGCGATCTGGATCACGTGCGAGTGCACGCTCACGCCGAGCGCGCGCAGGAACGCCTTGCACAGCGCCCCGCCGGCGACCCGCGCGGCGGTCTCGCGGGCGGAGGCGCGCTCGAGGATGTTGCGAACGTCGCTCTGCTTGTACTTCTGGGTCCCCACCAGGTCGGCGTGCCCGGGGCGCGGCAGGTGCACCTCGGCGACGGCCTGCTCGACCGGCCAGGGGTTCATCCGCTCCTCCCAGTTGGCGTAGTCGCGGTTTCTCACCTGCAGGGCGATCGGGCCGCCGAGCGTGAGGCCGTGGCGCACCCCGGCGGTGACCTCGGCGGCGTCGCGCTCGATCTTCATACGACCGCCGCGTCCGTGTCCGAGCTGGCGGCGGGCCATGTCGCGGTTGATGTCCTCTGGAGCCAGCGCGAGGCCGGCCGGGAGGCCCTCCACGATGCACGTGAGGCCGGGACCGTGGGACTCGCCGGCGGTGATCAGGCGTAGCGACATTGGTAGTCAGGGGCGCGGTGCCGTGGTGGCCCGTTTCCCCATTCCCCTTTCAAACCGTGCGTGCGGTTTTCCC
>Ga0207927_1000182_pt1 | contig 25907 bp, 17 predicted proteins | sample NGESurdeep072012_2_FD_184456 | JGI IMG/M metagenome (GOLD analysis project Ga0207927, IMG submission 184456) | Arctic peat soil microbial communities from Barrow, Alaska - NGEE Surface sample 210-2 deep-072012 (SPAdes) | ecosystem: Environmental > Terrestrial > Soil > Wetlands > Peat ... | reverse complement strand
ACTCCGAGACGGACGAGGGCGGCAGGATGAAGAAGGTACTCTTCGAAGAGACGAAGCCGCTTCCCAGCTATCTGATCGCGCTCGGAGTCGGCCCCTTCGACATCGTGCCCGCAGGCAAGGCCGGCAGGAACAGGGTGCCGATCCGGATCATCGTTCCCAAAGGGCGGGGCGCCGAGGCGCGCTGGGCCGTGGAGTCCACGGGACCGATCCTCGAGCTTCTCGAGAGCTACTTCGACGCGCCGTACCCGTACGAAAAGCTCGATCACCTCGTGATCCCGCAGACCGTCGGGTTCGGGGCGATGGAGAATGCGGGCCTCGTCACGTACGCCTCGACGTCCATCCTCGCGAAGCCTGACGACGAAACGATCCGCTTCCGGAGGGGCTACGCGAGCGTCTGCGCCCACGAGACCGCCCACCAGTGGTTCGGCGACCTCGTGACGATGGCTTGGTGGGACGACGTGTGGCTGAACGAGGCCTTCGCGACGTGGATGGGAAGCAAGATCATCGGCCGCTGGAAGCCAGACTGGGGGTCGAGTGTGGCGCGCGTCGGAACGCGCTCGTTCGCGATGGACGTGGACTCGCTCGTGTCGGCCCGGCGCATCCGCCAGCCCATCGAGTCCGACGACGACATCGAGAACGCCTTCGACGGCATCACGTACCAGAAGGGCGGAGCTGTCCTCGAAATGTTCGAGTCGTGGGTCGGCGAGGAGACTTTCCAGAAGGGCGTGCACCAATACCTGAAAGCTCACGCGTTCGGCAACGCGACGGCGGCGGACTTCGTCGGATCGATCGCCTCGGCGTCGAAGAATCCGGCGGTGAATGCGGCCTTCTTCTCGTTCCTCGACCAGCCGGGCGTACCGCTCGTGACGGTCGAGCTGGCCTGCACCGGAGGCCCGCCACGCGTTCTCCTTTCGCAAAAACGTTTCCTGCCGACCGGTTCATCGGGCTCGACGAAACAGACGTGGCGGATCCCCGTCTGTGCGTGGACAGGCGAGGCCGGAACGGCCCCCGTCTGCACGCTGCTCACGGAGGAAAAGGGAACCCTCGCGCTTCCGGGAGCCTGCCCCGAGCGGGTGGTCGCGAACGCCGCTTCCGCGGGTTACTACCGCGTGCTTTACAAGGGAAGCATGCTCGGAAAGGTCCTCGCTGATTCCGGGAAGCACCTCTCGACGGCCGAGCGCATCGGCGTTCTGACGGACGTGGCGGCTCTCGCGCGCACGGGCGACGTGCCGATGGCGACGGCCCTCGCCCTGGTGCCCGTCTTCGCCGGCGATCCGGATCGGCAGGTCGTGGAGGCGATGGTCCGCATCGCCGCGTCTCCGCGGGATCTCTTCGTGACGGACGAGCTGCGGCCGAACTACCGCCGTTTCGTGGCCGACGCGTTCGGCGCGCGTGCGCGCGCCCTCGGCTGGAAGTCAAAGCCCGGGGAGGACGAGGACACGGTGCTCCTTCGTTCAGCCGTGGTCGGCCTCGTCGCGGAGGAGGCCGACGATCCGGCTCTCGTCGCCGAGGCGGCGTCGCTCGCGAGAAAGTGGCTCACCGACCGTTCCGCGATCGAGCCGGAAATGCTCCCGACGGCGCTGACGGTCGCTGCCCGCCACGGCGACGCGGAGCTGTTCACGTCTTTTCTCGCCGAGGCGAAGAAGTCGAAAGACCGGCGCGAGCGGGGACGCATCCTCGCGGCCCTCGGCGCGTTCCGCGATCCGTCCGTCCAGAAGCTCGCGCTCCATCTCACGCTCTCGCCCGATTTCGACGCTCGCGAGTCGATCGCCGTGCTCCGTGAGGCGGCGTCCGACCGGGTGACGCGCGAGGGCGCGTGGGCGTTCCTCAAGGCGAACTTCGACGCGCTCGCCGCACGGCTTCCCCACGAGTCGCCCGCGTACTTCCCACTGCCCTTCGCGGGTTTCAGCGACGAGGCGCACCGGGCCGACGTCGCGGCCTTCTTCAGGGACAGAGCCGGGAGCTACACCGGCGGCCCGCGCCTCCTCGCGCAGTCGCTCGAGCAGATTCAGCTCAAGGCGGCGCTGCGCGCCGCCCAGCAGGAGAGCGTAGCCGGCTTCCTGAAGAGCTATCAGGCCAAGCCCACGATCGACGTGCGGCCGCAGCCTGGGTTCTAGCTGGGGCCGCCGGGATCACCCTTCGCTCGGGACGTTCGCGAACCTCCAGATGAGGGACACCGTCCAGCCGGCCGAGAACACGAGATACGACACGAGCACCGGCAGGAAGTAGTTCGTGGCGAGATTTCCACCGTGGCTCGCCAGGGACGTCAGCTCGAAGAGCACGATGAGGAGCAGCACCGTCGCGCACGCGAAAACCTCGAAGGACGACGCGAGATGGTCCATCGTCTCCTCGCGCCGCTCCGGCGCGAGCCAGTAGCTCTTGTTCGGAAGGTTGATCAGGCTCGCCGGTGTGGACTTCAGGAGCCGGGGGATCCCGATGAAAAGCGCCGCGATCAAGAGCGTCACCCCGACCTGCAAGGTGAAGAATTCGCCACGGGAGGACCAGGCGTTTGGGCGGCCGGCCGCGTCGAAGTGTGACGGGACCAGGCTTGGCGCCGAATTCCACTGACGGGCGGCTTCGACGAGGGATACGAGGACGAGTCCCAGGAGGAAAAGGCGCGTCCGGCGCATGTCGCGACGATACTCCGACTACGGCGCCCATTCGAGCGCGCGGCTGATCGTCCGCATGCGGCCGTCGGCGGAGCGGAATACGACATGGAGGTCGCGTGCGCCGTCGTCGCCGGGCAACATCGGGAATCGGGCCTCGTAGCGTCGGGGGGATTCGGGCATCACTTAGAGATCACCAGGAATTCACTCGGGAATCTGGATCGCGGCGACCGGCACGGCCTTCGCCGCGTTTTGTCCGGTGGCCGTCTTCGGCATTTCGGGCCTCGCGAAGGGGCGCGGCGCGCCCGCCGGGCGGTCGTCGTGCAGGACCATCTCGTTCGGCGGAACGGCGCCTTTGTAGGCGTAGCCCTTCGGTCCGATCTCGGCGATCCACGGCGGCTCCTCGGCCTTCGCGGGGAAGGGCTCGTCGTGGACGTGAATCGGAAGCGATTCGCGGTTGTCGTACGGATGCGTCCTCCGGTAGTCGGCAAGGACGGCGCGCGACCCTTCGTCATCCTTGAAGAAGAGGTACCACTTCTCTTCGGCGGCCGCCTCCTGCGCTCGGCCGAGCGCCTTCAGGCACAGCATCGCGTTATAGTGCGCCGCGAGATCCTCCGGGTCGATCGCGAGGACGGCGTCGATAGGCGGGAGCGCCTCGGCGTACCGGCCCGCCAGATAGAGGACGCGGGCCTTCTGGTTCAGGACGAACCGGTCCTTCGGGAACTTGACGAGAACGCGGTCGAGGTCGGCGAGCGCGTCGTCGAGGCGCCCCTCTTCCTTGGATACGAGCGACCGGAAGACCTGCGTCTTCCCCCAGTTCGGCCGTCTCTTCTCGGATTCCGCGAGCGCGGCCTTGGCGGCGGGGAGATCGCCCTCTTGCAGCTTCGCGCGCGCGAGGTTGAGCGGACCGTCCGGCTTGTCCTTCGCGATTTCGGCCACCCTCGTGAAGGCCGCGGAGGCGCCACGAAGGTCGCCCTGCAGAAACAGGCCGATGCCATAGTCGTTCCAGCGGAACCACTGCCTTTCGGGCCAGTCCGGGTTACCGCGCTTGACGTCCCTGGCGAGCGTCCCGGCGGGGGTGGGTGACACAGGCAAGTTCACGGTGTCGGACGAGATGCGCGTGATCGGGATCTCCGGCGCGTTCTCTCCGCCCACGAAGATCGAGTAGTCGCGCGAGAACTTGCGGTAGTTGAGAGCGGCAGAAAGCGTCACGGACCCCTTCGCGTCCTTCGGCACCGTGAAACGGTAGTGAACCGCGCGGGCGGCTCCGGGCGGAATGAAGTTGTTGAAGAGCGGGACGTGGATGTCCTGCGGCTGGCGGCGGTCCATGGCCGAGCCGTCGTGCGCGATCACGAGCTGGGCGAGCTTGTCGGCGGCCGGGTCGAGGCGGCCGGCCGCGTCCAGCGTGCCGGAGGCCATCAACGGGTGGGACCCGTCGTCTGCGTGGAACTCGACCCACGTCTCGTTGCTGTCGGACGTGCCGTTCGTGTACGCGTGCCCGAGCGTCCGGGTACGAACGACCACCTCGACGTCGACGGTCTCGCCGGGCTTCAACGCCGGCAGGGCGGGGCCGAGCGGGACGATCTCGCGGCCGCGGCGGATGCCGAAGATGTCGATCGAGAGCGAGCCGACGAGGATCTTCTTGCGGATGTCGTCGATCGTCTGCTGGTCGTTCCGAATGGCCGGGAGCGCCGTGTTCGCCGCCGGGAAGAGGTGGTCGTGCAGCTTGCCGTCGTGGTTGCCAAACTCCGTCGAATCGATGAGCGGGAGGTGGCAGTCGCGGCAGGCCTTCGGCTTCGGCGGGTCGTAGAAGGAGCGGACGGCGACACCCGAGACGCCCGAGTCGAACCAGCTGTCGTAGTGGTTCTGGCCGCGCATCCAGTGGTAGTCGTTCAGGGGCAGGAGGAGTCCGACCTTGTGGCACGTGGCGCAGAACTCCGGCGTCCGCATGAACGGCTTCATGAAGGTCTGGCGGTGGAGGGAGGGCTCCATGCGGATGAGGAGCTTGTTGACCTCCTTGAGCGCCTTGCTCTTCGTGAACGCGAAGGGGTACTGCTTGCTTTCCTCCACGACGTAGCCGCCGTTGCCGCGCACGTCCTTCACCTCGGCGATCGAATGGCACGCCATGCAGGTGAGGCCCTGCTGCGCCTCGAACTGGTCGTACGAGAAGGACGCCATCGTGGCCTTGCCCATCTGACCCGTGAAGAGGACGACGGGATCGTGGCATCCGGCGCACCACTTCGTCTTCTCGCGGCCGACGCGGTCGGCTACCAGCTCGACCGCACGGCGGTAGAAGGGGTTGTTGAACGACGAGAAGCGGTGCGCGGACTTCTCCCAGCGCTTGTAGGAATCCGGGTGACACTCCTGGCAGTACTGGTTCGCGGCCAGCTTCTTTCCGTCGAGGAGGCCCTGGTCGAACGTCTCGGCGGACGAGAGGAAGAACTGCGTGTCGCCATTATTGTTCACGATGCGCTGCGGCGGCTTTTCGAGCTTGTGGAGGATCGCCATGCCCGCGAGGAACGCCGCCACCGCGCCGCCCCACTGGAAGAGCCGCTTGAAGTGCAGCTTGTGAACGGCCGCGCGGCGGTGAAAGATAAAGGCGATCAGCGCGAGCGGAATCGCGCAAACGTGCGCGAGGTAGACGGGGCGGTGCGTGAGCGTCGCGCCCTCGAGGGCCATGTAGACGCCGGTCGAGATGCACGTGAGCGCGAGGGTGACGATCGTGATGCCGGCCGCTTTCGCTTTCCGGTTGCGGATGTTCGCGAGCATCCGCCGGCCATGCGTGAACGCGAACACGAGGAACGGAATCGCGATGAGCACCCCGAGGACGACGTGCATGAGGAGCATCCCCATGTAGAACGACGAGATCTTCGTGAACGACACGAGGTAGATCGAGTTCGCGGCCATGAGGCCGAGCGGGATCAGGAGCAGCCCGTAGAGCCTCCTCTGCCACGGATGGAGCACACCCTTCGCCCGGACCGCGCCTTCGTTTTTCATGCTCATGAGACGGATTCTAGATCGGCTGCGGACCCGCGACTCAACGTGCCCCGAGCTCGCCCGCCAGCCACTCGGCGGCGTCGCGGTAGGCCTCGCGGGGAAGGCGGCCGGCGGCGTCCGGGGCGTAGAGCTTTTCGATCACCTCGTCGGAAGGAATGGAAGAAACATTTGCTTCGGACCCGAGCAGTGCGGCCAGCAGCACTCGTCGTGGGAGGCTGTCGAAGAGTTGCCTAGAAGGGGAAGAGGGGGAGGGGAGCGCACGTGGCTCAGGCGCGCGACCGTACAGGATCGCAACGGCGGCGGGGGTCGCGCCGGCCCCCATACACCCTCTAAGAAAATCAGCCGTGGGCTCCACGAGAAGCAGGCCTTGTGGCGCGCCGGCTGCTTCCGGGCGGGTCCGAAGCAAATCCGCCTTCGGCGGCTCTTTCAACCCGCCCTCGAAGAGTAGAACGACGATGCCCCGCTCCGCGAGGGGCCTGAGGATCTCGCTCTTGGGGCAGCGCCCCGCCCCCGGGCAGACGACGATGACGGCGGGACGGCCCTTCGTTGGGACGGGCGCGCGCTTGTTCGGATACACGGAGCCGGGCAGAAGCGGTGCCCAGAGCTTCGGGACGTAGAGGCGTGCCTCTTCACCATTCGAAGAAATCTTCTCGGTTCGTTTCCACACGGACGACGCACAGCCGGGCGCCAGCAGCGCGACGAGAAGGCAGCACGCGAAAGATGCGTTCTTCAATCTTCTTCGAATGGTAAAGACGCCTGAATGGGGTGCCGGCTTTGCGCCTGAGGGGCACCCGCTTCGGGCTCCGCCGCGCCCGTGCCCCGCACCCCCTTCAAAGAATCTTTTCTTCCTCTTTCTTCCAGCCATTCCAGATGTCCGTTGTCCATGAAGTAGAGCCCGGCCACCGCCCGCTGTTTCGTGAGGGATTCCCATGCCTTGCGATAGTGCGCGATCTGCGGCGCATAGTGCGCGACGAGCGCGGCGAGGTTGTCGCCGACGGCGTCGGACTTCCAGTCCACGATGTGCCACACACCTTCCTCTTCGAAGACGAGGTCGATCGCTCCTTTGAGGAGCGTCTCTTCGGGCCCGTCCGAGACGCCGAGCTCGGCCGACGGGACCATCATCGCGAAAGGTGCCTCGACGAACCTTCGTTTCGCCTTTCTCGCGCGTGCCCAGAGCGGCGATGACGTGACCGACGTCGCGACGCGAAGCACCTCGTCGAGGAGCTCCGGCCCGAGCTCCTCCTCGCGCAGGATGTTCTCCGCGACGGGACCGAGCGCGAGGCCGGGCGTTCGCATCGCCGCCTCGAGGAGCTGGTGCAGCGCGCGCCCCCACGCGACGCCTCGCGCGTTCTCGGCGGCCGCCGGCGCGCGGGGGCCTTCCTTTTTCGCAAGCGCCGTGACTGGCGTGACCGCGAACGAGGGGGACGCGGCCCGAAGGCGCCCCTCGACGATGCGCTTTCGCGCTTCGGGGAGCTCCGCCGCGAGCGGCGGTGTTTTCGCGGGGACGAAAACCCGGAACTCCGCGACCGCGGTCGGAAGCTCCTTCAGCCCGAGGCGGAGAGGCGCCCAGGCTCCGGCTTCCGGTTTGTCCTCCCTGAGGCTCACGACCAGCGTGTCCCTCGCCCGAGTCGCGGCGACGTAGAGGAGGCGCGTTTTCTCGGCCTCCTCGAACGCCGCCTCTTCCGCCCGCCGGCTGTCCCAGTCGGGAGGCGTGGCCGTCACGACCCACTGCGGAGCGCGGTCGTCGGGGCGCATCCAGTAGCCGGCCGTGAACCACCCCCGCGAGCCTGCGGCGCCGCGCGCGACGTGCCGCCTGGGCGCCGGCTTTCTCCAGTTGCTGAGCTCGGCCAGGATGACGATGGGAGCCTCGAGGCCCTTGGCCCGGTGAAGGTTCATCAGGCGGACCGCGTCGGCGTCGACGGGCTCGACGCTCATCTCCTCGAGATCGAGGGCGGGCGCGTCCTCGGCAATCCGCTCGACGACGTCCCGGAACGACAGCCCCTCGCTCGTCAGCCGCCTCGCGAGCGCCAGGACTTTCAGGAGGTTGCCGCTGGCCGTTCGGCCTTCGGGCCCGGCGGCGAGGCGCGCGACGAGCCCGAGCCTGTCGCAGATGAGGCCGAGGGCCGCGCCCGCCGGATGCGCGTTCACGTCCTTGCGGGCTTTCGCGAGAAGAGCCAGCCCGCGAGCGATCCGCGGGTCCGCCCCCGGCGGTGGCTCGACGAGATAGGAGAAACGCCCCCCGGCCCGGCGGAATCGGTAGAGCGCGTCGTCATCGACTCCCGAGAGCGGGCCCGAGAGAAACGCGACGACGGAGACGTCGTCGTCCGGATCCTGGATCGCCGAGAGGAAGGGCCGCAGCTGGGCGAGCCCCTTCGAGATCGGAAGCGCTCTGCTTCCCGACACGTCCACCGGAATGCCGAGCGCCTCGAAGGCGCGCGCGTAGACGTCGAGGTGTTCGCGCGTCCGCGTCAGGACAAGGAAGTCGCCAAAACGCGAGGCGCGCTCTGGGCCGTCGCATGCGACAAGCCACTGAGAGTCCACGGCCCAGCGGACGAAACGCGCGATCTCGTCAGGGTTGCGCTCCACCGTCGAGAGGAGACGGAACGCACCGGACGCGGGTCCCGGATCGGGGCGGACCGGTTCGAGCGGGGAGAAGGCGGCCTGCCTTTCGTCGGCGAGGAGCGGAAAGACGTCTCGAAAGACTTCGTTCGCGACACCTGTGAGCGCGGGGACAGCCCGAAAGTTCGCCGTGAGCGGGACGATGCGTCCGCCGGAGGCGACGAGCGTCCGGCGAAAACTCATGTAGGCCGCGATGTCGGCACGGCGGAACCGGTAGATGGACTGCTTGGGGTCGCCCACGACGAAGAGAGATCCCGCCCTCGGCTTCAGACGCGACACGTCCTTTTCGTCGAAGTCGTCGCTCGACAGGTACAGGAGGATCTCAGCCTGCAGCGGGTCGGTGTCCTGGAACTCATCGACGAGAAGGTGCGTGAAGCGCCCCGCAAATGTCCGCCTGACCGCGGGAAAGTCGCGCAGGAGATCGCGGGTCGCCAGGAGCAGGTCCGCATACGTGAACGGCCCGTTGCCGGCGCGCCGCGCGGCGAGGTGTTGGAGCGCGGGGCGAAGCACGGCGTAGATCCTCTCGTGCAGCGCGAGCTGCCACTCGGCAAGCGCGGGCTTGACGACGTTCTGGCGCAGCGCTTCGAACTCATGGGCAATGGATTTGGCAAGGCTCTTGTCGGGCCACTTGTACTGCGTCACACCGCCCGCCGGACGAAGAATCCTTAGAAGGCGCGCGAATCCGGGCGGCGCGGCGTACTCGGGAAGCTCTCGCAGATTTCCCGCTTCGAGGAGCCGCGCCTGCAGGTCGTCGCGACCCGCCGCGCCGGGCGTTTCCGGTACGAGCGGAATTACTCTTCTGAGAAACTCTTCGATCTTCCCCCGTGTCTCCTCGAAGTCAGGGAGCGCGAGCGGATCCGCGACGACGGGGACGACGTCGGGGTACTCGGCGTAGAGCTCGAAGCTGTCCTCGAGCTCTCTCATCGTGACGCCGAGCGCGAAGAGGGCGGCGACGGGGCTGCGCGCATCCGCGAGCGTGCCAACGTACTCGCGGAAAGTCCGGGCGCGAAAGAGCGCCGCCTCCTGCAGCTCGACCCGGAGCGCCGCAGGATCGATTCCCGCTTCGAGAGGCCGCTCCGAGAGCAGGAGAGCGCAGAAGGAGTCGATCGTGCCGAGAGTGAGCCGATCGAGCGCGCCGCGTGCCTCGTCGATGCGCCTTTTGCGAAGGGCGTTCTTCTCGCTCCAGGCCGCTGCTTCGAGGGCGCTCTGGAACCGGCGCCTCAGATGGGACGCCGCCTTGCGCGTGAAGGTGACGGCCGCGAGGTTTTCGGGGCGGGCCTTTCCGGCCGCCAGAAGCGCGAGCATCCGGTCGACCAGCATCGTCGTCTTGCCCGAACCCGCTCCGGCCTCGACGAGCAACGTGACGTCCAGCGCGGTACGGATCTCGTCCCGGGCGGCCCCGTCGGGGAGACCGGCCGCACTCCAGCGCGTGAGGGTCATCAAACGCCTCTCCGTTCGATCGCGCGCAGCGGCTCCAGCAAAGGGTCTGCCGGTTCCGAGTCTCTCTTCTTCGCGGCCCGCGCGGCCGTGACTGCGACGTCGCCGCAGATCGAGCGGAAGGCACAAAACCGGCAGTCGGCCTCGTCCGCGGTGTGGGGAAAGGATCCGGAAGCGACGAGGGCGAACAGGTCGTCGAGCGTCTCGTCGACGTCGGCCGGATGCGCATCGAGCTTGAATCGCTGCATCTTCCCCTTGCGGGTCGTCAGGAAGTAGCCGGACGTGACCTCCGCTGCGGGCGTACCCGCGCGCGAAAGGAGCTGCGCCGCGGCCCGCCGATACAGGGCGTGCTGCAGGAGACGCCCGCCGTTCAGCGGCCTCGAGGCGCGGTCCTCCTCCCTGAATGCGTAATCACCGCCGGACTTGTAGTCCCACACGGCGTATTGGCCAGGGCCCGTCTCGTCGATCCGGTCGATCTGGCCTTGCAGAAGGAACGCCCCGCCCGGAGTGCGGATCTCGACGGGGTCGGGCGAACCGAGCGGCTCGTCGCGGCTCGCGCGTTTCAGGCCGAAGGGAACCTCGAACCAGCGTGGCGTCGAGGCGGGATTCTCGGCTTCAGAGCGAAGGAATATGTCGCAGGCCGCGAGAAGCTCGTCCTGCTGCGCCCGAAGGGCGGCGAGGTTCGGGGGGGGAACGAGGTCTCTCCAACGCGCGATCTTCTTCCCTGCGGCGGCCTTCAGGCGCGCGGCGTCGCGCGCAGGATCGAGCCGCAGGCCCTCGGCGCGGAGGCCCGACATGAAATCGTAGAGCACCTCGTGCAGCAGGTTTCCGAACTCGCGCGCGTTCAGCCAGTCGCTCTCGGAGCGCTCTTCTTCGGGGGGCGAAAGGTCGAGCACGTACTCGTAGAAGTACGCCCGAGGGCATTTCGCGAGTTTTTCGAGGCGGGAGGCCGAGAGAGGCTGCTTCGTCTTACGCGGATCGAGCTCGGCTTGAGGCGCGGACAGGCGCCCGTCCCAGGGCGTGAAGGCCTCGCCCCCGCGTTCCGTCTCCGCCCGCGCGGCGTCCGCGAGCCACGGGTACGCGCGTTCGACTTCGACTCCGAGCCCGGGCACTCCCGGCGCCGCGCGGATACTCGCGAGCCACCACTCGGTCTCGTCGAGCGGCGCGCCTCCCGGCACGAAGGTCGCGGGCTCTCCGAACGACTTCGCGAGCGAATCGTAACCGGCCTCCGGGGTGCCTTCGCGCTCCCGATAGAGCTGGAGGAGGACGGGCGAGGGGAAGCGCTCGGCGTCCTGAAGGATGTCGCGATTCGAGAAGGAGAGAACGACTTTGCCGCGTACGCGCGCGAGAAGCGCGCGGAGGGCATGGCGTCTTTCGTCTGCGGAGCTCAAGCCCGGAAGGCCGAGACGTGAGGCCGCAGGAAGGGTGCGGTTCAGGGCGTCACGCTCGGAGTCGAGGAGGACGGGATCCTGGCGCGGAGGCCCCGGAAAGCGGGCCTCGTCGAGGCCAAGGACGAACGTCCGGGGCCGGGCGGAATATCCCGCGCGTGAGAGGCGCGCGACGTGGACATGGCCGGGCGCGGGCGTCGCAGAGACGACGGCGAGGCCCACGACCGCCTCGCGCAGCCGGTTAGCTGCCTCCGCGCACGAAAGCGCCCGCTCCGGGAGCTCCGCGAGCTGCTGAAAGAGGCCCGCGAGCGCGTCGGCCGCGGCACCATCGAGGTCGCTGGCCCGCGTGAGCATTTCGCCGACGACCTCGCGGCAGGCCGCGGCCAGCGCGGGGAGAGAGACGCGGCCTCGCGAGATTGTCGGGGTGAGTGAGAAGAGCCGCTTCACGAAGGATCGCAGCGTCTCGGCGGCAGCGAGGCGTTCGGCGCGCACCGCGTCGCGCACTCCGCCGAATTCGCCCTCCGACTCCGGCTGCCTCTCCCGCTCGACGAGCGCGTCGAGGCGCGGCACATAGCGCGAGGCACCCGCGAAGATACGCGCGCGGCGGAGGAAACGCGCGGTGCGGATGCCTCCCACGCGCGAGGCGGCCGGCTGGAACGGCTTCAGGTCGGCCCGTCCGTCCGCGAGAAGGCGCTCCAGCGCCGCGACCCGGAAGTCGTGCGCGATCCAGTCGAGGTAATCGAGGACGCCCTGCCCGGGCCGCGTGTACGTGACGGGAACGCCGTCGTCGAAAGTGCACGAAACCCCATACTGCGACGCGAGCTCGTAAAGGAGCGGCCGGTACGTCGCGTCGTCGTCGAACGCGATCTCGACGTCGTCAAGACGAAGGCCGTCGTCGAGAATCCGCCGAAACACGCCGCGGACTTCGTTCTCCTCGCTCAACGCGTGCGAGAACGTGAGTGCCGGCAAGGTGCTGCCGGTTTCTGGCGAGTCCTCGTCGAGCGGGACGGTCACGGGAGCACAAGAGGCGAGGAAGCGCTCCTCGAGTGGCGCGAGCTCCAGACCGGCGGGACGCAGAACGTGGGCCGACGCGGGAATGCGACGCAGAGGTTCGGCGCATGCGCGGGCGGCGCGATCGAAGACCTCGGCGGCGTCGGCCGCCCCGATCCTCTCGAGCGTCGCGTCGAAGGCGCGCGCGAGGGCGGCCAGCTCTCTCGCCTTGCGCGCATCCTCGAAGGCTTCCGCGGGAAGCGCACCGGGTGCGACGCCGGCCCGCCGCAGCTCGTCGAGCGTGCGATGGAGCGCACGATGGAGCCCGACGCGCTCGCGAAGCTTTCCGAAATAAGAGTCGGCCTTCAGGACCTCGTCGCAGGCCGACTCCACGACGGCGAGAAGCTGTGCTCGCGAAAGCAGGCGGCGCCCGTCGGCCGCGAGGAACGGCCCGGCCACCTCGAGCGCGAGTGAGAACAGCGTCGCGGGCCGGAGATTCAGGTGCGCGCATCCCGAGCGCGCCAGCGCGTCGAGAATCTGCGTGCCGACCGCGAACGAAGGGACGAGGAGGATCTTTTCGTCGATGGGGTGGGCCTCGCAGAACGCGGCGAGCCCCTGAAGAAGCCTGTTGCGTTCGACGGCTGCACCCATGCCGCGAGCTTAAGCGAAGCCGACGCTGTGTGATCATCGCGCCACATGGAAGGCATCTCCCTCGGGCTGCCGACGCTGATCGCGATCGCCATGTATCTCGCCGGCATCAACGTCCTCGGCGCCGTGCTCGGGAGGGGCCAGAAGGACGCGAAGGACTATTTCCTGGGCTCTCACGCGATGCCCTGGTGGGCCGTGATGGCGTCGATCGTCGCGACGGAAACCTCGGCGCTCACGTTCCTTTCCGTTCCCGGAGACGCGTACCGCACGGGCTTCACGTTCCTGCAGCTCGCGTTCGGCTATCTCATCGGGCGCATCGCGGTGTCGGCGCTGCTTTTGCCCGGTTATTTTCAGGGCGAGATCACGACCGCCTATGCGCTCCTCGAACGGCGCTTCGGCGTCGGCGCGCGGCGCTTCACATCGCTCATCTTCATGGTCACGCGCGTCATGGCGGCGAGCGTCCGCCTCGCGGTTCCCGCAATCCCCATCGCGCTGATCCTCGGCGTGCCCGTGTGGCTCGCGATCCTCATCCTCGCGGCCGCGACGGCGCTCTACACGTACGTCGGTGGCATCAAGGCCGTCATCTGGATCGACCTCATCCAGGTCGCCGTGTACATCTCGGGCGCGGCGATGGCCTTATGGGTATTGGTCCACTCTTTTCAGGGCGGATTCGGGGAGATTCTGAGAAAGTGCGCGGAGCAGGGGAGACCGGTTCACCTCTTTGACCTTTCTAAGAGTCTTTCCGAGCCTTACACGCTGTGGGCCGGAGTCATCGGAGGCGCGGTCCTTGCGATGGCGAGCCACGGCGCCGACCAGCTCATCGTCCAGCGCCTGCTCGCGTGCCGCGGCCTCCGCGACGCCCAGAAGGCGCTCGTCGGCAGCGGCGCTCTCGTGATTCTCCAGTTCTGCCTCTTCCTCGCCGTCGGAGTCGGACTTTTCGCGTTCTATGGCGGGCGCGCCGTCGGGCCGGGCGGCTTCGGGACGAGCGACGAGATCTTCCCGTCGTTCATCGTGGGCCACCTTCCACCTTTCATCTCGGCGTATCTCATCGCCGGGATCTTCTCGGCAGCGATGTGCTCGGAGTCCTCCGCGCTCAACTCGCTCGCCTCGGCGCTTTCGCTCGACATCGTGGCGCCCTTGCTCGGGAAAAAGCACGTCGAGGGGCGGCGCGGGCTCGTACTGGGCAAACTCCTGACGCTCTTCTGGACGATCGTTCTCGCCGGGCTGGCCGTCGGTTTCTCGCGCCTGCCGCAGAACGTCCCGGCCGTGCAGGTCGCTTTGGGCCTGGCGAGCGTGACGGCGGGCGGCCTTCTCGGCGCGTTCCTGCTCGCGCTCTGGGCGCGGAAAGCGCGTCAGGCGGACGCGCTTGCCGCGATCGGGGCGTCGGCGGTCTTCATGCTGTTCCTTTGGCTCGGCTCCAAGGGTTGGGTGCCGTTCGCGCTCGGCCGGAAGATCGCGTGGCCGTGGTATTCGCTGCTCGGCTCGACGATCACGTTCTCTCTGGGTTGGGTCCTCTCACAGCGCCACGCCGTGGAGGACCCGCGGCTCACACTCCGAGCATGACGCTACATTCCGAGCATTACTCTAGCCACGCGGGTCATCATCTCCGCGGTCCAGGGCGGCTCCCAGACGAGCTCGACTTTCGCGTCGGTGATGCCTGGGATGGCCTTGATCTTCGTCTCGACCTCGCCGGGGAGGGAGCCGGCGACCGGGCAGGCGGGCGCCGTGAGCGTCATCTTCACGGTCGCGACGCCTTCGGGAGACACGTTCACGGAGTAGATCAGCCCCAGCTCCCAGATGTTGACCGGGATCTCGGGGTCGAAGCACTTCTTCAAGGCCTCGTCGATGACTTTTTGCTCGAGAGCATTAGGAGAAGAGGAAGAGGAAGATTGCTCAGAAGGCACGGGATCGGGCGCCGCAATCCGCGCCGCGGCTGCCGCGCTTGCTTCGGCGTTGCCTTCGGCCCTCTTACCTTCTAGGAGAATCTTCTCTTCGGACCTGACGGTCTGCTCCGGCTCGTTCATTCTGTCGAGGCGATGGCCTCTTGTCCTTTCAAAATCGTCTCCAGCGTGTGCCACGCGAGAGTCGCGCACTTGACGCGGGCCGGGAACTCGCGGACGCCGGAGAAGACGGCCAGCTTGCCGAGGCCCGCGCCGTCGGCCTTGACGTCCGGCGGGCCGGTGAGGAGGTCGTGGAACTTCCCGTACAGCGTCTCGGCCTCCGCGAGGCTCTTGCCCTTCACGGAGTCCGTCATGATCGACGCGGAGGCCTTCGAGATCGCGCACCCAGAGCCCTGGAAGGCGACGTCCGCGATGCGGTCGCCCTCTATCCGCACGTAGAGCTTCAGCTTGTCGCCGCAGAGCGGATTGTTGCCGAGCGCGAGGCGCGTGGCGTCCGGCATCTCCCGGTAATTGTGGGGAGACTTGTTGTGGTCGAGGATGACCTCCTGATAGAGGTCGCGGAGGTCCGTCATCAGCCGAACACCTCGCGCACCTTCTCGACCGCCGCCGCGAGCGCGTCGACTTCCGCGCGCGTGTTGTAGAGGCCGAACGACGCCCGTGCCGTGGCGGGAAGGCCGAAGCGGTCCATGACGGGCTGCGCGCAGTGGTGGCCCGTGCGGATCGCGATTCCCTCGCGGTCGAGGATCGTCCCGATGTCGTGCGGGTGCACGTTCTCCAGCACGAAGGAAATCACCGCCGCCTTCTCTTTCGCGCGGCCCACGATCGTGAGGCCGGGAATGGCGGAGAGCTTCCGGGTGCCGTAGACGAGAAGGTCGTGCTCGTGCGCGGCCACGGCGGCGAGCCCCACGCCGGACAGCCAATCGGCGGCTACTCCGAAACCGATTCCGCCGGCGATGTTCGCCGTGCCCGCCTCGAACTTCCACGGAAGGACGTTGTACGTCGTCTTCTCGAACGTGACGGACGAGATCATGTCGCCCCCGCCCTGATACGGGGGCAGCTTCTCGAGCCACGCCTCGGTGCCGTAGAGCGCGCCGATGCCCGTGGGTCCGTACATCTTGTGGCCTGAGATCGCGTAGAAGTCGCAGCCGAGATCCACCACGTCGAGCGGAAGATGCGGTGCGGCCTGCGCGCCGTCCACGAGAACGGGGACCTTGCGCGCGTGCGCGAGCGCGATGAACGTCTTCACGGGGTTCACGGTGCCGAGCGCGTTCGAGACGTGCGAGACGGCGGCCAGCTTCGTCCGCGGCGTCAGGCGCTTCTCGAACTCGTCAACCGGCACCTCGCCCTCGTCGGTGATCGGCACGACCACGAGCTTCGCGCCCGTCCTTTCGCAGGCGAGCTGCCACGGCACGATGTTCGAGTGATGCTCGAGGCCCGTGATGAGGATCTCGTCGCCGGCCTGAAGGTATTCCCGGGCGAAGCCGGCCGCGACGAGGTTGATCGCCTCCGTCGTGCCGCGCGTGAAGACGATCTCCTTCGGCGAGGTGGCGCCGAGGAAGCGCGCGACTTTCTCCCGGCCGCCCTCGTAGGCCTCGGTGGCCTTCTCGGAGAGCCAGTGCGTGCCGCGGTGGATGTTCGCGTTCTCTTCCTCGTAATAGCGGCGGACCGCGTCGATCACGACCCGCGGCTTTTGCGTCGTGTTCGCGTTGTCGAGGTAGACGAGGGGCTTGCCGTAGACCGAACGCGAGAGGATCGGAAACTCGGCGCGGACGCGTTCCACGTCGTAGGCCGACGCGTGCGCCTCAGGGGCGGCCTTCGTGACGGCGCTCATCGGTTCTCCGGGGCCGCGAGGTTCGCGGGCAGCCAGGCGCGCAGGTGGCCCTCGAGGAAGGCCCGCACGTCGGCGGACCCCACCTTCTCGATCAGCTCGCTGCCGAAGGCGTACGTGAGAAGGGCGCGCGCCGCCTCCGGTGAGAGGCCGCGCGAGCGGAGGTAGAAGACGGCGTCCGCGTCGAGGCGGCCCGTCGTGGAGCCGTGAGAGCAGCGCACGTCGTTGTTGTGGATCTCGAGCTGCGGCTTGCTGTCGACGAGGGCGCTGTCCGAGAGGATGAGGTTGCGGTTCGTCTGCCGAGCGTCCGTTCGCACGGCTCCGGGACGCACGACGATCTTGCCGTCGAAGACGCCGCGGCCGGTCCCGTCGAGGACGCCCTTGTACAGCTCGACGCTGTTGGCACGCGGCGAGACGTGGTCGATGAGCGTGTGACAATCGACGTGCTGGCCGGAGTTCGCGCAGAAGAGGCCATACAGCTCGGTGCCCGCCCCTTCGCCCGCCAGGTCCATCGCGATCTCGTTGCGGACGAGCCTGCCGCCGAATGAAAACACGTGGGATGCGGAAGTCGCACCCACGGCATGCGCGACCGAGAGGTGCCCGACGTGGAACGCCTCCGGACCTTCGAGCTGGAGCTTGATGTGGTGCAGGCGGGCGTTCCGGCCGAGATCGACCTCCGTCCGGGCGTTCGTGAAGGAAGGCGCGCCCGCCCCGAAGTACGCCTCGATGACCGTCGCGGAAGAGTTTTCTTCGAAGGTGAAGAGATTCCTCGTGTGCACCATCGAGGGCGCTCCGGCGCGACCTGCCGGCGTCGACACATGGAGGATGAAAAGAGGCTCCGTGACGCTGGTATTCGCGGGGACATGAAGAACCACGCCTTCGTCGAGGAAGGCGTCGCCGAGAGATCCGAAGAAATGCTCCGAATGGTCCCTTTCTGCGGCTCGAGCAACGAGGGCGCGCTCGACGCGCTCCGGCGAGGTTGCCAGAACGTCCTTCATGCACTCGAAGAGGACTCCGGCGGTGAGGTCGCCCGGAGATCGCCTGAGGAGACGCCCGTTCACGAACGACAGCCTCGGCTCAGAAGCCGAGAACCCGATCGTTCCGAGCCGCGCTTCCAGCTCGAAGGCGGCGGTGCGCTCGGCGAGCGTGACATCGTCCGGCAGAAGAGAGAAAGGAGAACGCGCGAGGGGCGCGAGGTTCGTGAACCGCCACTCCTCGTCGTACGTAGAGGGGAAGCCGAGCCTCTCGAACGCCGCGATCCCGCTCCGGCGCAGTTTCTGCAGCCAGGGCGGGCTGTGGCGAGCCGCGGCGAAGTTCGCGGCCGCCTCCGCGAGCGTCGCGACTCCCTCGTGAAGGGCCGTTGGCCGCGCCGCGCGCGTCATCGCGCCGCGGCTCCCGCGACGGCCGACGCCGTCGCCGGCGGTTCCTTCTCGATCCAGGAGTAGCCCTTCGCCTCCAGCTCCTTCGCGAGGTTCTTGTCGCCCGATTTCACGATCTTCCCATCCGAGAGAACATGCACGAAGTCCGGGATGATGTAGTCGAGCAGGCGCTGGTAGTGCGTGATGACGAGCATCCCGCGCGCGCCATCGCGGAGCGCGTTCACGCCCGAGGCCGCCACGCGCAGGGCGTCGATGTCGAGGCCGGAATCCGTCTCGTCGAGGATCGCGAGCTTCGGGTCGAGGACCGCCATCTGGAGGACCTCGTTGCGCTTCTTCTCGCCGCCGGAGAAGCCCTCGTTGACGGAGCGGTTGAGGAGGGTCTCCTCCATCTCGACGAGCTTCGCCTTCTCGTCGAGGAGCGCGAGGAAGTCGATCGCGTCGAGCTCCGGCTGCCCGCGGTGCTTCCGGACCGTGTTGACCGCGGTGCGCAGGAAGTACGTGTTCGAGACGCCCGGGATCTCCACGGGATACTGGAACGCGAGGAAGATACCCTCGCGCGCGCGCATCTCGGCCGGCATCGCGAGAAGGTCCATGCCCAAGAACCGGGCGGAGCCCTGCGTCACGACGTAGCCGGGCCGCCCCGACAGGACGTGCGCGAGGGTGCTCTTGCCCGACCCGTTCGGGCCCATCAGCGCGTGCACTTCGCCCGGGCGGATGACGAGGTTGATCCCCTTGAGGATCTCGTGCCCGTCTTCCTCGATGGAAGCGTGGAGATTCGTGATTTCGAGAAGATTCATCCGACTGATCCTTCGAGAGAGACTCCGAGCAGCTTTTGTGCTTCCACCGCGAACTCCATCGGGAGCTCCTTGAGGACGCGCTTGGCGAAGCCGTTGACGATGAGCGAGACCGCGTCCTCAGCCGAGAGGCCGCGCTGGCGGCAGTAGAAGAGCTGGTCCTCGCCGATCTTCGACGTGGACGCCTCGTGCTCGAGAGTGGCCGAGCTGTTCTTGACCTCGATGTAGGGAAACGTGTGCGCGCCGCACTGGTCGCCGATCAGGAGCGAGTCGCACTGCGAGTAGTTCCGAGCGCCCTCGGCGTTCTTCATGATCGTGACGGCGCCGCGATACGTGTTCTGTCCGTGGCCCGCCGAGATGCCCTTCGACACGATCGTGGAGCGCGTGTTCTTCCCGATGTGGATCATCTTCGTGCCCGTGTCCGCCTGCTGGTAGTTGTTCGTGAGAGCGACCGAGTAGAACGCGCCGACCGAGCCGTCGCCCAGGAGGATGCAGCTCGGGTACTTCCACGTGATGGCCGAGCCCGTCTCGACCTGCGTCCACGAGATGCGCGAGTTCCTGCCGGCGCACTTGCCGCGCTTCGTCACGAAGTTGTAGATGCCGCCCTTGCCCTCGCGGTCGCCCGGGTACCAGTTCTGCACGGTCGAGTACTTGATCTGGGCGTCGTCCAGCGCGACGAGCTCGACGACCGCCGCGTGGAGCTGGTTCGTATCCCGTTTCGGCGCGGTACAGCCTTCCAGGTAGGACACCACCGCGCCCTGCTCGGCCACGATGAGCGTCCTCTCGAACTGGCCCGTGTCGGCCTGGTTGATGCGGAAGTACGTGGACAGCTCCATCGGGCAGCGCACGCCCTTCGGGATGAAGCAGAACGAGCCGTCGGAAAAGACCGCCGCGTTCAGCGCCGCGAAGAAATTGTCGCTCGAGGGCACGACGCTGCCGAGATATTTCTTCACGAGGTCGGGGTGCTCGCGCACGGCCTCCGAGAACGAGCAGAAGATGATGCCGACCGACGCGAGCTTCTCCTTGAACGTCGTCGCGACCGACACGCTGTCGATGACGGCGTCCACCGCGACGCCCGCGAGGATCTCACGCTCCTTCAGGGGCACGCCGAGCTTCTCGTACATGGCGAGGAGCTCGGGTTCGACGTCCGCGAGGCTCTTCGGGGCGCCTTCCTTGCTAGATCTCGGCGCGGCGTAGTAGACGATCTTCTGGTAGTCGATCGGCGGGTACGTCACGCGCGCCCACTTCGGCTCCACCATCGTGAGCCAATGCCGGTAGGCCTTCAGGCGCCAGTCGAGAAGCCACTCGGGCTCGCCCTTCTTGTTCGAGATCAGGCGCACGACGTCTTCGGAAAGGCCGGCCGGGATGACGTCCGTGTCGATGTCCGTGACGAAACCATGCGGGTATTCCTGCCGCGTCAGCGTGTCGAGAACGGCGTCGCTCATAGCGCGCTCCTTCCCTCCGGCGTCCGCACGGGCAGAGTGGAAGAGGACTCGAAGGCCGAGGGCTGGGACGGCCGCCGCACGAGGGGACGGGTCATGTCCGCGAGGGTGAGGCCCTCGAGGGCGCCGCGAATCGTCTCGTTGATGATCTGCCAGTTCGGGCGAACAGAGCAGAAGCTCTCGTGCTCGCAGCGGCTGTGGCTCTCTCCCGTGTTGCACTCGGTGATGGCGACGGGGCCTTCGAGCGTCGCGATGATCGCGGAGACGGTGATCTCGCGGGGCGGCCTGGCGAGGATGTAGCCGCCTTTCGTGCCGCGCTGAGAAGCGAGGAGCCCGCCCCTCGAAAGCTGCTTGAGCAGCTTGCCCACTGTGGGGAGGGGCAGGCGCGTCTCCTGGGAGAGCTCGCGCGCCGTGTGCGCCACCTGGTCATCGTGCGCCGCGAAGTGCGTCAGGAGCACGATCCCGTAGTCGGTCAGCTTCGTCATCCGGAACATTTTTTCTCCCCCGGCCCAGTATACCGAACCGAATCAGTACGATATGAAATCGGACCGATTTCGTCAAGCGAGATAAGGGGTTCCCTTATAATGAGTTATTGAGACTCTGTCGCTGCGCTTGTGATGGGGCGCGACGGCGACCGCGAAGGGTTCGGGGCGCTTGGAATCATGAAGGCCCCGTATCCGACGACGCGTTCCGGGTCGCCCGCGGTGTCGGCGGAGGTCCTGAGGTCGAGCAGCTCGATGGAGAGGTGTTTCCGGCGCGCGAGCTCCACGAGTCCGCGAAGCGCGAAGATCCCGCACGCGTCTTCCTCGCCGAGCGCGGCCGCGTTCCGCGCGACGACGGCCTGCGCCGTATGCCGGTCGAGCCGGCGGGCGGTCTCGACGCCGTGGTAGTGGCTGAGGTCGGTGCTCACGACGACCAACGTGCCGGTTTCGCCGAAGAACGCTTCGATGAGATCCGCCGTCTCCTCGGCCGACAGCTGCGAGACGGCGACGGGCAGGAAGCCGAACCCCGGCGCGAGGACCCGCTGCAGGAACGGGAGCTGCACCTCGAGCGCGTGCTCGGGGGCGTGCGGCCGGTCGTCGACCGCCGCACCGCGCGACACGGCCCGATCACGGAGGACGGGATCGATGGGCACCTCGCCGAGGGGCGTCGCCCAGGCGTCCGCGACAGGAACGGCCGCGCCGCGGACCGGGACGTAGTGTACCGGCCCGAAAGCGACGACGCGCGAGATCGAGGCGGCCGTGCCGCGGAGCCGGGCGTACGCCGTCGCCGCGATGGGGCCCGAGTAGACGTAGCCCGCATGCGGGACGACGAGGGCGGCGGGTGCCGGCGCACCCTCCGGCGTGAGCGCGCCCGCGAGCAGATCGTCGACCATCCGCTCCAGCTCCGAAGGACGGGCCGGGTAGAAGGTCCCCGCCACGGCGGACGCTCGAACGCGGTGCCGGGTCATTTCGCCTCGAGGGTCACGGGCTGCCGGCGGGCTCCCCAGGAGCCGGGAGATTCTTCGAATATGCCCGGGCATTGGGCGCCGCACATGCGGCACCGCCCATCCCCGGCGAGGCCCCAGTCGAGAATCTCGTAGCCGTCGCGGCCGATGAGGGTCTTGCCGCAGGTGGGGCAGATCGTGCTCTGTCCTTCGGGGTCATACACGTTTCCCGTGTAGACCCACCGTAACCCGTTCGCGCGCGCGATTTGACGCGCGCGCTGGAGCGTCGCAGGGGGTGTCGCGGGTCGGTCGCGCATCTTCCAGTCTGGATGAAACGCGGTGAAGTGAAGGGGCACGTCCGGCCCGAGCCGGTCCGCGACCCAGCGCGTCATCGCGTCGATCTCCTCGTCCGAGTCGTTGAGACCGGGGATGAGGAGAGTCGTGATCTCGAACCAGACGTCCGTCTCGCGCCGAAGGTACTCGAGAGTCTCCAGCACGGGCCCGAGGCGCGCTCCGCAGAACTTCTGGTAGAAATCCTCCGTGAACGCCTTGAGGTCGACGTTTGCCGCGTCCATGTACCGGTAGAGCTCGGCGCGCGGCGCGGGAGACATGTAGCCCGCGGTCACGGCGACGGATTTGATGCCCTCCTCGCGGCAGGCCTGCGCGACGTCGATGGCGTACTCCATGAAGACGACCGGATCGTTATAGGTGAAGGCGACGCTTCGGCAGCCGAGCGCCGCCGCGGACCGGGCGATGCGCTCGGGGGATGCGGAATCCGCGAGGGTGTCGATCTGCCGGGACTTCGAGATGTCCCAGTTCTGGCAGAACCGGCAGGCGAGGTTGCATCCGGCCGTGCCGAAAGAGAGAACCGACGAGCCCGGGAGGAAGTGGTTCAGGGGCTTCTTCTCGATTGGGTCGACGCAGAAGCCGCTGCTCCTGCCGTAGGTCGTCAGGACGATCGCGTCGCCGGCGCGCCCTCGCACGAAACAGTGGCCAAGCTGTCCCTCCTTGAGCCTGCATTCCTTGGGGCAGACGTCACACTGAATGCGTCCGTCTTCGACGGCGTGCCAGTACCTTGTGGGGTGGCCGACACTTGCGAGGGTTTCCACGGCCTTCCTCGCCCCCGATGATGCACCCGCTGGAGGTGGGGCGCGAGAGCAGGCGCTCAGGGAGAGGAGGTTCCGATCGCTCGAAGACTGCGATGTTTCATTCGGGAGCGTATCGTGAGGACGGGAGCGGAGCTCCGGATGGACCGCCTCGACGACGCCCTCGAGATCCTGGATGGAGCGGGACCCGACTACGGCGGAGGCCTCGCGAACCACGGCCCGATGGCGGCCGAGGCGCTCTTCGCGCTGGATCAGGCGGACGCGGTCGTGCCCTTTACGGAGCGCTACCGCAGGAAGCTCGGCGACGAGCCCGCGCCGGGCAGGCCCGTGGAGCGCGCGGAGATCCGTGACGCGCTGGGGCAGATGAGAAGGTACCCGGACTGGCTCGCTCTCTTTCTGCGAGAGTTTCGGGAGGGCCCTTGGGAGCCGGCCGCGGACCGGTGGGTGTATGAGCTCTCGCCGGGATTCGCCGGGGCTGCCACGCACGGCGTCATCCGGACCGGGCACGCGGCGCGCTCCCTCGCCCGGCACGACACGCCGGGGCGGCGAAAGGAGCTCGCGCGGGGCTTCGCTTACTGGGCCGCGACGCATCAGACGCTTCCCCGGAAGGAAACCTCGCCGGCGCACCTCACGCCTGTTCAGGCGCTCGCGCACGTTCCGCGCCTGCCCGACGACGTTCGACGCACCGGGTCGATCGCGCAGGGTCTGGAGCTCGCGGCTTCGCTGCCGGACTTTTCCGGTGTGATCTCGCTCGTCGACGTGGGCGCCCCCGGGCCGTTCGTCCCCGCTCTCGGGGAGACATTCGCGCGCGTCTTCCTCGCGGGCACGAAGGCCTCGGGGCGCACGATCGCGCTCATTCACGCCGTCACCGGCCCCGCCGCCGCGGGCCTTCTGGTGCCGCACGTGTCGGTACGGACGGCCGAGCGCCTGCTCGCCTGCGCCTGGCAGGCCGCGGCGGCCATCTATGCCGTCTTCGGAACGCCGCCCGCTTCGCCCGAGCCCGGCGCGCAACGCACGACGCGAGAAGCCCTGATCGCGGCGGCCGTGAAAAGCGGCGACGAGCACGCGATCAAGTTCACGGAGGCGTGCCTGCGTCTCGACGCCGCGGTGCCGTCGCCCGCATACGAGGCGGCCGCCTCGCGGGCGATCGAGCTGCTCTCGTGACTACCGGACCTCGGGGCAGAACTCCTCGAAGCCGCGCGCGTTTTCGCGGTGCGCGACTCGCGACGAATCCGGGTCGCGCGGCAGGACGCCGAGCGCGATGAGTTGCGGCCGGAACTCGTAGCGCAGCCGTAAGACGGCGGCGGGCTCCGTCTCGAGCTCGAGGTCGACGCGTGTCACACCGAATCGCGTCTGTCGCCCCATCCCGGTCGCAGCGTATTCGTCGGACAGAATGGAAGAGGGAGAAGGAGAGGAAGAAAGAGATTTCTGCGAATGGCCGCCTCGGCCAGGCGCCGCCGGTGCCGCGGCCGCCGAGTCCGCATTCTCATTCGAAGAAACTCTTTCTTCGTCTTTGCCTTCTTTCCAGCTCTTCTCGACGTGGCAAGGGAGCCGCTCTCGGAAGAAGACCGCCTCGATGACGCCGAGGTCTTGCGTCTTTCCGAGGGCGGCGCCGTAGGAGCCGCGCTCGCCCGTGAAGACGAACTTGCGCGACGCCGCGTTCGAGACCTGCCAGCCCGGAATGATCACGGTCTCGTAAGGCGCGAGGACCCATTTGTGCGCGTCCCGGGCCGTTGTGCGCCGCGAGTCGATCGTGTTCAGGCCGTCCACCGAGAGCGCCACGGCGACGCGCGTCCCCGTCGGGTTCGAAAGGCGAAGGGCGTAGTCGCGGCCGCGGAGAGCCTCCACGTAAAAGGTCCCCCGAGCCGCGAGCTCGGGGCGCTCCCAGCCGTCCACGAGGACCTCGAGGCCGAAGCCGGATGTCGAGGAGGCGTTCGCGGCCCCGGCGGCGAGGAGGAGGGCGGTGAGAATCTGATGGCGCATCGGAATCTCCTTTCGAGGGATTGGACCCGCGCACCTTCATTCGGTTCCCGGATAGGATTGCCCGCGCGAGGCGGGCGGGAGCACGCGGAACCCCGTCGCGAGGACGGTGAAGATCGGAGATGACCTGGGACGAGCGCGTACCGTACATTACGTGCCGATGAAGAGCGACCCCGGAGAGACCGTTCGCGTCGGCCTGATCGGCTTCGGCACGGTGGGCCGGGCGTTCGCGAGCCTCCTCGCGAGGGAGGCGCCGGATCTCGACTCCCGGCGCGGCGTCCGTCTCTCTCTCGTGGCCGTCGCGAGCCGCAATGCAGATCGAAAGCGCGATCCCGGCCTCGGTGCCGGCGTGCGCTGGACGGACGACCTCGCTTCCGTCGCGACAGACCCGAGGGTGGACCTCGTCGTCGAGCTGCTCGGCGGAATCGAGCCCGCGAACGGCCTCATCCGCGCCGCACTGAACGCGGGCAAGAGTGTCGTGACGGCGAACAAGATGCTGCTGGCCCGGCATGGGACCCATCTGCAGGCGCTCGCGCGCGAAAAAGGCGCTGGCCTCGGCATCGAGGCCGCGGTCGCGGGAGGGATTCCGATCCTGCGAGCGCTCCGCGCGAGCTTCACGGGAGACCGCGTGACCGCGGTCTCCGGCATCCTGAATGGCACGTGCAATTTCATCCTGACGGAGATGGAGAAGACGGGGCGCCCCTACGACGAAGTTCTCGCCGAGGCGCAGCGGCTCGGCTATGCGGAGGCCGACCCGGCGAGCGACGTCGGGGGCGACGACGCGGCGTACAAGCTCGTGCTCCTCGCGCGCCTCGCGTTCGGCCGCGACGTGGCGTTCGACCAGATCGCCCGCGAGGGCATCACACGCCTTCTCCCGTGCGATTTCGTCTACGCTCAAAGGCTCCTCCGCACGCCGCGCCAGCTCGCGGTGGCGCGCCTCCTCGAGAGCGGACATCTCCTCCTCTCGGTCAGGACGCACCTCGTATCCGAAACGTCGCTGCTCGCGAAGGTGACGGGCCCGTTCAACGCGGTCGAGGTTCGCGGGGAAACCGGTGGCCCGTTCATTTTCTCCGGGCGCGGCGCCGGAGGCGGGCCGACGGCCACGGCCGTTCTCGCGGACGTCGTGGAGATCGCGCGAGGAGGCGCCCCGGCCGCGCCGCCGCTCGGCTTCGGCGTTCTCGAGCCGTGCGTGCCGGCGACGCCCGAGGAGTTCGTGTCGCCCTTCTATCTGAGGTTCGTCGTTCGCGACCGCCCCGGCATCATCGCGGACCTCGCGCGGATCCTCGCGCACCACGGCGCGAACATCGAGGCCGTGTTCCAGGCCCCCTACGAGGACAAGAGCGCGCTGCCGTTCGTCGTGACGCTC
>Ga0207927_1000180_pt1 | contig 25922 bp, 25 predicted proteins | sample NGESurdeep072012_2_FD_184456 | JGI IMG/M metagenome (GOLD analysis project Ga0207927, IMG submission 184456) | Arctic peat soil microbial communities from Barrow, Alaska - NGEE Surface sample 210-2 deep-072012 (SPAdes) | ecosystem: Environmental > Terrestrial > Soil > Wetlands > Peat ... | reverse complement strand
TACGCGCTGACCATCAGCTACGGCCAGCGCCACGCGCAGGAGCTCGAGGCGGCGCGCCGTGTCGCGCGCGCGCTCGGCGTATCGCGTCATCTCGAGTTCGCGATCGATCTCCGTGCCATCGGCGGGTCGTCGCTCACCTCGGACGTGGACGTCCCGCGCGACCGCGACGTCGCCGCGGCGTCCGACATCCCGTCGACGTACGTGCCGGCGCGAAACACAATCTTCCTGTCGCTGGCGCTCGGGTGGGCGGAGGTCGTCGGCGCGGGCGACATCGTGATCGGCGTCAACGCGCTCGATTATTCCGGTTATCCCGACTGCCGTCCCGAGTTCATCCGGGCGTTCGAAGCGCTGGCGGCGCTCGCCACGCGCGCCGGCGTCGAGGGCGCACGGATCCGCGTGCGCACGCCGCTCATCGCGCTCTCGAAAGCCGACATCATCCGGTGCGGGCTGGCGCTCGGCCTCGACTACGGCCTCACCCACAGCTGTTACGACCCCGGCGCGTCTGGCGCGCCGTGCGGACGCTGCGATAGTTGCCTGCTGAGGGCAAAAGGCTTCGCCGAAGCCGGGGCCGCCGATCCGCTTCTGCGCTAGAATCGGCGAATCCTTGCGGATTCTCAACCCCCAACCCATTCGCCGCCAGGTCATCGTCGCCGCCACGATCCTGCTGCTGCCGCTCGCTGCCGCGGTCATCTGGTCCGCCGAGCGAACGGTCCGCGAGCGCGAGGACGAGATCAGGCAGCAGGCCACGTCGATCGCCGCGACGTCGGCCGCCTACCTGAATCAATACCTCGACGGTCTGGATTCGCTGGCGTCGGCGCTGGCCCGGCATCCCGATGTCCGCGCGCTGCACGAGGTCCAGGCCAGCCGCCTTTTCGCCGACATGCTCAAGGAGCAGCCGCTGCTGCTCAACGCGCTCTTGATGGCGCCTGACGGCTCCATCCACGGATCGGCGGTCCCGCTGACGGCGAAGGTGCGCGAACCGATCCGCTTGCCGTATGTATCGCAAGTCCTCGCGACCAGCCGGCCCGTCGTCAGCGATCTCACGGTCGGGCGGGCCACCGGCAAGCCGGCGATCGTCCTCGGCTACCCGGTGTTCGACGATGAGCACAAGGTGGTCGCGGTGCTGGGGATGGGTGTGAATCTCGCGCGTCTGCAGATGGTCTTCGCCAGCATTCCGCTTCCGCCAGGATCCGTCGTCACGCTGACGGATCGATTGAGCCGTATCCTGGCGCGCAGCCTCGAGCCCGAGCGATACATCGGCACCACGATCTCCAAGAAACCGTCCGATCCGAAGGACGCGCCGTCGACGATCATGAGCGCCGGCATCGACGGCGTCGAGCGCTTCTACGGAAACGCCGCGATCGAGCGCGGCCCCTGGCTGTTGAGCGTCGGCATTCCGCAGAGCGTCGCCGTGACGCGCGTGCGGCCGCTCTGGCAGCGCAATCTGGCGATTCTCTCGACGCTGCTCCTCGGGACGTTTTCTATTTTGATCTGGTTCGCCGATGGCCTGGCGCGTCAGCTCAATCGGCTCCAGCTGGCCGCGCAGCGCATTGCGAGCGGCGACCTCACGCCGCCCGCGCGCGGGCCGGCGTCCAATCGCGAGGTCGGGCAGCTCCAGGACGCCTTCATCACGATGGCCGCCAACCTGCGCGACACGCGGGACGCGCTCGACCGGCAGGTGGAACAGGAACGCAAGATGCGCGAGATGCTGCAGTCGCTCCAGCGGCAGGTCGTTCGGCAGGAGCGGCTCACGGCCGTGGGCCTGCTGGTCTCTGGCGTCGCGCACGAGCTGAATAATCCCTTGCAGGCGATTCTCGGCACACTGGAGCTGCTCGAGCGAAATCCAGGACTCACGCCTGACGCGCTCGAGGAAATCGGTTTCATCAAGACGCAAAGCGGCCGCGCCCGCGAGATCATCCGCAACCTCTCACGCTTCAGCAGCCAGCAGTCCGGTCCGCCCGCGCTCGTGGATCTGCGCGACGTCATCGACGAGATTGTCCAGCTTCGCCGGCGCAATCTCGAGACCGCCGCGATTGCGCTGGACACCGAGTTCGTGTCGGCGCGGCCCGTGTACGCGAACTTCACCGAGCTCGAGCAGGTCATTCTGAATTTCGTCATCAACGCGCATCAGTCGATCGAAGCCGCCGAGCGCGGGAAGGGCCGGATCCTGATTCGTCTGTTCGATAGCGGCAAGAAGGTTCGCGTCGAGGTGCAGGACGATGGGCCGGGCGTGGACCTGCAGGACGAGCCGAAGCTGTTTCAGCCGTTCTTCACCACGAAGCCGGCGGGCAAAGGGACGGGGCTCGGTTTGTCGGTCAGCTACGGCATCATCGACTCGTATGGCGGCGCCATCGGCTACTCGGGCAACGCCTGGGGCGGCGCGACATTTTTCTTCGAGCTGCCGGCGGTGTCCGCCGCCGCGCCTTCGCAAGCCGGCTCGTCAGACCCGGGAGACCATGACCGACCGCCTCTATTACACTGATCCACACGGCCGTGAGTTTGATGCCGTAGTCGCTCGCGTCGAGCGCCGCGACGGCCGCACGGTCGTCATGCTCGATCGCACGAGCTTCTATCCCACCTCCGGCGGGCAGCCGTTCGACGTCGGCACCCTCGGCGGCGTACGCGTGATTGACGTCATCGACGACGAGGAGGGAGAGGTCCTTCATGTCGTCGAAGACAGCGTCGGGGCCGACCTTGGTCGGCCCGACGCGCAGCCCCTGCAGGTCGGCCAACGCGTTCACGGCGTGATCGACTGGCCGCGCCGCTTCGATCACATGCAGCAGCATACCGGGCAGCACGTGCTGTCGGCCGCGTTCGACCGGCTGTTCGGCGCGCGGACGGTGAGCTTTCATCTCGGCGCCGATGTCTCGACCATCGACCTGGCTCGCGAGCTGAAGGCCGCCGACATCGCCGCGGCCGAAACCGAAGCGAACCGGATCGTGTGGGAAGACCGGCCGGTGGCGATCCGGTTTGCGGATGCGAAGGAAGCCGAAAGTCTGAAGCTGCGCAAGCCGTCGGCGCGCGAGGGCACGCTTCGGCTGATCGACGTCGAAGAGTTCGATTTGTCGGCGTGCGGCGGGACGCACGTCGCGCGCACCGGCGCGATTGGCATCATCGCGATCGCGTCGTGGGAACGGTTCAAGGGCGGCCAGCGGCTCGAGTTCCTCTGCGGAGGCCGCGCGCTGGCGAGGTTCCGCTCGCAGCGGGACACGCTGTCGGCCGCCACGGGTCTGCTATCAGTGTCAGCCGGCGAGGTGCCCGCGACGATCGAACGGCTGCTGGCCGACGCCAAGGGTCAGAAGCGCGCGGGCACGGCGCTGCAGATGGAGCTGGCGCGCTACCGCGCGGCCGAGCTCGCGGCGTCCGCGGAGGCCACCGCTGGCGGTCGTCTGGTGGCGCGCGCGATCGACGCGGACGCCGGCGGTCTGAAATCACTCGCCTCAGCGATCGCGGCGACGCCCGCGTCGCCCGGCTACATCGTGGTGCTCGTCTCGACGTCCACGCCCTCGCTCGTCGTCGTCGCGCGGTCGGCGGACGTCAACGTTCAGGCGAATCAGGTGCTGGCGGCGCTCACGTCACGCTTTGGCGGCCGCGGGGGAGGGAAGCCCGATCTCGCGCAGGGCGGAGGGTTGAGCGGATCGCCGCAGGAGATCCTCGACGCGGCGCGCGCGGCGTTGCTGGCGTCGTTGGGTCCTGCGCTTTAGTGGCGCCGGAACTGCGCCAGGCGAACGACGATGTGGTCCGACTCCTGCTCGATGACGCTCGCGGGTGTCTCGAAGTTGTTCGCAATGATCGAGAACACGAGACGCTCGCCGTCCGCTGTCGTCACGAAGCCCGAGAGCGACCGCCCGTTTGAGATCGAGCCTGTCTTCGCGTGCGCGTTGCCCTCGGCGACGGTCCCCACCATCCGCCTGGAAAGCGTGCCGTCTCGCCCCGCAATCGGCAGTGCCGACTCGAACGGTCCGCGCAGCTGATCGTCGCGGTCGACGTGGGTGAGGATCGTCACCAGCGTGTGCGGCGTGACGTAGTTGTAGCGCGACAACCCCGACCCGTCGCGCATGATGAGGCCGCCGTCCTCGACGCCCCAGGCCTTCATCGTCTCCCGCACGGCAGTCAGGCCGTCGCTCGACGTGCCCACGCCGTCATTCATTCCAGGAGAGCTCAGCGTCTTCAGGAACGTCTCCGCGTACAGATTCTGGCTCACCTTCATCAGCGTCGTCGCCAGCATCGACAGCGGCGGCGACTGATGAGACAGCAGAACGGAGGCGCCGTCGCGCGACGGCCGGTCGGTGACGTCATCGATGTCGTCGATGTCGACCGGGGGGCCGTCGACGCCGATGCCGTGCGCAATGAGCGTGTTGCGCAGCACGGTGACGAAGAACTGCGTCGGGTTGTCCACCGACAAGGTGTGCGCGCTCGGCACCGACTCGAGCGGCACCGAGCCGCGCAGCTCGAGCTGTGAGCTGCCGGGCAGACGGCGTGGGGTGATTGACAGCGCAGTGCCCGCCGCGGTCGTCGTGAGCTCGTTGCGAATCACGAGGCCGCTGCCGGGTGGCTCGACGCTGACGATCGCCCAGTCGCCCAGAGCCAGGCCCGGGGCGATCGTGGCGCGGATCGCATTCTCGTTGAACTGCAGCGCGCCGACGCCGGCCGCGTAGCCTTCGCTCAAGTCGTCCCACGTCCAGCCGGCGCCAAGCGTCTCGTCCTCGAACCGATCGTCGTCGCCGATGATCCGGCCCTCGATGCGGCGCAGGCCGATCGCCTTCAGGTTCTCGGCCCAAGCGTCGAAGACATGCGCCGGTGGACCGTCGCGGCCGCCGATGCTCGGATCGCCCGAGCCGACCACGATGAGATCGCCGTGGAGCACACCGCCCTGAATGGGCCCGTCGGCGACGAGCCGCGTCTCGTAGTGGAAATCCCATCCCAGACGCGCAGCGGCCGCCGCGAGCGTGACGATCTTCATGTTCGACGCCGGCATCAGCAGCGTGCGCGCGTGGAGGCTGTAGAGCGTTTCTTCTTCGTCAGTTCTCGCGAGCGATTTGACGAGCACGCCCCAGACGCTGTGTTCGAGCGCGGGCGCGGCGAGGATCGCGTCGATGTCGTGCTGGAGCTGCTGGACCGCCGAGAGGCGGGGCGTCGCGACGGGTCGAGGAGAGGGATGGCAGGCGGAGAGGAAGACGGCGACGACAAGAGCGGAGCAAGCAGCAAGGGCCGATCGACTTCGGCCCCTACTTCGAAATCTCATCCAACGCCTTGACGACGTCGTCGAAATCGGCCGTGTCGATCTTCGCGGCGCCGGGCTCGCCCGGGCGCGAGGCGAACGTGTCGGCGCCGGCCTTGCCGAAGCTGACGCGCTCTTCTTTCTTGCCGTCGTCGAACTTCACGAGCACCGTCAGCACGGGCGCGTCGAGACCGGTCTTGGCGGCCGGCTCGCCAAACGCCGACGCGCGCAGGCCCGCCAGCTTCGCGAAGGCACCCTCGATCTTGTCCTTGTCGGCATCGGCCGCCTTCGGGCTCACGCGCCGCCATGTGTCGGGTGTCTTGTCCCCCTGGCCCTTCACCTTGTCGAACACGATCGTCTGGCCGTTGCGCGTGATCTCGAGATGGGTCGCGTTGAAGGCGCGGAACTCGAAGATGTCCTTCCGGCGGTACTCGCCGGCGCTTTTCTTCAGGTCGTCGGCAAACGCGCTTTCGACCGTCATCACCGCCGGCATCGACGCATCGCGTACGTACACCGAGGTGTCGTCGCTCTTGCCGCCGATGAGGAGCGTGGCGCGGGCGCTGCCCAGGCTGACATTGACGCTCGCGTCAGGCTTGTCGAAGCCATACTTCTTCAGATCCGCCGCGCTCGCCTCGGCCGCGACAATCGATTTCATCTGGAGCGCCTGCAGGCGGGACACCAAGCCCTCGACCGTCCCGTAGTCGGCGCGCGCCTGAAGGGGCCTGGTGATCTTCCACTCGCCGCTCTCTTTGGCCATCTGCAGCGGCTTGCCGCCGGCGACGACCTCGATGCCGTCCACCTTCTCGCGGTCGAATCGGAGCAGCGTCTTGTCGCGCAGATCGAACGTCGCACGGTTGAACGTCGTTTCCTGAGCGGCCGAGATGAGGAAGACGCGCTTGTCATCGCCGCGCTTCGCGAAGAGGTCGGCGCCGGTCGGCGATTTCTCGCCGATGAGCAGATGGCGATAGTCCTTGTCGCTGGCCGCCTTGAACCCGACGTCGATGCGCGGCTCCGCGAGGCCGTACTCCTTGAGATCCGACGCGTTGTCCTCGACGACGCGCGTGATGGTGGTCGATGCCAGGCTGCTCGTGATGCCCGACATGATGGCCTCGTCGGCGCGGGCCGCGACCGGAGCCGCCAGTTGCCATTCGCCGGCGGTCTTCTTGAGCGTCGTCGTATCGCCCGACGCCGCCTTCACCCGGATCTCGTCAATCTTGTCGGCTTCGAGCGCCGCGAAGACCTTCTCCTGCTTGGTGTCGAGGTCGGTCGTCGCGGGCTTCTTCCAGGTGACAAAATAGATGTACCCGAACAGGCCGCCGAGCACCGCGATCAGCAGAATCGTCGAGCGGAAAGCACGCATCTAGCGTCTCCGCCACCAGCTGTAGACGCCCGCGCCAAAAATGACGCCGGGGATGACGAGCAGCGCCAGCCAGATGATGTTGGTCTGCTGCGCCGCCGTCAGCGTGAGCCGGCGATCGTCGGGCTCCTTCGGCCGGATCGAAATCAGGCTTTCCTGCTGCGACAGCCAGCCGAGCGTGTTCATGAACAAGTCGCGGTTGCCCTGAATCGACAGCGTGGCGTTGGCCGCGAAGTCGGAATCGCCGAACACGACGACGCGCGTCTCCGGCTTCGGCTCCGCGTCGCCCGGCTTGGCCGGCGCGGGGGCCGCGACCGTCGCGCTCACCGCGGACGCGATCGACACCGGGCCCTTCTTGTCGCCCTTCGACTCGTCGAGCGTCACCTGCCCGGTCGTCAGCAGTCCTTTGATGTCGGATTCCGCCCAGCTTCGCGCGCTCGTTTCGACGACCGACTGTGCGATGTGGCCGTTGACGCCCTCTTTGATCGGCGTCACCGATCGCGCCAGCGGAAACGCCGTGAGGAGCGTGAAGCGCTGCGTCATCGGATGCGGCGGATAGGTGGCCACGACCGGCACCGACGCATCGGTGCCGATCAGACGGCCCATCCCGCTCACGTCGACGACGATGTCGTTGCCGACCGTCATGCCCCAGTCGTGCGCGAGCGCGATGAGGTTGGCGACCGGCGGGCTGTCCGGTTTGTCCGGCGGATCGATCTCCAGCAGGAGCTTGCCGGCTTTGTCGAGATACTTCTTCAGCGCATCGATTTCCTGCGGGAAGAAATCGGTCCTCGGGCCCGCGACCACCACGACCGATGCGTCGTCGGGCACGGCGCCCGTTTGCGCGAGCACGACCTTGTCGACCGTGTAGTTCTCGTGGCCGAGCGCCCCGGCGATGGCGTTGTAGCCGTCGCGTTCGGCTGATCCAGGATCGTGTTCGCCGTGGCCCAGCGTGAAGTACACCTTCTTCTGCTGGCCGGTGATCACTTTGATGATGGCGTTGGTCAGATCCTGTTCGCTGTTGGACGTGATGCGCTCGGAGCGCCCCTTGTAGTTGAAGACGACCGTGTTGTATTGCTGAATCTGATTCTGGCGCGCGACCGCCGGCTTCTTGTCCGGATCGATGTACTGCGTGGCGACCTTCTTCGACGCGTACTCGTATTCGCGCAGCCGGTCGTGCCAGGTCTGCAGCTCGTCCGGTTTGTAGAAGACCAGCACCTCGAGCTGCGCGTCGAGCTTCGCCAGGACGTTGCGCGTCTGGTCGGAGAGGCTGAACTGCTGGTTGACCGTCAGGTCCCAGCGCTTGTTCTGCTTGGCGCCGATGTAGTTGATGGCGATCAGGATGCCGAGCACGACGAACACGCTCGTGGCCGCCAGCGTGCCGTAGCGCGCCTGCCGCCGCGAGAACACCTTCGCGATCTCGCGCCACTGCCCGAGCGTGTACGCGAGCACGCAGACGAGACCGGTCCACGCGAGGTAGTAGGCGTATTGATCCTTGGCGGGCCATCCGAACCGGATCGCCACCGCCACGAAGACCAGCGCCGTCCCGAGCCAGCCGATGAGACTGAGAATGCGATTCATCCGCGCCACCGCTCGCTATCGACCGACTTGGCGGTCAGGAAGAGGCCAAACGTCATGAAGCTCAAGTAGTAAATCACGTGCGTCGTGTCGATCACGCCCTTCGCGAAGTCGTCGAAGTGCTCGATGATCGACAGGTACGACGTCACCTTCTCGATGTCGGGCCAGAAGCTGCCGATCCAGTTGATCACCCAGAGGAACAGGAACGTCGCGAACGTCACCATCACCGCCACGATCTGGTTCTTCGTGAGGCTCGAGATGAACAGGCCGACCGAGATGAAGCAGCCGCCCATCAGGAACAGGCCGAGATACGCCGAGAGAATCGGCTTCCACTCGGGACGCCCGTAGATGAACAGCACGCCGAGGTGAATCATCGAGATGAGCAGCATCACGGCGTACAGCGTCATGGCGCCGATGAACTTGCCCATGATGATTTGAAAATCGGTGAGCGGCGAAGTGAGCAGCAGCTCGATCGTGCCGGACCGCTTTTCCTCCGAGTAGGTCCGCATCGTGATCATCGGCAGCACGAAGAGCAGCAGCACCGTCATGTTCTGCAGCAGCAGCCGGATCATCTGCTGGTTGACGTTCACCGACTGCGGCCCGAACTGGCTCATCTGCATGCTCTGCTGGACGAAATAATTGAGAATCGTCACGTAGAACCAGCCGTAGAGCAGCGCGAAGAATCCGAGGACGATGTAGGCAATCGGCGAGGCGAAATACGATCGCAGCTCTTTGTTCGCAATGGCGAGGATGTTACTCATGCGCAATGTCTCCTGCGGCCGCCGTCGTCGACATCGTCGACGTCGTTGACGCCTGGGGCGGCGCCGTGTCCTCGGTCGTGAGCGAGAGGAAGATTTCTTCGAGGCTGATGCGCGTCGGCCTCAACTCCAGCAGGCCCCACCCGCTTGTCACGACGGTCCGCGCGAGATCGCGGCGGACGTCGCGGCCGGACTGGGTTTCCACTTCGTAGCCGATGGCCGTGCCGCTGCGGTCCGATTCGATGACGCGCGTGACGCCGCTGATCTTGCCGAGCGCCGCCGCCGCGTCCGCGCCGCTCGCCTCCACCTGCACGTAGAGCGTCTTCGCGCCGCCGAGCTGCGCCGTCAGATTGTCCGGCGTGTCGATGGCCACCACATGGCCCTTGTTGATGATGACGACGCGCTGGCAGGTCTGCGAGACTTCGGTGAGGATGTGCGTGCTCAGAATGATGGTGTGATCGCCGGCGAGCTCTTTGATCAACTGGCGCGTCTCGATGATCTGCTTCGGGTCGAGGCCCGCGGTCGGCTCGTCGAGAATGAGGACGTCCGGGTTGTGAATGATCGCCTGCGCGAGGCCGACGCGCTGACGGTAGCCTTTCGACAGCTTCGAGCACTGGCGGTCGGCCATGTCGGCGACCCGCGTGCGCGCCATGACGTCCTTGATGCGCTGGCTGCGCTCGGCCGGCGGCACGCCCTTGATCTTCGCGACGAAGGCGAGGTACTCGCCGACGCTCATGTCGGGATACAAGGGCGGCGTTTCCGGAAGGTAGCCGGTGCGGCGCTTGGCTTCGATCGGCTGATCGAACACGTCGAAGCCGGCGACGATGGCTTTGCCTTCCGTGGCCGGCATGTACCCGGTCAGAATCCGCATCGTCGTCGTCTTGCCGGCGCCGTTGGGACCCAGGAAGCCCAGGATCTCGCCGCGTTCGACGCGGAAGCTGACGTCGTCGACGGCCGTCACCCGGCCGTAGCGTTTGGTGAGGTGCTGGACCTCGATCACTTAGAAACTCCTAATAAGCGGGTTAGGGGCGCGTCCACCCCGTCGTGCCAAACGAAAATGGTACATCGAAGAGCCCGTTTGCGACAACATTACAGGATTGATAATGACTGGAGGACCTATGGCTGTCGATGTGGGATCGAAGGCGCCGGACTTTACCCTCACGAATCAGGAGCGCCAGCCGGTGACGCTCAGCGCGCTGCGCGGGCGGCCGGTCGTGCTCGCGTTCTTCCCGGCGGCGTTCAGCTCGGTGTGTCAGAAGGAGCTGTGCACGTTCCGGGATCGGATGAACGAGCTCGACAGGCCCAACGGGGCGAACGCGCAGGTGTTCGGCATCAGCGTGGACACCTTCTTCGCGCTCAAGGCGTTTCACGACCAGCAGAAGTTCACGTTTCCGCTGCTGAGCGACTTCAACAAGCAGGCCATCCGCGACTATGGCGTGTTCAACGAGGACATGATTGGCCTCAAGGGGATCGCGAAACGGGCGGTGTTCGTCCTCGACAAGGACGGCGTCGTCCGGCACCGGGAGGTGCTCGAGGACGCGCGGAACGAGCCGGATTACCAGGCGGTGTTCGCCGCGCTGGCGAAGCTCTAGCCATGCTATTATGAACATATGAGCAAGTCCTCATATGTTCATTCGCCTGGTCGACGCCCGGCCTCGCCGCTCAGGAAGAGGCTCCTCGGCGAGCGATCCGTCGTCGCGCTGGCCGAAACGTTCAAGGTCCTCGGCGACGCGACCCGCGTTCGCATCCTCGACGCGTTGTCGCGGTCCGAACTCTGCGTCCGCGACATCGCGCGCCTGCTCGGCCTCAGCGAATCGGCCGTCTCCCATCAGCTTCGCCTGCTTCGCGGCATGCGCGTCGTCCGCGCGCGCCGCGCCGGCCGCATGGTCTTCTACACCCTCGACGATCAGCACATCGTCGGCCTCTTCGAACACGGCCTGGAGCACGTCCAGGAATGATCCCCACCGTCACCTGCACCGTCTGCGAGCTTCACGCGGAATCGACCTTCAAGGTCGAAGGGATGGACTGCCGCGAAGAAGTGGCGCTGCTCGAGCGGCGCTTCAAGAACCTGCCCGGGCTCGAGGATTTTTCCGCGGATCTGATGGGGCAGCGCCTCCACGTCAAGTACGACGCCGCGAAGCTGTCGGCCTCCGCGATCGCGGATGCGGTGGCCGACGCCGGAATGCGCGCGTGGCTCGAGCACGAAGAGCCGATCGGCACCGGTCCGCAGCCGCGCTGGCGGCAGCTGCTCGTCTGGACGTCCGGCGTGACGTTCTGCGCCGGACTCCTCGTCGGCGCGGCCGGCTCTGTCAGCGCGTCGCCGTGGCCCGCGCGTCTGGTGTTCGCCATCTCGATTGCCGCCGGCGGGGCGCTGACGGCGCGCAAGGCGTGGACGGCGCTGCGCGTCCGCTCGCTCGACATCAACGTGTTGATGATGATCGCGGCGGCCGGCGCCGTGGCGCTCGGCCAGTGGTCGGAAGCCGCGGCGGTGGTGTTCCTCTTCGCGATCGCACAGACGCTCGAAGTCCGCACGCTCGAGCGCGCCCGGCATGCGATTCGCGCGCTGATGAATCTGGCGCCGGCCTCGGCGCTGGTCCGCGACGAGGCTGCTCCTGGGAAGCCGGGGCCAATGGAAGAGCGGCGCGTCGACATCGACCTCGTGCGGCCGGGCATGCTCATCGTCGTGCGTCCCGGAGAGAAGATTCCCCTGGACGGCGAGGTGGAGGCGGGAGAGAGCGCGGTCAACCAGGCGCCGATCACCGGTGAGTCACTGCCGGTGGACAAGCGGCCTGGCGACGGCGTGTTCGCCGGGACGATCAACGGCCGCGGCGCGCTGGAGGTGCGCGTGACGCGCGAGCGGCGCGACACGACGCTGGCACGCATCACGCACCTGGTCGAGCGGGCGCAGGCCCAGCGCGCGCCGACGCAGACGCTGGTCGAGCGCTTCGCGAGGATCTACACGCCCGCGGTCATCGCGCTGGCCGCGATCGTGGCGATCGGGCCGCCGGTCGTCCTTGGTCTCGGCGTGTGGCACATCTGGGTGTATCGGGCGCTCGTGCTGCTCGTCGTGTCGTGTCCCTGCGCGCTGGTCATCTCGACGCCGGTGTCGATCGTGGCCGCGCTGGCCGGCGCCGCGCGCCGGGGCGTCCTCATCAAGGGCGGCATGCACCTCGAGCGGACCGCCCGCGTCCGGTGCATCGCGTTCGACAAGACCGGAACGCTGACGCGCGGCACGCCGGAAGTCGTCGCCCTCACCGCGCTGGCCGGCGTCGCGCCTGACGCCGTGATCGCCATGGCCGCGAGCGTCGAGCGCCGATCGGAGCACCCCATCGCGCAGGCGATCCTGCAGTACGCCGTCTCGTCCGGCGTCGATGCGCCGCCCGGCGCCGGCGTGCTGTCGCTGGCCGGACGCGGCGCCGAAGGGCTCGTCGGCTCGTCACGCGTCGTCGTGGGCAACCATCGGCTCTTCGAGGAGCGGCGCTTCTGCTCGCCGGATCTGCACGTCCATCTCAGCGCCATCAGCGACAGCGGCCGCACCGCCGTGCTGGTCGCGAAGGACGGCCAAGCGGTCGGCGTGATTGCCGTCGCCGATCGCGTGCGGGAGGCGGGCCGCGACACGATGGATCTGCTGCGGCGTCAGGGCGTGGAGCATCTGGTGCTGTTGACGGGCGACAACGAGGCGACCGCCAGAGCGATCGCCGGCGAGCTCGGCGTCGACGAGTTCCACGCCGACTTGCTGCCCGAAGAGAAGGTCGCCGCCATCCACGATCTGCGCCGCCGGTTCGGTTCGGTCGCGATGGTGGGCGACGGCGTCAACGACGCGCCGGCGCTCGCGACCGCCGACGTCGGCATCGTGATGGGCGCGGCCGGCAGCGATGCGGCGCTCGAAACAGCCGACGTCGCGCTGATGGCCGACGAGCTGCTGAAGATCCCCTACGCGTTCCGCCTGAGCCGCGCGACGATGCGCAACATCAGGGTGAACCTGGCGATCTCCCTGGTGATGAAGGCCGCCTTCATGGTCGCCGCGGTCGCCGGAGTCGCGACGCTCTGGATGGCGGTGCTGGCCGACACCGGCGCGTCACTCATCGTGATCGCGAACGCCCTCCGTCTCCTGCGTGCTGACTGACTTCGACAGCCACACCTTCGCCACTCTGATCCCGTCCAGCGCGTCGACCCGCATCTTGCGCCCCTCGACGTCGATCGTGTCGCCCGCGCGCGGGCGCCGGCCGAGCCGTCCGAGGACGTACCCGCCGATCGTCGTGTAGGTCTCCTTGTCGATGTGCAGCGCGAACTGATCGTTGACGTCGCCGACGAGCGCGAGCCCGTCGATGACGGCCGACCCGTCGGCGAGCACCGTGATGCGCGCCGCGCCGCCGCCGAACGCCGATCCGAGATCGCCGACGATGCGTTCCATCAGCGATTCGAAGGTGACGAGGCCGGCCGTGCCGCCGTACTCGTCGATGACGAGCGCTTCGCGCACGCCGCGCCGGCGCATTTCGGCCAGCAGATCGTCGGCGCGCAGCGTTTCGGGCACCGTCAGCGCCTCGCGCGCCAGCGCGCCCGCGTTCAGCGGACCGGCGCCGGCATGCAGCGCCTTGATGACATCGGTGACGTGCAGCATGCCGACGATGTCGTCGAGGTCGTCGCGGTAGACGGGCAGCCGCGTGTGTCCGCCTCGTCCGATCTGCTCGAGCAGGCCGTCGCGCGGCGTGTCCGCCGGCACGGCGACGAGCTCGGTGCGCGGCAGCATCACCTGTCCGGCCGTGAGATCGGCGAATCCGAACACGCGGTGGAGCATCTGCTCCTCCTGCTCTTCGAGGACGCCGGCCTCCTGGCTCGCGGTGACGAGCATCTTCAGCTCCTCCTCGGAATGCACCATGGTGCGGCCGTCGGTGCCGTGCATGCCGAGTCCTTTGACGACGGCTTGCGCCGTGCCGTGCAGCAGCCGGATGAACGGCCACAGCACGCGCCTGAAGACGTCGGTCGGCGCCACCACCCACAACGCCGTGGCCTCCGCGCGCTCGAGCGCGATCCATTTCGGCGTCAGCTCCCCGAGCACGATGTGGAACGCGGTGATCACGGTGAACGCGATCGCGACGGCGATCGTGTGCGCGGTCGCCGCGGCCAGGTGCGCCGGCAGCGCGGGGAAGGAGGGCTCGATCAGCGTCGCGAGCGCCGGCTCGCCGATCCAGCCGAGCCCGAGGCTCGCCATCGTGATGCCGAGCTGGGTGGCGGCGATGAAGCGATCGGGCTGGGCGAGCGCCTGGCGCACGGCGCGCGCGCGGCGGTGCCCTTCGGCGACCAGTTGATCGATGCGCGTCCGGCGCACCGTCACGAGCGAGAATTCCGCCGCCACGAAAAACCCGTTGGCCACCACCAGCGCGAGCACGCCGGCGAGCCGCCACAGAATACCAGCCATCGCAAACCTCGAATCTGGTGATGGAGTGAGTTGGTGATGGCGTGATGGCCCAGACTTCCATCACCCCATCATCACATTACCCAATTACCATATTCAGCGTTCAGGCTTTTCTGTTGCTGAAGAAATGCGCGTCGACGAAGTGGTCGATGATGGTCTGGTTGGCGGGTTCGACCGTCTCGAACTGGATCCCCATGCCGACGCGGCGATCGCTCCACGCCACGCGGCCCTCGGCGTCGATGTCCTTCTTGGATCCCGGCATGCGGAAGCGGACCTTGATCTTCGCGCTGCCCTCGAGCGGGCTCGTCGTGCGGATGGCGATCCCGCCGTGGCTGAGGTTGAGCGTCAGCGCCGCCGCGATCGTGTTGCCGAACCGGTATTGAATCGGAATCCCGAGCACGACGCGCGGACTGCTGCGGCGATTGAAGTTGTCCGGGAACAGATGCGGCGCGAGCGACGGCAGAATGTGCTGCACCGCGCTGTACTCGTTGACGTAGCCGGCCACGCCGAGCGCGGCCAGCTCGCGCACCTCGTCGGCGCTCGCGATCGTGCCGCTGAAGATCAGAATCGGCAGCTTCCCATCGTCGAGCTTGCGGATCGAGCGGACCAGCTCGACCCCCGGCGCGTGCGGCAGCCGCAGATCGAGCACGATCAGATCGATCTGCCCCAGATCGGCGCGGACGCGGGCCAGCAGCTCCGCCGCGCTCTTGACGGCGATGGCTTTGTGCCCGGCGTTCTCGAGCGCCGTCCGGAACCGGTCGCGCACGAACGCCGTGTCGTCAGCGACGACGACGGTCTTGCTGGTGACCGAAGTACTGGCCATCTAAAATGCTATCGGAGGTCGTGACGCGCGGCGTTAGGCCGCGTTGCAGATTCGCGCACGATATCGATATAATCCAAACCTTATCGCGGTCGCGCCTGCCGGCCGGATTCTGGCACGTCATCGACCCAATTGCCAAACCGTTCGGCGAGCGCGTCACGCGGCATCCGGGGAAGGGCCCCCGGATTCATCGAGGATTCCATGGCCACCTGTCCCGAATGCGACGCCGACGTCGAAGTCGACGAATTCGACGTCGACAAAGGCGACCAGTTGAGTTGCCCCGAATGCGGCTCCAATCTCGAGGTCACCGGCCTCTCGCCGCTCGAGCTCGATCTCGTCCTGGACGACGATGAAGAAGACGACGACGTCGAGGACGAAGAAGGCCTCGGCGACGACGAGGACGACGACGAGGACGAGGACGAGGACAAGGATCCGGACGAATGAACGACGTGTCGGCGAAAGAGCTCGCGCTTGAATCCGTCCTCTCCTCGCTTGGATCGGTCATCGTCGCGTACAGCGGCGGCGTCGACAGCGCGTATCTCGCGTGCGTCGCGAACCGCACGCTCGGCAGCCGCGCCGTCGCCGTCACCGCCGACAGCCCGAGCTATCCCGATCGGCACCGGCGGATCGCGATTGAGATCGCCGCGCAGTTCCACCTGCAACACGAGATCATTCAGACGAGCGAGCTCGAACGCCCCGAGTACCGCGCCAACCCCGCGAACCGCTGTTACTACTGCAAGCACGAGCTGTATACGCATCTGACGCGCATCGCCGCCGGCCGCCGCGCCGTCGTCGTCGACGGCAACAACGCGGATGATCGCGGCGATTACCGGCCCGGCCGGCAGGCGGCGCGCGAGTTCGGCGTGCGCAGCCCGCTCGATGAAGTGAATCTGACGAAGGACGAGATCCGGGAGCTGTCGCGCCTCGCCGGGCTGCCGACCTGGGACGAGCCGGCGTCGGCGTGTCTGTCGTCGCGCATTCCCTATCACTCGGAAGTGACCGACGAAAAACTGCGGATGATCGAGGACGCCGAGACCGCGCTGCGGACGCTCGGATTCCGCGTGTGCCGCGTCCGCCATCACGACGCGCTCGCCCGCATCGAGCTGGGGCGCGACGAGCTCGCGCGCGCGCTCGAACCGGAGATCGCCTCCGCCATCGTGCGCCAGTTGAAGGCGATCGGGTACCGCCACGTCACCATCGACCTGCAGGGCTATCGCACCGGCAGCCTGAACGAAGGACTGGTTCTGCGGCCCGCCTGATGCAGACCGTTCGGTCTCGCCGCGGCGGCGCCGCGCTCGCGCTGGCCGCGATCTTTCTGGCCGCGCATCTGCCGTTTCTTCCCGCCTCTCCAGAAGATCTCGATTCGATCAATTTCGCGCTCGGCGTCCGGCACTTTGACGTGGCCCACCACCAGCCGCATCCGCCCGGCTAGCCGCTGTTCATCCTGGCGGCGAAAACGGCGCACCTCTGGATCGCGTCCGAGGCGAAAGCACTGGCCGTCGTGTCGGGGCGCGGGCGATTACGCGACGATTTCGATTGCCGCGGACGCCCACGTCGCCGTCGAGCAGTTCGACGCGCGGAGCTCGTCGCCGGCACCGAGTCCACCATCACGATCGAGACGGATGTGTCGAATGTGCCGGCGGAAGGGATGCGACGCTCACTGGATCGCCGCCGCCTCGGGCTGCGCGTGTCCGAATGCGAGGTCAGGCCGGTTTTCTAGCGAGACACAGAAGCGAGCTCCCGACCGGATTGTTGAACCAGCGCAGCCACAGGCTCTCGATGTACAGGGCGACGCTCAAGAGCGCATTGATGGGTTCGGGTGGAACGGTGATTTCCCGCTGCGCCGAATCTTCCGTCGCCAGACCGCGCCACCGGTGCAACAGGCGCGTGGCGAGCATCGGCAGGAAGAGCACCAGATTGGTATGGGTGAGCCTGACGATCTCGAAGCCGGCGCCGGTCACCACCTGTCGAAGGCGCGCGCGGTTGTATCGGCGTACCTCGTGGCTGAGCACCGAGTGATCGCCGCGCAGGATGTCCATGGCGGCCACGTTGATCAGCACGAAGCCGCCGGGCCGCGTCAGCCGGTACATCTCCGCGAGCGCCGCGCGTTCGTCCGGCTCCTCGAGGGCGTACAACACGTCGAACGAGGTGACGAGATCGAACCACTCGGACGGAAAGGGCACCGCCGTCACCGACGCGCGAACGAGCCGATTTCGGCCTGATTCGCGGCCGAAGTAAAGTCCAACGGCTGAGCGGTCGAAACCGTAGGGGACGCCGTAACGGCTGAGCAGGTCGAGGTTGGCGCCGGTGCCGCATCCGCAATCGAGGATGCGGGCGTTCGGTCGGCCGCCGATGGCCTGCCGGATGAGCGGCTCAACGAACCACCGGAATCCGCGGAACCAGAAGTGACGCGCTTCAGCACGCGCTGTCGCGCGCAGCAGATGGTCCACGGCGGGCATTGTATCTTTTCCGCCACACCGTGAGCGTGAATTGACACCCCGCGATCAACTTTGTACGCTGCCGTGTTTGAGGAGTGTGATGATGACTCGTCTGCGTCGACTCGTTTCTGGTCTTGCGCTTGGCTGCGTGATCGCGGTCGCGGCCGCCGGCTGCCACAAGAAAGTTCCCGCAATGGCGCCCACGCCGCCACCGCCGCCACCGGCGGCGCCCGTGACGCCACCGCCACCGCCGCCGCCGCCGCCCGCACCCACGCCGGCGCCGCCGCCGCGGCCGCTGAGCGAGGACGAGATCTTCGCACGCAAGTCGCTCGACGAGGTGACGCGCGAGCTGAGCGACGCCTACTTCGATCTCGACAAGTTCGAAATCCGCGCCGACGCGCGCGACCCGCTGACGAAGGACGCGGACTGGCTGAAGAAGTGGACGAGCACGCAGGTGACCGTGGAAGGCCACTGCGACTCGCGTGGCAGCTCGGAGTACAACCTCGCGCTCGGATCACGCCGGGCGACGGCGGTGAAGGACTACCTCGTCAACCTGGGTGTGGCGGCGGGCCGCATCACCGCCATCAGCAAAGGGAAGGAACAGCCATTCTGCACCGAGGAGAACGAGTCGTGCTGGCAGCAGAATCGCCGCGGGCACTTCTTGGTGACAGCGAAGTAGGAAACAGAGGGCAGGACGGGCAGGAGGAATTCCCTCCCGCCTATCCCGCCCTTCCAGCCCCTCCCGCCCTCGACGTCAGTATCCGCCTCAACTCCGCGTCGCTCACCCTGTATTTCGCCGCCTTCCTTCCATTCACCAGCAGCACGGGAATCTCGACGCCGTAGCGCGCTTCGAGCGCGGGATCGGTCGAGATGTCCACTTCTTCGAGCGTGAGCGGCACGTCGCGCGCGGCGCGGGCGATCGCGGCTTTCATCTCATCGCACAAATGGCAGCCCGGGCGGGTGTAGAGGGTGAGGGTGATCACGAGGCGTGCGCGGCGCGGCACTCGGCGGCGATCCGCTCGGCGGCCGCGCGCGGATCGGCGGCCGCGATGATCGGGCGGCCGACCACCAGATAGCTGGCGCCGGCGGCCAGCGCATCGGCGGCGGTCATGGTTCTCTGCTGGTCGTCTTTCGCGGCGGCGGCGGCGCCGCCACGGATGCCCGGCGTGACGATGGCGAAATCGGCGCCGCAGCGCGCGCGGATGAGGCCGATCTCCTGCGGCGACGCGACGACGCCGTCGAGGCCGGCCGATTGCGCGAGCGCGGCCAGACGTGCCACCTGCTCCGCCATCGCCGCGCGGACGCCAATCGCGTCGAGCGCGCCTTCATCCAGACTGGTGAGCACGGTGACGGCGATGACGAGCGGCGCCCGACGCGACATCCGCGCGGCCTCTTCGCGCGCGGCGTCGCGTGCGGCGCGCATCATCGCGTCACCGCCAGAGGCATGGACGTTCACCATCCAGACGCCGAGCCGCGCCGCCGCGGCCACGGCGCCGGCCACGGTGTTCGGGATGTCGTGAAACTTCAAGTCGAGGAAGATGCGATCGCCGCGCGCGGCCAGCTCTTCGACGATCGACGGCCCGTGGCTCGTGAACAGGCGGCTGCCGATCTTGAAGCCGCCGACTGCGCCGCGCAGCTGGTCCGCCAGCGCGCGCGCGCCGTGCGCCGTGTCCACGTCCAACGCCACCAAAAGCTGATTCATGGCTGATCGCTTCGCGGGCCGGTGTCGACCGTGCCGACCAGGTCGGCGACGCGCGCCACGTGGTGGCGCTCCATGTAGCTGCGGATGCCGTCGAGCAGTTTCGGCCAGATGAACGGATCGACGAAGCTCGCCGTCCCGACCTGCACGGCCGAAGCGCCCGCGATCATGAACTCGATGGCGTCGCGCGCATCGGCGATGCCGCCCATGCCGATGATCGGGATCGTGATCGCCTGCCGGCACTCGTACACCATCCGCACCGCAATCGGCCTGATGGCCGGCCCGCTCAGGCCGCCCACGATATTCGACAGCTTCGGCCGCCGCGTTTCGACGTCGATGGCCATCGCGAGGAACGTATTGACGAGCGATACCGCGTCGGCGCCCGCCTCTTCGGCCGCGCGCGCGAACGACGACACGTCCGTGACGTTCGGCGTCAGCTTCGGCACGATCGGCAGCCGCGTGACCTTCCGCACCGCCGACACGACGTCGAACGTGCCGTTGAGGCTGCATCCGAACGTGATGCCGCCTTCCTTGATGTTGGGGCACGAGATGTTCAGCTCGAGGGCCGCGACCCCGTCCGCGTCGGAAAGAATCCGCGCCAGCTCGACGTACTCATCGAGCGTCGTGCCGCAGATGTTGACGATGACCGTCGCCTGGCGGGCGCGCAGTTCGGGCAGCTTCTCGGCGATGAACCGGCGGACGCCGATCCCCTGCAGACCGATCGCATTCAACATCCCGGCCGGTGTCTCGACGATTCGGGGCGCCGGGTGTCCTTCGCGCTCCTCGAGGAACAGGCCTTTCACCGCGATGCCGCCCAGCGAGGCGAGGTCGACGAGGTCCGCGTACTCGACGCCGTAGCCGAAGCAGCCGCTGGCGGCGATGAGCGGGTTGTGAAGGGTGAGTGTGCCAATGCGAACGGACAGATCCATATCAGCTCTGAATCACCACAAAGGGGTGAACGCTCTTAATCCCATAGGATCTGATCCCCCGCCATCACCGGCCCCGCGAGGCACGATCGCACGTGATGAGCGCGGCCGTGCGGTCCGCGAACCGCCACCACGCAGCCATAGCAGCCGCCGAGTCCGCATCCCATCGTGCGTTCCATCGAGACGAAACAGGGCGCGTGGTAGCGCATGGCCAGCTTCGCCGCGGCCGCCATCATGGCTTCCGGTCCGCACGCGTAGATCATCGGGGGCGCGCCTGGAGTCACGAGGGCGCGGGACGCCAGCGCACGCTCGAGCGGCACGGTGATGCGGCCGCGCTCGCCGGCCGTGCCGTCCTCGGTGGTCAGCACGAGCTCGACGCCGAGATCGCGGAAGAAATCCAGATAGAAGAGCTCCGCGGCGCGTCGCGCCCCGTAAAAGAGCGTGGCCCGGGCGCCGCGCCCGCTGAGCGACTCGCCGAGCGCCGCGAACGGCGCGAGCCCGACGCCGCCCGCCACCATCCACGCCTCGACCGGTGGATCAACCGGCACGAACGGCTGGCCGAGCGGACCGAGACACGCGAGGCGCTGTCCCTGGCGCGCCGCGTAGAGGAGCTCGGTCGACGCGCCGATCCGTTTGTTGAGAATCGAGATGCCCGTGGGCGCGCCGCGCGCGTCGCGCAGCACTTCGAACACCGAAAAGGGACGACGCAGCAGCGGATCGTGGCCGAGCCCCGCTTTGACCATCACGAATTGTCCGGGCGCGGCCGCGGCGGCGATCGCCGGAGCCGCGAGCGTGAGCACGTTGTAGTCGGCCGACAGCGGCTGGTTGGACGTGACTTCCGCGGCCACGTCGACGGGCGGCATCGCGGCAGTATACTGCACGCAAAAGTGCGCTATCTGCGAATGCTGAGCAACTCGCTCGTGGCCGCGCTGCTGGCGGCCGCCTACGTCGATGTGCTCGTGCTGCAGCTCAATCCGGCCCTGCCGCTCAGCCCCGCGCGTCTTCTGCCGCTCGTGACGACCGTCGGACTGTTCTACGCCGTCCCTCTCACGGTCATCTTCTACATGCTGCTGGTCGTCCGTCAGCTGTTCTCGACCGACGTGTTTTCTCCGGCATGGCTGAGCGTCGGCGTGCTCGTCTGGTTCGGCGCGGCAGCGGCCGCCGCCGGCGCGGCGCTCATCTGGGGCAACGTGCAGACCTTCACGCTCGTGCTCGATCCGGCGACGACGAGCGAGATGACGAGCGGCGCGCTGGCGCTGGTCGGCGCCTCGGCGCTGTTTGTCTGCGTCGCGCTGGCGCGCGCGCAGTTCGGCCCGCGTGCCCGCGCCTGGTGCGCGCTGCTCGTCGCGCTGATTGCCGGCGGCTCGATCGCCGCACCGCTCGCGCGGCGAGGGCGCGGGACGCCGCCGCTGCTCGAGGCGCACCCCATCGACATGTCCGCCGCGCCCGGCGCCGCCGAGCGCTCGGCGCGCGTCGCGATCATCGCCCTCGACGCCGGCTCGCTGGAATTCATCACGAGCGCGGCCGCCGAAGGGCGGCTGCCCAACTTCGGACGCATCCTCGACGCCGGCGCGGTGATGCACCTGGCGACGCTGCACCCGACCTCCGCCGAGGCGGTGTGGACGGCGGTCGCGACCGGCAAGTGGCCGCAGAAAAACGGCATCCGCTCCGCGGGAGACTACCGCCTGACGCACGGCGGCGATCCGATCCAGCTCCTTCCCGATTACTGCTTCGCGCACTCGCTCGTGCGCCTCGGATTTCTCGTGCAGGAGCCGCACACCTCGGCGTCGCTGCGCACGCGGCCGCTCTGGAGCGTCCTCTCCACGCTCGGCATTTCGGTCGGGGTGGTCGGCTGGCCGCTGACCGCTCCGGCGCCGAGCGTGCGCGGGTATCTGGTGAGCGACGCGTACCAGCGCGCCGCATCGACGCGATCCGAGGTCGACAACGCCTCGGCCGTCTATCCCGCCGACATTCAGGCGGATGTCGCCGCGGCCATCGACCGCGCGGCGGCCGAACGTGCGGACGTCATCCCGGCAGCGACCGTCGATCTCCGTTTCGAGACGCCGGGCCGCACCGATCGCGCGTCCGATCGGATTGCCGAGGCGCTCGAGCGCAGCCGCCCCACGCAGGTCAGCCTCGTCCGCTATCAGAGCCTGGATCTGATCGGCCATTATTTTCTGCGGTTTGCGATGCCGTCGGCGTTCGGCGATGTGAGCGACGAGGAGCGCCGACGGTTCGGCGGCGTGCTGGAGCGGCATTATGCCGTGATCGACGAAGCGATCGGCCGCGCGATCGCCGCGCTCGGGCCCGAGGACCTGCTGCTCGTCGTGTCGGGCTACGGCATGGAGCCGCTCGGTCTGGGCAAGCGGCTCCTGGAGCGCGCGATCGGCGATCCTGAGGTCAGCGGCACGCATGAAACGGCGCCGGACGGATTCCTGATGGCGTACGGGGCGCCGGCGGCCAAGGCTCGGCTGCTCGCCCGCGCATCGGTCGTGGATGTCGTGCCGACGGTCCTGTATTTTCTCGGCCTGCCGATCGGCCGCGACATGGACGGCTACGCGCGGACCGACGTGTTTCAGCGGTCCTTCACCGAAGAGCGGCCCATCACGTTCATTCCCACGTACGATCGGTGATATAATTGCCGCCGCTTCACTCTTTAACGCGACCCTGCGAGGCCGCGAAGAGGTGCCTGATGTCGTTCCGCGCGCGCACGTCTTCACATCCTAAGATCCTGACATCCTTAGATCCTCACATGTTGCCGCAGGTGTCCCTGTGGCCGTAGTGATGGACGCCGACCGGATCGCGCGGACGCTCACGCGCATCGCGCATGAGATTCTCGAGCGCAACGCGGCCCCCGGTGACGTTCACGATCTGGCGCTCGTCGGCATCCGCACGCGCGGGGTGCCGATCGCCAAACGCCTCGCGCAGCTGCTGCGCGACATCCGTGGTGGAGACGAGGTCCCGACCGGCACCCTCGACATCACGCTGTACCGCGACGATCTGATGCGCCACGCCGTCGGCCCGCAGCCGGTCGTCCGCAAGACGGAGATTCCGTTCTCCATCGACGACAAACGGATCCTGCTGGTCGACGACGTGCTGTACACCGGCCGGACGATCCGCGCGGCGCTCGACGCGCTGATCGACTTCGGGCGGCCAAAGGCGATTCAGCTCGTCGTGCTCGTCGACCGCGGCCACCGCGAGCTGCCGATCAAGGCCGATTACGTGGGCAAGAACCTTCCAACGTCGCCCTCGCAGAGCGTGCAGGTCCATCTCGTCGAGGTGGACGGCCGCGACGAGGTGGAGATCGTGGGATGAAGAAGGATCTGCTGGGCATCGCGGAGCTCTCGTCCGAGGAGATCTACCTCATTCTCGACACCGCCGAAGCGATGCGCGAGATCGGCCAGCGGCCGATCAAGAAAGTGCCGACGCTGCGCGGCAAGACGGTCGTGAACCTGTTCTTCGAGCCGAGCACGCGCACGCGGACGTCGTTCGAAATCGCGGAAAAGCGGCTGAGCGCCGACACCCTGTCCATCGCGGTCGCGGCCTCGAGCGTGCTCAAAGGCGAGACGCTCGTGGACACGGCGATGAACATCGAGGCGATGTCGCCCGACATGATCGTCGTCCGCCACGCGGCGTCCGGCGCCTGCCATCTGCTCTCGCGCATCTGCCGCTCGCGCATCATCAACGCGGGCGACGGCATGCACGAGCATCCGACGCAGGCGCTGCTCGACGCGTTCACGATCCGCGAGCACAAGAAACGTATCGACGGCCTGAAGGTTGCCATCGTCGGCGACCTGCTGCACAGCCGCGTCCTGCGGTCGAATGTGCTGCTCCTGACCAAGCTCGGCGCCGAGGTGTGGGTCAGCGGGCCGCGGACGCTCGTGCCGGCCGGGATGGAGCGCTTCGGCGTGCGCGTGTCCACCTCGGTCGAAGAGGCCGTGGCCGACGCCGACGTGATCATGATGCTGCGCATCCAGCAGGAGCGGATGCAGGGCGCGTTCATTCCGTCGCTGCGCGAATACTTCACCGTGTTCGGCATGACGGCCGAGCGCGTCGCCCGAGCGAAGCCCGACGTGATCATCATGCACCCGGGCCCGATGAACCGCGGCGTCGAGATTGCCTCGGAGGTCGCCGACGGCCCTTATTCGGTGATTCTCGAGCAGGTCGCCAACGGCGTGGCGGTCCGCATGGCGGTGCTGTATCTGCTGGCGGGCGGCCAGGAGGGCGGGTAGAAGGTGACTGGGACATGAAGCGGTTGCTCAAGGGCGGGCGGGTCGTCGATCCGGCGAACGGCCGCGACGGCGTGTTCGACGTGCTGATCGACGGCGATCGGATTGTGCGCGTGGGCCGCGATCTGCCGGTGGAGGCGGATGTCATGGTCGTCGAGGTGCCGAGCGGTCTCGTGGTGTGTCCCGGGCTGATCGACATGCACGTGCACCTGCGCGAGCCGGGGCAGGAGCACAAAGAGACGATCGCCACCGGTACCGCGGCGGCGGTGGCCGGCGGATTCACCGCGGTCGCGTGCATGCCGAACACGCATCCGGTGAACGACAACGCCGGCGTCACCGAGTACATCCTCAAGAAGGCGGCGGAAGCGAATCTGGCGCGCGTCTATCCGATCGGCGCGGTGTCGCGAGGACAGGACGGGGAACAGCTCGCCGACATCGCCGAGCTGCGGCAGTCCGGCTGCGTCGCGCTGAGTGATGACGGCAGGCCGGTGGCGACCGCGCTCCTGATGCGCCGCGCGCTCGAATATGCGGGGATGTTCAAGATGCCGGTGATCGAGCACTGCGAGGATCCGTCGCTCAAAGCCGGCGGCGTCGCGCACGAGGGGTATCACGCCTCGACGCTCGGCCTGCACGGCATTCCCGGCGAAGCCGAGTCGATCATGGCGCTGCGCGACATCTCGCTCGCCGAGCTGACGGGCGGATGCGTGCACATCGCGCACATGAGCGCGCGCCAGACGCTCGACGCGGTCCGCTACGGGAAGGCGCGCGGCGCGCGCGTCACCTGCGAGGTGACGCCGCATCATCTCGTGCTGACCGACGAGATGCTCGTCTCGCCGATTCCGTACGACACCAACGTCAAGATGAACCCGCCGCTGCGCGCCTCTGAGGATCGCGACGCGATGCTCGCGGGGCTCGCCGACGGCAGCGTCGACGTGATCGCCACCGATCACGCGCCCCATCACTACGACGAGAAGCACGTCGAGTTCGATCGCGCGCCGTTCGGGATCACCGGGCTCGAAACGGCGGTGTCGCTGTGCCTCGACCGCCTCGTGCATGCCGGCGTCATCTCGCTGGCGAGGCTCATCGAGCTCCTGTCGGTGAATCCGGCGAAGATTCTCGGGGTCGCGGGCGGATCGCTCGCCGCGGGTGCGCCGGCGGACCTCACGATTCTGGCGCCCGATCTCGCGGTGACGGTGTCGGTCGCGCGGATGCGATCGAAAGCGAAGAATACGCCGTTTGACGGCTGGCAGCTGCGCGGCGGCGTCGCGGCGACGATTGTCGGCGGCCGGGTCGTGTACGAGGGGGTCGGGAGCCTTTTGCAGTTTCTTCCACCCGCATTGTAGAAACTGCAAAAGGCTCCCGACCCCCTGTGAGGATCTGACGTGGATAAGCGGGCAGACATTCGCGAGAAGGCGTTGAAGGATCTCCGGCAGGCGGAGGTCCTGATGCTCGACGGCCATTTCGACTACGGCAACGGCTACCA